>Ga0114129_10008573_pt1 | contig 14575 bp, 15 predicted proteins | sample RhiMetdeltSRZDD1_FD_80071 | JGI IMG/M metagenome (GOLD analysis project Ga0114129, IMG submission 80071) | Populus rhizosphere microbial communities from Tennessee, USA - Rhizosphere MetaG P. deltoides SRZDD1 (version 2) (version 2) | ecosystem: Host-associated > Plants > Roots > Rhizosphere >... | reverse complement strand
GGCCTGCGCTGCCTCGACCTCGGGTCCGACAACGGGGTCGTGGGCCTGCTGCTGCGGCGACGCGGCGGAGTCTGGGCTTCGGCCGACCTCACCGACGAGGCCGTGGCCTCCATCCGCGAGCTGGTGGGCGACGACGTCCACCGTCTCCAGGACGAGCGGCTGCCGTTCGCCGATGCCGAGTTCGACCGCGTGGTGGTGGTGGACATGCTCGAGCACGTGGCCGACGACCGCGCGTTCGTGGCCGAGCTGGCGCGCGTCCTGCGACCCGGGGGCGTGGTGATCGTGAACACGCCGCACCGGCGCGACACGGCCCTCCGGCGGCTGCGGGCGGCGCTCGGGCAGACCGACGAGCGGCACGGCCACGTGCGCCCCGGCTACACCGCGAAGGAGCTGGGCGCATTGCTGGCGGATCGGTTCCGCGTCGAGAGCGTGCGCACGTATTCGCGGGCCTTCAGCGAGCTGGTCGACGTGGCGGTGAACCTCGGCGTGGGCCTCGCCGGAAAGCGCGGCTCGGCCAAGGGCGTGGTGGTGACGGCGGGCGACGTGGCCCGACACCGCAAGCTGTTCTACGCGTATTCGGCGATCTACCCGTTGATGTCAGCCGTCGCGAAGCTGGATGCGCTGATCGCCTGGCGGCCCGGGTACATGCTGATCGCCCGCGCGCGCCGCGAGGGATGACAGGGCCGTCAGCGTTCTCTCAGGCGCCCTCGTTGGCGGATCCAGATCGCCAACGCTTCGGCTGAAACCTCCCCGCGGGCGAGGGCGAGGGTCACTTCGACCAGGGCTTCGTCGGCCGCATCCAGTTCATGGTCACTGACGGCAAGAAAGAGTTCGGCGGACATGGCGGCGACCCGCTCGTTGCCGTCCACGAACGGGTGATTCATGGCGAGCGAGTGCATCAGCAAGCCCGTGCTCATGGCGATCGCCCGCGCGACGCGCGGGTTGACTTCCGCGCCCGCTCCGGGCCATAAGGGCGCCTCACACAAAGGAGGTCCCTCCATGTCCAGACGTACGCTCACCGTATGCCTTCGGCTCGCCGCCAGCGCGGCGGGGTTGCTGCTGGCTCCCGCCCTGCAGGCGCGCTCCTGGGCGCAGCTGCCCGACCTCATCGTTCGTGAGGACCGGCTGGGCAGCCAATGGGTGGTGCGGGACGAGAAGCTCGACGCCAGCTTCTGCAGCGTCGAAGAGGGCGGCGTCACGCCGGGATTGCGGCGGCTGATCCGCTTCACCGTCATGACCCCGAACGTCGGCGACGCCGACATCTCCGTCGGAGATCCCAACGCGCACATCGCCGCCAACGACGGCCTGTTCGAGTTCGCGACCTGCCATAACCACTACCATTTCCGTCATTACGCGAAGTACGAGCTGATCGACGCCGCGAACCCGAAGAAGGTCTGGCGGGCCGCCAAGCGCGGCTTCTGCATGCTCGACACCGATCCGAACCCGGCGTATTTCGGCGAGCCGCCGAAGGATCCCCAGTTTCGAAGCTGCGGCGCGGTCGGGGTGGCGGGCAACCAGGGGATCAGCCACGGCTGGGCCGACACCTACCGCTTCTTCCTCGGCGGGCAGTACTTCGTGCTGGATGGCGGAGACGGGCAGGCGCCGGTTCCCCCCGGCCGCTACATCATCAGGATCACCGTCAACCCGCCGTTCGTGCCAGCCAGGGGCGAGGCCTGCCCGCACATCGACACCCACGGCTTCTGCCACCAGCTCCCCGAATCGAACTACGACAACAACGTCGGCCAGGTGACCATCGACATCCCGGATCATCCGGGACGCGAAGGGGCCGGGCCGATGGCCGGCTCGGCGGTGCTCGACACCGAGCCCGACGAGCACGGACAGAAGATCAAACCCTAGCGGCGCCGTCCTCCGCGAGCCTCGGCCCGCCGGCGCGGGCCGAGGCCTGCCTCACCAGAGTGTCTTCTGCTTGCCGTCGGCGGGGGCTTCCGCCCCGGGTTCGAGGCACGATGGATCGTCGACCTCGACCTTGTTCACCCGCGTGGAGGCGGCGTAGGCCTCCAGCGCCTGGGCGGGATACGGCCGGAGCAGCCCCTGCAGCTCGTCGACGTCTTCCCTTCCCGGATCGAGCCAGGCCTCGAAATCGGCCCGGTCGAGGATGGCCGGCATGCGGTCGTGGATGGGCGCGACGACCTCGTTCGCGCCTGTCGTCAACACCGCGCAGCTCTCCAGCCGCGAGCCGTCGGGCGCCTTCCAGCGGTCCCACAGCCCGGCGATGGCGAAGGGCCGCCGGTCCTTCCTGCGGACCACGAAGGGCTGTCGAGTGCTGCCGGCGCGCCGCCATTCGTAGAAGCCGGAGGCCGGCATGAGGCACCGCCGCGAGCGGAACGCGTCGCGGAAGGCGGGACGCTTGCCCGCGGTCTCGGCCCGCGCCATCACCAGCGGCCGCGTGGACTTCGTGTCCTTCGCCCACCAGGGCACGAGGCCCCAGCGCAGGAGCGAGAAGCCGCGACGGCCCGTGTCGGGATGGACGCGCACGGCCAGCACGTCCTGGCCGGGCGCGATGTTGTACCGTGGCGGCATCGCGGGAAGCGTCTCGACCCCGAACTCCTCCGCCAACTCCTCGATCAAGTGGGTCAGGAAAGTCCGCCCACACACGCTTCTAGTGTAGGAGGTTCGCCAGCTCGGCCGGCGGCTCGACGTCTTCCGGGTCGCGGCCGCGGCGGAACAGGCGCGCGCCCGCACCCTCCAGCCGCACGCTCGGGCCCTCGACGCGCAGCCAGCCGCCCTCGCGCAGGCCGACGACCGGGTACGGGTTCTCTTCGAGGTACTCGAGCAGCCGCTGTTCGCGCGTCTCGCCCATGTGGATCGAAGCGGGGTCGGCGTCGACGTAGTGGGGGTTGATCTGGAAATGCACGAGATGGAGCGCCTCGAAGGCCAGGGGCTCGACGATCGGCATGTCGTTCGTGGTCTGGATGGTGGGGGCGGCGATGTTGGTGCCCGCGCTGGCGCCGAGGTAGGGCATCCCGGCGAGCACGCGCTCGCGCAGCTCGTGGAGCAGGTCGCACTCCTGCATGCGCAGGAGGAGGCGGAAGGTGTTGCCGCCGCCCACGAAGACGGCCTCGGCGTCCTCGACGGCCGCAGGCCCCGCGTCGAGACCGACGCCCTGGACCTCGATCCCCTCACGCGCAAACCGCGCCCGCACCCGCGCCGTGTACGCGTCGACGTCGTGGAGCGCGAAGGGCACGAACACCAGCGACCGCACGCCGGCGAACAGCTCGCGGATGGCCGGCATCGCGTGGTCGAGATACCCGCCGCCATGGTTCGTCGAGTTGCTGAGCAGGAGCAGGGTCATCGCGGCACCTCGTAGAACGCGTCCAGCTCGCGCCGCTCGCGGGCCCGACGACCTTTGTTCCATGCGCGCTCGGCGGCCATCGCGTCCAGCACCATATCCACCTCTTCGGCCGGGGGCGGTCCAGCCGAGCCGAGGTCGAGCCGCCGCAACACGGCGTCCGTCAGGCGCAGCGCCATCTGTTCGCGGACGGCCCGCCGGGCACGTTCGTCCAGCGGCCCGACGACGGACACGCCGGGCAGCGCCGTGGATGCCGTACGGCAGGCCGTCTCGCGGCCGAGCCGCTGGCTGACCACGTCGACGGCGCGCTCGGCCGCCCGGCGGGCGGTCGTGAACTTCGAGAGCTGGACGGAGACCAGGCCGCCGACTCCGTCCTCCGCCTCGTGGTCGATGACGGCGTCGTGGTGGCGAAGCGCGGCGCCGTGGCCGGGCACCAGCCCACGGTGCACCAGGGAGACGTCGTCCGGCTCGAGGCCGGCCCACGGAAAGGCCTCCGCCGCTTCGCCCAGGAGCGACGCGACGCCGCCGGCCGTCTCCAGGGGCTGGTGGGACGTCCCCACGATCGTGCGGTCCCGCCACGGAACCATGAAGAGGTAGCCCCCGCGGGCCCGCGCACCGACCGCGTAGCCTGCGACGATCCGTCGGCGGAGCACGAGGTTCATGCCGCGCACCAGCGGCAGCCGCGGCTGCGCGCCGGCGAGGCGGGCCAGCGCCTCGACGGCCGGCCCGGTCGCGTTCAGCACGCAGCGCGCGCGGACCTCGTGCGTCGACCCCGTCTCTTCGTCCCGGACGATCGCGCCCACCACGCGCGATCCGCAGCGCAGCAGGCCGGTGGCCGTGGTCCAGTTCGCGAGCAGGGCGCCGTCGGCGGCGGCCGCCGCCAGGACGGAGATCACCAGGCGTTCGGGGCTGTCGAGCTGCGCGTCGGTCCAGGAGACGCCGCCGGTCAGCCCGGCTTGCGGCACGTCCGGCAACCACCTGCTCACCTCGTCACGCGAGAGCGCGCGGCCGCGGTTGCGGCTGAGCAGCTCGTAGGCGCGCAGGCCGATCCCCATCGCCTCCCGGCCGTGCAGGCCGTGGCCATAGGTCGGCACGACGAAGGGCAGCGGCCGCACCAGCTCCGGCGCGATCCTGGCCAGGGCGCGCTGCTCGCGCACCGACTCGCGGAGCGCCCCGAGGTCGCAGCGCTGCAGCTGGCGCAGGCCGCCGTGGATCGTCTTCATGCTGTTCCACGAGGTGCCCGAGCCGAAGTCCTGCGCCTCCACCAGCGCCGCATGGAGGCCGCGCTGCGCGGCGTCCCGGACCGCGAAGGCGCCGCAGACGCCGCCGCCGATCACGAGGACGTCGTGCTCCCGTCCGGCGAGGAGCGCGACGTCGCGGATCAATGGATCTGGCGCTCCTGCCCCTTCCAGAAGGGGGCGCGCAAGTCGCGCTTCAGGATCTTGCCCGCGCCGCTCTTCGGCAGCGGCTCGGCCCGCAGCTCGACCGTCTTCGGGCACTTGTATCCGCCCAGGTGCTCGCGGCAGTGACCGACCAGCTCTTCGCACGAGGCCTGCTGCCCCGGCCGCAGGACCACCACCGCGTGCACGCGCTCGCCGAGCTGCTCGCAGGGGACGCCGAAGACCGCCGCCTCCAGCACCGCGGGGTGGGCGTAGAGGGCGGTCTCGACCTCCACGCAGTAGACGTTCTCGCCGCCGCTCACGATCATGTCCTTCGCGCGGTCGACCAGGAAGACGTAGCCCTCTTCGTCCATGAAGCCGAGATCGCCGGTGTGCATGAAGCCGCCGCGGAGCGCCTCGGCCGTGGCCTCGGGCTTCCCCCAATAGCCCTTCATGACGTTCGGCCCGCGCGCGCAGATCTCGCCGACCTCGCGCGGCGGCAACGGCCGCCCGCCGGGATCCAGGATGCGCACCTCGACGTTCGGGACCGGGCGGCCGGCCGAGCGCAGCCGCTCGCGCGCCTTCTCGTCGCCGCCCCCGAGGCCCGCGACGTGGTCTTCTGGCGTGAGGAAGGTCAGCACCGGCGCGGTCTCGGTCATGCCGTAGCCCTGGAACAGCCGGCACTTCAGCCCGTCGAGGGCCTTGGCCATCACGGCGGGCGCCATCGGCGAGCCTCCGTAGAGGATGGTGCGCAGGGAGGAGACGTCGTAGCGGCCCAGCTCGGGAGAGTTCACCACCGCGTTGATCATGGTCGGCACGAGCAGCGTCCGCGTGATCCGATACGACTGGAAGGCCTCCAGCGTCTTCGCCACGTCGAAGGCGGGGATGAACGCGTGGGCCGCGCTCATCATCGTCACCGCGAAGGTGTTGGCGCTGTCCGCCAGGTGGAACATGGGGGCGGCGTGCAGGTAGACGTCGTCGTCCTCCAGGGCGAAGCCCAGGGCCACGTTGTACGCGTTCACCACGATGTTCGTGTGGGTCAGCATCACGCCCTTCGAGGCCGCGGTGGTGCCGCCCGTATAGAAGACGCCGTAGACGTCGTCGTCGCTGCGGCCCTCGTCGTCGATCGCGGGTCCTTCGTCGATCAGCGACTCGTAGGCGCGGGTGTCCGGCGCCGCGGCGGTGGAGACGACCTCGCGCACGCTCGGCATCTTCCCCCGAAGGTCGGGCAGCATCCGGGAAAAGGCCGCGTCCACGAACAGCACCGTCGGCTCGGCGTCGGCGATCTGGGCCAGGATCTCGGGTGGCGCCAGGCGGATGTTCATCGGCATCACCAACGCGCCCGCCCAGGGGACTGCGTAGTACAGCTCCAGGTAGGGCGCGCCGTTCAGCGACAGGATGGCCAGGCGGTCGCCCGGGGCGAGTCCGATACGGCGCAGGCCCCCCGCCAGCCGCGCAACGCGGGCCGCGAACGCGCGCCAGGTCCGGCGGACCTCGCCCTCGAGCACCGCCGGGCGGTCGCCCGCGACCAGCGCCGCCCGGTGGACCGCGCGGGTGATCTGGAATGCCGCCTGCCCCATGTCAGGCCGCCCCGAGCACCGACGCCATCACGTCCGCCGCCCGCTGGCAGTCCGCACGCGAGACGTCGTGGTGGGTCACCCACCGCAGCGTCCGGTCGTCCATGGCGGCGGCCAGCACGCCGCGGGCGGCCAGCTCCTCGACGACTTCCGTCGCGGACCTCTTTTCCAGCGTCGCCACCACGATGTTGGTGGCCGCGGGCGCCACGCGCACGCCGCCGCAGCGCGCCAGCGCCTCCGCCAGCAGCCGCGCGTTCGCATGATCGTTGGCCAGGCGCGGGATCATGGTTTCGATCGCCACCAGCCCCGCCGCTGCGATCACGCCCACCTGCCGCATCCCCCCGCCGAGCTGCTTGCGCACACGCCGCGCCTGCTCGATGCGCTCGCGCGACGAGAGCAGCAGCGATCCCACCGGCGCACAGAGCCCTTTCGACAACGTGACCATCGCGGTATCCGCGCCTTCGAGCAGCCGCCGCGGCTCGACGCCCAGGGCCACCGCCGCGTTCCACACGCGGGCGCCGTCGACGTGCACCGCCAGGCCGCCCTCCCGGCAGGCGACCACCGCCGCGCGCGTCGCGTCCAGGGTGTATACGGTGCCGCCGGCGAGGTTGTGCGTGTTCTCCAGGACCGCCAGCGTGGCCTCCGAGCGGTAGTACACCCGCGGCCGCAGCGACCGGCGGATCAGCGCAGGCGTCAGGATCCCGTTCTCGGCGAGCACCGTCCGCGGCATGACGCCGGAGAGGGCCGCCATCCCGGCCAGCTCGTACTGGACGACGTGGCTGCGCTCCTCGGCCAGCACCTCGTCGCCGGGCCGCGTCAGCAGGCGGATGGCGATCTCGTTGCCCATGACGCCGGAGGGCACGAAGAGCGCCGCCTCGAAGCCGAGGAGGGTGGCGGCCCGCGACTGCAGGCGGTTGACGGTGGGGTCTTCGCCGAAGAGGTCGTCGCCGACCTCGGCCTCGGCCATGGCACGCCGCATCTCCGGCGTCGGACGCGTGACGGTGTCCGACCGCAGGTCGACGGCGGCAGCCACGGCGGGAGGCTAGCCGTGGTCTACGGCGCTTTCAACTCCGGCCAGGCGTGCGGCGGTGGGCGGGTCACTGCCCCATCCCCCTGGGTATGACCTCGGGAGCAAGCGGTCCGACGGCGACACGGGATGTACGATGCCGCGCCCCTGGAGGTCGAGATGAAGCGTGCCTCGCTCACGCTCGCCGCCGCGCTCGCCGCGGGCAGCCTATCGGCACAATCCCCGGCGCCGCCGACGGTGACCGTGCTCCGCGCCGCCCGGCTCTTCGACGGCCGCGGCGACACGCTCGTGCGGGACGCGGTCGTGATCGTGGACGGCGACAGGATCCGGGCGGTGGGCGCGCGGCTCGAGGTGCCGGCCGGCGCCACCGTCATCGACCTGGGCGAGGCGACGCTGCTGCCCGGCTTCATCGACGACCACACCCATCTCACCGGCGAGTCCAGCGACAACTGGTTCATGGGCACGGTCCAGGGCCTGCGGCGCACCGTGCCGGAGCAGGCCATCCGGGCCACCGAGTATGCGCGCCGCACCCTCCAGGCGGGCTTCACCACCGTCCGCAACGTCGGCGCCGACGACTTCGTGGACGTCGCCCTGCGCAACGCCATCGCCGAGGGCGTGGTGCCGGGCCCGCGCATGCTGGTCTCGGTGCACGCGCTGGGCGCGCGCGGCGGCCACTGCGACCAGACCGGCTGGCCCTATCTGTTGTTCGGCCGCGAGTCCGGCGCCTCCGACGGCATCGCCAGCGGTCCCGACGGCTTCCGCGACGCGGTGCGCTTCCAGGTGAAGTACGGCGCCGACCTCATCAAGGTCTGCGCGACCGGCGGTGTGCTGTCCCTGGCCGACGAGGTCGACACCCCGCAGATCACCCAGGAAGAGATGAACGCCATCGTCGACGAGGCCCACCGCCTGCGCAAAAAGGCGGCGGCGCACGCCCACGGCGCCGAGGGCGCCAAGGTCGCCATCCGGGCCGGCATCGACTCGATCGAGCACGGCTCGTTCCTGGACGACGAGGCGCTCCGGATGATGAAGGAGCGCGGTACGTACCTCGTGCCCACCCTGCTGGCGGCCGAGTACGTCACCGGCCGCGTGGTGCCGCGGAACTACCCGCCCGAGATCGCGGCCAAGGCCAGGGCGGCCGCCGAGGCCCGCTCGGCGGTGTTCCGCAAGGCCGTGCAGATGGGGCTGAAGATCGGCTTCGGCACCGACTCGGCGGTGAGCCCCCACGGCGTCAACGCCAAGGAGTTCGCGCTGCTGGTCGAGCACGGCATGACGCCGGCCGCCGCGCTGCGCACCGCGACCTCGGTCGACGCGGACCTGCTGGGGCTCGAGAAGAAGATCGGGACACTCGAAGCCGGCAAGCAGGCCGACATCGTCGCGGTGCCCGGCGATCCGTTCACAGACATCCGCGCGACGGAGAACGTGCGCTTCGTGATGAAGGGCGGCCGCGTGTTCCGGAACGACGAAGCGAAGCGCTGAACGACCCGATAATCAGCCGGCCGTCGGCGGTTCTCCGGCGCGATAGAAGATCACCGTCGCCTTCTCGACGGTGGCCAGCCCTTCCTTGACCATGCCGTCCAACACCCCGAGAAAGGCCTGGATCTTCTCTTCCGTGTCGACGATCTCCACCACGATCGGCAGGTCCTCCGAGAGCCGCAGGATGCGCGCGGTGTGGATGCGGCTGTGGGCGCCGAAACCCTCGAAACCCTTGAACACGGTGGCCCCGGCCAGCCCGTGCTTGCGGGCCTCCTGGACGATGGCCTCGTAGAGCGGCAGGCCGCCCCAGCGGTCCGACTCGCCGATGAAGATGCGCAGGAGCTGACCGTCGCGCGGCAGGTTCACAGGCTGCGCCCCACGGCGGCCCCGCCCCAGACGGCGAGCATCCCCAGGACGACCTGGCCGATGACGTTCATGCACGCCGCCGGAGCGCTGCCCTCGCGGATGAGGCTGAAGGTCTCGTAGCCGAAGCTGGAGAAGGTCGTGTATCCGCCCAGTACGCCGATCATCAGGAACAGGCGCGCCGCCGGGGGGACCGAGCCCTCCTCGGCCAGCGCCGCCAGCACGCCGATGGCGAAGCAGCCGGTGACGTTGATGAGGAAGGTGCCGTACGGAAAGGTCGCGGGCAGCCAGCGATGGACGAGACCGCCCACCAGGTAGCGCGCCGCGGCTCCCAGAAAACCGCCCGCGCCCACGACCAGCGTTCGTTCCAGGCCGGTATGCTGAAGCACCGCGATCGGCGCGCATTCTAGCGCTGCGACGAGAGACAGGAGGCTCACATGCCGCTCGTGCGGATCACCATGGCGCAGGGCCGGACGCCGGCCGAACGGCGGGCCATCGCCGACGGCGTGCATCAGGCGCTGGTGGAAACGGCGAAGGTCCCGGCCGACGACCGGTTCCAGGTGGTGGACGAGGTCGCGCCCCAGAACCTGATCTGGAGCGCGTCCTATCTCGGCATCGAGCACACCGCCGGTGTCGTGTTCGTCCAGATCGTCCTGAACACCGGCCGGACGGTCGAGGTGAAGAAGGCCCTCTACGCGGCCATCGCGGACCGGCTGGCGGAGCACGCCGCGGTCCGGCGCGAGGACGTGATCGTCAACCTCGTGGAGGTGCCGCGCGACAACTGGTCGTTCGGCGGCGGCGTCATGAGCTATCCGCCGGTCGGCTAGGCTAGGCGACGATGACCGGCGGCGGCGCGGTGATCTTCCGCGTTCCGACCGAGGAGCCGCAGGCGGAGCAGAGGTACTCGTGCAGCTCGCCTTCGGGCAGCAGCAGCAACAACCGCTCGCGCACCGGCCGCGGCGCGCGACAGCGGGCGCAGAAGAGCACCGAGGCCTGGAGCTCCTGGAAGTCCTCTACCGGCGCCCCCGGCGGGCGTCGCCGCGGCTGCATACGTCATAAGATGTAGCGGCTCTCGGCGCCGCGCGTCAAGCGGAAGGCTGCAGCCTATAATCGACGGCCCGTGACGACGTCTGCCGCCCCGGCCGGGGCCGAGATCCTCGCCAGGTACGAGCCGGTGATCGGGCTCGAGGTCCACGCGCAGCTCAGGACCGCCAGCAAGATCTTCTGCGGCTGCCGCAACCGCTTCGGCGATCCACCCAACACCAATGTCTGTCCGGTCTGCCTGGGCCTGCCCGGCGCCCTGCCGGTGCTGAACCGGCGGGCGGTGGAGCTGGCGGTGCGCGCCGCGCTCGCCACGGGCTGCACGGTGCACGAGGCCTCGATCTTCGCGCGCAAGAACTACTTCTACCCGGACCTGCCGAAGGGCTACCAGATCTCACAGTACGAGCGGCCGCTCGCGACCGGCGGCCACGTCCTGATCCCCGACGCGGCCGGCGGCCGCCGGGTGCGCCTGCACCGGATCCACATGGAAGAGGATGCGGGCAAGCTGCTGCACGAGGGCTACCCGTGGGTGCGCGAGAAGAGCGGGGTCGACTTCAACCGGGCCGGCGTGCCGCTCATCGAGATCGTGTCGCAGCCCGACCTGCACAGCGCGGCCGAGGCCTACGAGTACCTCTCGGCCCTGAAGGCCATCCTCATGTACGCCGAGGTCTCGGACTGCGACATGGAGAAGGGCTCGCTGCGCTGCGACGCCAACGTCTCGATCCGCCCCCGCGGGCGCGAGGCATTCGGCACGCGGGCCGAGATCAAGAACTTGAACTCCTTCCGAAACGTGGCGCGCGCAATCGAGCATGAGCTGATGCGGCAGGCGGCGGTGCTGGAGGCGGGCGGCGAGGTGGTGCAGGAGACGCGGCTCTGGAACGCCGACCGCGCGGAGACGCTGCCCATGCGCTCCAAGGAAGAGGCTCACGACTACCGCTACTTCCCGGAACCCGACCTGCCGCCGCTGCTGGTGCGCGCGGAATGGCGGGAGGAGATCCGCCGCGCCCTGCCCGAGCTGCCGGCCGAGCGGCGCCGCCGGTTAGCAGCCGAGCACGGGCTGTCGGACTACGACGCGGGCGTCCTCACCCTGTCGCGCGAGGTGGCCGACTACTACGAGGCGGTGGCGCGGGAGACCGCCCAGCCCAAGGCGGCGGCAAACTGGGTGATGACCGAGGTGCTGCGCAAGCTCAAGGACGACGAGCGGCCCCTGGCCTCGAGCCCGGTGCCTCCGGCGGGGCTGGCGGAGCTGATCCGGCTGATCGCCGCCGGCATGATCAGCGGCACGATCGCCAAGGACGTCTTCGAGAAGATGTGGACGACCGGCGCCGGCGCGCGCACGATCGTCGAGCGCGAAGGGCTGTTGCAGGTCTCCGACGAGGCCGTGCTCGGCCCGGTGATCTCTGAGGTGCTGGCGCAGAGCGCGCCGCAAGTGGAAGCGTACCGGAACGGCAAGACGTCGACCCTGGGGTGGTTCGTGGGCCAGGTCGTGCGGAAGACCGGAGGCAAGGCGAACCCGCAGCTCGTCAACACACTACTCAAGAAGGCACTGGAGGAACGATGAAGATGAAGGCTCACCTCGCCGGCGCTGTCGCGGCGCTCGGCTTCTCGGCCGCCGCGTTCGCGCAGGCGCCCATGTCCTCGCCGGCGACCGCCGCCTCGCCGGCCGCACGCCAAAGGCCGCCGCGCATGGCGCGGGAGACGATCACGACGACCCTGGGCGGCAAGAAGGTGGCGATCGAGTACGGTCGGCCGCGGCTGGGGACCCGCACCGTGAAGGACCTGCTGTCCCAGCTCGGGCCCGACCGGATCTGGCGGGCGGGCGGCGATCAGGCCACGACCCTCACGACCCAGGGCGACCTCATGATCGGCGGCAAGCGCATCCCCGCCGGCAAGTACACGCTCTACATGTACGCGCCGGAGACCGGCGACTACGCGCTGATCGTGAACTCCGACCTGGGCGTGCCGCTCAAGGTGATCTACCCGGCGGCGCCGCCCGAGCTGGCCGACGCGCTCTGGCCGCACCTGGAGGGCTACGACAAGATCGCATCCAAGGAGGTTGCCCGGATCCCGCTGAAGAAAGTCACGTCGATCGGCGAGCCGACGGACCAGTTCCGCATCGCGCTCGAGCCGCCAAAGGCCGACGCCTCGGCCCTCACCCTCGCGTGGGGCGATCAGGGCTGGACGGTGGAGGTGCGGCCGGCCGTGAATCCGTAGGCCGACCCTCTCGCCGGGACGTACCCCCTCGCGCGCTGCTGCGCCGCCCACCAGGCGTCGAGCCTGGGGGCGAGCGCGGCGGCGAGGGGCGCTAACAGGAAGCCCGCCAGCAGATCCACTACGTAGTGGTGCCGCAGGTAGATCGTCGAGACCCACAAGCCGATCGCGAAGGGCAGCAGGATCCAGAACCAGGGCCGCAGGTACCGCCAGGCGTAGAGCAGCGACAGCAGCGACACCGCCGCGTGCAGCGACGGGAAGGCCGCCCGGCTGTCGACGGGCAGCAGCTCGAAGGCCCGCGCCGACAGGTTCGACAGCAGGTGTGGATAGCCCTGCACCGTGCGCGTGAACTCGTACACCAGCGCCAGCCGCGGCGGCGCCGCCGGGAACAAGATGTAGAGGAAGTAGCCGACGTAGAAGCAGAGCACGATCCCCAGCGTCGCCTCGCGGAACTCGCGCCACCGCCGGAGCAGGAGCAGCAGCAGCGGTGTGGACGGCGCGATCCACAGGAAGCAGGCATAGAAGAACGTCATCACCTCGGTGCGCGCGGGGGTGATGAACCGCTCGGCCCACACGCAGGGCTGCACGCCGAAGAGGGCCTGGTCGAGGGCGGCGAGATAGCGGTGGATGTCGTGGGGGTTCACGAAGCCGATGGTGTCGTGGAGGTTCGTGTAGATCAGGATGCAGGTCACGAAGGGCACCGTCTCGCGCAGGCCGCGGACGACAGCCGAACGGGGCCACCACCGGAGGGCGACCGCCAGGAGCACGACGAAGGCGACCGCCACCACCAGCCGCGCAACCCCGCCCGGGTAGCGCGCGCCCAGCGCGCCGACGCGCCGCGCATAGACGTTGGCGACCGTCGTCAGGTACGTGGTCGGCAACAAGAAGGCGAGCGCGATCGCCTCCTCGGGCCGGAGGCGGAAGAGGAGTCGGCCCGCCTTCAAAGCACCAGGGTCTCTCGGTGCTCCCCGAACACCTCCCTGAGCCGGCCGGCGATCTCCCCCACCGTCGCCCACGCCATCACGGCTTCGATCAGCGGCGGCAGCAGGTTCGCGCCGGACCGGGCCGCATCGGCCACCGCATCCAGCGACGCCTGCCACGCGCGCGCATCGCGCCGCGAGCGCAGCGCGCGCAGCCGCTCGACCTGCTGTCGCTCGAAGGCGGGGTCGATGCGCAACAGCTCGGGACCCGCCTCGGAACCGCCCTCCTGGAACCGGTTCACGCCCACCACCACGCGCTCGCCCGCTTCGACCTGCCGCTGGAACCGGTACGCCGACTCCTGGATCTCCCGCTGGATCTCGCCTCGCTCGATCGCCCGCGCGGCGCCGCCCCTCTCCTCGATCCGGTCGAGGATGCGCACGGCCTCGCGCTCGAGCGCTTCCGTCGAAGCCTCCACCGCGTAGGAACCGCCCAGCGGGTCCACGGTATCGGCGACGCCCGCCTCGTGCGCGATCACCTGCTGCGTGCGCAGGGCCAGGCGCGCCGAGGCCTCGGTCGGCAACGACAAGGCCTCGTCCTTCGCGTTGGTGTGCAGGCTCTGGCAGCCGCCCAGCACCGCCGCCAGCGCCTGCAGCGCGACGCGCACCACGTTGTTGTCCGGCTGCTGCGCGGTGAGGGTGACGCCGCCCGTCTGCACGTGGAAGCGCAGCTGCTGCGCCTTCTCGCCGAGCGAGAGCCGCTCTTTCGTGAGCCGCGCCCAGAGCCGCCGGGCGGCCCGGAACTTCGCCACCTCTTCGATGAAGTCGGAGTGGCAGGCGAAGAAGAACGACACCCGCTCGGCGATCCGGTCCAGGTCCAGGCCCGCCCTCCCCGCCGCGCGCAGGTATTCGAGGCCGTGCGCGAACGTGAAGGCGATCTCCTGCGGCGCGGTGGCCCCCGCCTCGCGCATGTGGTATCCCGAGATCGAGATGGGGTTGAACCGCGGCAGGCGGTCCGCGCAATAGCCCATCGCGTCCGTCACCAGCCGCAGCGACGGCCCGGGCGGATAGATGTAGGTCCCGCGCGCGACGTACTCCTTGAGGATGTCGTTCTGGACCGTGCCCGAGAGGCTGGCCTCGGCCACCCCGCGCCGCCGCGCCACCGCCACGTAGAGCGCGAGCAGGATGGACGCGGTCGCGTTGATGGTCATCGAGGTCGAGACCCGCTCGAGCGGGATGCCGTCGAGCAGCGTCTCCATGTCTTCCAGGCTGTCGAT
>Ga0114129_10008572_pt1 | contig 14578 bp, 12 predicted proteins | sample RhiMetdeltSRZDD1_FD_80071 | JGI IMG/M metagenome (GOLD analysis project Ga0114129, IMG submission 80071) | Populus rhizosphere microbial communities from Tennessee, USA - Rhizosphere MetaG P. deltoides SRZDD1 (version 2) (version 2) | ecosystem: Host-associated > Plants > Roots > Rhizosphere >... | reverse complement strand
GTTTTTCGAGGAATTTTGTGGACCCGCCAATTATTCACATTGGCTGTTTCATACCAGCGCAGAACGCCAGGCTCGAATTTTCAGCTGTCTAAATACAAAATTCTCGGAGAATCAGATCTCCGAGAATTTATCGTCATAGCGGATGACTACATACTTCAAGCTATACTACGCGTTCAAATCATATCCATAAGACAAGCAGCAGCAAAGGACTAATTCCCTCGCCGCCTTGACCTCGTCCATTCTGCCGAACTGCGTGTGGTTGGGCGCGGACTTCACAATGTTGGAATCGGTTTTGGCCGATACCGAAGTGTCTGTCAATAAAAGGACGGATGCGATTTATTCGCATCCATCCTTTACCGTTGATTTGAGTCTTAATTTGTCTTATGGTTGATACGTGACGTTAACGGCTACATAATCGAGCAGGAAATCGCGACTCGGAATGCTGGCCACGTCAATGACTCGGACTCGGAAGCTGGCATTGTTGAAGTCGCTGGCGCTCCACGTGCGGCCCCATGTATCGGATGTGCTGCCAAGGATGTACGTTGCCTCCGTTGTGCTTAGGGTTGTGGTGGATTTGACTGTCGTCCAGGTAATGCCGCCATCCCAGGAGAGCTGCACGCAGATCTTTGGAGATCCGCTTGGTGAGTCGGCCCGCGCATCGAGGCGTACCTGAATACCTCGGATCACAGCGGTTGCAGGTATGTTGAGATTGTAGTTGAAGTAACCGTGCTTATCCTTGCCGTTATCTGTGCAGGAGGTGCTTTTGTTCGTGCCGCTATCTACATCGGTCGCAACCGATGAGTCATTGGTATAAGCATTCGGGGGACTGGTTTGGTAACCGTTGTTATCACCCGCGCTGGACGTCTGCGCAGCGTTTGCGGAGGGTGAGAGAAAACCGGTGCTTGTACTGGCTGCGGACGTATTGGTTGGTGTGTGGGGAACAGGTGTATTGATGATCGGCGTATTGGTTGGTGTTGGGGGAACCGATGTGTTGATGATAGGGGTATTGGTTCCTTTAGGGGGAACAGGTGTGTTGATGATCGGTGTGTTAGTTGGCCCAGGCGTGGGTGTTGGTGAGGTGGTGCCTGAAGCGTCAATCGCGTAAATGTACCCGTACAGATTGCTCTGATCACCGCCCAAAATCTGGGCCGTGATATAGAGCGTCTGTCCATCCGGTGTGAAGCGCGGCCGGCTATCGGGCACCAGGTTGCCACCATTCTCCGGAGCCAGAGTCACCCGCCACAACTCATTGTGTGAGGCCGTGCTGACCGCCTTGAAGAAACCGGACATGCCATACGTCGGGAGGCCTCCCATGGCGACCATGGAATTCAATGGGCTGACAATGGGATCCTCCATGATTTCGGATGTGACAACGCTCCAGCGCTGGGAACCATTCGGGTTGACCGCATACAGCGTGCTGAGGTTATGGACGAAATATACTACGCCATCGGGTCCAACATCCGGTGCGGTGGCTGCGTTGTTGATGACGCCCGTGAACGACCATTTCACGGTGCCGGCAGGCGTGTAGGCTCCTAGTGCTGTGTAGGTGCTGTAGACGGTACCGTCCGGGCCGGTGGCGGGCTGATTGCCAGTCGTTGGAACTGTAAAGACCAGGTTGCCATCCAGGCGCAGGCCTTTGATGTGGTTGTTTGCCAGGAAGTACATCTGCTGATTGGCGCCGTTCGGGCCGAAGACCACTTCCTGATAATCGACGATCCGCCGGTCATACGCCTCGGGCTGTGTCCAGCGCAGCACACCGGCTGGCGTCAGCGAAAATATGCCAATACCCTCTGTTGCCACGGCATAAATATTACCGTCAGGCCCAACGTTTGGTCCCAACATAATAAACGCCAGTGGGTTCTGCACGAACGTCCATTTGAGCGTTCCATTGGGGTTAAACGCCTTGATCGACGATTCGGATCCGGTGTAGACCGTTCCATCGGCGCCTACCGAGAGTCCCTTGTAACCGGCCCCGCGCACGATCCACTTCAACGCGCCGTCTGGGCTCAATGCATACAGATGGTTGTCCACGTCCACCGCGTACACAGTGCCATCGGGCCCCACGGCTGGCCGAACCACCGTATACATGCCGCTGTGTTGGAAGCGCCATTTAACCCGGTCATTGCTCTGGCGGGTCGTAACGGTCAGGTTCACCATATTGCTGTTTCCCCCCACGGTCATGACCTGAACCGTCACCTGGGCAAGTCGGGCCGTCTCAGGAACGTAGGCCACAATCAGGGTGTCGGTCCAGTCCGCGATGGGCGAAGGCTGGCCGTCGATCAGCACCTGGCCATCCGTGCCGAACCCCGTGCCGAAAATGCGCAAGCGGCCACTGCGCGCCAGCGTGGTAGCGGAAAGGCTGTTAATTTGCACCGTGGCGGCAGAAACTGGGGAAAAATTCAGGGCAAGTAGAGTGAGTACAAAGACCAACTTCATGAGTTGGCTGCGGAGAAGGTTAGGTTTCACAGGTTTGTATCCTTTCGTAAATCAGTGACTGTCTTAATCCAGACAATTCATATATTTATATACACTTATACGCTCGGACCTCAGCGACAGATGTCACCGAATCGTCATGACATTTGACCGTTAGATTCGTGTCATGCATTTTCTTCATCGTTTCATCACGAATCATGAACCTAAAACCTTGCAGCATTTCAATACACCGAGGCTTCCTCTTTCACTGCTTACCGTTCATGGCTTACTTTTCTCTGCTCATTCTTCCCTATACCCCTCAGGCAACAGGCACCTTCAGTAACACCAACTCTCGTGCCGACTTGACCACATCCGCGATAGCGCCGAATAGAGTGGAGCGGGTCAGGCCAGGCCTTAGCTTCCGGGATCAGAATGACAGTTATTGGCAGTTAATTAACTTGCATTGGCACTGAGGAATAACAATAATGAGAGTATTGATCTAGCCCAGTTGAATGAAGGAGAATAGCATGAAAACCAAACTAACCCAGACTGCCCTGATACTTAACTCTGCACTCGCCCTGATCCTGTCTGCCTGTGGGGCGGTCGCACCAGCGGCGACGCCTACCATCGCTGCGACCGTCACTTCCACGAGTACCTTGGCACCCACTCTTACCCCAACCAACACATCGACCCCCACCAAAACGCCTAAACCGACCATCACACCGAATCTGGCGGCTACCCAGCAATACGAAGATTTCTTTGCGGTCGTGCAGAAGATTCATGGTGCGGGACAAATCTCAACTACGGACGGTAAATACGTGGAGCTGGACGATTACCAGGATGAAGTTGCCAGCAAGCTTTCATACTCGTGGACCGAAACCGGCGTGAAAGCAAAAAACTTCATTGTCCAGGCTGATCTTATGTGGAGTTCTGCTATGAAGACTACGAACCTCTCTGGTTGTGCATTCATTTTCCGAATCCAGCCGAATGAAGATCACTACCTCATCGTTCTAGACGCGTTTGGCGGCATCAAGCTGGCCAGTAGCACGGATAGAGGCACCTATTCTATGGGCTCACCCAGCAATGGCGATACGAGAAATTCTGATTTTGGTTCCGGGCCGTATAATGCGACATTTACGCTGGTTGTGAACGATCTGAAGACCTATGTGTACGTCAACGATGCCTATTTCGGAGAGTATAAACTTTTGGATTACCGAATCACGGATTCAGGACCCTTAGCCGCTGGAGTTTTGTCTGCCACGGATACCGGGTACGGCACACGGTGCACCATGACCAAGGTCCAGGCTTGGGTCATTGAATAAATCATCGGTTAAAAAATGCTCCACGGGATGAGCAGAGTCATCCCGTGGAGCATTGCGCCCGTTAGAACTTCCTCAATTCGCTATGCGTTCAAATCATAGCCTTCCGGTAACCAACAACAAATACTAATCGTGGTCCTGATCTCATTTCACACTAGGCAAAATCCTCAAATCGAATTGGCCTTTTCTGCGACAATCAGATCCTGAAAGGTGAAGAACTTGTCTCGATGACACCATGAGCCGTAGTAAATTGGTTGTTTAATTGCCAATCTGTTTTGGTCAAACAGTTTTCTTACAACGCCTTCGTCATAGGCAATAGCAGCCTCAGGTGTCTTGTCATCACTTGAGAAGCAACCGTTCAAATCGTATCTGAAATCGATAGCGCTTTTCCCAGCGCGAATGAGCTCCGATGACCCTTCATTCAGAAGGAAAAACGTAATCAAACATGTTCCTCCAGTTTTGAGAACACGTGAAATCTCACTGATGTAGTTCTCTACATCGGAGGGCAGCATATGTGTGAATACAGAGGTCAGAAAAACAAAATCAAAAAAATCATCTTCAAATGGAAATTTGAAATCCTGGGCTTGAATTTTACCGTGCGGATTATATTCCTTATTGTAAATATCGCTATGCAAAAAGTGAAAATTACTGTATGTGGGAGAAATGCGATTCTGGCACCATTCGATTCCGGATTTGACAATGTCGAACCCCCAATATTCGCCGGCCTTTGTTAAATAACTCGTTAGCGGAACAGCCATGCGCCCAATTCCGCAGCCAACATCTAAAACCCGGTCACTTGGTCGTAAGTTTCCCAGTTCGATAAAATGTTTCTTAAAACCTTCTCCGATTTCTATAAAATTGCCACTACCAACGAAATTCATGGATCTCGGCGGAATCATGCCCTCTCGTTTTGTAAAGATGTCCATGACATCCACAGGAATATAGTAAATCTTTCTCAGAATTAGCTTGAGCCAAGTGGGAATAGCTTTTGACAGTCGTTGTTTCACTTAATTTCTCCTCTGTTATTGTGAGAATAAATCGATCGGATTATAGCACCGTCATGAGGGGATAGAAAAAGCCTTAGAATAATTGCTTTCCAAGGCTTTCTGTTGATTTGCGGAGCAGAATTCCGCTGCGGTAACATCTTACGCGTTCAAATCATATCCCTCAGGCAGCCAGCAGCATAACACTAACTCTCGCGCCGCCTTGACCTCATCCATCCTGCCGAATTGTGTGTTGTTCGGTGCGGATTTCACGATGGCGGGGTTGGTCCTGGCTTCCTCAGCGATTTTGATCATGACATCCGCGAAGGCGTCGAGCGTGTCTTTGTTCTCGGTCTCGGTCGGCTCGATCATCAGCGCTTCGTGGACGATCAGAGGGAAGTAGTTAGTAGGTGGGTGGAAGTTGTAATCCATCAGGCGCTTGGAGATATCCAGCGCGCGGACGGGGGAACCTTCGAATTGTCCTTCTGCGACGAATTCATGCATGCAGGTGCGGTCGAACGGGATGTGATACGTACCGCGCAGCCGTGCCAGCAGGTAGTTGGCATTCAAGACAGCGTATTCCGCGATGTCTTTGAGTCCATCCGGTCCATGCATCGCGATGTAGGTGTAAGCACGCACGAAGCCGCCGCCGAAATTCCCGTGGAAGGCCTTCATGCGCCCGATGGATTTCTCAGGCTTCATGAAGTCGTACAGCGGAGGCGTCTCGTCGTCACCTTTCTCGAGAATGCCGACCAGCGGTTCGGGAAGGAAGTCTGCGAGATGCGCGGCGACACCCACGGGACCGACTCCGGGGCCGCCGCCACCGTGCGGGACGGAGAACGTCTTGTGCAGGTTGAAGTGCATCACATCAAAGCCCAGGTCACCAGGGCGGACTATGCCAAGCATGGCGTTCATATTCGCGCCGTCGCCATACATCAGGCCGCCACATCCATGCACAAGTTCAATGACCTTTTCGATGTTCTCATCGAAGAGACCCAGCGTGTTCGGGTTGGTGAGCATCATGCCAACGACGGTATCATCACAAGCAGCTTCCAGTGCTTTGATGTCAACGTTGCCGCGTTCATCAGACGGGATCGTGACAACCGACATGCCCATCATGCCAACCGAGGCAGGGTTGGTGCCGTGCGCTGAATCGGGAATCAACATCTTCCTGCGTTTATCATCGCCACGTGATCGGTGATAGGCGCGCATCATTAGCACGCCAGTGAATTCTCCGTGTGCGCCCGCGGCAGGCTGAAGCGTTACTGCGGCGAAGCCGGCGATCTCTTTAAGCCACTCCTGCAATTCATACATCAACGCAAGATTGCCTTGCACCGTTTCAATCGGTTGCAGCGGATGCGTGAACAGGAACCCAGGCAGGCGGCATACGTCTTCGTTGATTTTCGGGTTGTACTTCATCGTGCACGAACCCAGCGGATAGTAACCACCATCCACGCTGTAGTTGAATTTGGAGAGATGCATATAGTGGCGTACCACGTCCACTTCGGCAAGCTCGGGCAGAGGCAGCTCAGAGCGAAGAAGATGTTCGGGCGGCAGTGCAGTTTCGGGGACATCGGAAGCCGGCATCGTCACGCCGGTGCGTCCTGGTGACGATAAGTCGAATATCGTCGGCTCGACAATCTTCGGAGTTGTCGCGTTGAGCGGAGACCCTGGCGCGGTGTTTGTCTCTCCGGTAGTCGAAACGTTAACCATGGCTCACCTCCGACATCACTTCTACAAGATTGTCAATATCTTCCTTCGAGTTCATTTCAGTCACGGCGATCAGCATATGGTCTTTGAGCGCGGGATAATCCTGGCCCAGATCGTATCCGCCTATAATGCCGTGCTCCAGCAAGTGCGCGTTGACATCTGCAACCGGACGATTGACACAAAATGCAAACTCATGGAAGAACGGTTCGGCGAAGCAGAGCCCCATGCCATCGATCTGGCTGAGTTCCTGGGCGGCATAATGTGCCTTCTGATAACAAAGATTGGCGACTTGTCGCAGCCCGCTCTTTCCAAGTAGTGAAAGGTACACGGCCGTTCCAAGCGCGATCAGACCCTGGTTCGTGCAGATGTTGGAGGTGGCCCGTTCGCGTTTGATGTGCTGCTCGCGCGCGGTAAGCGTGAGGACGTACGCGCGTTGACCTTTACCATCAACAGTTTCACCCACCAGACGCCCCGCCATCTTGTGGACATGTTGCTTGCGTGTCGTGAAAAAGCCGACGCTGGGTCCGCCGTACCACATCGGGATGCCCAGCGGCTGCCCATCGCCCACGACGATGTCAGCACCCATGGAACCTGGAGTTTTGAACATCGCCAGGGCTGTGGGATTTGCAACAACACAAACCAGCGCACCTTGGGCATGTACAGCGTCGATGAGTTTGGTGTAATCGTAAACACGACCGAAGAAATCGGGGTATTGCACGATAAGGAGACAAGTGTTGTTATCCACCAGGTTCGCCAACTCATTGGGATCGGTGTCGAGATCGGCATTCTCATTGTTGCCGGCGAGATCGATTTCCATGCCCTGGGTATACGTGCGGACAACGGCACGATATTGCGGATGGACAGTGGGGGAGACAACGACTTTTTTGCGTTTGCCGCGGAATTGAGCATATGCCAGACTCACGGCTTCAGCGGTAGCCGTCGCGCCATCATAGTGTGACGCGTTGGACACATCCATGCCTGTCAACGCGGACATCAAGGATTGGTACTCGAAGATACCTTGCAAAGTTCCCTGGGAAATTTCAGGCTGGTAGGGAGTGTATGCCGTATAGAATTCGCCCCGGCGAAGCATGTGGTCCACGACGGAGGGGATGTAGTGATGGTACATGCCCGCGCCGAGGAAGGAGATCAAATCACTGCGCACATTTTCGTTTGCGTTGGCAACATCAGAGAGTTGCAGCAACGCTTCCATTTCGGTAAGGGCAGGGGGCAGGTCTAGCTTGGGGAAGCGATGCTTGACAGGGACATCTTCGAACAAGTCATCCAGCGACTTGACGCCAATCGTCTCCAGCATCGATTCCCGTTCTTGGGGGGAGATAGGGATGTAAGTCATATCAGTATCCTCATGTCTTTGCGAGGATGGTTGAGCAGGCGGTGTTCGCTCGCCGTATCGAAACCACTCGAAGCAATCTCATCGCACCACCAAGCAATTGTTTCCAGGTTACTTGAGATTGCTTCGCTCCCTTAGTCTCGATTTGCCCTCACCTTCACTCCTGATTTGCTAGGCAAATCGCACTTGCGTCTTCCTGCCACCTTCCCATGGGGGCAGGTGCAGGGTAAGCGTGTGCCAGGTGCAAGCATCGTCAAGAACGCTCTGGGCTACTCGACCAGCGGTCGCTCGCAATGACATAAATTAATGTGCTCTTTCCTCACAATACTTCTCGTACGCGGCGGAGTCCATAAGGTCACTGGTTGAGCCGCCTTCGAGTTGAATCATCCAGGCTTCGCCATAGGGGTCGCTGTTGATGGCTTCGGGTTTGTTGGCAAGGTCTCTATTGACCGCGGAAACTTTCCCGGCCGCGGGGGCATAGATTTCAGCAGAGGCCTTCACCGACTCGACAGAAGCAATTGCTTTTCCGGCCTCGAGGGCATCGCCTTCATCCACGAGAATTTCAACAAAGACAATATCGGAGAGTTGCGATTGTGCGTAATCGGTAATTCCTACTTTGCCTGTGACAGGGTCGAACCATTCATCAGACTTTGCATATTGCAGGTTGGCGAGAGTGTTCATGAGGGTGTCTCCTTTTGGTTTTTTTGGAATCAGGCGGCTCGTGTGCCCATCAGGGTTTGCTCCCGAACACAACTTCAGCACGCCCTTCGGGCAGTGGCTGATTCCATATCCGCGAATCAAAAAGGCGCACGAAAATCACTGTGCGCCTCTGTAATGTGACCTGAGAGATTAGTGTAGTCTTATAGTCTTTCGTCTCGTGGCCTTCTAGCCAAGTTGACCAGGAGACTAGCGGACTAATGGACTACCAGACTAAAACTTTACACCGTCGGTGTCGTCTCTTCCGTACTTCAACTTCGGAAGAGCGAACTTTCCAGAGATTGGTCGGGTCAGGGTCCTTTTGCCTGAGAGTTTCATCTGGTTTCGCCTGTCCCAGACTTGCACCTTCGGCGTCCCGCGTATTTGCGGGATCTCTTCCCTGTTATCCGTTAATTTGTATCTTGATTCTAAAGTTTAGAGGAATGCTAGTCAAGAGGAAGAATATCCCTGATTTAATGGAGTCAATAAAAAGACCTCCCGGGTCTGATTGCCTGGGAGAGCTTTACACGATTATTGGTCGGTGGATTTACGCGATGTTCGCTTGGGTTTGGCGGGAGTCTCTGTTTCCTCCGCCCGGGGCATGGAGGATTCTTCAGCTTCATTCAAGATCGGTTCTTCCATGATGGAAGCTACTTCCGGTTGAGCAACCGATTCGAGAGTGGCAGGCGCCACGGTCACCGGTTCCAGAGCCCCATTCAGGCGGGCAAAATATTCCTTGACGACTGTATCGTTATAGAAAACGAGTGAGAGAATCCCAACGGCCATCGAGAATACATTGCCTACGATCACACAGACAATTTCGAGAACAGCAATATTGGTGGATGGCTGCAATGCCTGCGGCGGATTGCTAAAAAGCTTAGCCGCGTACATTACCTCAAAGATACCCAGAATGGTCGGTAGAATGGTGATGGGAATGCAGAAAAAACCTATAACCGTTGCAAGTGCAGTTTGTGAAGCCACGAGACCCCAAAATAGGTTGACGATGCCGCTGGCGAGAGTCGTCCAGGCGTTGACATTGACGAGAGTAGGTTTTTGTTGAAGGTTCATAACTTTCTCCGGAAAGAATTTCACTTTGATATACGCCCCTTTTGGAGATAAGTTGCAGATTCTTTAGCTTGCAGGATACCTGCCTGATTATTCAATCAGGCGTTCCGGCCGCTTTCACATCTTTCAAATTGAGTTGCAAGCTAGTACGACCATTCCATTCGTTGGTTTCGAGCGTATACATAATGTCCACGCGCAGGGGCAGGGATTTCTGTAGTGCTCCCAAACGGAAACCGATAGCATCAAAGTAAGAGCCGTGTTCATCTGTGAATGTCAATTTGAGATGTTTGCCTTCCGAGCCGACCGCGCGCGAGGTTTTCACTTTAACGTTGCGCGAGACAAAGACCGCATCGGGATTTCCATAACCGGTTGGTTCGAGATACGAGAGATGTTTCAATACTTCGAAATTGATCTCTGGCAGGGCCACTTCGATATCTGCCGATAAGGTTTGTCGCAGGTCTTTGCCAGAGAGCTGATCTTTCGCAACGGACTTGAGCCGGGCCACCAATTCGGTCAAATTCTCATTCTTAACGGTGAAGCCTGCGGCCGCAGCGTGACCTCCGTGTCGCACCAATAAATCTTTGCACTGGTCGAGTGCGTCAGTAATGTGGAACTCTGGGATGGACCGGCACGAGCCGCGGGTTTCATCCGGTCCTTGTGCCGCGACGACAGCAGGGCGGTAATACACTTCGGTCAAGCGCGAGGCGGCCAATCCCACTACGCCAGGGTTAAAGCCTTCGTGCGCAGCGAAGAGCAGGAACGCTTCGGGGTCCTGGCTTAAGGCAATCTCTTCGGCCTGCTGCTGCATCGATCTGGTGATGGATTGGCGCTGGCGGTTCTGCACATCGAGTTGTTGTGCGAGCTGGCCTGCGCGCATGAAATCTATCGTGGTAAGTAGTTCAAATGAAGCCAGCGCAGATTCGAGACGACCAGAAGCGTTGAGGCGCGGGCCAAGCATGAAACCAATGTTGCCCGCGGTGATCTTGCCTATTTTCACCTCCGCAACACCGGCCAGGGAGAAGAGTCCCTGTCGTTTCGTCTCGCGGATTTGCTTGAGTCCCTTGCGGACCAGCACGCGGTTTTCGCCCACTAAGGGGGCCAGGTCTGCGACGGTGCCAAGGGCGACGAGGTCAAGCACGTCACTTAACTGAAAGCCATTGGTTGATGGATGTACCTTGGACAATGCTTCTATGATTTTATAGGCAATGCCAACGCCAGCCAGATCTTTGTCAGGATACAAGTCACCATGCTGTTTGGGGTTGACCACAGCCAGGGCCGGAGGCAGGGAATCGCCGTCCGGGTGGTGATGGTCGCTGACAATCAGATCCAGCCCGATGGTCTGCGCGTGAAGCGCTTCCTCTGGCGAGCGGATACCGCAATCCACGGTTATGACCAGTTTGACGCCTTCCGCTTTCAGCGAGTCCAGCGCATCTTTGTTTAGGCCATACCCTTCATCGAACCGATTCGGAATGTAGCCGCGCACATCCGCACCCAATTTCTGTAATGCTTCCACCATGAGCGCGGTGGCCGTGACGCCGTCCACATCATAGTCGCCATAAATCGCAATGGGTTCCTGGTGAGAAAGCGCGTATTGGATTCGATCCACGGCGGTTTGCATGCCAATCAGTTGAAACGGATCGTTGTTAAAGCTGGGTTGGGCACGCAGGAAGGTACGTGCATCCGCATCGGTGCACATGCCGCGATTGAAAAGGATCTGTTGCAGTATGGCTGGGAAGGCCGCCAGGGCCTCACGGGCCTGAGGTGTGATGGGGGGCTGGATCACCCAGCGTTTGTTGTGCATCTATTTCCTGTATACTCTATAAAGAAATTCATTCCTCTGTTCCACTTGAAAATACTCGGTTAGCTCTGGTAAGAACACGGCAAAGTAAATAGGCCGCTTGTCGATATGATCATCTATATAGGCCAGCGTTGATCGTGAGAGGCGAGTTTCATCTGCGAAGAGCGCTAAGTGAAATGCCATGCCGGTTTTCCCCTGCTCGATGTGTGCTGTATAAACGTAGCTATATAATTTATCCCAGTCTGTAAAGACAATTGCGTTATCTTCAAGGTTTTCGACGATCTTCAGCGCGTCGTGGATGGCTTTGTCTGGAGCAAACACAGGGTAGAGATGATCACGCCTTACAAAGGTAGTATAACCGTTTTGAATGCCTGTGCTCAGGTCGGCACGGAATTGCCATAAAGGGAGAGCGATCAATACTGCGCTCATCACGAGTTGAGTGCCTCTGACCGCAACCTCTCTTTGAGCCATGAATTGGCTTATGGCTTCGAACGCCTTACTGGCACCAACACCATACCATACAAACACAAATATGGCTATCGGCGTGTAAAACTCCTGATAAATCGAAAAGGAAACTGTGACGGCAAAACTCCAGACGATGAGAAACGCAATCGTTGGATAGAGAGCGTCGCGCCAATCCTGTTGGAAGAGGGCCAAAATGCCAAGCAGAACCAAGGCGAGCGCCCAGATGGGATGAAAGGAGAAATATTCAGCCAACCGTCTATTCGTTTCCGGGCCGTCAGCCGTAAAGTAATACGACCAAAAGTGGTCCGCGGGAAAAATTGTCAAAAAACGTTTGAGGGGGGTGTCAAAATCGCTCGTATAGGCTCCGTTCGCGCTGTGAGATGGTAGATAGGTCGTGTTATAGATGCTGGAGGGCGGGTTACGGAGATCGAGAATAAGGAAGAATAAAAGCGTAATGAGGACACCAATTAACGCTCCCGCCGCAGCTCCAGCCCACTCCACGCGTTTGCGTGCCGTGAGCAGCATGACCACAAGCACAGAGGCAGCCGTCATCAAAACCGTACTGTGAATGCCGACACTCAGTCCGCCCGCCAGCCCGGCCAGAACAAGAAATTGCCATTTTTGCGTCTTTCGCCACAAAAGAAAGAGCAGCCATATGGTGGCGATCATAGAGGCTGCGGGAGCGTAGGATTCGGCGACCAACGTATTCCGCCAGAAGAGCGGGACGAATCCCAAGGTCATGGCTGCGCTCATTCCTGCAACTGGGATTCCGCCCAGTAAGCGGACGATGAGATATACCTGTGCCACAGCCATCGCGCCAAAGAAAGCGGACATCAAATTGACACGATAGGCGATGTTTCCCACCGGGATATACGTAAACAGTTTCCCGATCACAATGTGGGTCATGTAGCCGCTGGGGTGTGTCATTCCCAGAGTGTACGAAAGGGTCTGGAATTCGGCGGAATCTCCCCATAAAAGCGAAGGCGCTAAGGTACGGATATACAGGAGAAAGGCACCAACTCCAACGAAAGCAGCGAGCAGGATATCGGTCCGTGTAAGCAACCAGATCAGTGGTGAGACGGCCAGTGTGTCACGTGCTTGTGTAGTTTGGGGAGATCGGATGGCTTCACGTTCGGATTGTGTCATAATTTGAGAACAAAAGTATGCTGGTCTTTCAGTGGTTCATGATTATAATGGATGCCAGCCTGGTTTTTGAGTAAAGGATATGCCTATGTATACGCTTGCTGCCGACGAAAAAGCCACAACCATCCTGCTGTACACTGAAAATGCATTAGTGCGCGGTGAACTTGTGACCAAGCAAAGCGCGCGCGTCAGCATTTGGCTGCGGATGCAGGTGCAGGTGAATTATTTGCATATTCATAAGCCGCAAATATTGTCGTTTGGGGGACCGATGACGAAATCCATGATCAACGATGAGATGTATTGTCCGATCGAAAGAATTTATGGATTTCATCTCGCGCCTCCCGCGGATGACCCGCTGGATTACGACGCCAGCGAACCCAACCGTGCCATGAAGGATGTGAACCTCTTGCTGGGAAACTTTGCCGTGAAGGGAAAGTTGCGCATCTCGACTCATACCGATTTTGCGACTGCCATCGAAGTGGCTCATGCCGGATGGCTCTCCGTGTATGATGTCGAAGTTTCACCGCTGTTCGTGCCGTCCTTCCCGGTGATGACCGCGCCGATGATGCTGGTAAATCCCAAAGTTGTAAGTTTTGGGGTCTAGGATTTCCCAGGCACAAAGGATGAAGCTGCCTGGGGATTTTCATATGGATATTACTCTCACAACTCCCGCCCTGCTGTTCCCAACGGTTTCCTTACTGTTGCTGGCCTACACCAACCGGTTTCTCACGCTCGCCACCATCATCCGCAGTCTGTACGACCGGTACCACAAAGATGGAGATGAAACCCTGCTGCCGCAGATTCAAAACCTCCGTTATCGCGTCTACTTGATCCGCAACATGCAGATCGCGGGCGTGTTGAGCCTGCTATTGTGTGTGGTCAGTATGTTTGCCCTCTTTGCCGGTTGGGTGGAAGCCGGTCAATGGAGTTTTGGCGCCGCGTTGGTTCTAATGATCATTTCACTGGGAATATCCCTGCGCGAGCTTCAGATCTCCGTCGGGGCCTTGGATCTACTGCTCACAGATTTGGAGCAACACGAGCGCACAGGATAAATAAAAACCACCGGTTCATCACCGGCGGTTTATTCGCAGCTTGCTCATTTTATAAGCCAGGTATTCTATAGATCATCCATTTCGTTCGGGTGCAGCGGATAATTGGGTGCCTGTCGGCGGAATTCATAGTTATCCATTACCGCTTGAATAATAATTTGCTGTTTTTGGGTCGTGGTATTGAATTCGATCCCTACATTGAAATAATCGGGACTGATATCCTGATGACAATATGCCACCCGCACGGATAGGATGAGACTTGTATCATGCACTCTAGGTAGTTCAGGCAGTTCAATGGAAATCGATAAATCCTTGTTTTCTTTAATTGGGTGGTCACTGATAACCATAGCGCCCAGCAAAGTAATATCCCCAAGATAGCCAATCAAACGACCATCGCTTAGGTCATAGACCTGCGAATAGGACATTAAGTCTTTGCGCGGTTGTCTGCGTCGATCCTGCATTTCTGCCTCCGCCACAAGTGTACTTTACTTGGCATTGAAATTCATTGCACACACGTCTTAAAATCTGCCTCCATTTCCAGCGACTTATGGTTAAATGATGGCATGCGATGGATATATCTTTCCCCCCAC
>Ga0114129_10008571_pt1 | contig 14578 bp, 10 predicted proteins | sample RhiMetdeltSRZDD1_FD_80071 | JGI IMG/M metagenome (GOLD analysis project Ga0114129, IMG submission 80071) | Populus rhizosphere microbial communities from Tennessee, USA - Rhizosphere MetaG P. deltoides SRZDD1 (version 2) (version 2) | ecosystem: Host-associated > Plants > Roots > Rhizosphere >... | reverse complement strand
CCGCGCCACTGGACGCTCGCCTACTCCGAGCACATGCTCGGCGTCGCGATTTTCACCGCACCGATCCAGTGGATGTTCGCCAACGCCGTGCTGACCTACAACGTTGCGTACATCGGATCGTACATCCTGGCGGGCTTCGGGATGTTTCTGTTGACGCGCGCCCTCTGGGGGCGCGCTGATGCCGCGGTGCTGGCAGGACTCGCCTTTGCCCTCACCCCGTATCGGCTTGCGCAGTCCGACCACCTGCAGGTCCTGATGAACGGGTGGATGCCGATCGGGCTGCTGGGGCTCCACCGCTACTTTGCCAGCGGATCGCGTGGTTGGCTCCTGGTCTTCGCCGCCGCGTACCTGCTGACAGGACTTTCGAACGGTTACTACCTGTATTTCTTCCTGCTCCCGATCGGCGTGGTGATTGTCGTGGAGCTCCTGCGGCCGCGGCTGCCGAGGAGGCGGATCCTCGGCGACCTCCCGGTCGCCGCAGTGGGGATCGCGGTGGTGCTGGCGCCGATTGCCTTCGTGTACTTCCGGCTTCAGCAGGAGATGCGCTTCGCGCGCGATCCGGACGTGCTGGCGGGTTACAGCGCCGCGCTGTCGGATTACTTCAGAGTGGCCGGAGGGGCCTGGAACTGGGGAGGCCTTCTACCGGGCGGCCACGTCGAACGGCATCTGTTTCATGGTTTCGCCGTGATGATCTTCGCAGTCGTGGGCGTGTGCACGGGTGCGGCTCGCGATCGCGACAAGGGATCGGCTGACAGCTGGCGGCGCACCGTGATCACCTACGGCTTGATCGCCGCGCTCGCGGTGTGGCTCTCAATGGGGCCCGGACCCTGGCGACCGTACGGGTGGCTCTTCCGCTTCGTTCCCGGTTTCAACGGGATGCGGGTCCCCGCGCGGCTGGCGTCCATCGTCATCCTCGCACTCGCCGCGCTCGCTGGCGCGGGGTTCGCCTGGCTGTTCGATCGCTTGCCGCGCCGATGGGCCGCGGTCGCGGCGATGGCATTCGGCGCCGTGATCGTCCTCGAAGGACAACATCGAGTCCGCGTACGCGAGGTTCCCGGTTGGCGCGAACACAACTGGGACCGCATCGCCTACACCTGGTTGCGCAACAGTCCTCCCGGCGCAGCGCTCGAGTTGGAGATCACCGGGATGAACTACTTTCAAACGACCACGACGCTGTTTCAACTGCACGCGCTCGAGCATCGGCATCCGATTGTCAACGGGTACTCAGGATGGTCGACGCAGCTTCAGGAGCTGTTGGGCGCACGACGATCGCCCATTCACGAGCCGGGGCACATGGCTGAAGTCGTGCGCGGTCTTCGGCGGGCCGGCATCCGGTACATCCTCCTTCATCAGGCGACGTTCGTCGAACCCGAATTGGCGCGCCAGATTGTTGGCGAGCTGCAGGCCGCAGACGACCAGATGGCCGAGGCACACGAGTGGCCGGGCACGTGGGTGTGGCGTTTGAAAGACATCGATCCCAAACCCCCGGCGCGTGCGGACCTCACCTTGCTCGATCCGAAGGCCTTCGAGGTACGTGCCTCGCACGAGCCATCGCGACTGCCGCTGATGTTCGATGGCAACGTCGACACGCGATGGATGACGAGCGAGCGTCAGGCCGGAACCGAATGGGTCGAGGTGCGGTTGCCACGGCCGGTCCACGTGCGCCGGCTCGAGATCGTCGGCGGCGGCCGCTCGGTTCTCGACTATCCTCAACGCCTCAGGATCGACTCGACCGACGCGACGGGCGTCTCGCAGTTGCTGTTCGACGATGGCGTCGTCGAACCGTACGTGGAGTCGGTGGCGTTCAACGACCTGCATCCGTCGGTCGCGCTGGATCTGCCTCGGAACCAGACGGTCGTGTTGCGCATCCAACAGACCGGGCGCGGCGCCAACTGGTGGTCAATCTACGAACTGAAGCTGTGGGAGCAGAAGGAGGAGCGATAAACACCGCGCTTCGTGATGATTTTATCTACCTGCGCTCGCGTCTCGCGCGCACGATCAGATAGGCGAGGCTCGCACCGACCGCCGCGGCGCCCGCAATCAGCGCCACGCCAGCGTACGTGACCGGGCCCGGCGGCGGCGGAACGCTGGCGCGCGACGTGTCCGACGAGGCTCGCCGGCGAAGTAGCTCCAGTTTCAGACTCTCCTCGCCCTGCGCCATCGCCCAGCGATGATTCGCCTCGAACAGCGGCTTGAAGAGAAACGACAGGTTGCGGAGCAGCGGCTTCTCCGCCGTCAGCCGCCAGTCGTACGTCACGAGAACGCTCGAGCGGTCCTGGGCGAATGTCCAGATGCCGCGGCCCTCGAAGTCGCCGTTCGCGACGATGGTGAACCCGTGCGGATACCGCGACTCGACCATCTCGGATTCCCATCGGATCGTGTAAGGCAGCCACCCTTTCGACAGGAACCGCGTGCGCCGGCCCAGGCCCCGCGCGTCCGGCGGCTGCACCTCCTGCACGTCGAGATAGACAGACGGCCACCACTGCGCGAAGGACAGCGGATCACCGAGGATGTCTGCGACTTCACCGCACGTCCCCTCGACGCGCCAGCGGGTGATGAACTCGTACTGGTTGCTCACTGCGGCGCGGAGGTCTTCTTCCCTTCGATGTCGAGGAACGTGATGTCCTTGAACGCGGAGAGCTGATCCTTCACTTTCGCGTAGTCGCCGACGACGACGATGACGGAGTTCTCGGAGCCGAGCAGCACGTTGGCGCCGCTCTTGACCTGCTCGGGGTTGAGCGCGGAAATCTTTCCGACGAACGTCTCGGGGTAGTCCTTCGGCAGGCCGAAGACATACACGCTGTTCAGGACCTGCGCGAGGCCGCCCTGCGTCGCCGTCTGAATCGGAAAGATGCCGCGCACGTACGACTTTGCGCCCTGCAGCTCGGCGCCGCTGCTCCCTTCCGCTCGAAGCTTGTCGATTTCCTTGAATACTTCAGTCAGCGCCGCTCCGGTCACGTCGTTGCGCACGTCCGCCGCGAATCGATAGAAGCCGGCGTCGGCGAAGCCGGTCAGGATCGACGCAGGCGAGTACGTGTAGCCCTTTTCTTCGCGGATATTTCGGACAATGCGCGAGTTGAACGCGCCGCCATACACGGTGTTGGCCATCGTCAGCTCGTACCACCGTGGATCGCTGCGCTTGACGGCGACGTTGCCCAGCGAGATCGACGACTGGACACTGTTGGGCCGCTGGACGAAATACAGGTGTCGGCCAGAGAGCGGCGGCGCCGCGGCGAACGATGGCTTGGGAACGTCGGCGCGTGCCCATCCGCCGAATGCCTTCTCGACGGCGGACATCATCGCGTCGGAGTCGACGGCGCCGACGATCAGCAGAAACGCGTTGTTCGGCCGGTAATGGGCGGCGTGGAAGGCGGTGATCTTCGTGCGATCCAGGAGCTGGAGCGACGCTTCGGTCTCGCTCGTCCGCGCGTACGGATGAGCGCCGAACAGCATCTGCCGGAACACGCGGTTCGCCACGGCCTGCGGAGATGCCTTCTGCTGCTGGACGCCCTGCAGGTGCTGCTGTTTGAGAATCGCGAGCTCGTCTTCCGGAAACGTCGGGTTCATGGCGACGTCGGCAACGAGATCGATCAGGCGCGGCGCGTATTCCGCCAGACCACGCGCGGACACGGTCGTGAAGTCCTGCGATGCCGCGGCCGTGATCGTGCCCCCCATCCCGAACGCATCGCGTCGGATCTGGCGGCTGTTCTTCGTCTTCGTCCCTTCTTGAATGAGATCCGCCGTCAGCGCTGCCAGCCCCGTCTGGTCCGCGGAATCGCTGGAGTAGCCCGAGAGGACGCTGAGCAGGACCGACACCTTCGGAATCGCCGTCTGGTGCGTGACGATGACGCGGAGCCCGTTCGGCAGCGTCCGCTCCAGCCGCGGCGCGAGCTGAAACGGGCGCTCAGGTCCAACCGCCGGGCGTTCTGCCTGGGCGCCCGCGGTCAGCGTGAGGCCAAGCACCAGGCACGACGCACCCAGCACTCGCGCACCTAGCACCCGGCGCCTTGCACCTAGCACCCTCATTTCGCACCACCCTCTGGACGACGATCGATCGAGGTGCGGTTCGAGGGAACGAGGTACTTCTTCGCGGCCGCCTGGACCTCGGCGGTCGTCACCTTCTCCAAGTCGGCGAGGATCGTGTTGATGCGGTTCGGGTCGTCGTCGTACAGCGCCAGCGCCGCGAGCAGGTCGGCGCGGCCGAATCCGGACTGGGCTTCGAGACCCTCGAGAAACGACGATCGGAAGTTCACCTTCGCCTGCTTCAGCTCGTCCTCGGTGATCCCGTGCTCCTGAACCGCCGCAATCACCTTGTCCACGACCTTCAGGACATCCGCACCTTTGAGATCCGGACGGTAGTCGACACGGAAGGTGTAGAGCATGGGGCCGTTGTAGTCGAAGTTGTTGCCGAGCCCGTAGTTGAATCCACCAGAGACGTCCGATGCGACCTGGTTCTCCTTGATGAGCGCCTGGTACAGCTTCGCGCTCTCGTCGCTGACGAGCAGCGGGTCGAGCAGGGTCAGCGCGAAGAATTCGCGCGTCATCCGTGCCGGGAGGTGATACCCGAACGCGAGCGCCGGCGTGCGGGCCAGCTTGTCGCTTTCCGTGAATGTCTTCTCCGCGGTTTGCGGCGGCTCCTGGATGTCCGGACGCGGCGGCAGCGGCCGCGAGGGAATCCCGCCGAAGTGCTTCTCGGCCAGCTTCATCACCTCGTCTTGGGTCGTGTCACCCGAGACGACCAGGACCGCGTTGTTCGGCGCGTAGTAGGTGTCGAAGAACTTCTTCACGTCTTCGGCCGTGGCCGCCTGCAGATCTGAAAGGTCGCCGTAGAAGTTGTGGGCGTTGTACCAGTTCGTGTTCGCCTTCTGCGGCAGGCCAAGCCACTCGAAGGCGCCGTACGGCTGGTTCAGCACGTTGACGCGCACTTCCTCGCTGACGACGTCCTGCTGATTCTTCAGGTTCTCCGGCGTGAGCTTCAAGGCGCGCATCCGATCCGCTTCGAGCCACAGGGCCAGCTCGAGCGCGTTGGACGGGATGACCTCGAAGTAGTTGGTGTGATCGAATCGCGTCGATCCGTTCAACGTGCCGCCGTTCTCGTTCACGATGCGCACGTGCTCGAACTTGCCGACGTGCTCCGATCCCTGGAACATCAGGTGCTCGAAGAGGTGGGCGAACCCCGTGCGCTCGCGCGGCTCGATTCGGAAGCCAATGCGATACATCACCTCGACGACGACGACCGGCGCGGCGTGGTTTTCGCTGATCACCACGCGCAGGCCGTTCGGCAGCTTGCGATAGACGACCGGCACCGAGAATGCCGCGGTCGCCGTTGCACGCGGCGCCTGCGCCGACGGCGATACCGTCGTGAGCGCGGCCAGGCAGACGAATATGAGGATCTTGCGCATAGAGCGTGACTTTACCCGAATTGCAGGACGGCAGGATTGCAAAATGGCAGGAAGGAAATCCTGCCATTCTGCATTTTGCGATTTTGCAATTCCGTCTCTAGTTTCCCGAATACGGACGGATCCCGCGCCCGACGAACGCGGCCATCAGCCGCCGTCGGAGCTCATTCGCGATCCGGCCCTGGTTGAGCGGCTGCGTCTTGAACTTCACGCGGACGGTCGCGAACCCGTCGCCCAGCGATTCGATCCCGATCACGTCGAGCGGGGCTAGGACGAGGGGGCCCCACACCGCGTCCTTCTCCATCGAGGCGCCGACTTCCTTGATGGTCCCGAAGACGCGATCGATGTTCTCGCTATAGGCCACGCGCATGTCGACGACAGCGTAGGCGAACTGTTTGCTGAGGTTCGCGAGCGCCGTAATCGTGCCGTTGGGAAACACCTGGACGGCGCCCTCGACGTCCCGCACGATGATGGTTCGCAGGTTGATCTGCTCCACGGTACCCGCGACGCCGTTGATGCGGGCGAGATCGCCGACGCGCACCTGGTCCTCGAGAATCAGAAAGAAGCCCGAGATGACGTCGCGAACCAGATTCTGCGCGCCGAAACCGATGGCCAGCCCCGCGATGCCGGCGCCGGTCAGGATCGGCACGATGTCGATGGTCAGCTCGCGCATCACCATGAGGATGCCGACGAACACGACCGTGACCGTCACGAGGCTCGTCAGGATGCCGCTGAGCGTGGCGGCACGCCGCTGCCACTCGAGGTCGCTCGTCGCGTGGCGCCTTCCGAGCTTGAACTGCAGGTGCTCGATGGCCAGGTTCGCCGCGCGCACGACGATGAACGCGCCGACGAGAATGATGGCCACGTTGACGCCGTGCGTTGCGGCCCATTGCAGGAGGAGGCGCGGGTGCCACGTCGCCTCGGAGTACCCGAGCCGCTCGAACGCGAGCGAGACGCTCGCCATCGCGGCAACGCCGTAGGCGAGAAACGTCAGCGCCCGAATCAGCTGCTGCGCCCGTGCGTGAAGCGCCGCGCGGTTCTCGGAACCGACGATCTCGAGCGCGTCGAGCAGCCGATGGACGAGCGTGTGCGCGATCCGTACGGCCACCGCGGCGACGACGAACGCGAGGACGATGACACCAATCGTGGTGTAGCGGAAGCCGGGCATCTATCGACAGGCTCTATCGCGATCTTTTTCGTGTTTTCGCGTTTTCGTGGCTGATCGGTGATGGATCATGGTTCGTCGGTCTACAGCCGCAAGATCTTCAGGTAGTTCCCGTCGCTGCGCGTCAGGTCCGGGCTGATGCTGACAAATACCGCCGTTCCGCCGGCCGGAACGACGCCTCGCTCGACGAGCTGGACGGCGACGCGCGCGCTCGCCTCGTCGAGGTTCTCACCGAGCTCGATGCGGAGCGGGACCACGCCCCAGTACAGCGCCAGACGCCGCGCGGTGTCGCCTCGTGCGGTCGCCGCGATGATCGGCGCGCGCGGCCGAAGGGCCGACAACCGGCGGGCCGTGGTGCCGCCACGCGTGACCGCGACAATCGCCTGCGCTTCTCCCCTGTTGGCGAGAATGAGCGCCGCCTCGCACAGCGCCTGCGCGTGATCGTGGTGCCGCGAGTCGGACATCCGTCTCGCGGCCTCCAGATGGGGGATGAGCTCCGCATCGCGGATGATGGCATCGAGGGTCTGCACCGCTCGCGACGGGTAGGCCCCCGCCGCCGTCTCTCCCGCCAGCATGATCGCGTCAACGCCATCGTCCACGGCATTGGCCGCATCGTTGACCTCGGCACGTGTGGGACGGGCTTCGACGGTCATCGACTCCAGCACTTGGGTAGCCACGATGACCGGAATGCCCTGGCGTCTGGCCCCCTGGGTGATGTCTTTCTGCACGCGCGGTACGCGCTCGAGCGGCATCTCGAGCCCGAGATCGCCACGCGCAACCATCACCGCATCGCTGGCGTCGAGGATCTCGTCGAGGTGCTCCAGCGCCTGCGGCCGCTCGAGTTTTGCGACGAGCGGGACGTCCGGGGCGTGCGCTTCCGCGGTCAGCTGGCGGGCCTGACGGATGTCGGCCGCGGTCTGCACGAAACTGAGCGCGATCATGTCGACGCCGAGCGACAGCCCGAACCGCAGATCGTCGATGTCCTTCGGCGTGATCGCCGACGTCGGCAGCGGGACGCCGGGCGCATTGATCCCTTTGTGCTCGCCGACCTCGCCGCCCTGGACGACGGTCGTCTCGATTCTGGTGCCATTGGTGGCTTCGACGCGCAGCTCGACGCTGCCGTCCGCGAGCAGCAGCCGATCGCCTGGACGGACGGCGCGCGCGAGGCCCGCGAACGACGTCGAGAGATGTCCGGCCCGCCCGGGGAAGTCGCCGGTCTCGATGGCCAGACGGTCGCCTGTTTTGACCCGGATCGACCGTCCACCGTCGAGCGTACCGGTGCGGATCTTCGGACCCCCGAGGTCCTGCAGGACGCCGACCTCCCGCCGCGCGCGCGCGGCCGCCGCGCGAATGCGTGCGAACGTCGCCGCCTGCGACTCGTGCGTGCCGTGGGAGAAATTGAGCCGGAAGATGTCGGTGCCGGCCGCAATCAGCGCGTCGAGCATCTCGTCGGCATCGCTGGCCGGACCGACGGTCGCGATGATCTTGGTGTGGCGCATCAAAAGGGTTCTAGAGTTCTGAGGTTCAAGGGTTCTAGGGTCCTGAACCAGAGAACCCTAGAACCTTGGAACCTTAGAACCCTAGAATATCGCGATGGGCCTGATCGTGCCTGACGCGATCGAGGGGTATCTCGCGAAGCTGAATCGCGGCGGCGACGACGTGCTCGCCAGCATCGCGCGCGACAACGAGTCGCGTGGGCTGCCGCTGGTCGACGCCGAAGTGGGTGCGCTGCTACGCGTGCTGGCGATGGCCGTCGGCGCCCATCGCATCCTGGAAATCGGCACCGCGATCGGCTATTCGGGCATCTGGCTCGCAGGCGCGCTGCCGCCCGACGGTATGCTGATCACGCTCGAAGTTGACGAGGCGCGGGCGCGGGAAGCGCGCGAGAATTTTGCTCGCGCCGGCCTCTCCGATCGGACCAGCGTCATCGTTGGCGATGCGCAGCTGAAGGTGTCGAAGGTGGCCGGACCCTTCGACCTGATCTTTCAGGACGGCGACAAGCAGCTGTATTCGCGGCTCCTCGATCGCCTCGTGGAGCTGCTTCGGCCCCGGGGGCTGCTGGTCACCGACAACGTGTTGTGGAATGGCGAGGTCGTGCCAGGGTTCAGCGCAAGCCCGGTGCAGAACGCGGACGACACGCGCGCCATCGCGGAGTACAACGAGCGGCTGGCGGTCCATCCACAGCTTCACACGGCGATCGTGCCGCTGCGAGATGGGGTCTCGATCTCTGTAAAGACGTCGGGGCTCGGGGTTGGAGCCAGTGAATCGTCCGCGCTGAATCGGCACCGCATGGGATTGCCACGAAAACACGAAGACACGAAGAAGATCTAAGATTTCGTGGCTTCGCGTCTTCGTGGCTGATCGAGCGTCATCGTCCTTCACCATGAACATGCCATTAGCTGTGGAACCGGGGGCCTGGGGACTGGAGCGCACGGATGAAGATCGATGCCTGGTTGCAGAATGCCGTCGCTGATGCCGAGCGGCGTGGCGTGCCGGAGCTGAAGCCGCTGCTCGAGACGCTGGCAAAGACCATCGCGACCCTCCGCGCGGGCGATTTCAACGTCAACGCCTCGACCGATCGTCGAGTCCCAGGCCCCGAACCCCGATGACGATCGAGGAGTTCGGGCGCCGGCTCCGTGCGCGTGAAATCACTTCCGCGCAGGTCACCGAGCAGTGTCTTCAACGGATCGAGGCGGACAACGCACGCCTCAACGCCTTCATTCTCGTGATGGCGGACGAAGCGCGACAGCAGGCGCGCGAGGCCGATCGTCAGCTGGCCGCCGGGCACGACCTCGGATCGCTGCACGGCGTGCCGATTTCCGTCAAAGATCTCTTTGACATCCGCGGCACTCCGACCACCGCAGCATCTCGGGTGCGCGATGGCCACGTCGCCGAGCGCGACGCGCCCGCCATTGCGCATCTGCGACAGGCAGGCGCGGTGTTCGTGGGCAAGACCAACCTGCACGAGTTCGCGTTCGGTACGACGAACGAGGACTCTGCGTTCGGTCCGGCACGGAATCCGCACGATGCGTCCCGATCTCCCGGCGGATCGAGCGGCGGATCCGCCGCAAGCGTTGCCGCAGGGATGGCGCTCGCCACACTGGGCACGTGTACTGGCGGATCGATTCGCATCCCGGCGGCCGCCTGCGGGATCGTCGGGTTGAAGCCGTCGTACGGCGAGGTGTCGACGGAGGGGATCGTTCCGCTGTCGCGGACGTTCGATCACGCCGGACCGCTCGCCCAGACCGTGACCGACGCCTCGCTCGTGTATCACGCGCTGCTGGGCGACGCTGTGGCAACGCCGCCGGCGCCGATGCCCGTCCGTGGCATGCGGCTCGCCGTCCCGCGGCGCTACTTCTGCGACCTGCTGGACAACGACGTTCGCGCGCGCTTCGAGGAAGCGCTGAGTCGCCTGCGCGACGCCGGCGCGCATGTCGCCGACATCGACCTTCGTCACGCGGCCGACATCGCGGCGATCTACTTGATCATCGTACTGGCCGACGCCGCCGAATACCACGCGGCCACGCTCGAGACAATGCCCGAGCGATATACGGCGCCCGTGCGGCTGCGGCTGGAAATGGGGCGGTACGTGCTAGCGGAAGATTACGTGCGGGCGCTCGCCGGGCGCGAGGTGCTTCGTCGCGAAGTCGACGCGGCGCTCGCCCAGCACGATGCGCTCGTGCTGCCGACGCTGCCGATTCCGGCGCCACCAATTGGGGCCACGACCGTCAAGGTGGGAGCGACGAGCGAGCCGATGCGGAACGTGATGCTCCGGCTCACGCAACTCTTCAACGTCACGGGCCATCCCGCGATCTCGATGCCGGTCGGCCTGACCTCATCGGGCTTGCCCTGTGGCCTGCAGCTCGTCGGTGGCCGCGGGCAGACCGACGTGCTCGTCCGCGTGGCGCTGGCGTGCGAGCCCTACGCGATCAGCGGTTCTTCGCCGCGTTCGGGACGGCTCGGCGGCTGAATATCCGGCGGCCCGGCGGGCGGCGGAATGTCCGGTGGCGGCACCGGCTTGATGTCGGGCGGCGGCTTGTCGATCGGATCCGGCGGATGATGAATGTCCGGCTTCGATGGTTGCTCGATCATGAAGCCGAGCGTTGCAACATCGCTGCCTGTCCCGACGGATCAGTTACTCCGGCGGCGAATACCCCAGCTTGACCACCCCCTGCTTCGTCCCGTTCACGGTCCCCACCGTCAGGAACTCGAGCGACGCGCGGAACAGCAACAGATGGTTCCGTTCCCATGCCGCGTTGTGCGACGAACACGCGAGGTCCGCGAAGATCTTGTTCGACGCCCCGAGATCCGTGTAGAGATCGCGCACCCGGTCGGGTGGCACCTGCTTGTCGTGAGCGCCTGCAACGAGCAGCATCGGCACCATCGTCTTCCCGACCGCCGCCTGATTCCATCCCCACACCGTCGTCTGCGGCGCGCGCCGGACGCCCGTTCCCCACGTCGACCCAACCGGATCCGACGCGAGCAGCTCAGACCACACGGACTCGCCGGCACCCCGGTCGTACTGATCCGGGCATCCGGTCTGGCGATCCCAGTTCGCGTAGAACTCTTCCCGTGACTGCGTGTTCATCGGGACGCCGTCCGGAGGCATCTTCGCTGGCGCCGCGGCGGCCGAGCCCCGGTTGTATGCGGGCGCAAGCAGCACAACCCGGCTGATCTTATCCTGGTGTTGACTCGCGAAGCCGCCGGCACGCGGCCCGCCGAGCGACCACGCGACGAGCGCCACTTTGTCGACGTGCCGCAACGCGCGGACGTGATCCACGACCGCGCCGATGTCGTCCCAGTCCGACGCAATCGTCGTCAACTGATGGGGATAGGGGGGCGCGCACGCGGCCTTCACGTACGGTGCCTGGCGATCCTTGGCCAGGTTGCACGGGTCGTTCATCGGCGCCGGCCGTGTCGAGCGGCCGTAGCCGGTCGTGTCCATCGCGAAGACGTCGAACCCGGCTCGGGCGAAGTACGCCATCCAGCTGTAGTCCTGATACGGCACGTCGAAGGCGACCTCCGCAGGGGTGCCGGCGCCGTGCACGAACAAGACGACGCGATCGGACGCCGTCACGTCGCGCAGCGCCGCGCCGGCGAGCACGCGCTCGCGCACGTACAGCTGCGCCTTCTGACCCGCGATCGCCGGCACGGTGGACGTGACGGAGACGTAGTGATCGATCGACAGCAGGCGTTGCCCGTCGTCTCCCGCGGAGAGACGCGCGAGGCCGGCGGCAAGCATGAATCCGAGGCTGAGCGCTCCGATCGTACGGGTCGATGGCATATCAGTCCTCCAGGAGCACGGCTATTGTGCCAGCGATCCGGCGTCAGCGGGGACGGAGGTTGCTGGCGAGCGGCCGGACGCGTGAGGTGAGCTGGGCCAGGAACTCCCGTGACTTCATGAACACCGCGAAATGACCGCCGCCTTCGATCGGGACGAACGCCTTCTGTGGTGCGCGGATGCCGTTGACGAATGACCGTGCGAGGCTCGTGGGCGTGGTGAAATCCTCGGCGCCCTGAATGACGAACACCGGCAGCGCGAACGTTCCGCCAAGCGCCTTCGCTTCGAGCGCGCTCGTTTCGGGCACCAGATGTTCGGCGCTGAGACCCTGTCCGTCGAACCAGTCGATGACATCGCGCGCGCTGGAGCCGGGTGCGATGAGTGCGAGCCCGAGCGTAGACGGCAGAAACACGTTCGCGCCCTCGAACAGATTCGACCACTTGCGCTGGACTGCGTACCCACGCCCGTCCGCGTATGGCGGCGGACCAACCTCGCGAAGCTCCCGAACCGCGCGCTGGTCGCCGAGCGCCTGTGCCTTCATCAGCAGCGCCGCGTGCGCAACCGTATAGCCTCGCTGAGGATCGGCCACCTGTCCAGTGCCCACGAACGCGTGGAAGAGATCGGGCCGAGCCTTCACCATGAAGACGCCAAGGATCGAACCCCACGAATGTCCCACGAGGACGAGCTTGTCCTTGTGCAAGTCTCGTCGCAACAGTTCCGCCAACTCGATGCCGTCTTCAGTCAAGCGCGCAATGGTGATCGACTCGGGGGGCGTGCCTCTGTTCTTCCCGAGCGTTCGGCCGGCGCCGCGCTGGTCCCATTGCACGACCGTGAAGGACTTCGACCACCCGAAGAAACCGGCGTACGCCCACGGGTTGATCGCGTCGCCAGGTCCGCCGTGAAGGAACAGCAGTACAGGATTGTTCCGGTCATCGCCGCGGATCGTGATCCATTGCTGGATCCCCCCGATGTTGACGTACCGGGATTCGTCGACGCCGGCCGGTGAGGCGATCGCGTAGTCGCGGGCATTCCGAGCGCGGAGGAACTCGAACGACGTTTCGAGCTTCTGGAGGTCGGCGCTGCTGGTCTGAACCGGATCACCCTGCGCGCGCGCCGTACAAGCGGAGACGCTTACGACCATGACTACCGGCAGCAGGCTCGCGGCGATTCGTTTGATCATCGGGTGAACGCTCAAGGATTGCGTCGGCCCGAAAGAGACCGATCGAGCACGCGGACATTTGGACGGCAGAATCGACCGAAAGGATGGCGCCAACGAGCACCTCCGAATTCCTACACGTCGAGGCCGATGGCGCGCATCAGGGCGAGCGCATTGCTGTGCTCGACGACACCCGGCCGCATCCGGTAGTCGAACATCATCCGGCCGCCCTCGAGCCGGTCCTCGAAGTGCATGTTGACGGCCGGGACAGAGAGCCGTGCCGGCAGCTCGGTCAACGCGAGGTCGTGCGTCGTGACAAAGCCGATGGCACCGGCTTCGGCGAGCGCCCGCACGATCGCCTCGGCGCCAATCCGGCGATCGTACGAATTCGTGCCGTGCAGGATTTCGTCGAGCAGGAAGAGCAGCGGCACCGGCCCGCGCGCCGCGTCGACAATCGTCCGAATGCGCAGAATCTCAGCATAAAACCGCGACCGCCCGGCCTCGAGTGAATCTTCGACTTTGAGCGTCGCCCCGAGCACCAGCGGCGACAGCCGCAGCGCGGCGGCGCGCACCGGCGCTCCGGACAGCGCCAGCACCACGTTGACGCCCACCGATCGGAGCAGCGTGCTCTTCCCCGACATGTTCGAGCCGCTGACGACGATGACGTGGGGATGATCGGCACCGAGCCGGACATCGTTCGGGACGGACGAGTCCGTGGGGATGAGCGGGTGTCCGAGCGCTTCCGCCTCGAATAGCGGCCCCCGCTCGACGAGAGTCGGAAAGCGATCGCGGGGATGTTCGTAGGCGTAGGTTGCCATCGACGAGAGCGCTTCGAGCTCCCCGACGACCCGCAGCCAGTCATCGACCGCGTGCCCGTAGCCGCCATGCCAGCGGTCGATCGCGACGGCCAGCAGCTGCGGGAGCATGAGGCCGTACGCAAATGGCGCGAACATCTGATTGCGTGTCGAATCGAGCCACGACACCATCCGGCGCAGCTGCGCGATCCGCTTGGACGGCGGCACGCCGTGCGTGAGCAGCGAAGCCTGAAGCGCGGTGAGCCGCGGCGACGTGAATCGCTCGACCTCGATCCTGGCCAGCAGACCCGCGAGCAACCCCAGATCGCGATCGGCCGTGTCGATACCGGCGAGCACCTGTTGAAAGCGGTGCGTCCAGCCAATGGCGATCGTCGCCTCCGCGAACAGCCAGAAGATCAACCACCTGACGGCAACCAGCTCCTCGAACGCCAGCACGGCAAGCGCGACGGCGATCGCGCCGCACGCGGCCAGCAGGAAGGCCAGGCCGCGCGCGAAGCCAACCCGCGGCGCCAGAGCCCATACGGCGAGGGCGCCAGTCCGGCTGATCGCCGTCTCCGCGGCGAGCACGGCGAGATCCTCGCGCAGGTCCACGTTGCGGCACAGCTCGTCCACCGCGCGCTGCCGGCCCAGCACTTCGTCGACCGGCGCTCCCACGCTGAGCCAAGCGGCCAGCGTGGCCTCGCCCGCTTCGGTTCGTGCGGTGTTCAGCAGCTCGAAAAGCGACGCGCGGCCGAAGAGGTCGAGATCGCGCGCGTACGGATG
>Ga0114129_10008566_pt1 | contig 14580 bp, 14 predicted proteins | sample RhiMetdeltSRZDD1_FD_80071 | JGI IMG/M metagenome (GOLD analysis project Ga0114129, IMG submission 80071) | Populus rhizosphere microbial communities from Tennessee, USA - Rhizosphere MetaG P. deltoides SRZDD1 (version 2) (version 2) | ecosystem: Host-associated > Plants > Roots > Rhizosphere >... | reverse complement strand
CGAAGCAAAGAGGCGTTTCATTCCAGTTCTCCTTCTCGTTGACGCGCCGAGGGCCGGCACGTTGTCACACTCCCAGGTAGTCGTGAAGCTTGTCCACATTGGCCTGGAGGCCGGCCTTGGCGAACCGGTCGACGACGCGGCCATGCTCCATCACATAGTAGCGGTCGGCGACGGTGGAGGCGAAGCGGAAGTTCTGCTCGACCAGCAGGATGGTAAAGCCCTGGCGCTTCAGGGTGTCGATAGTGCGGCCGATCTGCTGGATGATGACCGGCGCGAGGCCTTCGGTCGGCTCGTCGAGGAGGAGAAGCCGCGCCCCGGTGCGCAGGATGCGGGCGATTGCCAGCATCTGCTGCTCGCCGCCGGAAAGCTTCGTTCCCTGGCTGCTCCCCAGGCGCTCCTTGAGGTTGGGGAAGAGCTCGAAAATGCGGTCGAGATCGAGGCCGCCGGGCCGCACCGGCGGCGGCAGCAGCAGATTTTCCTCGACCGTCAGGCTGGCAAAAATGCCCCGTTCCTCGGGGCAGAAGGCAAGGCCAAGGCGGGCGATCTCGTTGGAGGCGCGGCGGATCAGTTCGGCGCCGTCGAAGCGCACCGAGCCGGTGCGCTTGCCGACGATGCCCATGATCGACTTCAGCGTGGTGGTCTTTCCCGCACCGTTGCGGCCGAGCAGCGTCACCACCTCGCCGGCAAAGACCTCGAAGCTCACCCCGTGCAGGATATGCGACTCGCCGTACCAGGCCTGCAGGCCGTCGACTTTCAGCAACGGCGCCTGCACCCGCTCATCCATGGCCGACCCCGAGATAGGCCTCGCGTACCGCCGGATTGTCGGACACGGCGGCGTAGTCGCCTTCCGCCAGGATGCGTCCGCGCGTGAGCACGGTGATGCAATGCGACAGGTTGGCGACGACGGAGAGATTGTGCTCGACCATGAGCACGGTGCGATTGGCGGCAACGGTCTTGATGAGCGAGGCGATGCGGTCGATGTCCTCGTGGCCCATGCCGGCAGTCGGCTCGTCCAACAGCATCATCTCGGGATCGAGCGCGAGCGTGGTGGCGATCTCGAGCGCGCGCTTGCGGCCGTAGGGAAGCTCGACCGCCGGCCAGGCGGCGAACGGCGCCAGTCCGACGTCGGCGAGCAGCGCCATGGCGCGGTCGTTGAAGCCATCGAGCACGCGCCTGGCGCGCCAGAAGTCGAACGAGCCGCCGCGCGCCCGCTGCAGCGCGATGCGCACGTTTTCCAGCACGGTCAGATGCGGGAACACGGCCGAGATCTGGAATGAGCGGACCAGCCCCTGGCGGGCGATATCGGCCGGCTGCGCGTTGGTGATGTCGCGCCCATTATAAAGAATGCGTCCACGCGTCGGGCTCAGGAACTTGGTCAAGAGATTGAAGCACGTGGTCTTGCCGGCGCCGTTCGGCCCGATCAGCGCATGGATCGTGCCGCGCTGGACCTTCAGGTTGACGTCGTTGACGGCAACGAAGCCCTGAAATTCCTTGGTCAACCCTTCGGTCGCGAGAATGACGTCCATGCCGGCTCAGAGTCCCCTCGCGGCCGCGAAACGGTGCCGGCCGGGAGAACACGCCTTGCGGCGCCGCCCGTCCTCCCGGCCTGGCGAACCATTTAAGCAGGACCCTTGCGGCCTTGTCGATTGGCCGAAAGACGCTGGCGAGGACGACGGCCGCAACTCCGCGTCTCCCCGGCTGCCTGCACGCACTGCTGGCCATCCGCAGATCATCGCCGCGCTGGCTCAAGCACAAAGTGTCAGCCTGTTCCCTCGGTAACAGCGAGCCTCGGCCTGTTCCCGAGGGAACGACCTCATCCTGCGGCTGAACCGGGTACCCCATCGCTCGAACTACCCCTCGACGCCAAAGAGACGGCGCAACGGCAGGGAGAGAGCGGTGGGAACACTCAAGGACCGAGTTGGAAGGTACGCGCTCGGACGCGCCGGGCACAGGCCGGGAGACCAGTGCCGAAACCGCGAAGCCGATCAGAACGAGCTGATTGAATTGCTGAATATCATTCCGATCGGCAGCGGTGGCAAAGGCGGAACGCTCAGGCCTCGCGTCGTCGACGGAATATGCGACAACGAGCTCTATCAAGCGATCCTGACATTCGAGAAGAAGAACCTTAGCGGCCCGCCCACCGGGTTCGTCGATATGCGCGGCGGCCCAGTGCTCGCCAAAATCCTCGAGCAAGCCAGAGTGAGAGTGCGGGCATCATTCCCTGAAGACTCCCCGGCCGAGACGCCCTCGACGTCCTGCGTCGCAACGTCGAAGAGGTTAAGCCCTACGGACACAATTGGCCCGTCGGCGATGTGATACAACTCGAAAACATCAAGCCGATAGCGCTCAAATATATCGACGATTTGAAAAAGACAAAGGACAAAGCGGGAATGCCCGCCACCGACCTCCCATCCTTTGCCGTGCTGTTCGGAAGAGCTTACGTCTTAAGCGCGACGGACCTGTGGGTGGATCATAGGAATGACGGTTCACGGCCCGCCGAAGTCTCCGACCGGAGCGGAAAGAGGCGTCCAGTCGTAGATGTCATGCACGTTGGAACTCAGCTCCAGCACAGCATTATGCCTAGCGTTTTCGTCGCAACGTTTGGCTCCCCCGCGCTCATTTTGTTCAGGGCCGAGAGCGACCTCTCCGGTGGCGGCGTGCTTCTAATTCCCCGCGAGCGACAGATAAATGTCGGCGGCATTTACCGTTCAAACGTCCGCCGCGGCAAAGGTCAATGGGTGATCAACTACCCTACAATTCAGCTACCGGATTACGGTTCGGTTACAATAAGGCAATCTGTACATGATCTCAGTGAATGAACCACAAGAATGCTCCGGCTCGCGTCCGCTGCAATCCGGAGCGATAAGAGAGGGGTATTATCAGAACCTCACCCGGCTCGCTTCGACGCCTGCTCCATTCTGCCTGTGAAGAAGGTTGACGTGAACGCCTTTACGTCATCGCGGCGGCGATCTTCTCGGCCAGCATGATGGTCGGGATGTTGGTGTTGCCGCGCGGCAAGGTCGGCATGATCGAGGCATCGACCACGCGCAACCCCTCGATGCCGCGCACGCGCCCGGCGGAATCGACCACCGCGGTCGGATCGCCCGCCGCCCCCATGCGGCAGGTGCCGGCGACATGGAACATGCCGCCGATATTCTCGCGGATGTGATCGGCGAGTGCCGCCTCGTCGGCAACGAGCGTGCGCAGGTCGACGCGGCGGTCGGCGAGCGTGGAAAAGACCGGGCCGCTCAAAGCCGGCACCACATCGAGCAGCGCCGCAATGACCGTGCTCATGACAATGTTGGCGGGATTGCGCTGGTTGAGCCGCCGCAGCCGGTCGCTGAAGCGCACCGGGAAGCTCGTCTCGGTAATCTGCCGCACGCGCTCGTCGGCCAGTATGTCGACGATCTTGCGGTAGCCGTGCACGAAGCGGGCGAGGTCGAGCTCGTGGCCGGTGAAGTTGAACTCGACGCGGGGCGGCCGCTCGTCGGCGCCGACGAGCGACACGCGGCCGCGCGCCATCGGCTTCAGCAGCGCCAGCGACAAATTCGCCACCTGGTGGCCGAGCGGGCTCCACGAGGTCTTGTTCTGCACGTTGAGATACATGTCGCTTTCCGGCGCGCCCGGCAGCCCGGACGAATAGCGCCACGCCGTCATTGGGTGCGGGCGGGAGGATGCGGCCTGGCGCACTTGCTTCGGCAGATGCAGGCCGATGAACAGGATCGCGTGGTTCGCGAGATTGTAGCCGATGCCGGGAATGTCGGCGGCAACCGCGATGCCCAGGTCACGCAGATGCCCGGCGGGGCCGATGCCGGAGCGCATCAGCAGGCATGGCGTGTGAATGGCCCCGGCCGACAGGATCACTTCGCGGGCGCGGAACTCCCTGTGCTCGCCGTTGATCCGCACCGTCACGCCGGCGGCGCGGCGCCCGTCGAGATCGAGGCGGGTGACGGTTGCGTCGCTGAGGATGGTGAGGTTGCGCCGGCTGCGCGCCGTGGCATCGAGATAGCAGATGGCTGACGACGCCCTTAAGTGCGGCCAGTTGCTCATGGGCACCGCGCCGTAACCCGCGCGGAAGTCGGCGTTCATGTCGGCGATGAAGGGAACCTGGCGATCGCGGGCGAAATCGTGCAGGGCGCGCGCGAGCGGCGGCCATTCCTCGCGCTTGGCGCGGCGGATCGGCACCGGCCCGTCGCTGCCGTGCAGCGGCCCGGGAAAATCGAGCTCGGTCTCGAGCTTGCGAAAAAAGGGAAGGACGTCGTCCCAGCCCCATCCCTTGGCGCCGAGCGCCTCCCATTCGGCGTAATCGTCCGGCGTGCCGCGGTACGCCACCATTCCCATTACCGACGAGCCGCCGCCCATCACGCGCCCTTGGGAAAATCCGGTGAGCGGCGAATTGTCGGCGCGGCGCCAGTGCACGCGCAGGCCCGGCCACATATAGGCGTCGTTGTAATACGAGATCGGATAGGTATCGGCGACGTCGGGCGGCACCGCGCCGGGCGGCGTGTCGCGCCCGGCCTCGATCAGCAGCACGGTGCGCGCCGAAGCGGCGGACAGCCGGTTGGCGAGAACGCAACCGGCCGCGCCTCCGCCCACAATGATGGTGTCGAAGCTCTCGCTCATGCTGGCTTCAGGATACGACGTGGCGCCATTCGCGCCAGCCGCCGGAAAGAGAAGCCTATTAAGCATTCCGACGGCGGCACGCAAAGAGCGAAAACGACTGATGAAGATTTGCAGCCCGGATGGAGCGCCGCTTAAGCGGCGCGTAATCCGGGAAGCATCAATGATGGAAGCGCTGGCCCCGGATTGCGCTCGCTTCGCTCACTCCATCCGGGCTACGGCACCCCAAATAGCGCAAGGGGACGCCCGCGTGGCATAATCCTGTTTCCCGCCCCTTCCCTCCTTCGGCGACTTCGACATGACGCAGATGAAAAGCGAGATCCGCGACGGCATGCACATCGATTGGGATCACCCGATCGAAATGGACGACGGGGTCGTGCTGCGCGCCGACGTGTTCCGGCCGACCGACAACCATCGTTATCCGGTCATCCTGAGCTATGGGCCGTACGCCAAGGGGCTCGCCTTCCAGGAGGGATACAAGAGCGCCTGGACGCGCATGACCGCGTCCTATCCGGAGACGGCCGAGGGCTCGAGCAACAAGTACCAGAACTGGGAGCTGGTCGATCCGGAGAAATGGGTGCCGGATGGCTATGCCATCGTGCGCATCGACTCGCGCGGCGCCGGGCGCTCGCCGGGTTTTCTCGAAGTGTGGTCGCCGCGCGAAGCAAAGGATCTCTACGACTGCGTCGAATGGGCCGGCACGCAGCCGTGGAGCAACGGCAAGGTGGGGATCAACGGCATTTCCTACTACGCCATGAACCAGTGGCACGTGGCGCCGCTCAAGCCGCCGCACCTTGCGGCGCTGTGCGTCTGGGAGGGCTCGTCCGATTACTACCGCGAGCTCGCCCGCCACGGCGGAATCTTGTGCGACTTCCTCAAGAGCTGGTACCCGCGCCAGGTGGTGAGCCTGCAGCACGGCGTCGGCGACCGCGGGCCGGTGAGCCGCGTCACCGGCGAGACCGTCGCCGGTCCGGAGACGCTGCCGGACGAGGAGCTCGCCGGCGATCGTGCCGACGTCGCTGCCGACGCGCTGAAGCATCATCTCATCGACGACTATTACGCGGCGCGCACGTGGGAATTCGAGAAGATCGACGTGCCACTGCTCTCGGCCGCCAATTGGGGCGGCCAGGGCTTGCATCCGCGCGGCAATTTCGAAGGGTTTGTGCGCGCCGGCTCGCGCCAGAAATGGCTCGAAGTGCACGGCGACACCCACTTCTCGCACTTCTACTCGAATTACGGCGTCGCCTTGCAGAAACGGTTTCTTGGGCATTTCCTCAAGGGCGAGAATACCGGCTGGGACCAGCAGCCGAAGGTTTCGTTGAACATCCGTCGGCCGGGCGAGAACTTCACCTTGCGCGGCGAGTACGAGTGGCCGCTCGCCCGCACCCAGTGGACGAAATTGTTTCTGTATCCCGATCGCTCGCTCAAGCGCGATCCACCGCGCGAGACCGCCACCCTCCCCTATCCCACGATTGGCCACGGGCTCACCTTCTCGACCGCACCCGTCACTGACGAAGTGGAGATCACCGGCCCGGTCGCAGCCCGGCTCGTGGTCTCCTCGGATACCAAAGACGCTGACCTCTTCCTGGTGCTGCGCGTGTTCGATCCCGCGGATAAGGAAGTCGTGTTCATCGGCAGCAACGATCCGCGCACGCCCATCGGCCTCGGCTGGCTGCGCGCCTCGCATCGCAAGGTGGATCCCAAGCGCTCGCTGCCTTATCGCCCCTGGCACACGCACGACGAGGAATGGCCGCTGACCCCCGGCGAGCCGGTCGAGCTCGACGTCGAGATCTGGCCGACCTGCATCGTGGTGCCGCCCGGCTATCGCATCGCGCTCACCGTGCGCGGCAAGGACTACGAATATGACGGCACCGACATCGCGCTGCCGCACACGCCCTATCCGATGAAAGGCGTCGGACCGTTCACCCACACCGACCCGCGCGACCGGCCGCCGGAAATCTTTGGCGGCGTCAACACGCTGCATCTCGGGCCGCAAACCGCGCCCTATCTGCTGTTGCCGATCATTCCACCGAAGTGAGGCGCGGCGGTCGTTCCCGCGGACGCGGGGACGACTCGTGGAGAAGCCGGTAGCCCGCATGGAGCGAAGCGGAATGCGGCGAAGTCGATCCCGGATATCGCTGCGCTCGATCCGGGCTACAGTCGCAACCCGTAGTCAACGCACCCCGCATCGGCATAGACTTCCGCCATCAATTGCGAAATGGGGAGGCAGGTCATGAACAAAGTCGATCCGGCCACGAGCCGCCGCCACTTCCTGAAATTCCTCGCCGGTAGCCCGCTCCTGGCGTCCACCAGCCTCTCGGCCTTGGCCGGCGAGGCGCCGTCGAAGCTGCCCGATCCGATCATGTGGGCGCCGCAGAATCTGGAGGAACTGATCAAGACGCCGAAAGAGGCGGTCAACGTCTTCGACTTCGAGCCGGTCGCGCGCAAGAACGTGCCGCCGGCGCATTTCGGCTATATGGCGTCGGGCATCGACGACGAAGTGACGTTGCGCGCCAACCGCGAGGGGTTCTTGAAATTCCAGCTGCGCCCGCGCCGCCTGGTCGACGTGAGCAAGGTGGACATGACCACCGAGATCCTCGGCGTGAAATACGATACGCCGATCGTGCTGGCGCCGATCGGCGGCCAGCGCTCGTTCCATGAAGACGGCGAGGTGGGCAGCGCCAAGGGCGCCAAGGGCGGCAATCATCTGCAGATTCTGTCCACCGCCACCAGTATGGGCGTCGAGGACGTGACCGCCGGGCGCGGCGCGCCGATCTGGTATCAGCTCTACGCCACCAACAAATGGGAAGTGGCGGAGGCCATGGTCAAGCGCGCCGAGAACGCCGGGTGCCTGGCGGTCGCCGTTACCGTCGACCGCAATGGCGGCCGCAATCAGGAGACCCTGTTCCGCATGCGGGCGACCGACACGCGCGAGTGCAATGCCTGTCACGACCGGTCGAGCCTGCAGGCGAGCATGCGAACGCGCGCCATGTATCAGGGCCTCGATCTGACGGGGCTGCGCAATACCCAGGCTTCGGCAATGACCTGGGACTTCTTCAAGCGGCTGCGCGACACCACCAAGATGAAGATCGTCATCAAGGGGATTCTCGCCTGGGAAGACGCGGTGCTCGCCGCCGATAACGGCATCGACGCGATCATCGTGTCCAACCACGGCGCCCGCAGCGAGGATTCCGGCCGCTCGACCATCGACGCGCTGCCGGAAATCGTCGAGGCGGTGAACGGGCGTATTCCAATCCTGGTCGATTCCGGTTTCCGGCGCGGCACCGACATCGCCAAGGCGCTGTGCATGGGCGCCAACGCCGTGTGCGTCGGCCGACCCTATATCTGGGGGCTCGGCGCGTTTGGTCAGCCGGGCGTCGAGCGCGTGCTCGAGCTTCTGCGCATCGAGCTCCACGCGATCATGCAACAGGTCGGCGCGCCGACCGTGAAGCATCTCGTTCCGGCGATGGTGCGCCGCGCCTGACCGCGCGCCGAGCGCAGTAGGGCGCGCCTCTGGGTCGTTCCGCGAAAGCGAGAACCCATGACCACCACCATTGGGGAAATTAACCGCCGGTGCTTATGGGTCCCCGCCTACGCGGGGACGACATCGGCTGAGCCCGTGGATCGCACGCACGAGGCGGCGCTATGACGGAGACAATCGGCCACAGCGATCTCCTGCTGGTGATCGACGTGCAGAACGATTTCTGTCCCGGCGGCCGGCTTCCGGTGCCGCGCGGCGACGAGGTCGTGCCACTGATCAATCGCCTGGCCGGGCACTTTCCGCACGTCGTGTTGACACAGGACTGGCATCCCGCCGGGCACCTGTCGTTTGCCTCCTCGCATTCCGATCGCCAGCCGTTCGAGACGGTGACGGTCGCGTACGGACCGCAGGTGCTGTGGCCGGATCATTGCCTGCAGAACACCGAAGGCGCCGCTTTCCATCCGGCGCTGAACATCCACAAAGCCCAACTGATCGTGCGCAAAGGCTTTCGCCGCGAGATCGATTCCTATTCGGCTTTGTTCGAGAACGACCATCGCACCCCGACCGGACTCGGCGGCTACCTGCGCGAGCGCGGGATCCGGCGCGTCTTCCTCGCCGGCCTCGCGCTCGATTTCTGCGTGCGCTATTCGGCCGAGGACGCGAACGCCCAGGGCTTTGACGCGATCGTCATCGCCGACGCGTGTCGCGCGATCGATGTGGCCGGCTCGCTTGCCGCCACGCAGCATAGTTTTGTCGACCGCGGCATCCGCATGACGAGCACAAACGACTTTGTTTAGTTTCAACGATCGCTGCCAATACCTTGTTGGAACCGCCAAGCCGTGATTGTTCGCGCGAACGACGCGAGTCATCAACCCACGGTCGGCTCTGGACGCGGGCGTTGCGAACGGGCAGCATGCCAATGCCGGTCATGAACTTGACCGGCAGTCGTCGCGGAGCCGGGACAATCCTCGTCGACTCGAACTGTGAAACCTTGGCTTGGGGAGAAAAGAACCATGCGAGTTATGTTTGTCTGCTCGGTTGCCGCAGCGCTGACTTTGGCCGCGGTCGCCGAGGCGGCGCCGCCGCAACTGAAAGGTCAGTACGCGTTCACCGGCACGGCGGGGTGCCTCGTGAACAACGATGGGTTTGATCCGGTGACCTTCCAGCCCATTAACGACCGGGTCATTTCGCGCACCTTCGCGGTTGAAGGGATTCGAACCTTCGACGGGAAGGGTGGCGGAACGGTCGAAGCAACCGAGGTCGGCATCACGCCGCCCACCCCGCAGGGGCCGACATCGCCACCGCCGCCGCCGCCGAGCGCGGATTCCGCACGGTTTTCCTTCGCGTTCACCTACGAGGTGAATGACGACGGCACCTGGAACTCGCACCTTGTGCCCGGGAGCTTCCAGGGAGTCTTTCTGCAGGGACCGCGGACCGGCCAGACCTTCACGGTCGACAAGATCGAGCTGACGGGACTCCTCACCAATACCAACAAGGTATTGACGGCCGCCAGCACCTCGGTCGTGCAGGAGACGGTGGTGTTTTCCAACGGTGATGTGCGGAAACGCGTCTGTCACCGGGCACGCACCCTGAGCTGGATCGGCGAATAACCGCCCAGTCCGACGCGCTGTCGCATGCGATCGCATGTCTTTGCCTTCCGACGCGACCGCGCGCTGTCGCTCGACCGCCCGCCGCTTGTTCGAACTCGCGGCCGGGCGGTTGAGCTTCTTCTCGCTCTATTCCTGGCAACGGTCGTCGGCGCGCCGCCGGCTCGCGCCGGCGTGACCATCCACGGCGACACGACGGCGGTCCGGGTCGAGGCCGACCAGGCTTCCGTCGCTGAGGTCTTTTCGGCCTTCGCCGCCGCCTTCGCCCTACGCTACCGCACCTCGGTTTCCGTCGACCGCGTCATCAACGGGACCTACAGCGGGACGCTGGCGCAGGTCGTCGCGCGCCTCTTGGACGGCTACAGCTACGTCATCCGCAACAATGCCGAGGGCGTCGAGGTGATCGTGCTCGCGCGGCGCGGTGACCCCGCTGCCGTCCCGGTCAGAACTCCGGAGCCTGTCCGGAATCCGGCGACCGATTGGCGGACGCCGTTACGGCCGCCGCGCTGATCGGCGGCCTGCATCTCTCCGCCGTAGTCCGGATGGAGCGCCGCGCGAGCCGCGCGTAATCCGGGAACAGCGAAGCCGGCAAGAATCCCGGATTTCGCTCGCTGCGCCGCCTCGCCGGAATGTGATCTGGACAAGCTCGGCATCGCAGATCATGCTTCGGCGCTTACCAGGGAGGTGATCGCGTGGCCATCCAACGACGAAATTTCCTCAAGGCGTCTGCCGCATTCGCGGCGGCATCCGCTGCCGGCGGATTCTCGTGTGTCGAGTTCGCCAAAGCGGCGCCGATCGAGCCGCCGGTCGTCGACCGGGTGTCAGTCCGCGTGCTGATCGACGGGTCGTACAACCTGTTCCTGCGTCCCGGCGAGGTGAAGGGGGTGAAGATCGAGCCGCCGCCGCGCAACCAGGATTATCGCCGAGCGATCCATAACCAATGGGGCCTGTCGCTGTTCCTCGAGTCACAGCGCCAGAGCGAGCAGCATACCGTCATGCTGGACTTCGGCTACACGCCCGATGCCCTGCTCAACAACATGGAGCTGGTCGGCGCCGACCCGAAGAAGGTCGAGGCCCTGATCGTGAGTCACGGTCATTTCGATCATTACGGCGGCCTGATCGGCTTCCTCGACAAGTATCGCAGCGTCCTGCCGGACGAGCTGACGCTCTATGCCGGTGGCGAGGACAATTTCTGCCATCGCTATCAGGGCACGCCCGGTCAGCTCACCGACAGCGGCGTGCTCGACCGCCGGGAGCTCGCCGCGCGAAAGGTGAAGACGGTGGTCGCGGAAAATCCCGCCGTCATCGGCCACGCCTTCACCACCGGCAAGATCAAACGCACCTCGCTGGAAAAAATCCTGCCGAACACGCGCGTCGAGTTCGCCATGAAGGACGGCCTGGGCTGCAATGCGAGCCACTACGCGCCCGCCGAGCTTTTGGGGCAGATCGTGCCGGACGAGCATATTCACGAGCATGCCACCTGCTTCAACGTGAAGGATCGTGGGCTGGTGGTGCTCAGCTCCTGCGGTCACGTCGGCATCGTCAACTCGGCGCGGCAGGCGCAGGAGGTTTCTGGCGTGCAGAAGGTGCACGCCCTTGTCGGCGGATTCCATCTCGGTCCGGCGCCGGCCGAGTACCTCGGCCAGGTGATCGGCGAGATCAAGAAGCTCGATCCGGACGTCATCGTGCCGATGCACTGCAGCGGCGAGAACTTCATCCGCGCGGTACGCGAGCAGATGCCCGACAAGCTCCTGGTCTCCTATACGGGAGCTCGCCTGACGTTCGGCGCCTGAGGCGTCGGTCGCGGGAGATGCGGTGAGGAAAGTTCGCTTCGTCTCGGCGTTCGCCGGCGGCATCCTGTTGGGTGCCGCCGCTTGGCTGCTCTGGCCTCACGAGACGGAGCGTTCCGCCGCCGAGCTGATGGACGTGGTGATGTGGGGCAAGGAGCCCGTCGGCGGGCCCTTCGCCCTGGTCGATCACACCGGCCGGCCGCGCACGGACGCGGATTTTCGCGGCAAGCTGCTGCTGATCTATTTCGGCTTCACCTATTGTGCGGACGCCTGCCCGATCGATCTGCAATCGATGTCAGCCGCGGTCGATAAGCTCGGGCCGGCCGGCGACGCGGTGCAGCCGCTGTTCATCACCGTCGATCCGGAGAAGGACACGCCGGAGCAGCTGAAAGCCTACGTTTCGCTGTTCCACCCGAGAATGGTCGGATTGACCGGCGACCCGCAGCAGATTCGAAACGTTGCCAAGGCCTACAAAGTCTATTTCGCCAAGAGGGAGCCGCTGCAGGCGACAAATCCCAACGTCGATCACAGCAGCTTTATTTTTCTCATGGACCGCGAGGGCAAATATCTGGGCTTCTTTCCGCCCGGCACCTCGGCCGACCAGATCGTGAGTGTCATCCGGCCGAAGCTCGCTTCGGCTGGCGCGCTTTAGGCTTGGCGCGGAGAGAGCCTCGGCCCGTAGGATTGCGACCGTCACGACAGCGATCGCCAGGCGGGACGCCGGCGAAAGCGGTCGCATACAGAACCTGTCAGCACGCGCCTCAAATTTTGCCGATGATCGGCAGGATCGCTTGCGTCACCAGCGGCGCGAGTGAAAATGAATGACCCGCGAGAATGTCGGCCCAGATCATTTCCTCGATTTCAGCCCCGGGATTGGCATCGCTGTCGAGGCTGACCGCCAGGAGATGCGCCACCACTTCGTGATCGGGCTCGTTGGCGGCTGCGGCCGTGAAGACACCTAGGAACCGTGCCTCCACGCTTTGAAAGGTCGTGCCGAGCTCTTCGCGAACCTCTCTGACCAGCGCTTGCACGGCTGTCTCGCCAGGTTCGATCTTCCCGCCCGGCAACATGAAACAATCCGTACCGCGCTTACGGACGAGCAGAAGCTCGCCCGTCGCTTTCTGCACCAACGCCGCTGCGACCACGATCTGAGCCGTCATGCTGTAGCTGTGCTGTTCGGCGACCGCATCGGACCTCTCACGCGAGAGTCTATGTCGGCCCGCTCGCCACTCGGGGCGGAAGCGAATCATTACGCAGGCACTCACAGCAGCGCATCATCCACCTTAGCCTGTGGAGCGACAAGCAGGGCCACCCGCAAAATTAACACTGTCGATGACCGCGCTCGGACGGCAGATTGGCGCGACCGCGTCCCGGACCAAGTGGTGAAGTCCGATGACGCGAGGGACGGTGGAGCCCCACATCGCGATCGTAACAACGAGTGCGAGGGTGTCGGTTGTCCTCGCGAAGGCGAGGATCTAGCCGAGGCTCGGGCCGCCCATCCTTCGCCTTCGAACATCTTCTTTGTACGAGGCGATCGTGAACGCTACTTGTCGCCGATTACCGCGATGGCCGAGATTTCCAGCATCATGCCGACAGCCGGGAGGCTATGAACGGTGATCGTGGTGCTTGCCGGGAAATTTCCCTCGGGAAAGAACTCGCGGCGAATCGGCATGAGCGGATCAATGAGCCGCGGATCCGTCAGGTAAACCGTGATGGCGACCACGTCCTTGATGCTTCCGCCGGCACGCTTCACCACCGCATCGATATTGCGGAAGATCACGCGGGCCTGACCTTCGAAGTTGCCGGCCATCGACTGGCCCTGCTCGTCAACGAGCCCGGTCTGGCCGGACACCCACACGGTTTTGCCGCCTTCAGTCACGACGCCGGGAGAGAACCCGCGCGACTGCGCGCGCTCCTGCTTCAGGTATTCACGCGTCTGGCCAGGCATCGCTCCGACCAAGGCGAGCGCGATACCGGCAACAAGAGTCACGATCCTCATCCATGCTCCTTGTTCTCAAGACAGCAAGATCAATGGAAGAGACTTGCACGCACCAATGACACAGGCAACGTTCCAGCGATTCCGTAGGACGGGCGAGCCGCCACAGCGGCGAGGGGAGCGATCCCTACAGCGATCACAAGGATGAGCGCCAACGAAACCCTTTCGTTGCACGTGGCAGCCTGTGACGATGGCTTCGGCCTACGGCTCGACCATCCCACGTGCTGCTTCGATCGGTGGGCGGAAGCGAATCATGACGCAGGATTCGCAGCCGCGTATCGGCTACCTTCTGCCGTGAGACGACAAGCAGGCTGAGAAAAACTTATCCAGTGCGTTTAGGCGCCAAAGGGAATTGGTCAACTGTTACGGATTTGACCTCGATCCGACCTCTGAGCCGCATAAATCCGCCTTTTGCCGGTGTCACTGCGGTGTGTGCCTCACCGGAAATAAAGTCGAGCACATGGACGACGGTCCTTCCGATATGTTCTCGCCATGAGAGAATGACCAAGCCATCGCGAACCGCAACAGCCTCATACTCCACAGTGTCGAAGAAACCGATATTGTCACCCGCAACGATTTCCACACTTAGCTCGCGTTCGGAGTGAACAATGATCCGTGGCGTGAACGCCGGGAAACTGATCTCAAGCACTTGGCCGACGCGAAGCGGTGATGGGGGTCTGCGAGCCCATCTTGAATTCCCCTTCAGGGATGCAGGCCGCGTGACGCCGAAGTCTGCCTGAAGAATGATGAGGTGGAGGCGCTACGCGACATTGCGTAGTGGTGCCCATGAGCGGAATCGAACCACCGACACCTGCATTTTCAGTGCAGTGCTCTACCAACTGAGCTACCTGGGCCCGTCAGGCGGAGCGGCGTTATATCGGAGCGGACGGCGCAGTGTCCAGCCGCGGCGAGGCGGCGTGCCTTCCTCCTTCGCGTCTCGCCGCTGTTCGCTGTCCGACCACAGGCGCGCCATGCATGTCTGGGCTGCGGCACTTTGAGCTTCATATTTTCTTGAGCAGACAACTTCTCGGCGATCGTCTATGATGGCTCGATAACAACGATAACCAGGAGGAGGCGGCCGTGGGT
>Ga0114129_10008565_pt1 | contig 14580 bp, 14 predicted proteins | sample RhiMetdeltSRZDD1_FD_80071 | JGI IMG/M metagenome (GOLD analysis project Ga0114129, IMG submission 80071) | Populus rhizosphere microbial communities from Tennessee, USA - Rhizosphere MetaG P. deltoides SRZDD1 (version 2) (version 2) | ecosystem: Host-associated > Plants > Roots > Rhizosphere >... | reverse complement strand
TGCGCCACGCGCTCACGCACGGCGCCTTCGAGTACCTCATCAAGCCCTTCTCGCGGCAGGATCTCGAGGACGTCGTGCACCGCGCGCTCACGCGCCGGCAGGCCGACCTCGGCGCCCGCGGGCAGGTCGCGCGCCTGGTCGAGGAAATGCGGCATCTGTCGGCGAAGACGCGCGAGCTCGAAGAGGCGGCGCGGCGCGAGGCGGCCGAGCAGTCGCTGCGCGTCATGCAGCTCTCGATCCTGCGCGAGATCTCCCGCACGATCGTCGGGCAGCTCGATCCGCAGCGGGTGACCGCCGCGGTCACCGAGCAGATCCGGGCTGCGCTCGGATACGACGGGGTCGCAGTCGTTGCCGAGGCGCCGGCCGACCTCGACAAGGCCGACAGCATGGTCATGGGGTGCGCCATCCAGGACGGCCAGGGGCCGCTCGGCCACCTCGTCATCGACAATCGACCGTCTCGGCGCGCGATCGATCCGCGGGAGCGCGAGCTCCTCGAGATGCTCTCCGAGTACCTGGCGATCGCACTCCGGAACTCGCGGCTCTACGGCGAGATCGCTGACACCAAGCGATCGCTCGAGCAGCTCATCGCCTCTGCCGGCGACGCCATCATCTCCGTCTCGCCCGAGGACCGCATCGAGGGCTGGAACCCGGCAGCCGAGCGCATCTTCGGCCTCGCGGCGGCACAGGCGATCGGCCGGCCGATCACCGACCTGCTCCCGCGCGGCGACTACACCGACGCCCGGCGGCGGCTCGCCGAGGGCACGCCGATGCACGGCTTCGAGACGACGGCCACCGCCGGGCAGCCGCGGCCGATGGAGCTAGCGGTGACGCTCTCGGCACTGCACGGGCGCCACGGCGGGCTCGAGGGGCTCATCGCGATCGTCCGAGACATCACCGCCCAGCGCGAGGTCGAGAAGCAGCTGCGCCAGTCCGAGAAGCTGACCGCGCTCGGTCAGCTGGCCGGCGGCATCGCGCACGACTTCAACAACCTCCTCCAGGCCATCCTCGGCTACGCCCAGCTCATGAAGCAGAACCCGCGCGACACCGAGTTCGTGAGCCGGTCGCTCAACGTCGTCGAAGCGGCGGCGGTGGACGGCTCCGAGACCGTGCGGCGCATCCAGCAGTTCGCCCGCCTGCGGCCAGACGAGCAGTTCGTGGGCGTCGACGTGAACCAGATCGTCCACGACGCCGTCGCGATCGTGCGCCCGCGGTGGGAAGAGAAGATCGCGCGCGACAACCGGCCGCTCGACCTCCGGCTCGATCTCGGCACCATCGAGACCATCAACGGCCGGCCGGCCGCCCTGACCGAACTGATGACGAATCTCGTTCTCAATGCCCTCGACGCGATGCCCGACGGTGGGACCCTGACGGTCTCCACCCGCAGCGATCCCGGCCGGCACATCGTCCTGACGGTGACCGACACCGGGGTGGGCATGTCCGAATCGGTGCGGCGGCGGATCTTCGAGCCGTTCTTCTCGACGAAGGGCGAAGGCGGATCAGGGCTCGGCCTGTCCATGGTCTACTCCATCGTGCGGCGCCACGGTGGCGACATCCGCGTCGACAGCGAGCCCGCGCGCGGGGCGACCTTCACGCTCACCTTCCCGGTCGCCAGCGAGCCCGTCGGGGCCGAGCCGGAGTCGGCGCTGCCGAGGGCGCGCCGGCCGGCGCGCGTGCTGCTGGTGGACGACGATCCAAAGGTGCTCGGCACCCTCACCGAGATCCTCCGGAGCGTCGGGCACACGGTGACCGCCGCGGCGAGCGGGGCGGCGGCCTTCGCGACCTACGAGCCGGGCCGGTTCGACGTGGTGCTGACCAACCTCGGCATGGCGGGCATGAACGGCTGGGAGCTGGCCGAGCGCCTGCGTCGGGTCGACGCGAACATCATGATTCTGTTCATCACGGGCTGGGGCCTACGCGACGAGGAGCACGGGCGGCTCAAGATGCTGCGGATCCGGAAGTGTCTGTTCAAGCCCGTGCGTCCGGCCGAGCTCGACGCCGCGATTCAGGACGCGCTCGCCGCCGTCTGACGGCGGCTCCGCTTCAGGCGCGCTTCATCGGGCGGCCGCAGCAGATCCGCTGGGCCATCGCGACCTTCCCGCACTTCGCGCAGCGAAATCCGGGCATCTCTCCTCCCTCCCGGACGGCCCTGCTACAGCCGTTCGATGATCGTGGCGATCCCCTGACCGAAGCCGATGCACATCGTCTGCAGACCGAAGCGCTTGTTGGTCCGCTCGAGCTCGTGCAGCAGCGTGGTCATGAGCTTGGCGCCGGAGCAGCCCAGCGGATGACCGAGCGCGATGGCGCCGCCGTTGACGTTGACGCGGCTCATGTCTGGATGCAGCTCGCGCTCCCACGCCAGGACGACTGAGGCGAACGCCTCGTTGATCTCGATGAGATCGATCTGCTCGAGCTTCATGCCGGCCTTGCGCAGCACGCGCTGGGTCGCCGGGATCGGACCGGTGAGCATGATCGTCGGGTCCACACCGGCCAGGGCCGTCGCCACCACGCGGGCGCGGGGCCTGAGCTTGAGCGCCTTGGCGCGCTCGGGCGACATGAACAGGAGGGCGGCGGCGCCGTCCGAGATCTGCGAGGAGTTCGCAGCGGTCACCACGCCGTCCGGCTTGAACGACGGCGCCAGCGCGGCCATCTTCTCGCGGTTCACCGGCACGCGGACGCCCTCGTCGGTGTCGAACACCGAGCCGTCCGGCAGCGTCACCGGGGCGATTTCCCGCTTGAATCGCCCTTCGGCGATGGCGCGGCCGGCCTTTTCGTGGCTCTGCGCGGAGAACGCGTCCAGCGCTTCCCGCGTCAGGCCCCACTTCTCGGCGATCATCTCGGCCGAGATGCCCTGCGGGACGATGTTGAAGCGCTCCTGGAGCTTCGGCGAGAGCGGACCGTCGCCCGGCCCCATGGCGTTCGAGCCCATGGGCACCCGCGTCATATGCTCGATGCCGCCGGCGATGACCACGTCGTACTGGCCGGACATGACGCCCATCGCCGCGAAGTTTGCCGCCTGCTGGCCGGAGCCGCACATCCGGTCGAGAGTCGTGCCGCACACATCGACCGGGAATCCCGCGATGAGCGCGGCGTTCCGCGCGATGTTGAATCCCTGCTCGCCGAGCTGGTCGACGCAGCCCAGGATGACGTCCTCGACGTCCGCCGGATCGACGTCGACCCGCCGGACGAGATCGCTCAGGACGAAACCGGCCAGGTCGTCGGGGCGGATTCCGGAGAGCCTCCCGCCCTTTCGCCCGACCGCGGTACGCACCGCGCCCACGATGACCGCATCACGCATGGCTACCTCCTTGGAGAACGAGACCAATAATTCATCTTACCGGTACCCCCGGCAGGGGCGCAAACAGCGGGCTAGGAGACCCGGCGCTTCACCTGATCGGCGAGCTTGCAGAACGCGCAAATGGTCCCGGTGGTCACCTGGCCGCAGCGGAGGCACTCATTAAGGGCGACGGCCTCGGCGCGCTCGAACGCGGGGCGGGCCCGGTCGAGGAAGCCGAAGAGGAAATTGTGCTTGGCGCCCGGCGAGGCGTCCTCCAGGCGGCTCAGGATCTCCTTGTGGGTGATCGAGGTCGCGCCGACAGCGAACGGGCATTCCTCGACGATGTAGTCGATCTTGCGTAGAAACGCGAAGGCCGCCGTCTCACGCTCGGAGAGCCGGTAGAGCGGCTTGACGCGACGAACCAGCTTCGGATGCGTCGACGGGAGCGCGGGCGACTGGCGGGGCAGCGCCTCGGTCTGCCAGTGCAGGACGGAGCCGAACAGGGTCGCCGCCTCGTCGTCGAGATTGTGGCCGGTTGCCACCACCGGGATGCGGTGCTCGAGCGCGACCCGATTCATGAGGTAGCGCTTGGACAGGCCGCAGCCTGAGCACGGCGGCCGCCGTGTCACGGTCTTGATGACCGGCACCGGCGCGCCCACCTGGTCGCGGACAGCGGAGACGATCAGCGGCACGCCGCGCGCCGCCGCGAACTGCTCGCACTTGACCCGGGACTCGACGGAGTACTCGAAGATGCCGAGGTCGAGGTGCAGTCCGGTCGTTCGATAGCCCTCGTCGATCAACACGTCCCAGAGCGCGAGCGAATCTTTGCCCCCGGAGACGGCGACCAGCACCGTCTCGTCCTTTGTGAACATGTGGTGCTTCCGGATCGCCTCACGGACCTGATTGCGGAAGAACTCGAGGAAGTCCGGCGCACAGAAGGCGGCGTTATGGCGCCGGAGCTCGAGCACCGCCGGCTCCCCGCACTTGCGGCACTTCATCGTGGGTCCGGCCCGCTGCCGCCGGACATCACCGGCCGTAGCTCGATCGTCGCATCATCGCGCACGACCTGATCGGCCGTGACGAGGTCATCGCCACAGATCACCAGCACTGTCTCGGGCAGGATGTCGAGCTCGCGGAGGATGTCCTTGACCCGGCGGTCACCGGCGACGGCGACTTCTCGGCGTGGATTGCGCAAGATGACTTTCATGCGTATGCCAGCGATGGCGTCGAGTATACCTCTGTTCCATTCGTCGGTCGGCACGGCGCTCCCACAAACGGCGCGTGCTAGAGTGTGACGATCGCACGCGGCACGGGAGACGCGAATGGGCGGACTCACGCGGTGACGGACAGAGCGCGACTGGCGCGCACGCCGTGGCGGAGGCTCACGAGCCGCCCGGTCTACGAGAATCCGTGGATCCGCGTCCGCGAGGACCAGGTCGAGCTCCCGGACGGTCGGACGACGCTCTACGGGGTCGTACAGTGCGCGGGCTGTGTCGGCGTGCTTCCGTTCGTCGATGCTCACACCGTCGTCCTGGTCGGCCAGTATCGCTACGTCGCCGGCGGCTTTTACTGGGAGATGCCGACGGGCGCCGTGAAGACCGGCGAGAGCGAGGAGGCGGCGGTGCAACGCGAGCTGGCCGAGGAAGCGGGTTACGAGGCCGATCAGCTCGTCAAGCTGTGCGCCTACCATACCTCCAAGAGCGTGGTCGACGAGACCGCCAACATCTACCTGGCCGAAGGGCTCCGCCCGGTCACGCGGAGGGCGGATCCGACCGAGTTCATCGAGGTTCGTGCCTTTCACTTCGACGAGGTCGTCCGAATGGTCGAGCGCGACGAGATCAAGGACTCGATGACGATCATCGCGGTCCTGCACGCGGCGCGGCGGCGGGAGCGCTAGCCCCGGGACGCTCCGGTCCGCCGCCGCCCGCGGCCGCGCACCGGGTTAGGGTTCGACTTGCGTCGTCGTGCTGCCCTTCGCCGTCAAGGCGATGTGAGAGAACGCTGAGTCAGGCGTAGCGCCATGCCAGTGCTTCTCTTCCGAGGGGATGTGCACGACGTCTCCGGGGACGATAACCTGTTGCTCCGCCTCCGTGGCGATGATGCCCTTGCCCGCGGTCACAAACAGCACTTGATCACTGCTGTGCGTGTGCATCTTGTTACGCGCGCCCGGGCTGAAATTGACGATGCCTAGATTGAAGTCCTGGCTCGCCTCGGGCGTGAGCAGCGTCTGGCGCGTCACCGGACCGCCGGTGAACAGGGGAGCGTTCACAGGTTGAGCTGGGATCTCGCTCGGTCTATGTACCTTCATGGAGCCTTCTCCTCTCGGGCGATCGTGCTTACCGCGTTGTTCGCGGCAGTCTACCTGCATGTCGATGTCCTTGCAACGGACGGAGCGCGGGCCACGAAGTCACTTCGACGCCAGCACCATCGGCCCCGTCGGCGCCGGCACGCCGGCCTCCGGCTCGAGCGTGACCGCGAACACCTTCACCGGTTTGCCGTCCTCCACCGCGGCGATGCGATGTGTGCCGCGGCCCGAGGCATCGACCTTGAAGAGACCCGCGGGCTGCGGCGCCCCCTCGCCGATGGTCCACATCTCGTACGCGCTGCCCGCCGGCGCCGCCGGCAGGTTGGCGACGAACACGTGGCCGCCGCTGGTCGGGTTCCAGATGACGCGGCCGGTAGCCTCCGGGCTGGCCCCCAGGCCATGCAGGGTGACGACCTCAGTAGCGGGATCGCGTAGCAGGTCGACCGCGCCCTGGTACACCGCAATCTGCTCGCGCAGCGCGGCCTCGTCCTTCTGAACGCGCTCGCGGAGCGCCGCGGCCTCGCGCGCCATTTGCCCGAGACGACCTTCGTACCGGGAAGCCACGAACGTGCCGGTGAAGGCGGCGCCGGCGATCATCGCAGCGAGGGTCGCCACCGCCCAGACGAGCCGTCGCGTCCGTGGCCGCTCACGGAGCACAGGCGTCGTCGCCTCGATCCGACGCAGCAGGGCGTCCTTGACCTCGGGCGGCGGGATCGCGGGCGACTCCTGGCGCGCCAGCGCGGCCAGCGCTTCGGCCGACTCGCGCAGCGTCTCCTCGCAGACGTCGCAGCCGGCGGCCAGATGGCGCTCGAACTCGGCGCGATCCGCGCCGTCGAGGGCGCCGACAGCGTAGGTGGCCGCGAGTGTGTCGAACGGTTCGTGGTTCATGGGCCCGGCTTCACCACGTCCCGGAGCCGCTCGAGTCCGAGGCGGATGCGCGTCTTCACCGTCCCGAGCGGCTGCTTGATCTTGTCGGCGATCTCGCTCTGGGTGAGGCCCGCGTAGTACGCGAGCTCGATGACCTCGCGCTGAGCGTCCGGCAGCCGCTGCAGGGCGCTCCGGACCGTCCCGCGGTCCGACGCCCGCTCGGCGGCGTCACCCGCGGGGTCGGCGGGGGCGGCGGCCACCGCCTCGTCCAGCGGCGCCACGAACGTCTCACTCCGTCGGCGTGTCGCCCGGGCACGATCGATCGCGCGGGTGCGGGCCCGCGTGATCATCCACGCCTCGGGGCTTCCGCGTGAGGCATCGTAGTTTCCGGCATCGCGCCAGGCCTCCCAGAACACCTCTTGGAGGACGTCGCTGGCATCGGCGCGCTCGCGCACGATCCGGAGGATTAGCGGGAACACCACGGGCGCGTGGCGATCGTAAAAGGCGGCGAACGCCTGCCGATCACCGGCCGCCATCTGCCTGATGAGGTCCGCGCCGGCCGTCGCCATGCTCGCTCTTCACTACCATGACTACGGGCGACAGCCAACCCTGGATCGCCGGGCAGATGCTATTCTTGGCGACGTGAAATGGCTGCCTGAAAAGAAGGCATTCGACGAGGCATTCGAAGGCGGCGGGACGGCGCGCTCGCACTACCGGCCCCTCGTCTCGATACTCGAGTCCTTCACGCAGAGCGAGATCGAGCGGCGAGAGCGCCTGCAGAAGCTCTCGCTCATGGACCAGGGCATCACCTTCACCGTCTACGGCGAGAAAGAAGGCACCGAGCGAATCTTCCCGTTCGACTTCGTACCTCGCGTGATCCCGGCGCGCGAGTGGGAGCGCCTGCAGGCGGGGCTGATCCAGCGGGTCACCGCGCTGAATCTCTTCATCCTGGACGTGTATCAGGGCCAGAAGTGCCTCAAAGACCGGCTCATTCCGCCGGAGCTGGTATTTTCGCGCAAGGAGTACAAACGCGAGCTCCTCAACGTCATCCCGCCGCGCCAGATCTTCACGCACGTGGTCGGGACCGACATCATCCGGAATCACGCGGGCGAGTACCTCGTCCTGGAGGACAACTGCCGCTGCCCATCGGGCGTGTCCTACGTGCTCGAGAACCGCAACACCCTCAATCGCGTGTTTCCGGAGTTCTTCAAGTACTATCCGGTCCGGCCGATCAAGGACTATCCGACTCTTCTACTCGAGACCCTGCTGCACGCCGCGCCGCGCTTGAGCGAGAAGCCGGTCGTGGTGATTCTCACCCCGGGGATGGCGAACTCCGCCTACTTCGAGCACTCCTTCCTGGCCCGCGAGATGGGCGTGGTGCTCGTCGAGGGACGCGATCTCATCGTCGAGGACAACTACGTCTTGATGAGGACGACCCAGGGCAAGCAGAAGGTCGACGTGATCTACCGCCGGATCGACGATGATTTCCTCGATCCGCTGGTGTTTCGGCGCGACAGCCTGCTGGGCGTGCCCGGCCTCCTGAACGTCTACCGCGAGGGCAACGTCGCGCTCGCCAATGCTCCCGGTGCCGGCGTCGCCGACGACAAGTCCGTCTATGCGTTCATGCCCGCGCTCATCAAGTACTACCTCGGCCAGGACGCTCTCCTGCCGCAGGTGCAGACGTACCTCGGCGCCCGACCTCAAGACTTCTCCTACATCCAGGAGCACGCGCGCGAGCTGGTGATCAAGACCACCGGCGACTCCGGCGGCTACGGGATGCTCATGGGGCCGTTCGCGGCCAAGAAGGAGATCGAGGCGTACGTGGCGCAGATGAAGAAGAACCCCGGCAACTACATCGCCCAGCCGCTCATCGAGCTGTCCGCGCACCCGACATATGTCGACGGGAAGTTCGAGCCTCGCCGTGTCGACCTCCGGCCTTTTATCCTTTACGGCGAATCGGTCCGGGTGCTCCCCGGCGGCCTGACGCGCGTGGCGCTGCGGGCCGGGTCATACGTCGTCAATTCGTCGCAAGGCGGCGGCAGCAAGGACACCTGGGTGCTGGCTGCCAAGGACGCCTGATGCTCTCCCGCGTCGCCGACTCGCTCTACTGGATGGGCCGATACCTCGAGCGCGCCGAGAACCTCACGCGCCTGCTTCTGGTCACCGAAGACTTCTCCACCGAGACCCAGGGGCTTGCCGAGGACCTCGCGCAAACGGCATGGAAGGACATGCTGTCCATCTTCCCATCGGCGCAGCTGACGCGCGAGGTTACCCGATTCGCGCCCATGTCGGTGCCCTACCTGCACACTTTCTTCATCGACCAGGCGAACCCGTACTCGATCCACTTCTCGATGCGCAAGGCGCGCGAGAACGCACGCTCGGTGCGCGAGGCGCTGACGCTCGAGGTCTTCCTGGCGCTGAACGAGACGTTCCGCGCGCTCGAAACGTACGAGAAGAGGGGCATGCTCGATCTTCCGGCGTTCCGGGACGCGCTCACCGCCACTCACAAGGGCATCTTCACGGTCGTCGGGGCCATCGAGCACACATCGACACGCGACGAGGGCTGGCGCTTCCTCAAGCTCGGCGAATCGCTCGAGCGCAGCTATCGCTCGGCCCTCGTACTACGCACGAAGCTTCCGGCCTTGCTGGCGGCCGAGGCCCGCGGCGACGCGCCCCTCTACTACACGCAGTGGCGAACCCTGCTTCGGAGCCTGTCGTCGCTGGAGAACTACCGGCGGGTGTACGGCGCGCGCCTCGAGCCCAGCCTCGTCATCGGCTTTCTGCTGTTCGACGCCCACTCGCCGCGCTCCCTGCGCTACGGCGCCTCGGTCGTCCGCGAGTACCTGGCCACCATCTCGGGGCCCGAGGAGCTCACCGCTCCGGCTCGCGTCATCGGCAAGCTGCACGCCGACCTGCGGTACGACGACGAGGCCCAGATGCGGCGGGGCGACTTCGCGGGTGTGCTCGACCACGTGGTCGCCGAGCTGGCGAAGACGCACGACGCGATCGCGACCCAGTACTTCGTGACCTGATGCACCTCAGGGTCGAGCACCGCTTCGCGTTCGAGTACGACGCCTTCATCAGCGAGTCGTTCCTAGAGTTGCGCGTCCAGCCCAAGGCGACGCCGCAGCAATCCGTCTCGGCCTTCGAGCTCGCGATCGGTCCTCCGACCAGCGTCCACCGTTACCGCGACTGGAACGACAACCTCACGCATCACTTCACGATCACGAAATTCCACGACCGCATCGCGGTGTCGACGCGCTCGCTGGTGCAGACGCACCGGAGCAGCGTGGCGATCGCTTCACTCACCGAGCGCCCCCGGCGCGACGGCCTGCCGTACCCGCTGAACGATTTCCTCCAATTCGGTGGCCCGGTGACCCTCACGGCGGGCTTGCGCGCCGCGCATCGCGCAATCAGTCTACCCGCCACCGCGACCCTCGGGGAACAGGTGCTGGCGCTCGGAGCGTACATCGCGAAGCGGTTCGTGTACCGGAGGAACGTCACGACCTACAGCTCGACGACCGAGGACTTCCTGAAGATCGGCGGCGGCGTGTGCCAGGACTTCGCCCATCTCATGCTGGGCCTGCTCCGGCTGCGCGGGATTCCCTGCCGGTACGTCAGCGGCTATCTACACGTCGAGCGGAAGAAGAAGGAGCCCTCGCAGAGCCACGCGTGGGTCGAGTTCCATTCGCCGAGCGCGGGCTGGGTGCCCTTCGACCCGACGCACAATCGCGCGGTCGACGAGCGCTACGTGGTCGTAGGCCACGGCCGCCATTACGACGACGTGCCGCCCAACAAGGGGATCTATCGCGGGATCGCGCGGGAAACCCTGAAGGCCGAGGTCGTCACGGAGGTCGTGCCCCCCAACTCCATCGCGACGCTCCGCGAGGAGGTCCGCCACATCGACCTGCCGGTCTTCCGCGAGGTGCCGGCGCGCCCGCCTGATCGCATCGTGATCGATGTCGCCGACGTCGGCACGCAGCAGCAGCAGTAGCCCGTTCGAGCGGCCCTATGCCACCTGTCCGTGGATGCGTCGGCGTAGCTCCAGTGGATCGCGGACCCGGTGGAAGATCTCGCGCACGCCGCCGGTGCCGGTGTTCGTGACGCCGAGCTCGGTGGTGCGGTAGGCGACGAAGGGTGGGACGAAGATGATCCAATGAAGGTCCGCCCGGTAGACGACATGCTCGTCCGGGAGGAGATTCTCGTCGATGTAGCTCACGACCCCGGTTTGGGCGGGGTCGGCACGCCGACGGCCCACAGGTAGCCGTCGGGATCTTCCACCATCACCTCGCGCCAGCCGTGCGCCTTGGTTGTCGCCGGCTGGATGATGCTGGAGCCGCGCGTCCGCGCGCGCCGCTCAACCGCGTCGGGATCGACACCGAACACCCGGAGCTCGGCGCCGAGCCCGCGGCGCTCCCCTCGCGTCAACGGCGCGTACCACGGGTGCTTGTCGTAGGTGTGATCGGCGTGCAGCATCAGCTCCACGCTACCCACGTTCAGGGCGGCGAAATCGGCATCGGAGTAATGGACGGTGGCCGCCAACACCTCGGTCTGGAATCCGACCGCGCGCGAGACGTCGCGCACGATGAGGTTCACCGTGAAGGCCGGCAATTCCCGCCCGTACCGGTCGGCAGGCTTCCAGGGATCGCCGGTGCGCTGCTTCACCGGGCGGGTCCGCCCCGGCGCCCGAACATCGACACCGCGGGCGAGGATTGCCCCAGCCCCGGACGCTTCACGCTCACCGCCAGCTCGTAGGTCACCGCGTCTTCCGGGTCCGGGTTGAAGACCGCGACCCAGACGCCGAAGTGGTGCCGGCCGAGCCCCGGCAGCTGAGCGCCTGACAGCGGGACTAGCTTCGGATCCGAGCGCACGCTGAGGCTGTCCCGCACGGTGAGATACCACGCGCGGTCCGAGGGCCGGTCGTCCTCTCTCAACCGCACTTCCACGTCGCGCGCTGTGTTCAGCTTTCCCGAGGTCACGTAGAAGAACCGGCTCGTCAGCGGCTGCATCGTCACCCGGAAGCGGCGCTCGGCGGCGCGATCCTGGGCCTCGGTGAGCTGCACCGAGTCCTCGTGCGGCTCGCCGACGACGCCGTTCGGCCGCGACATGAGGACGGTCGCGTCTTCGCGCTCGACGAGTCCCGCGTCGGCCCACATGCCGGGCGTCGGCACGGCGACCTGGATGACGTCGCGCACGAAGGCGGGGTACGTCTCACGCAGGCGGCCGCCCTCGACCAGGAGCTGGTAAAGCTTCGATCCGAGCGACCGCGGCTCCATGCCGACCTCACTGATCGCCCGGTCGAGGATCGTGCGGATGAATCCCGGTGACTGGTTCTCGACGTGCTCGAGGAGCAGGAAGTAGCCTCCGCCCAGCCGGCCGTCGTCCAGGTCGCCGCTGGCCCTGAGCGGCACGCTAAGAAGGAATGGATAGCGGCGGATCTCCTCCCGAAGCGCGTGAGCCCAGGAGAGGCCCGAGGGCTTCCACTGACTCCAGGCCGCGTAGGCGGCCGCCCACCAGGAGATCGCAGCACCCCGCTCGTCGAGCGGCGGAGGGGCGAGCGCAGCGGCGACGGACGACCGCGTCGGCGGCGAGGGCTCGGGCTCCTTCGGCTGCTCCCGGGGAGCTTCGACCGGCGCAGCTACGGGAGCGGGCTTCTCCGCGGCGACGACGGTAGTCGCGATGGAGAGCCGTCCGCGCGCAATGGCGTTCACGAGCTGCCGTCCGAAGACGCGGGCGACAGCGCCATCGAGCTGCGCCCAGCGCTCATCGGTGAGCGTGTCCCTCTCGACCGTGAGGATCATGAGATTCTCGAAGGGCACGAGCTGCTCCAGCACGTCCTTAGCGGTCAGACCCCGCCGGTCGGCGCCGGCACGGGTGAACGCCAGGCGAAGCTCGGTGGCCTTCGCCTGACACTCGAGAAGGGCCGGGAACGCCGGATCGTCGAGGTGAACGACGCTGAGCACACGGGCCAGCACGCTGTTGGCCCGCTGCACGGCGGCCCTGAACGCCTGTTGCCCCTCCTCGTCGGCCGAAGGCGCCTCGGCACTCGTCCCTTGCTCGCCCAGGACGGTCGGGTGTCGGTGCCAAGCAACCTCGAACAGACGCTTGGCCTCCGGGAAGCCCTTCAGCTCATGGCGCCCGAGATCGACATACTCCACGACTCCCGCATCGGACTGTCTCAGCTCGATCCGGCCGGCGACATACCGGGTGGACTCGGAAACGAGGATCTGACCCGCGCCCGCGGCCGCGCAGATGCGCGCCGCCAGGTTCACAGTGCCGCCGATGTAGTCGCCGTCTTCCTGGCGAATCGGCTCGCCGGTGTTGATACCGATGCCGATGGCGATTCGGGGGCCGGCCTGATCACGGTTCGCCTGGGCGACGATCCGCTGGATGGCGATCGCGCAGAGGATCGCGCCACGGGCGGCGCTGAAGGCGACCATGAAGCTATCGCCCTGGGTCTTGACGACGACGCCGCCATACGCCTCGATCTGACTGCGGATGATGGTGTCCTGCTCGTGAACGATCCGGGACGCTGCCTCGTCTCCGAACTCTTCCGTGTAGTCGGTGAAGCCTCGGATATCGCTGAAAAAGATGGTGACAGTCCCGCTGAACGGCACCGCCGCTTCGGGTGCGGCCCGGAGACTGCTTCCTTCGCCCTGCATGTTTTCGCTCATCTGGAGGCGATTCAGGTAGCACTAAAAATAGTAGCCGATGGGGGGGTAAATCGGAGCGCCTTTCCGGACCGGCCGCGGGCGCTATCTTCGAACGACGCGACGCGCCTTTAGCTCGTAGCGTGGGAGGCTCCGGAGCGGCACCGGCGTCACCTCGAACCGGATTCCCAGGGTCGCCCGTAACGCCTCCTGAAGCCGGGAGGCGCCGGTCGCATCGCCCACCTCGACGAGAACCCGAACCTCGTCGAGCTCCCCGGCGCGGAAGACCTCGATCTGGAACTCGTCGATCGCTGGGAAGCGCCTGACGACCCCCTCGATCGCCGCGGGGAACACGTTGACGCCACGCACGATCAGCATGTCGTCAAGGCGGCCCAAGATGCCGCCCTCGAGCCGGACGAACGTACGACCGCATGGGCACGGCCTCTCGGCCAGTCTCACGTGGTCACCCGTCCGGTACCGGATTGCGGGCGAGCCCACCCGCCCGAGATTAGTCAGGACCAGCTCGCCGTCACGGGCGGGAGCGGCCGTCACCGGGTCGATCACCTCGGCGATGAACTCCGACTCGTTGACGTGAAGCCCGCCTCGCTCGGCGCACTCGTACCCATACGCGCCCATCTCGGTCATGCCGCCGTGATCGTACGTCCGGGCGCCCCAGGCCCCTTCGATCCGGGCGCGCACCGACGGGATGCCGGCCCCTGGCTCGCCGGCGTGCACGGTGATCCGCACCGGCAGCCTTTCGAGATCGATGGAGCGCTCACGGGCCACCTCGGCCAGGTGGAGGGCGTAGGACGGCGTGCAGACGAGAACCGTCGCGCCGAGGGCCTCCATGGAAGCCAGTCGGGTGGCCGAGTCCTGGCCACCGCCCGGGATCGCCAGCGCCCCGAGCGCCCGGGCACCCTCGAATCCGGCCCAGAACCCGATGAAGAGCCCGAACGAGAACGGGAAAAAAACGCGGTCTCGGGGCTCCACGCCCGCGCCCCTCAGGACGAACTCCCAGCAGCGCGCCCACCACTCCCACGATTCTTGCGTGTCGAGCCATCGGATCGGCGCGCCACTGGTGCCCGACGTCTGGTGCACGCGGACATAGCGCTCGGGCGGGAAGGTCAGGTTCGTGCCGAAGGGCGGATTCGCGGCCTGATCGTCGACTAGCTCCGCCTTGCGCGTCAGGGGCACCCGCTGGAAGTCGCTCCAGCCACGGAGATCCTCGACCGATTGAATCCCCGCGTCTCGCCACTTGCGCCCGACGAAGCGGTTCGACGCGAGAAGCTGGGTCGCCATGCCGCGAAAGCGGCGCCACTGGTGATCGCGCAGATGGTCGGAGTCGAGCGTCTCCAGCGCGCGGTCGAACACCTCCGCGCCGGCCCTCAGGCCCGCAGCTTGAAGCGCTGGATCTTGCCGGTCGCGGTCTTGGGCAGCTCGACGACGAAGTCGATCCAGCGGGGATACTTGTAAGGCGCGATCTT
>Ga0114129_10008563_pt1 | contig 14581 bp, 10 predicted proteins | sample RhiMetdeltSRZDD1_FD_80071 | JGI IMG/M metagenome (GOLD analysis project Ga0114129, IMG submission 80071) | Populus rhizosphere microbial communities from Tennessee, USA - Rhizosphere MetaG P. deltoides SRZDD1 (version 2) (version 2) | ecosystem: Host-associated > Plants > Roots > Rhizosphere >... | reverse complement strand
TTCATGAGCCGCGTGGGCGCGTTGCGGATGTGCAGCGGCACCGGCTCCGCCGGCCGCTGGCTCACGTCCTCTTTCGCCTCGTTGTGCGCGACGTACACGGCGTTCGACTTGGGCGCCAGCGCCAGATAGAGCGTGGCCTGTGCGAGCGCCAGCTCGCCTTCCGGGTCGCCCAGGAAATCGTAGGCCTCCTTCGCCGCCAGGGTGAGCGTCAACGCACCGGGATCGGCGTTGCCGACGTCCTCCGACGCGAAGCGGACGAGCCGCCGCGCGATGTAGAGTCGATCCTCGCCAGCCTCCAGCATGCGTGTCAGCCAGTAGAGTGACGCGTCGGGATCCGAATCGCGCAGCGATTTGTGCAGCGCCGAGATCAGGTTGTAGTGCTCCTCGCCCGACTTGTCGTAGAGGAGCGTGCGTCGCTGCGCGGCCTCGCGGATCGAGGCCTCGGTGACGCGCCTCGCCCCGCCGGCTGCCGGCGTGAGCGTCACGGCCACTTCGAGCACGTTCAGCGCGATCCGTGCGTCGCCGTTGGCCACGCGCGCGATCGAGCGCAGGCCGTCGTCGCTCATCTCGGGACGGAGCGACGCCAGGCCCCGCGCGCCGTCGGCGAGCGCCCGGCGCATGATCGCGAGCAGGTCGTCCTCCTCGAGTGCGCGCAGGACGTAGACGCGGCAGCGCGACAAGAGGGCCGAGTTCACCTCGAACGAGGGATTCTCGGTCGTGGCGCCGACCAGGACGACCGTGCCCTTCTCGACGTGCGGCAGGAATGCGTCCTGCTGGGCGCGGTTGAACCGATGGATCTCGTCCACGAAGAGGATCGTGCGGATGCCGCGGCGCGTGCCCTCGCGCTCGGCCTCGCCGATCACCTCGCGGATCTCCTTGACGCCCGATAGCACCGCCGAGAACGCGACGAAGCGCGCGCCGGTCACGCTCGCCATCAGAGACGCGAGCGTCGTCTTGCCGGAGCCCGGCGGGCCCCACAGGATCATCGAGTGCAGCTCGCCTGTCTCGATCGCCGCGCGCAGCACGCGCCCGCGCCCGAGCAGATGCTCCTGCCCGACGATCTCCTCGATCGATTGCGGGCGCATCCGGTCGGCCAGCGGTGCCGCCGGGCGCCGGGTCGCGCCGCCGCGCTCGGCCTCGCTGAACAGCTCCACGTCAGGCCCGCCCGGCGCGCCGCGTGGGCAGCCAGGAGGGCAGGAGCGCCAGGTCGTCGAGGTGCACGATGGGCGTGACCTTCCAGCGTTCGAGATCTTCGGGCCGGGCGCGATAGGCGATGAACGGCACGCCTGCCTTGGCGGCAGCGACGCCGTCGACCCAGGAGTCGCCGACGACGACCGCGTGGCGCGGGTCGCAGACGCCGTCGCTCAGCTTGCCGAAGTAGTCGGCGATCACTCGCCATCCATCGGGGTCGGGCTTGAGCGCGCGCATGTCGTCACGCGTGACGACGAGGTCGAGCTCGTCCATCAGACCCAGGCGCGCGAGGGCGGGCACGGTGAGCTCGCGCGCGTTGTTGGTCCAGATCGCGGTCGCAAACCCGCGGCGCCGGGCGCCCGCGACGGCGGCGAGCGCGCCCGGTTCGAGCGCGGCGACCTCCATCGCCCGGCGCTCGTGATCGAGCGCGACCTCCCAGAGGTCGGCTTCCAGCGTCGGCACCTTCGTCTGGCAGTGCGCGATCAGCTCGCCGACGCGATACCGCTCCTGCCGGGCCGGTAAGGGGCCGCACGTGCCCTCGATGAGCTTTCGCATGTCGACCGCCATCGCGCCGAGATCGAGGGGGGTCTGGATGAGGGTGTGATCGAGATCGAAAATGCACAGAGCCACGCTGAGACCGTACCACAGCCGTGCTAGGATGGGCTGTCATCATGACGCGCCGCCTGCTTTCTATTTCGGCGTTGGCGTCGATTCTGCTGGCCGGCCTTCCTGCTGCGCCCGCCTTCGCCCTCACCGAGGCCGATCGACTCTGGCTCGTGGGCGAGCGAGCGTTCGCCGACGGCTTGCATTCGGTCGCGCGCCGCGCGCTCGAGCGCTTCGTGGTCGAGAACGCGAGCGATCAGCGGATCCCCCAGGCCACGCTGCTCCTGGGCCGCACGCGGCTGGTGCTCGGCGAGCCGGAGCGGGCGCTCGAGTCGTTCCGCCGGCTTCGCGCAATCGCGACCCTGCCCGCGCAGCAGCTCGAGGGGCGATTCTGGGAAGCCGAGTCGCTCTACCGGCTCAAACAATACGCGGCGGCCCGCTCGGCGTACGACGACGTGTTCGGCAAGGACGCGACCTCGCCGCTGGCCCCCGAGGCGCTCTACGGCCTCGGGCTCTCCGATCTCGAGCTGCGGAAGCCCGAGGCCGCGATCAAAGCCTTCCGCGAGCTGCTCACCAACTGGCCCGATCACGCGCAGGCCGGCTCGGCGACCTTCTATCAGGCGCAGGCCCTCTTCGAGCTCAAGCGGTACACCGAGGCACTGCCGCTGCTGACGTCGTTCGAGGGGAAGTACCCCAAGCACAAGCTCGCGCCCGATGCGCAGTATCTGCTCGGCACCACGCGGCTGGCCGCGGGCGAGCGCGACGCCGGAGTCCGCGAGCTCCAGGCGTTCGTCGCGGCCCATCCGAGCCATCCGATGGTGCCGGCGGCGCGGCGGGCGATCACCGACACGGTGACGAAGTCGGGGACGTCGAGCCAGCAGAAGACCGTGTACAACCAGATGACGCAGCCCTCGGCGACCGCCCAATCGCTCTACGACGCCGGCGTCATCGCCGGCAAGTCCGGGCGCGTGAAGGACCAGCAAACGGCCTGGGCGCGGCTGCGCAAGGAATTCCCGAATCACCCGCTGTCCTACCAGGCCGCGTACGACATGGCCGAGGCCGCGTTCAAGAAGAAGGAGTGGACCCAGGCGGCCGCGCAGGCCAAGGCGGCCGCGGCGAGCGACGAGGAAGATCTGCGGTCCCGCGCGCTCTTGCTGGAGGGCGAGTCCGAGCTGAAGCTGAGCCGTTTCCGCGACGCGGCCAAGTCGTTCGAGGCCGTCGGCAGCGCGAAGAACCTCGAGGCGGGCGACCGCTATCGCGCCCTCGCGGGCCTGGGGCTCGCCCGGGAGCAGCTGGGCGAGATCCGCGCGGCCCTTGCCGCCTATGACGCCGTGGCGAGCAAGAGCCCGGACGCGACCTTGCGCTCCTGGGCGCGCGATCGCGCCGCGGCGGTCCGATCGCAGCCGACCCAGCCGAGCAAGCCCGGCTCCGGGGGAGAGAAGAAGTCGTGATGAGACGGCTGACCGCGAGCCTCATGCTGGCCACCCTGATCGCGTGCCCGGGCAGCGCGCCTGCCGCGACGCTCTTGCCGTTGGCGCCGCCGCCGCCGGATCTGGCCGTACTCGTCCCCTACGCGGAAGCGCCGATCGAGAAGCCGCCGATCGTGGTGCCCGAGCTGCCGCTGCCCGCGTCACCTGCGGAGCTTCCGGCGCTGCCGCTGGCGACGATCGTGGCGCCGACGGCGCCCAAGCCGACGGCGCCGGTGACGCCGACCGGCACGCTCGCGTGCGTCGGCGCCGCGTTCGGGATCGCCTCGAAGGCGCTCGAGTGCGGCCGCGCCCACTTCGCCAAGGGCGAGTTCGACGACGCCGTGCAGGACCTCGAGGCGGCCGTTCGCCGCGGTAAGGAGCGCGACCTCCTGACCGAGTCGCGCTACTGGCTCGCCGAAACCTACTACCGGCTCGATCGCATCCAGCAGGCCGACGCGCTCTTCCGGCAGGTGGCCCGCGGTCCGCGGACCGCCGAGTTCGCGGTGTGGAGCCTGCATTCGAGCGGCTGGACGGCGCTCAGACTCAGCGACATGAACCGCGCGCGCGACACGTTCGCCCAGTTCCAGTCGGCAACGCCCGCCGAGCTCGAAGCGTGGGCGCGCCACGGCCTCGGCCTGGCCAACTACGCGCTCGGTCGACACGACGACGCCGTGGCGGCGTGGACGGCGCTCGCCTCGCGGGCGCCGGCGTCGCTGGCTCGCGACGTCTCGTTCTGGCTCGGGGACGCGCTCGGGCGTGTCGGACAGTACGACCGGGCGATCACTGCGCTCACGCAGTTCGTGCAGGGCGGTCCGCATCCACTCCTCGACTCCGGCCGCGCGCGCCTGGGATGGTGGAGCCTCGCGGCGGAGCGCTACCCGGACAGCGTCGCGGCGTTTCGCGCGTATCTGGCCTCGGCCAGGAGCGGCCCGGAGCGGCCGTGGGCCGAGGCGGGGCTCGCGATGGCGCTCCTGCCGACAGATCCCGAGGCGGCCAAGAACCTGGTCCGCGGCCTCGAGACGCGCCGCTCGCCGCTGGTCGTGCCGCTCCAGATCCGCATGGTGCGCGCGCTGATCGAATCGAAGAAGACCACCGAGGTTCCGGCGATCACGCAGGAGCTCCTCGGCGCCAGCTTGACCACCGCGATTCGCGCGCACGTGCTCTTGCTCAAGGGCGAGGGATATCGGATCGCCGGCAATCGCGACGAAGCGCGCACACAGTACGAGCTCGCGCAGCGGATGGAGCCGAGCAGCCCGACGGGCTGGTACGCGGGATATCGCCTGGCCCAGACCAATTTCGAGCTGCGCGAGTACGCCCAGGCCACGCGCGATCTCCCGGCGATCGTCACAGGCGCGCCCTCGCCCGACGCCCGGGTCGCGGCGCTGCTGCTGCGCGGCGAAGCCGCGTACTACGCCGGCGATCACGTCTCGGCTGCCGCCGCGTTCCGGCGTGCGATCGCCGAGGTTCCCGGCAATGCCCAGGCCGCCGCCGCCCGGCTCGGGCTGGCGTGGGCGCTCATGCGGCACAACCGTCTCGACGACGCGCGCAAGGAGTTCCTCGAGTACGCCAAGGCCCTGCCCGGCGATGCGCTCGCCCCCGACGCGCTCGAGCTGGCCTCCGAGCTCGCGCTCCAGAGCGACACCGATCGCGAAGAGGCCAAGCGCCTCCTCGACCGCGCCATCTCGACGTATCCGAGCTCGCCGCGCACCGAATTCGCCCGGCTCAATCGCGCGATCCTGATGCTGCGTACCGGCGATCCGGGCGGCGCCGAGGCGCCGCTGCGCGACTGGATCCGGCGCGCGCCGTTCCCGCCGCTGCTCGGTCGCGCGTACGCCGCGCTCGGCGCCGCGCTGCTCGCCGCCAATCGTCCCGTCGAGTCGGCGACCGCGTTCAAGCGCGCGCAGGCCGAAGGCGTCGGCCCGCTCGCGGCGCTCGGTCTCGGCTCGACCGCGCTCGCCGAGGGCCAGTGGGCGCAGGCGGCCGGCAAGCTCACCGAGGCGCGCGACGGCGGCACCGCGGACGTGGCGGCGGTCGCCGGCTACGGCCTGGCCGTGGTCGCGTTCCAGAAGGGCGACGCGAAGGAGTTCAAGCAGCCGGCGCAGGCGGCGCTCTCGCTCGCGCCCAAGGGACGCTCGGCGCCGCGGCTGCTCTACGTGCTGACGGCCATCGCGGTCGACGAGAAGGACTGGCCGGGCGCGTTGGCCTCCGCGAAGCGACTCGCCGCCGAGTTTCCGTCGGACGAAGCGGCCGACGACGCCTTTGAGCGCGTCGGCGCCGGCGCGGCGACCGCCGGGGCGTGGGCCACCGTGATCGAGGCCTACGGGCTCATGGAAAAGCTCTATCCCAAGAGTCCGTTCCTCGAGCCCGCGCGCGTGACGATCGCCGAGGCGCAGGTGGAGACCGGTAAGCCCGACGCCGCGCGTCCGGTGCTCGAGCAATTCGTGACGGCCGCGCCGAGCGACCCGCGAACTCAGGGCGCCTGGCTCGCCCTTGCCCGGGCTCGCGACGCGGCCGGCGACCGCTCGGCGGCGCTCGAGGCCTACACGCGCGCGATGAAGGACACGACCGGCTCCGATCTGCGGCCCGAGATGGCTCTCGGCTACGCGCGCCTGCTCACTCAGGAAAGGCGCTGGGACGAGGCGCGCAAGGTGCTCGATCGCCTGGTGCATGCCGACGACAAGAGCGTCGTCGCCTCGGCCGCCGGCGCCATCGGCGAGACCTACCAGGGCGAAGGTGACAACCTCGCCGCGGCGGAATACTTCATGACCGCCGCGTACGTCGCGCCCGACTCGCCCGCCGGACGCAACGGCCTGCTCGGTGCCGGCGCCTGTTTCGCGGCGCTCAAGCAGAACGATTCGGCCGAGGTGGTCTACCGAAAGCTCCTGGCCCAGAAGGATGCGCCCGCAGATGTGCTCGAGAAGGCCCGCAAGGGACTGAAAGACATCGGGCGGTGAAGGGGTACGGCGGGCGCCTGCTGTTCGTCGATCTGACGACGGGGGCGGCCCGCATCGAGTCGCTCGACGAGGGCGCCGCGCGCGCGCTCCTGGGCGGTAACGGTCTGGCGGCCCGCGTCCTCTACGACCACGTGCCGGCCGGGGTCGACGCGTTCGACGCGCGCAACGCGGTGGTCTTCGGCGTGGGCCCGATCACGGATACGACCATCCCCGGCAACAGCCGCGCGTGTGTCGCGACCAAGTCGCCGCTGACCGGCCTCTTCTTCGACTCGACCTTCGGCGGTCGCTTTCCCGCGACGCTCAAGCGCACGGGCTTCGACGCGGTCGCGATCACCGGCCAGGCGTCGGCGCCGTCGTATCTGGTGGTGACCGAGAGCGGCGCGACCGTGAAGCCCGCGCCGGCGCTCTGGGGCAAGACGACGCGCGAGACGGTGAACGCGCTGATCGAGGCCGAGGGCGCCGATGCCGACGCGATCGCGATCGGCCCCGCGGGCGAGCATCGCGTGCGATTCGCGGCGATGGCCCACTACTGGAAAAATCGCGAGGGCGTCTCGGGGCGCGGCGGCATCGGCGCCGTGCTGGGGAGCAAGAACCTCAAGGCCGTCGTGGTGCGAGGTGCGCGCAAGACCGAGATCGCGGACGCCTCGGCGCTCAAGGCGCTGGTCGACGAGACGCGCGAGCCGCTCAAGACCGGCACCAAGGCCCTCACGACGTTCGGCACGCCGTTCCTGGTCGGCCCGATCAACGCCCTCGGCGGTCTCGGCGCCTATAACTTACAGACGGAAACGTTCGCCGAGGCGCGGGCCATCTCGGGTGAGGAGATGAAGCTCCACTACCACGACCGCGACACGACGTGCCTCAAGTGTCCGGTCGCCTGCGGCAAGCAATACGCGATCGCGGAGGGCGAGTTCAGCGGCACCAAGGCGAAGATGCCGGAGTACGAGACGATCTTCGCGCTCGGGCCGATGCTCGGGATCTCGAACCCCGAGGCGCTCACCCTGGCCAACGATCTCTGCGACCTGCTCGGGATGGACACGATCTCGATCGGCGTGACCCTGGCGTTCGTGGCCGAAGCCCTCGAGCGTGGCTGGCTCGACGCGCGCGAAGTCGGCGTGCCCTTTGGCTGGGGTGACTGGCGCGGCATGCTCAAGCTCGTGGAAATGACGGCGCGGCGCGAGGGATTCGGCGCGCGCCTGGCCGATGGCGCGTGGCGACTGGCCGCCTCCGTGCATCCCGAAGGCACCCGGCTCGTGTACGCGGTGAAAGGCCTCGAGCTGCCCGCCCACTCGGCGCGCGCGCTCAAGGGGTTGTCGATCGGCTACGCCACCGCCACCCGTGGCGGCAGCCATCACGACACGCGCCCGACTCCGCAGTACGCGCAGGGCTACGACCGGCGCGGCACCAAGGACAAGCCCGCGTTCGCGGTGCGCAGCCAGCACTTCACCGCGCTCGGCGATTCGCTCGTGATGTGCCGCTTCACGTCCGAGCGCGGCTTTGGCCTCTTCATCGGCGAGCCGTACGCGACGATGGTGCGCGCGGTCACCGGCTGGGACGTGACGGTCGACGAGCTCGAGCGCGTCGGCGAGCGCATCATCAACCTCGAGCGTCTGTTCAACGTGCGCGAGGGCGTGCGGCGGGCGCAGGACGTCTTGCCCTGGAAGGTGATGCACGAGCCGATTCCCGACGGCCCGTCGGCCGGTATGTACTGTCCGCCGGCCGAGCTCTCCGCGATGCTCGACGACTACTACGGGCTGCGCGGCTGGGATACCGACGGCGTGCCGACCGCGGCGCGTCTGGCGACGCTCGGCCTCTCGGCCTGAGACAACGCGCCGCCGTGGCCCGCTCGCGCGCCGTTCGGCGTCTCGGCCAGTTCCTGCCGTTGTCGCTCGGCGGCCTGCTGTTCGTCGCGGGGAGTGGCGTGGCCGATCCGGTCACGGTGCGCTTTCCCGAGGGGACCACGCACGGCTTTCTCGTGCTGCGCTCGGTCCAGAGCGGCCAGACCCTCGCACATGGTGAGCTGCAGTCGGCCGTGCACGGCGATCGAATGGAAAGCCGCCTCACGTGGCGGTTCCGCGACGGCTCGCTACAGGACGAGCTCATGACGTACTCGCAGCGGCCAGTGCTGAAGCTCCTCGCGTACAAGCAGATCCAGCGCGGCCCGTCGTTTCCGGCCGACACCGAGATCGCGTTCAGGCGCGAGCCCAACGGATACGAAATCAAGCAGCGCGAGCGGGACAAGAAGGACGCCGACGAATTCTCGGGCACGCTCGAGCTGCCCGACGACGTCTACAACGGGATGACCGCGACGATCCTGAACAACTTGAAGCGCGGTGAGATCGCCACCGGACATGTCGTGGCGTTCACGCCCAAACCCCGCCTCGTGAAGCAGACCATACGGCCGGTGGGCGAAGATCCGATTATCGTCGGCGAATCGCGACGCACCGCGACGCGCTACCTCGTCGATCTCGAGGTCGGCGGCATCGCCGGCGTGTTCGCGAAGGTCGCCGGCAAGGAGCCGCCGGATCTGAAGTTCTGGGTGCTGCCCGGCTCCGTGCCGGCGTTCGTGGGGTTCGAGGGGCCGTTCTTTCTCAACGGCCCGGCGTGGCGGATCGAGCTGTCGTCGCCCCGCTGGCCCAAGTAAGGACCAGGTCGTCCTTTCCCGATATTTGTCACCGGCGTGCCAGGCTGCTCTCCACGGCCCCGCACCGAGCCCGGCAGCGATGGCTATGCCCCGAAGTTTTCAGGCCCTTCCGGCCTGGCACCCTTCCTGCTCTTTTCCCGGTTCCGATGCTCACGCGGTGGATCGCGGCAGTGAGCGCGGTGGCAGTCCTGATCGGCGGGTGTGCGACGGCGCCGTTCGTCGGCTACCGCAATGGTCCGGTGACCCTCTATATCGGTGACGTGCGGCACATCTGCGCCGCCGGTGGGAGCAACAATCGCGGCTGCACGATGCGCTATCCCAACGGCCGTATCGAAGTCTACTGCGCCGACGGAGACTACGAGTGCATCGCCCACGAGCTGCGCCACGTCGCGGATCCGAATTGGCAGCACGATCTCGACCACCGCAACGTGTCGGCCCGGTAGCCGCGCCGCCGAGCCCTGGCCAGCAGATCCCCCCTGAGAAGGACGCCGGGAGGCCGGTTGCTCGGTTTCCTGGGTCGGCCATCTTTGGGTGGTTTAGTTTGGGTGGAGAGGCGAAACGCCGGGAGGAGAGAGCGCCGATGTACGATCGCACGATCGACCGCATGTCGGACGGCGCGAGCGAGTTCCTCGTGCAGTTCTATCTGAACTCGCCGAAGCTGTCGATCACGGTCCTGCTTGCCGCGTGGCTGGTCCTCTTCTTCATCGCGCTCTGGTACTTCGTGCTGCTGCCGGCGACGTCCAACAATCTCGTGAACGGCTCGTTCGAGGCGCGCCTGGTGGGCTGGGGTACCGGCTGGCTCGAGGACTTTCCCGCCTACCGCGGCGCCTCGCGCCTGAACCAGTATCTGGCCACGCGGAACTCGCAGACCGGGCAGCTCGCCGTCGCCGACTGGCGCTCGGATCCGACCGAGCACCGACCGGGTGGCCGCTTCGCGCTCTTGGTCGAGCATCGAAGCGACAAGCAGACCGAGGTCTACTCGACCTTGTCTCAGCGCATCCGCGTGAAGCCGCGCACCGGCTACAACGTCCGGTTCTGGGCGAAGGTCGACCGCATGGATCACGACGGCGATCTCTGGCTGAGTCCCAACGGAGGCTCGGTCGCGTGGGACGATCCCAAGATCGAGATCTCGGGCGCCGGCAAGGGCTGGCAGTTCTACCGGCTCGACTTCAACTCGGGCGATCGCGTCGACCTCGACATCCGCTTAGTAGCCGAGGGACCGCTGCGCGTGTGGGTCGACGACGTCGTCGTGAGCCGCGTGCCCGCCGGCGAGACCTGGATCGAGAAGGCCGGGAGCTGGCTCCGCTCGCTCTGGGCCATCCTGAGATAGTCGCCTGCTCGCGCACGAGTTGACGCCCGCACGGCAACTCCGTACATTCGGTCGCACGGGCGGATAGCTCAGTTGGAAGAGCGCGGCCCTTACAAGGCCGAGGTCCCAGGTTCGATCCCTGGTCCGCCTACCAGCGAAGTCATTGAGGAAGCGCCGCCCTTGGGCGCTTTTCTCGTTTCTAGCGCTGGCCGACAAACACCCCCGAAAACCCCCACCGCCGAGCCCTAAGCCCTCGCCGAGCCGCGCGGCGTGCGCCCGCTCATCGCCCACTGCCACCTCGGCCTCGTACACTCTACCAGCGCACGGGCAGGCGCGAGCAGGCGCAGCACCTCGCCACCGCGACGACGATGTACCACGCGATGGGTATGACGTACTGGCTGGAGAAGGCAGAGCGGATGTGCGCCCGGGTTGACCAACCGCAGAGTGGGAATGATGAGCAAGCTAATATCGCTCTTCGGTATTCTCTCCGTTTTATCAGCTTCGCCGGTCAGCGACGGGCCAGAAGGCCAGATGACCCGGGGGTCTCCACTTCTCGCCGACACGCGGGTGGTTCGACCCGTCCGAGCTCGCGGAACTGTTACCTCATTCCAGGCGCTGTACGCACCGCACGACGCCATGATCAGGCCAGCTCATGTCGCCGAGCCTCGCAGAGTCGGGGGCATGTCGCATGATGGGCTCGTCTAGGAGTTCGTCTTCCGCAAAGGCGTTAAATTCCACAACGGTGAGCCCATCAATGTCGAGAACGTCTTAGGGACGTGGAATTCGCACGAGACCAGGTGATTCGTCCGCCCGATCCACGACGTGAAAGCGGGAGACGTCAGCAGCTCCTGCGAGCAGCCACCGTCTGCTAGACTCCCGCCAGCCATCCTCCACCGAGGTGCCATGCGGCTGATCGGGCTCGCGGTCGTTCTCATTGTCAGCCTCGTCGTCGTGCCGCGAGCCGCCACGGCGCAGCCAGTGAAGAAGGTGCCCCAGGTGGGCTTCCTCGTCATGGCGCGAAATCCCGGGGTTGAGGACGCCTTTCCGCGCGGCTTGCGGGATCTCGGCTATGTCGAAGGGCGCGACATCGTGCTCGAATGGCGATCCGCGGAAGGGCGCAGCGACCGCATGCCTGCCCTGGCAGCCCAGTTGGTACAGCTCGGCGTCGCCGTCATCGTCGCCGCCGGGCCCGAAGCCCGTCGAGCCGCGATGGAGACTACTTCAACGACTCCCATTGTGGTCGTGGGCGGAAGCGACCCTGTCGCCGAAGGCTGGGCTGCGAGTCTCGCCCACCCGGGTGCGAATGCGACTGGCTTCACCGCCACCCATCCAGAGATGAATGGGAAGAAACTTGAGCTGCTCAGGGAGACCATCCCAGGACTTGTCCGCGTCGCGTTGATCTGGGACCTGAGCGGCGCGGGTTCTTCTTCTTTGATCGAGTCGGCGCGGACGACGGCGCGCTCCCTGGGCCTTGACCTCCAGATCATCGAAGCACGGCAGCCCACTGATTTGGAGAGCGCCTTTCGTCAGGCGATCCGGAATCGACGGCAAGCGGTCAGCGTGGTCGAGACCGCCATGGTCTTTGCTCACCGCACGGAAATCGCGGAACGGGCGCGTAAGGCCCGGCTCCCGACGATTGGCGAGTGGAAACCTTCGGCGAAAGCCGGACTCCTCATGAGCTACGGGGCTGACCTGAGCGACCTGCTCCGACGCGCGGCACCTACGTTGACAAGATCCTCAAGGGCGCCAAGCCTGCCGACCTGCCAGTTGAGCAGCCTACGAAGTTCGAATTAGTGATCAACATGAAGACCGCCAAGGCACTCGGACTTACTATTCCGCAATCGATCCTGTTGCGAGCCGACGAGATCATCCAGTGATGGACCGGCGCACTTTCCTCTGCGGGATGGCTCTTGGGGCATTGGCGGGGCCGCTCACCACGGAGGCGCAACGCGCAGGGAAGGTGCCTGAGGGCGACGGCCAGCAAGTTCCGACACTGCGGCGTGGCCTGAATCTCAGCCATTGGTTCGCTCAGGCTCAAACCGCGCAAGGCTATAGTCAGGAGCATCTGACCGCTCACACGACTGCCTCTGACGTCGCACTTATTCGGCGGCTTCGATTTGATCATGTGCGTTTGAGCGTCGACCCGGGGCTGCTCTTCACGCCCGCGAATGTCGAGATCGTTCAACGTAATCGGCTACAGGACCTCGACCGAGCCATACGAATGATCATCGACGCCGACCTCGCGGTCGTGATTGATATGCATCCGACCCCGGACTTTAAGAAAGTGCTGCAGCGAGACGATCGCCACGTTGAGCGCTTCGCAGATTTCTGGCGCGACCTTGCCGGCCGGCTCGCCGCGATGCCCATCCAGCGGGTCGCGTTCGAGATCCTGAATGAGCCGGAGTTCGAGGACCGCTATCGATGGAGTGGTGTCCAGGCCAAGCTGCTCGCCGGCATCCGACAAGCGGCACCACGGCACACGGTAATCGTCAGTGGGCACCGGTGGGCGGGCGTCGAGGAGCTGGTCGGTCTCGAGCCAGTGCGCGACGCCAATGTCATCTACAACTTCCACTTCTACCTGCCTCCGATCTTCACGCATCAAGGCGCCGCTTGGGGAACGCCGTTTTGGCGACACCTCGCCGCGGTCCCGTATCCCTCCAGTGCGGACAATGTCGCCCCCGTGGCCAATATGCTGGCCGATGACGTGTCCAGGCTGCTCGTGACCCGTTACGGATATGAGCAGTGGAACAGTGCGCGCATCACGGCGGAAATTCAGCAGGTTGCTGCCTGGGCGAAGAAGCGGAATGTTCGCGTAACGTGTAATGAATTCGGTGTCTATCGGCGCGCCGCGCCTGCCATCGACCGGGTACGCTGGATTGCCGACGTCCGCAACGCGCTCGAGATGTACGACATCGGGTGGACTATGTGGGACTACGCCGGCGGCTTTGGTCTCGTGACCAAGCAGTCGGGGCAGATCGTCGTGGATGAGCCCATCGTCGCGGCGCTCGGGCTCGGTTCCACAGCCCCTGTGGGTTCGCACGAAACCAAGTGATCCAAGAGCGCGTGCCCGGCCCACGTCAGATCCTTAGGGCAGCTCTAGTCTGCTAGACTCCCCGCCAGCCATCTCGGCACCTGAGGCGAGAGAGGGAATTTTGATGCGAACCATCTGGATCGTCACGGCTCTTTTCAGCATCGTCCTTTCAGGACTCCTGATGAACGCTCATGTCGTGAGCGCGGAAGTGGAACTGGCGCAACTCGCTATCATGGCTGATCCGGCTTGCACCTCGTCAATAGTGATAGCGCAAGCTTCTTGCACGCCACAGAATTGTCGCGGCCAGTGCCTACCATGCGGCGGCAATGTTGTTTGTGTGCAACCAGGCACGACATGCTGTGGATTTTCAGTCTGTGCGCCGGGCAGGGCTTGTATTCCATGTGGGGGGAATATTGTCTGCGCAGAGAGTGGCAGTTCTTGCTGCGGCGGGCTCGTATGCGGTGCCGGACGGCAGTGCGTCTCATCAGGTGGTAGTTTCGTTTGTCAGTAATGCCGAAGAGATGGTGCTTCATCTTCGACTCTAGAGCGCGTCGTTCGCCAGATCTGGCAACGAAACTGTCAATTCAGCGGATTGAGACGCTGGTAGAGAGCGTCGAGGTCCAACCCCACCGAGGTGTTCATGCGGCGGACCGGCCCCGCCTGCGCTCTCAGTAGGTCTGCCCTCCGAACGGCGGCCCGACTTACTTCGCTAGTATCACCGTGAAGGACTTCGCGACCTTCTGTCCGTCCTTCTCGTCGTAGCTCACCTTGACGTTCACGCCCGGCTTCAGCGCCGACTTCTCGACGGTAAAGATGGGCGGAATCACGATTTGGGTCCCATCATCCAGGGTTACCATGCTGCCACTCTGATCGACGCTCTTGATCTTGCCTTGCACGTCGGCGGCCCAGGTGACCCGCGTCAGTACCATGACGATAGCGAGGGCGACTATCACCAGAACGCTGCTGACTCTCCTCATCGGGCGTCCTCCTGATCCCATCCTCAGTCGCAGAACGTCCGGTTGTCTATCGGGTCATTCCTCGGAGGAGCAGCATCCACGAGCGCGACCGGCAGTGACCGGGAGCGCACGGGTGGCGAACAGTGCCAAGTGCGGCGCGGTCGGCATCCCGCGGCATCCGCAATGACGAAATTGCGCCGACCCGGGTAGCTTCTTCCCGGTGCCCGTGTCGATATGGCTCAAGAGCACCGGCCGGTCGTCGCCGGCTTGTATCGCGATCACTGTGCGCTCTTGACGATGCGTCCAACCGCCGCGAAAATTGATGCAGCATCAGCGTTGCTACCCTGCGTGCGCCACGCGCCACTGGGGGAGATGTGTTGTCGGGTCAAAATTTAGTCAGGCCGGATGACAACGAAATACCGCCGGC
>Ga0114129_10008561_pt1 | contig 14581 bp, 13 predicted proteins | sample RhiMetdeltSRZDD1_FD_80071 | JGI IMG/M metagenome (GOLD analysis project Ga0114129, IMG submission 80071) | Populus rhizosphere microbial communities from Tennessee, USA - Rhizosphere MetaG P. deltoides SRZDD1 (version 2) (version 2) | ecosystem: Host-associated > Plants > Roots > Rhizosphere >... | reverse complement strand
TGCAACAATACTACTTCCTTTTTGCACATTACTTATTTTAATCATTATTTTTTTCTTTTTCTTCAGTTGAAGCAATCTTCTTTAGGTGCTCTACGACTATAGGCAGAAACGCTCCTACGTCAGTTACAATTCCAATTGCCTGAGCAGTCCCCCTATCGATTAGCTTGGTCACTACTGGCTGGCTAATGTCGACTGCTACTACTTTGACTGATGCAGATAGCATGTTTCCCACAGCGATAGAATGTAGCATGGTAGATAACATCAGCACCAGTTTGGCTTCCTTAATCACTTCCTTGTACTTACGTTGTGCCTCAACAATATCGGTGATTACATCAGACAAGGGACCATCATCGCGTATAGACCCGGCAAGTACAAAAGGCACATCGTTTTTTATACACTCATACATCACGCCACTTTTCAATAACCTTTTTTCAACTAGTGCCTTGAGTCCACCAGCTTTGAAAACCTCGTTGATGGCCTGCATATGGTTGCGATGTCCTCTGACTGCAAGTGTACCGTCCTTGACACGCATGCCCAGCGATGTACCCAGTAACGCATTTTCAACATCATGCACTGCAAGGGCGTTACCTGCAAGAAGGCCGCCAACATATCCCATCCTTATCAAAGAGGCAAGCGCTTCAGCTGCACCAGAGTGTACAAGCACTGGCCCTGACACTACAATCATCTTGCCGCCTTCCTTCCTTGTACTATAAATATCGCTTGCAACTTTTCGGGCAATGTGCTGAGTAGGGCGCTCGCTAGAACTTGCGCTACTCATGAACTGGAAAATGTCAATACCTTCACGTGGACGTTCCTGTGGGATTATCTTGACGCCCTGTTCACCTACAACAATCATGTCACCACTGATAATGTCGCGCACCATTTTACATTCAGCGGTCTTGCGCCAGATGTCCACTGAAATGCATTTGTCCATCATCATGTTATCAACATTTATCCATTGGCCGCCATAATAGACTTGAGTTGTGTTATTTGTGGTGCTGTAAAAGTCGTCAGGCATCACCATATCCTTTGGAGCAGGCTCTAGCTTCACCTCCTGCACTGACACAGGCTGGGCGCCTTCCCTGTATACTTGTTCAAGGATGCTTTCAAGATGTTCCTTACTTTTTCCCTTTACAAGCAGTCTGGCGTAACTTGGATCACTCTTCCTTTTGCCTACTGTGAATTCGAGTACTTGAAAGTCGCCCCGAAGATCCATGATACCATCAAAGATTCTTGTCAGTATCATTGAATCAATAAGATGTCCTCTTGTCTCTATTTCCTGCTCGAACCTATCTGCCAAGACTATGCTCATAGGCTTATTTCGATATAAAAGCCATATCTGCGAGTAGTATTATCTTGTCGCAGATACTTTTTTCTCAGCATTAGTTTGACTGAGCTCAAGAAACTTACTTCTACTAGTGATGAGCACAGGCTAATGTTGTAGCAAAATTGCCATAATGAACTTAGCTAAATAGGAAGGGACAGCTTACCAAAGTATTCCTGCATGTTTTGCTCCGCCTTAATCTTGGCGATAATCTGATTCTTTACATCCTCTGAAAACCACTGCGCAATTGATTTTGCAATACCCTTCCTGTCGCAAAGGGCGATCATGTAGCCGGCATCCTCCTTGACCACTGCGTAAAGCGTCTCTTCCCCTACAGGCTCCCAGATGTTGCTTTTGTTATCTTTGAGGGCAAGAGCAGGCATAGCATGGCCTGCATAGCGTGTCAGCAACTCTTGTGCAGACTTTACACGTTTTTCCCCTATTTTGAGTGCCATGAAATACTGCATGCACTATTTCTTGGTTGATGCAGGCCTTAAAGATTTTAGGATTTCACTAACAATGTCACCAGCGTCACCAATGACTCTGCTTGCAGATTCAAAGAAAGGAGCCAGCAACTTTTCTGCATATCCCTGCTTTGAATACTGATAAGCCTGCAGTGCCATCTCCAGCTTATCTATCCTGTGTACAAATCTAGCAATTTCAGTCCTATTATGCAGATATTCAAGCCAGATCTTTTCATACTCTTCTCTTATCTCTTTGGGAAGAGGGGATAGAATGTATTTCATTGCTTTTTTTTCTTTGACTAATTTTTGTCGAGCACTCACATCGCCAGGCGTATAGTCGCCCACTATCGACTCCGCAAGGTCATGTATTAGGACCATCTTGATTACCCGCTGTGTATTAAAACCCAACATATCTGACAAAAGCATTGCCATGGTTGCCATTGAAAATGTATGGTCTGCAACTGACTCTGCGTTTTCAACTTTGACCTTTGAGACCCAGCCGGCGCGCCTGACAGATTTGAGATGCAAAATTGAATGAAAAAAAAGAGACAAGTCATCTACTGCTACCATTTTCTTGAGTCGCCTTCAAGAAGGCCTGAGCCATGGTGTATTCTGTCTATATGCTTTGAAAGCTCTTCCTTGGTATCGAACTTGGAGGCACAGTAGGGACAACTAACGCTATCCTTTTCATTGGTCATGCGTACTCATGAGAGCGACGACACCTACTTTAAATCTAATTGTCTTGAACTGACCCACTGCTGCTGGTAGATGCATTATTAGATGATCCTATTATTGACACATTGTTATCAACTGCTTGCGGCAAAAGATCGACAAAATATGCAAGTATTGTTGTCGTCAATGCCATCAACAAAGTGATGGCCAATATTATCAATACATTATAGATTTGGCCCACGGCCTATAATTTGGCGAAATGAGCTTTAGCCATTTTAATGTTAGTATTCATTGCAATTGGTGAAAGAGTGCTGAAAATTACTTTCTCCAAGGTATATCCTGCATACCCAGCCTCTTGTTGACCAATCGAGCCGTCACAAATAGTAGATCTGAGAGCCTGTTAAGATATACTATTATTGCAGGGTTTATTGACTGGTTCTTTGAGAGGGATACAACAGCTCTTTCTGCTCGACGTGCAACTCCTCTACTAAGATGTAAAAATGATGCTTCTACGCTTCCTCCTGGCAAGATAAAGAATGTGATCGATTCAAGTTCCAACTCAATTCTGTCAATAAATGGCTCTAACACAGATGCCATTTTTTCGGTGGTGCGAGGCGTCTTATCATCGCTCTGTGGCCAAGAAGGGTCTGCAAGATCTGAGCCAAGAACGAAAAGGTCATTCTGCACTTGCTCTAAGATATCTGCTATATCCGAAAGTAGATCCTTTTTTGAGTGCAGAAATGAAATTGCAAGACCGATGCTAGAATTTAGCTCGTCAACTTCACCGTATGCAGTTATTCGCAGATCTGCCTTATTGACCAGTTTACCGCCGATAAGCCTAGTTTCTCCCTTATCCCCTGTCTTGGTGTAAATCTTCATCCTCTTTTAGAGCAAAACAAGTTACAATTTAAGAATGTATTTGTTGGATAAGAAAGAAGAGGCCATTGAATTAAAATAGTGCCTCCGAAAATTTTATGTGTTCATGAAAAGGATAGCCGTAGTGGATGACGAGCCTGACATTACGAACGTCCTTAAGAAAGGACTTGAGCGCCATGGCTTTGCTGTAGATATCTTCAATGATCCACATGCAGCCCTTGCAAGTTTCCAACCTAAGTATTATGACCTTATGATAATCGATATCAGAATGCCTAGAATAAACGGCTTTGATTTGTACAGACAGTTGAAGAAGAGGGACACCAGCGTCAAGATCTGCTTTCTGACCGCATTTCAAATCTATTACGAAGAGTTCAGAAAGATGTTTCCTACAATAGATGTCAAAGCATTTATCAGAAAACCAATCAGCATATCAAACCTAGTCAATCAGATAGATGCAGCTATCGCATCGAATTAGTATCAGCAGACTCATATCGCTCCTTAAGATAATTTACAAGTCTTATTGCATCGATTTCCTTCAGGCTCTTTCTATATGACCTAATATACCTGCCGAAAGAGTCAATCTCGCTTTCAAGGTTAGGATATCTGTTCTTTGCTTCTTCGAGAATGTATGTGTATTTTCGATGTGGAAAGTAAATCTCTTTTGATAGTTTGACAAGCGCACGTTTTGCGTTTCTGCTGATAACTTTCTTTTTGTGCGCAAGGTAGAGATTATATCGTATGTCTACCATAGCCTCAGATTGTAACCTGTAATCTCCGTCAGGTGCAAATGTGACTGCTACTTCATCGTCTGCATCAAGCTTGCCACTCTTATAAAGTTGAAATATCTTGCCGATCCCTACCATTCCAAACTTTTCAAGCTCAACTGCCCTCAATGCGCCTAAACTTGCTGCACCTACCAATAACACTCCATTCTTTCTTATCAAATGATACACTTCGATCGGAGTGGGAGGATAGTCTTGGAGGAATACGCCGTCGACAAACCCAACCGCCATTTCTGCTGCATCAAAATCTGCAGCTAGTCGCAAAAAGTCGCCTTTTCTTGCAGGTGGTCTATAATCGGCGTCAAAGATTTTCTTTGCTTTTTCATGGCACAGTGAAGGTCCTAGAAATATTATTGGCTTGTCCATTGCTTAAAACACGACCTTGCCCGCAGGCCCATAACCGACTTTGTTATCCTGAAGGTCTCAAGCCCGGGTACTATTGCCCTCACTACTGGAATTCCAATATCCTGATTTGTCAAGTCGACGATTATTACCTGGTTCAGTCCCACATTCTTTAGCCGATAGAGAATCAAATTGATATCATCGAGAATATCTTCGTTAAAGAATGTCGGTACTTCTGAGAATTTAATCTTTTTTGTTGATCGCATAAACTGCCAAGCGCGTCTATCATCGGTATTCTCGTCATTATACTTGATCTTTCGGAGGTCATCTCTTGCCCCTTGGATGTTTGCAGCTCTAGTTTGTGATACTTCCGTGATTGCACGAAGAAGTGCTATCCTTGCATCAGGATGTGTCCCATGCCCCTCTGCAAGGTACCCATAGTCGTGACTTATCCACTCTACGCTACTAGCATTAAATGTTGGAATACCAATATCTGAGGTAATATTCTTTACCATAAGGGAAATGCCAGCCTGTCTGAACTTTTCAACCAAGCTCTTTACAGGCTCAAAGTTAATTTCTTGAATATCGACGTCAGGGAATATGCTTGGATCATCGACAAACCTGTCAGTTAAAATGGGCGACACTGAAAATGCTGCAGCATTTAGAAAATGTACAATTGTACGCAAGATGTGGAATGGAATGGCGCTTGCACGTAGGTCTGCCAGGCTCATTGCGTCTCGCTCTATCACCTCACATAGCGCGTGGCATATTGCCTCTTCCATTACATTGCCCGATGCAAGACCATTTGTATGAAAATACGAAAAGGGATTGATAGCTGGTGGAGGTGGAGTATACCGAAATAACGCAATGGATGCAGGCACCATTATTTCCTCGTCGCTTACAAGGTCATGCCCAGGCAGCCAGTCCATCATCATGTTAGTATGGTATACAAATCTCATTGGCTCTACTATCTTGTCAGGATGCAGCACCTTGTGAGTCTTTGACAACTCTGAATAGCTTGACCGGACAAATTTGCCTAACCAGCCTGACGGCAGTGATGAGTAACGTTCAATGCTTTCCATCAGCGCGCTTGCCATTGCATGCTGCTTTGTTGGGCCTTTTCCACTATAGACCCAGATATAGTCTTCAGTACCAGGTACCACTGCAGAATAATTTGGGATGCGCAGAACATCCATATCGGTAATGTCAGCAAGTCTTGTGACGCCTATCTTTTTTGAAATAGGCATCACATTATTCAAAGTCTCGTGTGCAGGCTTAATTCTGGATGTGCCATTGACCGTCCACTTCTTTCTACTTTGCAGTTGCACTATGCTTAGAGGGGCCTGCTCAAGTTCATATCAAGCTTTCTGGATCGTCGCGAATATAGTCTAATAATAGTAGAGGAGATGAATTAAGAAACTAAATGTGGTTCTTCATAATCAAAGACAAATGTTTAAGGGTAAGAAGTAGTATAAAAACAGGACTCCCTCTTAAAAGGTATTTCAAATAATTTAATTTATAGTGTGGCAGATACTCAACTTTCTTATTCAAGACGCTAGATCATACTAGCACAAGATATCTCTACTGCTACTAACGCAGACGGTGTTTATGCCTTCTTCCTCGGGAAATCTTGTAGATCCTTGTGCCGACACCGAAGGCATGCCCGCGGCTCAGATTCTATAAGGTAATTTATATAGAAACATTTTACGCATTGCAGTCGTGTCATCTTGCCTAACAGCTTCAGCTCGTTACGATCCTGCCCCAAAACCTTTTCTACGGTCAGGATTTCAATGACTGAGGTCATTATATTTGATAATTGATCAGGGTCGGAGTTCCTATATCGTAGATAAAGGACCTTCATTTCGTTTGGTAATAACTCTCTTCTAAATGAGGTCTTGCCTGCGTTTGATTGTCTAAAGAGATGATCACGCAGATACCACTCTAGCTCCCTGACTATAGGATCAGCTGACACCTTACAGAGACAATGAAAAAATGTAATATTTAAGAGAATAATCAGGGTGTCTATCTTTTTGAGGAATTAGTTCGATACCCCAATCAGAAGGCCACATGACAATATTGACGGATAGATTCTGCTACTTAGTGGATAATTAAATACTTGCGACTTGTATGTATCTAACAACATATGCGAAGCAAGAGGACAAATCGTCATCGAGAGCATGGCACTGACGGTGACGACTTGGTCGAGCCAAAAAAGATAACTGGTAAGGATCTGAATGAAATCGAAGAGCTGAGCGCTCGTCTTACAACTCTTGTAGAAATATTGGACGAAAAAGGCATACTCGATATGAAAGAGTATAGAAGGATGGTCGCCATGCGTCTTCATGAGATATCTAAGGCAGGGGCGTTTGAAGAACTAGATACAGAGCTATAACAAGGCTTTTTTCCTATGTCTTAGTTTCGCTAACATATTCCATCAGGAAGTGCTTTACCACAACGGTTTTCAAAATATTCATTCATCGATATGTGAATTGGTATCCCATCAGCATTGCTGATATCGACAACATGGTTGAGTACATTATTAGACGATATGGTATTGTTGAAGCTGCTTACATCCAAGAATATGCCAATATTGCCATTTCCAATTAAGCTGTTGGCACCTATTATAAAATAATTAGAATCCATAATCACAATTCCTTCATCAGTATTTTCGGACATCTGATTACTCATAATCAATCCTTCCTTGCTTGATTGAGATGCTATACCAATTGTATTTCCCTCAATGAAACTTCTATAAATTGTAATTTCATCGGAGGCTTTTAACGATAAACCTATATTATTATCGGTTAATTTGAGATCCAATACATATCCTCTTCCGCTCCCTGCAAATTCAATAGCTTTGTCAAAACCCATGATAACACCAGGTCCTCGGATTGTTATATTTTTTTGACCTGGAACCAGTATCCCGATCTCTTCTATTTCAGGAATTCTTGACGTGTCGGTATTATTAGCCAAAGATAATCTGTGATTATTGAGGTTTATAGTTATTCCATCGGTGCCTACAATCATCCCAACTCCAGGACATTCGATGTCTTTTAACAGTATGACATCTCTAGTTATTACCTGACCACAAGATGCAACAGTTGTAGGACTGTCTTTAGAGTTTACAAAAATATTTGGATTAGCATCAACGACAGAAACGTCATTATTCTTCATATTTTCTTTACTTGTGACTGGATCGAGATTATTAGCATTAGCCTTGGCATTAGCATTGTTGTTATTGTTTTCATTGTCATTTGCAATACTAGTTGTAGTTGCAGTAGCAAAAGTAGCATTTGCTTTGCTATTTGCAATACTGGTCGCAGTGGCCGTAGTAAATGTAGCATTAGTTGCATTGTCTTCGCTATTGAGGACAGGCAAGATCTTATGATCTATCGGATTCAGAATTCCGAGTCCAAAATGTGCTTTACCCTTTGCATGGGTTCTCGCAATTAATTGGTCATCATCCTTCAATTTTTTTTCCTGTTGTATGGATGTTTCTTCTTCTTGTTGTCCCATAGTAATTAACATCACTAACGTGGATGATAATGCAACTAATACTGCTAACACTACCGCAAGCATAGGCGTTCTATGCCTGACCAGCCGTTGCATGCTCTGGAAATAACTGCTATTTAGGAGATATATGAAATGGGTATTTCCATTCCTACGATATTTCTTTCATATAATTAAGGATACGTTTTATACGCACAAGTGACGATAGAGCAAATGATCTTATCCTTGTCTATAGAAACATAGACAAACCATTAGATTACTCTTCCTTGAGAGGAGAATTTTCTATATGCCTAGGTAGTCTTAACCTCAGCTTTAATTAATGGTCGACCGGGGCAGACATTTTAAAAATTATTCAAAAAGAACAATCAATTTCTGACATTTGTAAGAAACAGTATCAAAAGCAATATTTACAATTTCTTCTTGCTACATCTAACTCATTTATCGCATTGTCTTTATCCTGATCCGCTCAAGGTTTCATTCTTTTAAATTACCGTCTTGATTCTCTCACTTATTCTGCATGTTATGCCACATAGGTATGCTGGATTTATAATCAACGAACCAATTGTTAGTTGCAGCATCTGGCGACAATAGATCTCTGATACGTTGGTATATGCGCAACAGAGCAATCCCTTTGTCGGTAGTTCTATAGATTGCAGTTCCTTTACTCCTCTCTTGAATTTCCATTCTGATATAATCATTCTCTATTAGCATAGAAAGGTACCTTTTGAATTGATTACTGGAAAGGCCAGATAGGAGTAATATTCTTCTCCTAGTCGCCCCTCCGTTTGCGGCATCAAGAATAGATGTGATGATATCAATTCTATCTCGATTAGAAGTGTTCTTTGAAACGCTAAGATTATTGGCCATGGATTTTCTCCTCTACTTCCGAACGATATTCCCTAGGACAATGATAACCTCCATACTGTCAAAGATTCGAATATTTTGTCAATTTTTCTTTATAATAGAAGTCGTTCAGCTATCAGAACATATAAAGATCTTACACTTACAATATTACTGAGGGCAGCATACAGAGATCTGTCCTAGAAATATATTCGAAATTACTGGCAGAAAGTCAGGGTATGGCATTACCCATTCTATAAATAGTTTATCATGGGTTTCCCTCTCAATGGAGCCCAAATCCATAGCGTTCTACACTGCGGTAGCCGTGAGCATACTTGCAGTGCTAAGTGCAACAACATTTCCTATGGCGCAAGCAACAACAACAACTACTACTACAAATGCAGAACAAAGCGATGCGCAGTCAGAGGAAAATGACGCAACCATTGTAGACGATACCGACATGAGTGAAGAGACTGAGGAGACAGAGGAAGAAGATACAGAAGATTCAGAGGCAGAAGATACTAATTCAGCAGCTAACACAAATGACCAAAGTGGAGCGAGCGACGATAATCGCGCTACGAGTCAAAGCCTAGGTCTAGATTCCAGCAACGGTCTAGTATCATGCGGACAGATAGTAACTGGCGAAGTGGTGTTAACAAATGATCTGAATTGTAGTAACGGAGATGGACTTGTTGTAGGTGCACCCGGGACACATATCAACCTAAATGGCTATAAAATAACTGCTAGCGATGACGCTAGTACACAAGGTCCATCAATGGATTATGATGGTAGCAGTGGAATACTGGTCGCAAATATGGATGGCGTTATCATATCAGGTCTTGGTGAAATATCTGGATTTAGTAGAGGAGTCACCTTCATGGGAAGCTCAGACGGACAACTCACAGACGTGCAATTGGCAGACAATGGAATAGGTGCTTTAGTGCAGGGTTCAACTGGAACAGAACTTAGCAGAAATACTATTACCAATAACGATATTGCTGCAATATTAGATTCAAGTACAGGAGGAGCCGTAGCCTTTAACCAGGCAGTTGCTAACACGGAGCAAGGATTTCTCCTTCTAGGTGCCGACCAGAATGTGATAGCTGCAAACAACATGTTTGGCAACGGACAATACGGCATATACCTAGATTTAATGAGCAATGAAAACATAGTAGACTACAACACGGTGTTCGGCCATGAGGATTATGATATGAGCAATGCTGACGGAAATCCAAACGTGAACCAAAATACCTTCGGAGGCAACAACAACTGCGGAACCAGCAATCCAGGCGGACTCTGCAGATAAAACGTGAATACATAGAGGATAGACCAAGTCCATAGAGACTCACTTTTTCTTTTTTCTTTTTTTCCTTTAATTCTTGAAAGAAAGATGATACCGGTTTTTTAAGCGATTATTATTCTTTATATACAGTGATACTAACCTAGAATATTCTAAATTCTCCACCTGTTATATTTGGAACATTTTTGAAAATTGATGGCACGCACTGTTGTTATTGCAGCAGCTGATATAACGGTCTTGGCAGTATCAAGAAATTATATGGATTTGGGCTCCATAATGTGTTGCCAGGATCTGTTTTATTCACAGTATAGGGGATATTATTTCTGTTATTGTTTGGTGCAACATACACAACTACCGTGCAGAGATAGCAAGGTTAATGAAAAAGTATTATTCTTTGTCTCTTCAATTTCTTTGAGGCTTTATCAAATCTTGTTGTCTGCTAATGCTCTTTGACTACTTTGACTATTCTAACGATGGAGCCTAGAGATGCTGGTTTTATTTAATCATCATGCAATATCTTGACGCTAATGTATGAGAAGTATTTTTATAGATTAAAATGAATTCTGCACGTACCGTTACATGATATGTTCAACTAAATGATAATGGAATCAAACATCAGATTTTAGTCATACCTCAAGCACATCAAAAAATACTACTGATAGAACAATCGCCCATGGCATGTCCATTAATCTCTCGGAGGGATCATGACGAACAAGTCTGCAAATAATCAATAGAATTTCCATGCAAATCCGATTAATGCAATCTCATGCTTTACATGATTACATAAAACAATAGATGTTATTGCTGTGACTTGGAAAGATGTACTTGTAGTTTTGGCAAATTACAGCTCAAGGGTAGTAAAAAGGATTGGCAAAGGATTGTACATTATGAAGATATAAGAGTAATCCACAAGTAAAATTCAACAAAATGCAAGAAGGCGCAAATGAATTTTAGTTACTTCTCAAGTGGTTCCAAACTGGAAGTCATAGTGTTCTGCATCTACTCATTTATGTCCTTTATTTCAAGTGACATAATTTTCTTTAGCGAGGACAGGCTATTGCAAAGATCTAGGCTCTTGGGGAAATCAATAATTTGGGTTTATTGTTCGTGGCGTGGTGGCACTTCTTGCCACACAAACTGCAATTCCTTCTATCCTCGTAGATGCATTGACAAGGATGGGATTTCATATAACTCTCAGCAGCCTTGGTATATTCACCCGTACCGTTGCAGAAGGGGCATCCTATTGATAGCGATTCTAGATGGCCAGTTTTTTGACAAATGATACAACCATTATGATTTAGAATAACATCCATCTACATTCTAATAGAAGAAATAGATAGAATATAAGGGTAGCGAGAGAATATTCTGAATATACTGTATATATCTGAATATATCTGATAAAAAATAGTACCAAAATCCTAGACGGACAGTATGACCAGGTTCTGCTAACGATCGGCTCGGAGCGAAAGATTCTCGCTGAGTGTATCGTATTCACAGCAAAGATGGGTCTCTCTTCATAATCATATTCTCCTTACTCTGAACCGTGCCGTATTACATTGCTGATGTTGTTGAAACTTTCATCAAAGGAATTTGCATAATTATTGAGGGGAACACAAACAGTCAATAATTTTTTGTAGCCCATTAGCTCGGTATTATTTTCTTCAGATTAATTACAAATGCAAGTGACCAGAATTTGAATGAGAACATAATTAGAAGTATTATAAAAATTATATACCCCTGCGTTAACACAGGGGGCTAATCTATCCCACCGTCAGAAGTCTGTGCTCTCGTTACTCTCTAGGAAAGGTTCCGTAAATTGATTGTCCATCAATTATGCTCATGATCTCCCGTTGTCCTGGATCTGTTATCGTAGTTTCATCAATATCAATGTCTTCCAAAGCCAAAGTTTGGCCTCTAACCGTTAGTGTCATGGGAACATTCTCTATGACTGGGGTAGTACCACCGTTGAGGAAGATGTTGCCTGTTACACTTGAGCTAGCTGCTGTAGTCTCATTACCCGCTGTCACTTCAAAACGATGAGGATCGCCCTCTCTAATGGTAATATTGTGAAATGATGATCCATCAATTGCTGATATATACATTCCTGCTAGAAAAGTTTCAATACCACTATCATTTGCAAATATTCTAGATCGTCCAGTCACAATATAACCACTGCCATCAGCTGGTATGGCAGCATTTCCACCAGCGCCCGATGTAGGTAGAGTATTGCCTATGAATCCTCGCAAAGGATCAGTGTTTACTGGTGCAAGCACGTAGGTCGCAGGATCAGGTATGTCCGTTGTGGTAGTAGCTGGAGGTGTTGTGGTAGTAGCTGGAGGTGTTGTGGTAGTAGCTGGAGGTGTCTCCTCTTCCTCAACAACTAAATCTCCATCTTCCTCTTCTGCTTCCTCTGTATCTTCTTCCAAAAGAGGAAGATTGAACTGTCCAAAGGCTTCTTGTGTGATTGTTCCACCAAATCCAAGACTAGCAGGCAACAATAAGAGAACAGCCAAGCTCATGGCAGCAATTGATGCCTTGCGCTTATCTCCTAAAAAAGCAAACTGATCTGTCATTGTAACGACAAACATAAAATCGCTTATATAAATTTCGCTAAAGTACTCTAGTTATATTCCTTCGTATGTTTTTTCAGTAAGATATTACAGGCATACGATTCTCGTCACAAATTTTGCGTATGATTAGGGAAGCTATTTCCCTAAAAGTAGCCTTCCTCTGCAGTGTATACATTTACAGGAGAGACTTGCAACTACAGCTATGGCGCTTAGGGAAATTGTTTGCATGTGGGCAATTAATCGCTCTCTAAAGATGAGGGGGTTTCTTATATCTGCCATCTTGCAGAGACAAGGTTGATTAGATTTTGCAGTTTTATTTTTTCTATCAATAGAGTCAAGCGACTGCATTGATGCAAAAATTTCTAGATTCATTATATTCTCCTGGCTCATCCTTCTTTCTATCTTATTTACAGGAACCAAAAAGCACAAGCAGTCAGCAGTACAGTAAAAGATATCTGTGTTTTTTACTTCTTTTTTGATAACTTTGGACAATGGGAAGATGAATTGATTCAACATGATTCAACTGTTGTTCTTCTTGGATGCCTCTAGCGATCTATTTTGGCATTTCCATCGAGCTTCTTGCCAATAGACTATTGCCCCTTGTTATCAATTTCGAATATAGCAAGATAGTATTTGTATCAAGGTCCTTATATCGTCGAAATTCTTGTATAGTTGCTCCATTTCAATTGTGTCAAAATTTATCTGCCATCCAGATTCTTTTTTTAATGCTCCCTAATTGCATAAGTGTCAACAACATCTACCATTATCTACATCAAATGAAAGATACGAGGGGCAGAGACATTGCCACTGGTTGCGCCACAAAAAGACAGCAATAACTTTTTTCACGAATTGGAGTGAAACATATTTGAACTAAAACTATGAACATAATTGATCAATTCGTAAATTAACAACGCAATTGCATCTTGGAGAAGATTACATACATGCATCCTGATGATCTAAAAGCAGTATGGATTTGTCACGAATGTCATAAGATATTTGTTTTTCACAGCGATATCGACGATCATAGGAGTTTAAGTGGGCATACGATGATTGAAAAAGTGACACTGATTTCACCAGAGACCTTTGCATAAAGAATCTTGTAATACATAGCTACTGCCCGCTCTTCATTTTATGATTCATGGTTTTGAATACCAAGCAGGACTTCAATATATAATTGTCAAAATAAAATCACGTTGTTACTCTCGTGGAGATCTCTAGCGAATACAACTACATTTTCGGTATCAGCTTCTGTAGAATAGACATCGCGCAACAAAAAAGTCTAAATGAGGATAATAATATCTCTAAATATTGTTCTTCTCAGATTTAACCTCACATCTCTCTGAGTGCTTTGAAATGAAAAATAATTTCTTGTGAGTCACGGTGGCATTTTGCGTCATCATATGGTGCGGTATGACTTGTTAAACTTTTAAAATTAAGCTCATCTAATTCTCCCTTTGCCTTCTTTTAGGGATATCATCTTCGCAGTCGATTCAATGCTGTATTTACCCTGCTATTATTGTACAATAAACGGAATTTACTTATGACCAATTTTTCTGAATGTGCTAATAAGAATATGTGGGATGTAGTAATAAATTTAATGCTAAGATGTAGACATTTCAAGATTGGAAGATTAAAAATTGGTGTTAGTTGGTGGGTTGTCTATAACCCCAGCACATCGGCTAATCCTCTGTCACCCCTTCATTTCGGTTGTTCTGTAGAATCCTGGTTATTGCCACCACTACTACCACCTAACATCCCACCAATTAAATTACCAATTCCACCACCGCCTTGTTGTCTTTCTCCTAAACTGCCAAATATCGAGCTTAGTCCCTGAGGATCATTGTTTGCATTCTCTCTTAGAAACCCTGTAGCCTGTTGTGTGTACATTCTTGCCTGATTGT
>Ga0114129_10008559_pt1 | contig 14584 bp, 12 predicted proteins | sample RhiMetdeltSRZDD1_FD_80071 | JGI IMG/M metagenome (GOLD analysis project Ga0114129, IMG submission 80071) | Populus rhizosphere microbial communities from Tennessee, USA - Rhizosphere MetaG P. deltoides SRZDD1 (version 2) (version 2) | ecosystem: Host-associated > Plants > Roots > Rhizosphere >... | reverse complement strand
TATTTGAGCTTCGCGAAGAGCCTCTTGAAACGCGGGTCGTCGCGCAGGATGTCGTAGTCGGGATCGTGCTCCACCCAGTCACGCTTTCCCCAACCTCGCGCGAACACGCGCTCGAGCAGCGCCAGGGCTTCTTGCTTCTGACCTAACCTGGCGCGCAGGCATGCACCATTGATCAGGGTACTCATGTCATCGGGATAGAGCTCGAGTGCTCGTTGAGACCACTCGATGGCACGTGCCGGTTGGCCGTCCACCAAGAGGTGAACCGAGCCGAGAGACAGCGCGCGTCCGTCGACCGGGTTGAGGACGAGGACGTGTTCGGCGCGACGGAGTCCCTCGCGTGAGGCGTCCAGTCCTTCGTCATGCCGTCCGAGCATGCGCAGCGACTGCCCGAGGAGCATAGGGCTTTGAAAGTCCTCCTGGCGAACGTCCGCCGCCTTCCGAAAGAGCTCGGCCGAGCGCTCGATTTCACCGCACGCGAAGCTGGTTCGAGCGAAATAGTAGTACGCATCGAACAGATTGGGGTTGAGGCGAATGGCGGCCTCGAATTCGCGCGCGGCCTCCTCGTAGCGCCCGGACAGCGACAGCACACAGCCCCGCGCCACATGAGCCTCGGCCAGGTCTGGTGCCAATTCCAGCGCCCGTTGGCTGGCGCGTTCCGCCGTGACCAGGTCGTCTTCTTTCGCGCCGTACCACTCGTAAAGGGTGGCATGCACCATCGCCAGCCCGGCCCACGCCGGACCGTAACCGGCATCCAGCTCGATCGCGCGCTCGAACATTTCGCCACTTGTCTCCAAGTGGGGCCGCGTCAACCGGGGAAGGTGCTGCCGTCCGCGCAGGTAGTACTCGTATGCCCCCACGGCTGTCTGAGGCCGCAGCAATGCCTGCTTCTCCCGCCCAGTCAGCACGCTTCCCCGCAGGGACGTTGCGACGCTTTCCGCGATCTCGTCCTGGATGGCAAACACGTCGTCGAGCATGCGATCGAACCGCCGCGACCATCGGTGGTAGCCGGTTGCGACTTCTATGAGCTGGACCGTCACGCGCAGACGATCGCCCGCTTTGCGAACGCTCCCTTCGAGTAACGTCCCAACGCCGAGATGCCGGCCGACCTCGTGTACGTCTGCGCCGGCGGCCCGAAATTGAAAGGACGCGGTACGAGACGCTACCCGCAGACCATCAACATGCGTGAGGGCGTTAATTAGTTCCTCAGCGAGACCTTCGCAGAAGTAGTCCTGACTGCGATCGGGGCTCATATCCGCGAACGGAAGAACCGCGATGGCGGAAATGTCCTGCGTTGACAATGGTGAATCGGCAACGCGTTCCGCCGTCGTGGCCTCCGTGAGTTGAGCAATGAATCGGTATCCGCGGCGATGTCGCGTTTCGATGAAGCGCGGCTGCTTGGAGTCGTCCGCCAGCGCCCTGCGCAGCTCCTGGACGCACGATGTGAGCGCGTCGTCGCTGACGACGGTATCGTTCCACACCGACGCGAACAATTCCTCCTTCGTGACCGGCTTTCCGGCGTGCGTCACCAGCACTTTCAGCACGGCGGAAGCCTTCGGCGTGAGCCGGACCTCGCGCTCGCCGGACCAGAGCCGCCCGGTCTCGAAATCGAACCGATAGTCACCGAAGTTCACGCCATGCTCCATCGGGTTTTCTCCAGCTCTTCCCGGGGGGCACCACAATCCCGGAGAAATCCCGGCGGAGTCCCGGGACTTCCAACCTGCGCGCCCCGTAACCTTGTGACATGACGACGGCGCCAGATGCAATCCGGATGGCCGTCAGCACGCAGCGAAGGCGGATGGCCCGTCCGGGCCATCTCGAGCAGTCTCGGCAAATGACCCGAACCGGTGAAGCGGACGTCCGTGCGCCTTGCTAGATTTCTCCCGGCCCATTGGGGATGGATTGACCAAAGGAGAGCAACAATGACTGAAACGATGAACAGGATACAACCGCACAACGAGCGGCCGGCGACGGTTTGGAGCGCAGGCGGGAAGGACTATGACGCGATCAGCCGGGGCATCGCCGATTCCATTGAGCACTGCGTGCTGCGGCTGAACCCTCAGCCCGGCGAGCGGATCCTCGATCTATCGACCGGCACAGGCTGGACCTCACGTGTCGTCGCGCGGCGCGGCGCCACGGTGGTCGGCGTTGACATCGCGAAAGACCTCCTCGACGCGGCACGAGCCAAGGCCGAAGCGGAGAAGCTGCCGATCGACTATCAGCTCGGGGATGCCGAGAATCTTCCCTTCGAGAGCGGAGAGTTCGACGCGGTCGTTTCCACGTGTGGAGTGATGTTCGCCAGCCGTCCCGATGCCGCGGCCGGGGAGCTCGCTCGGGTCTGTCGCAAAGGAGGCCGGATCGCTCTGACGACCTGGCTGTCCGACAGCAATCTGTTCAAGATGTTCGAGGTCATGAGGCGATACATGCCTCCGCCGCCGAGCCCGGCTCCGCGGTCACCGTTCGAATGGGGGCGGACCGAGCGCATCCGAGAGCTGCTTGGGACCGCGTTCCAGCTCCGATTCGAAAAGGGCGTGTCTTACTACCGCGAGCAGAGCGGCGAGGCGGCCTGGGACACTTTCTCGAAAGGTTACGGTCCCACGCGATCGCTGGCAGCCAGCCTCGACGCGGACCGACGCAGTGCGCTGCGCGAGGATTTCATCGCCTTCCACGCGGGCTTCCCCACGGAGCTCGGTATTTGCGTGCCGCGTGAGTACTGGTTGACGCTCGGTGTGCGAGTTTGAGGAGGCAGACAAATCAGCTCTGTTTCCTGACGCGCACCCGCTGACCGCGCGGTACGCGCCGGCATCGGGCTCGCCGAAGCAGCGCAGCTGCAAATGCGGACAAAATCGGGCGCGCGCGCACGCCGTGCGCACACCTGACCCTGCGCTCTAGCGCGCAAATTGCGCGCCATGCTGCGTCATTGCACACTAATCGCCCGGGAAGCCGCACGGCACACGACCTGCACAGGACTTCGGTCCGAACTCTTCACTCGCCCCGCAAACCGCACGCGCGCTCCGCGTCCGGTCCCTGACGGTGCTTCGACAACACTCTCAGAGGACAGCAGGATGTGGTGTCTCATCGCACATGGTGACGGCGCGCGACGCCGAACGGCAATTGCGCGGAGTGTGGCGTTGACCGGCGTGTGGCTGATGCTCGCATGGCCCGCGGCCGCGCAGACGCAGCCGGGCGCTGTGGACCAGGAAACGGTCCGCCGGCTGATCGAGCGCGTGGAGGAGCTGGAGCGCCAGGTGCGCGAGCTGCGACAGTCCCAGGCTCCGCCTCTCGAAGTTGCCAGTCCGCAAGGGGACCTGTCATCGGCGAACGAGCACAATGCCCACGCGGGCGACGTGACGAATCCCGGCGTGGGTGTCTCACCTGTGGCCGATATCCATTGGTTCGGCGACGTCGGATTCCGGGCAAGCGATCAGCAGGCCGACACCTCGTCGTTCACGCTCGGCCAGCTCGATCTCTTTCTCACGTCGAGGCTCACGGAACACCTCAATGTCCTGAGTGAGATCGTGTTCCGTGCGGGCGCCGACAACCGCTACGTCGTCAACGCCGAGCGCCTGCTCCTGCAGTACGCGCCGAACCCGTACCTGAGGGTCGGGGTCGGCCGCTATCACACGGCGATTGGCTTCTACAACACCGCCTATCATCACGGCTCATGGTTCGAGACGGCGATCACTCGACCGACGATGTTCGCCTACCGTGGTGGGCTGATTCCGATCCACGACATCGGCGTCTTCGCAAGCGGACGCGTGCCGTCGGGGACCTTGGGCCTCAAGTACGTGTTCGAGATCGGCAACGGCCAGAGCTCGCAAAACCCGGCCAACGAAGCGACGCAGAACACCGCTGACGAGAACAATGGAAAGGCGTTCAACGTCGGCATCTCCGCCAATCCCGAGAGGTTCCCCGGACTGCAGGTCGGTTTCTCCACGCACCGCGACCGCCTCAAACCTGCGAATGCAGCCGTTACCGATCAGACCACGATCGCCGCGCATGCCGTGTATCAGGGGACCGCTTTCGAGTGGCTGAACGAGCTGGTGACCGTTAGGAGCGCCCGCTCGGCGCCGGCGCCTGATTCCGTCACGACCGGCTTGTACACCCAGGTCTCGCGGCAGTTCGGAGAGCTGCGGCCCTACTTCCGCTATCAGTACATCAACGCGAGCGCGGCTGACGCCGCGTTCCGGACGCTTGGCCTTCGACATGGGCCCACTCTTGGCCTCCGTCGTGACATGGGCAAGTTTGCTGCCGTCAAGGCGCAGTACGAGCGTCTGAAGCGCCGCGCGATGCCGACGGTGAACAGCCTCACCGGCCAGCTGGCGTTCACGTTTTAACGGTCACACGAAAATGTCTCCTTCCACTAGCCATCTCGTTGCCGCGGTCATCACGCTCGCGACGGGCGCGCTCATGGCGGCTGGCGCCCCTGCGGACGCGCCGGCAGCGGGAGAACAGGCCGCGGCGACGTCCGCGCGCGAAGTCCACGTGGCCGTGATCGTCAATCTCTCGAACCCCGTGAACGATCTCTCGCTGAAGGAGTTGCGAAGCATCGTCACGATCCAGCGAACGCAGTGGTCTACCGGCCGGAAAATCACCGTGGCCCTGCATGAGCCGGGCAACCCGGAGCGCGAAGCGGTCCTTCGAAATGTCTACGGGATGAACGAGGCCGCCTTCACGCGGTACTTCCTGCACGCGACATTCACGGGTCAGATTATCAATGGTCCCAGACAGCTTGCGACCTCCGAAGGGTTGAGGCGGTTCGTCGTGAACGTACCAGGAGCCGTCGGCTTCATCAGGCTGACCGACGTCGACGCGTCGGTCAAGACCGTCCGTATCAATGGCCAGGCGGCTGGTACACCCGGCTATTCCCTGACTGGGTTCATAGACGTCGGGCCCTGACGCGGCTGCCATGACACCGACAGTGTCCGTCCGCTCGCCCGCACGACCTGTCGGCAAGGACCGGCTGTCGACAGCGCTCCTGATGCTCGGCCTTGGCGTCGTGTTCGTAGGCGCCCTGACGCTGCTCGACCTGCATCGGGCCAATCAGCGCGCCCACGAAGCGTACGGCGTGATCGTCAACCGCCTGCAGGACATCGGAGAGCTGCAGTACCAGATCCAGGAAACCCGCCGGAGCGTGCTCTACGCGCTCACCACTCGCGACGTAAATCTTCAGGTCCAGTACGCGGATCAGTCCCGTGAGGCCAGCGCGCGGGTCGATCGCACCATGCAGGAGCTGTTGATCGACGCCTCGCGTTTCCCCACGGCCGGCGCGGCCGAGCGCTTTGCGGGCGACTGGAAGAGCTACCTCTCCGTCCGTGACGAGGTCATTGCGTCGATCCTCGAAGACAACGTGCAGGATGGGGTCGCGCGCGATCTGAAAGACGGCATCCCGAGCTTCGAGCGCGTGCGCCAGGACTTACGCAGTATCGAGGACATGTACCGCGGAACCTCTGACGCCGAGCGGCTCGCGACAGGGAAAGCGTTCAACCGCTCACTGCTCAGCATGGTGTTGATCCTGTGCGCGACGTTGGTAACGGCCGTCGGGGCGGTGTGGGCGCTGGCGAAACGGGAAACGCGTCGGGTCAGGCACTCGGAAACGCGGCTGCGGCAAGTGATCGAATCGATCGCCGAGGGCATGTGCGTCGTCGGAGGAACGGGCCAGATCGAGCTTTGGAACATCGCTGCCGAGCGCAGCACTGAACGGGCCCGCGCGGATGTGCTCGGACGGAACCTGAGCGACGTATTGCCCGGGCCGGAAACGTCCACGATGATCGACGCCATCCGGCACGGCCGGCAGCAGGACGCGCTCCATGTCAAGCTCCACGGAAGCGCCGGCGAACGCGTCTTCGAGGTCCGGATTTTCCCGTTTGAGACGGGAACCACCATCTTCTTCCACGACGTGACAGAGCGTGTCCTGGCGGAGGCGGAGCTGAAGCGCGCCAAGAACGCAGCCGAGGCGGCCACACGGGCGAAGAGCGAGTTCCTCGCGAACATGAGCCATGAGATCCGGACGCCGATGAACGCCATCATCGGGATGACCGGCCTGCTGCTCGACAAGGACGACGGCATCGATCAGCGCGACTATCTCGAGACGATCAGAACAGCGGGCGAAGGACTGCTGGCGATCATCAACGACATTCTGGACTTCTCGAAGGTGGAAGCCGGCAAACTGGCGCTCGAGCACCAGCCATTCGACCTTCGCGAGTGTGCCGAGGCCGCCCTCGACCTGGTGGCCACGCCCGCGATGGGCAAAGGGCTGGAGTGCGGCTACCTGATCGAGCCCGACGTCCCCAGCGCCGTCCGCGGCGACATCACCCGGATGCGGCAGGTCCTGGCCAATCTCCTGAGCAACGCCGTCAAGTTCACCGAATCCGGCGAGGTCCTGCTGTTGATCAGTTCGAGCCGGCCTGAGAACGGACGCTTTCGCGTGCATTTTGCTGTAAAGGACACCGGCATCGGCATTCCGAACGAACGGGTGGACCGACTCTTTGTCGCTTTCAGCCAGGTCGATTCGTCGACCACGAGACGTTATGGAGGAACGGGGCTGGGTCTCGCGATCAGTCACCGGCTCGTGGATCTCATGGGCGGTCGGATATGGGCGGAGAGTGAAGTGGGGCGTGGATCTACGTTCCACGTCGAGCTGGAGATGGAACCTGCGGTCTGCGACGTTCCAGAGCATCTCAATGTCAAGCAGCCACATCTGGCTGGCCGCGGCGTCCTTATCGTCGACGACAACGAATCAAGGCGGCGCATTCTGACTGCGCAGGCGCTCGCATGGGGCATGAAGCCACGGGCGGTGGGTGCCGGCCTCGACACGCTCGAGCGGGTCACGCGCGAGCACGGGTCGTTCGATGTCGCCCTGCTGGATTTCCAGATGCCGTGGATGGATGGTGCCGCGTTGGGCCAGCGGCTGAAGCTACTCTGCCCTGGAATGCCGCTGGTGGCCCTCAGTTCAGGCGATGATGCCGACCGCGCGGCGTTTGCAGCGGTGCTGACGAAGCCGGTGAGGATGGCGCGACTCCACACGACGCTGCTCACTGTGCTCGGCGCACTGCCGACCGACACACCGTCGGTTTCAGTCCATCGATTGGATCGGGAAATGGCCGGCAGAATGCCGCTCCGAATCCTGATTGCCGAGGACAACGCCGTTAACCAGAAGCTGGCGCTGCATCTGCTCAAACGCATGGGCTACCGCGCCGAGGTGGTGGGAAACGGCCTCGAGGCGCTGGATGCCATCCGGCGGCAGCACTACGACGTGGTCTTCATGGACATGCAGATGCCGGAAATGGACGGCGTGGAAGCCACCCGCTGCATCCGTCGTACCCTGACCACGGGTCGTCAGCCCCGAATCGTGGCGATGACCGCGAACATCCGGCCGGAGGATCGGCAGGCGTGCCTCGACGCAGGGATGGACGATTTCATCGGCAAGCCTGTAAAGAACGATGCGATTGTGAGCGCGCTCGAGCGCTCCTGGAAACTGCGCACGTCGGTGGAGACGTCCATGGCCTGAACCCCCCGCCTGTATATTCCGAAGATTTTTCTTTCATGCGACCCAATGTCGAGAATCGGCCCTGGGCTCCGACTTACTGACAGAGCGGGGAACCGCCTCCCCGCACATCGAAGGGAGCCAGTGATGCCGACAATCACGCCGTTTCTGTGGTTCGACACGCAAGCCGAAGAGGCAATGAACTTCTATACCTCGGTCTTCAAGCGCTCGAAGGTCACCTCGATCAATCGGGCGCAGGGGAAGGTGATGTCCGTGCAGTTCGAGCTCGAGGGCCAGGAGTTCATGGCGCTGAACGCGGGGCCCCAGTTCCCCTTCACCGAGGCCATCTCGTTCTTCGTGGGGTGCGAAACCCAAGAGGAAATCGATGAGCTGTGGGCGAAGCTTACAGCGGATGGGGGGGCGACCAGTCGATGCGGCTGGCTGAAGGACAAGTTCGGGCTGTCATGGCAGATCATCCCCACCGCACTGGGCCGGATGCTGAACGACAAGGACGCCGCGAAATCGAAGCGGGTCATGAACGCCATGCTCCAGATGGACAAACTCGATCTGAAGCGGTTGCAGCAGGCGCACAACGGGGAATGATTGGCAGGGCGCCGAGCCGCTTCCCCACCCAACGTCTAGCGGAAGTTCTTGTCGTCCGCTGATGGCCCGTAAATCGCCGGGACTTTCGCGCCCATCAGACGCAGATAGACGGTCATCTGTCCGCGATGATGTGCCCAGTGGTTGATGGTGTCCTGGATCATCTCGTAGCGCGGCGCCTCCTGGACCACGTGTCCGCGAGCCTTCAGCTGCCACGTCGTCTTCAGATGTTCGTCGGTGGTCTTCGCGAGGGCCGCACGTGCGTCCGCCGCGGATTCGTCGAGCGCCCGGATCAGCGCAGCGCTCGTCTTCTTCGGCTCCTGTTTCATCGTCGAGCTGTCCGCCGGCGCGACATCCAGCTCGTTTGTCGTCACCTCCATGACTATCCACGACGGAATCGTGGCGACCATGTCGGCCAGATAGCCGAAGATCATCGACTTCTCGTGCGGCTTCCACTCGTACTTCCCTTCCGGGACCTGCTCCAACGCCCGCCGTGAACGATCCGTCTCGCGATCCAGTTCGGTCAGCAGAAACTCGGTCAGCTTCATAACGTCTCCTGTGTAGCACCAGCGAAGCGGTGACTCAGTAGCCCCAGGATGCCCGGGGACCTGAAAGTCCCCGGCGCTCGACCTCGCCGCTATTGCGGGTCCAACTGTCTGACGGGCCGTACTTCAATGCTTCCCTCTCGCGCCGGTGGAATCTTCGAAGCCACCTGGATCGCGTCGTTCAAGTCTCTCGCTTCGATCAGGTAGAAACCTGCGAGTTGTTCTTTCGTCTCGGCAAAGGGACCATCGGTGATCGACACTTTCCCGTTCCGGACGCGGACGGTCGTTGCGGTCGCGACCGGTTGGAGCGCCTCCGCCGCAACCAGGAGTCCGCTTTTCCTGAACCCGTCGCCGCACGCCATGCATTCGCGGTCCGGAACGGCGCGGAGTTTCTCTTCCTCGAGATAGACAAGGCACAAGTACTTCATATGGCGCACACCTGTTAGTCGTTCGGGCAGACCTCATATCGACACCCCAGAAATTGGGGACCCCTAACCCCTGACCCCTAACCCCTAACCCCTATCTACGAAAGCTCAGCTAACCGCCGCTCGAGTAGCCGTCGGTCAGGCTCCTGGCGCGCAAGGGCGAGGGCCCGCTCGTACGACGTCCGGGCGTCCGCCGTTCGTCCAAGCCGCCGGCACAACTCCGCCCGCGCGGCGTGCGCGAGACGGTAGTCCAGGAGGTCGCCCCGCTGGAGGATGGCGTCGATAAGCGCCAGGCCCGCGGCCGGGCCGTCGCGCATCGCCACCGCGACCGCCCGATTCAGCTCAATCACGGGGGACGCGTCTGCCCGCAACAAGATGTCGTAAAGACCCACGATCTCCGCCCAGTCCGTCGCGGCGGCGGTGGACGCATCGGCGTGCACTGCCGCAATCGCCGCCTGGATCGTGTACGGGCCGAATCCCCTCGACGCCAGGGCCCCCTCAACGAGCCGTGTTCCCTCCGTGATCTGATCCCGGTTCCACAGCGAGCGGTCCTGATCGTCGAGCAGGATCACGTCGCCTGACGCCGACGTTCGCGCCGCCCGCCGCGACTCGTGCAGCAGCATGAGCGCAAGCAGTCCACGTGCTTCAGGCTCGGGCAGCAACTCGACGAGCAACCGCCCAAGGCGGATCGCCTCAGCCGATAGATCGTGCCGCGTGACCAACGCGCCCGACGACGCGGCATAGCCTTCGTTGAATACGAGATAGATCACGCGAAGCACGGCGTCGAGCCGCTCCGGCAACGCGGCCCGGGTCGGCACTTCATACGGAATGCGCGCGTCCCGGATCTTTGCCTTCGCGCGCACGATGCGTTGCGCCAGCGTGGGCGCCGGCGTCAGGAACGCCTGCGCGATCTCCTCGGTCGTCAAGCCGCAGACCTCGCGCAAGGTGAGGGCCACCTGCGCATCTGGCGCCAGCGCCGGGTGGCAGCACGTGAAGATCAGGCGCAACCGATCGTCTTCGACGCTCTCTTCGTCGGCCCACGCCGCGGTATCGACGACAGCGACGTCGGCCTGGTCGCCGGCATCGTCGAGCGCGTCGAAACGCGCCCGACGGCGCAAGCCGTCGATCGCCTTGAAGCGTCCGGCCGACACCAGCCACGCGCGCGGATTCGTGGGTACACCGTCGCGGGGCCATTGCTCGAGCGCCGCCCTGAACGCCTCGTGCAGCGCTTCTTCAGCGACATCGAAGTCGCCCAGCAGGCGGATCAGCGTGGCAAGGACGCGGCGGGAGTCGGAGAGATAGGCGGCATTCACCGCCTCGTGTACTGGATCGGTCACCGGCACTGCGACCGATCACACCATCTTCCCTCCGCTACTGCAACAGCGACGATTTCGCTCGGCTACTTCAAGATGGACTGCCCCACAATCGTGCCCGCAAGATCACCTTGCGAAGTCATGAGTCCGGCGAAAGCCGGACACTACGAATTGCCGCCGTATCTAGCCTTGAAGGATTTGTCCATCTCGGCGACGGCAGGAGGAACATCTGCGAAGTCCTCTATCTCGAACATCTGACGCAGCTCGATTTCCGGTGCGCGGTCGTTGCTCGGGAGCTTGGCGAACGGAGCGCGCTTCGCCCACTCGATCGCCTCTTCCTTCGATTTCACCTGGATCATCCAGTAGCCGGCGATGAGCTCCTTCGTTTCCGCGAAGGGACCATCCGTCACCTGCGGCTTCCCGTTCTGGAACGTGACCTTCGCGCCCTTCGAGCTTGGTTGCAGTCCCGCCCCGTCGAGCATCACGCCCGCCTTCACCAGCTCCTCGTTGTACTTACCCATGACCTCGAGGTCCTCGTGCGTCGGGAGAACGCCCGCCTCTGTAGTCTTGTCCGCCTTCAGCAACATCATGAATCGCATTGTCAATTTCCTTTCCAGCTAGTCGTCGAACGGGGGCCGTCCCGATCGACACGTCACAGCTTTTTTTGTCGATGTCGATCCTGGCGATCGTAGTTCGACCAGCCAATAGAGGAGATACGCCAATGAGATTCAATGTGCTGCTGTGGATCGTTCAGGGATTGCTCGCGGCTCTTTTCCTGTTTGCCGGTGGAATGAAGCTCATCCTGCCACCCGAGGCGATGGCAGGGCCGATTTCATTGCCGCTCGCATTTTTGCGGTTTATTGGAGTGGCCGAGGTGCTCGGCGCGGTTGGGCTAATCCTGCCGGGGCTCTTCCGGATTCATGTCAGACTGACACCGCTGGCCGCTGCGGGCCTGGTCATCATCATGGCCGGTGCAACGGTCGTCACGGCAATGAGCGGCCCCGTTGCGCCGGCTCTGGTGCCACTGGTTGTGGGGCTGGTCTCAGGATCGGTCGCCGTCGGTCGCTGGCGCCAGGCGCCGAGTCTCGGGTCGTTGCGGCCGTTGCAAGGACCACTCTCTGCGCGAGTGGAAGGGTAAGAGAGAGCGACATGCTTGACGACGACACCGTTCGGGCGTTGATTGCCGCTGTGCGCAGGGCGGACCGAGTTCCACATGGTCTCGGACCGCCCTGCGTCAGCTACGTTGTCAGCGCCGCAATGTCGGACCTGGCTTCCGCACGGGCGCGGTTGGCCTCCGCCAGCGCATTCAGGTCAGGCTTCGACTCGCGAATGGCCTCCGCAAGAGTCTTGCCTTGGTTGAGCACGCGATGCTTGAGGAGCACGAATGGAACGTTCGTGTTGCGCGCCGCGTGAGCGACCGCTGCGAATTGCTCTGCGTCGCGAAAATCGCTTGCGGCCAGCGTCATGTCCGAACCCTTATTGAGAAGCGGTTTGAGGTGCGCCTGCAGCTCGGGAGCCGACACCGGGATGGCAGCCTTCGCTGCTCTCGGGACCGCGCGGCGTGGTGCCGCCACGCGCCGGTTTTCACGAGCCGCGACTGAGCGCTGTTCACCCCGGGCCGCAGGCACCTGGATTTCGGACGACGCACGATCCGTTGCGCCCTGCCCGATCTTGAGCCCCACAATCGTGCCGCCGAGGATGCCCATCGCCAGGCCGCAAAGAACGCCGATGGCGAGTACCGATGCTCTACCAAACGTCATTTGGTGCCTCCATGAAGCTGTTCATGCAGACGACCTGTGCAAGCCTTATGACGTTCGACCGTCGAGCTTGGACCATCGGCCGCGGGCGCATTTTCTGGTGTCGGCCCTTTGGCTGAGTTCGAACGCGTCCTGGCAAAGTAAATCTGACACGATGAATTTGCTCGGAAGCTGAACCGTTCAGGCCGGCGAGCCCGAGACTCTTTGCGTTGGCGTTTCCTCGGCAGTAGACCGACGATGGGGGCGGAGTGCGTCAACGAGGCGCACGCACGAAAGAGGCAGGCGGGCTCGTATCGGCTCGAAATCTGGTTCGCTCAGTTGCCTGAGCATCGCGACGCCGAACGGCACGGCCGCCGCCGCCACGACACCGAGCGCGATCGCGCCGCTGGAGGCGTGCCTTGCCTCGAGCAGAATTCGCACGGAGAGGGCTGCGGCACCGGTGATGCCCGCTGTGACGAGGGCGCCGAGTTGAACACCGAAATAGTGATGCCATGGCGTTTTGGTGATCCGTCGCGCGAGATCCGCCATCGCAATGAACATGAAGAGAGTCGCCACACTGACTCCCACCGCCACCCCTGGAACGCCGTAGCGCGATCCCACCAACCCACCGCCGATAACAAGTGCGGCATAGATGATCTGGCGACGCAGCTCGCTGTATACCTGGCCGTGGCTCTGAGCAACGACACCCCCGAGATGGTAGAGACCCCTGAAATAGCCGGCTATCGCCAGGATCTGCAGCGGAGCAACAACTTCGCTCCACTTTGGCCCGTAGAGGCTTGGCACCAGGTGGGGGGCGACAATAGCCAACGTCACCATTGACGGCGCTGCAACCATCGCCGTGAGCTTGGTGAGTAACAGATACCCTCGGCGCACTCTGGCCGGTTCCCCCTGCAGTTGCGCAAACGCTGGAAACATGGCGGCCGACATCACCTTCGCGGCGTAGGAATGCGGAAGACTCATCAACCCGTACGCCCTGCCGTACGCGCCCAGGCTCGCTGGACCAATCCATCGGCCGACCACGAAGTTGTCTCCGTTGAGCGCGAGATAGTTCACGCAGCGGCTTACGGTTGATCCAAAACCAAAATGAAGAAGGTCCGTCAGGTCGCGCCGCACCAGGAGCGGCCGAATGGAGTGTCGACCAGCGGCGAGCTGCGCGGCCGACGCGATCAAGGCCTGGACGAGGCTGCCCCACACGAGGCTCCACACCCCATATCCGAGGAGCGCCAGCGTGACGGCGACCGCGCCGTAGCCAAGCACGTAACTGAACGTGTCGATGAAGAATAACTGCCTGAAGTTGAGTTGCCGGCGCAGCATCGCCTCGGCGACAGCGGCGGCGCCGCAGAACACAAATCGAGCGGAAAGCACTCGGAGAACCGGGGTCACCTGCGCGTCGCGCATCACGAGTGCACCGAGCGGAGCCGCCATCATCATGACGGCCGCCATAGCGAGACCAAGGACCATGGAGAAGGTAAAGGCGGTCCGTACGTGACCCGTGGTCAGTCCGGCTCTCTGCACGACGGAGTCGCCGATGCCGAGGTCACCCAGGAGCTGGGCGACGCCCAGCACCATCATGGCCAATGCCATGACACCGAAGTCCTCGGGGGTGAGCAGGCGCGCAAGCAGCACGCCTACCGCGAGCTGGAACAGAACGCCGATGGCTGCACCCATGAGGCGCCACTGCACCGCGCGGGTAGTTCGATCCGTCAGGCTTTCGATGGCCGGGGTCTTATCCGCGTGCATGGAGCAGCCCCGATCGCGCCTCTGTCGCGCTCCAGGAATCAGTCGGAAGGGTCCCCGGTAGGCGCATGCCCAGATAGCGGGCGGCGACAAACAATGCGGTGCCGGTCGCGAACGACAGCCCGTTGCAGAGGTGATGCAGGACCTGCAGACACCCGACTCTCACCGCGAACCAGGCCCCGCGCTTCCGGTAGAAGAACTCCAGCGAACGGCGGTTGAGAGCAATCAACCCAGCCGTCAAGAACGGGAGGCCGGCGAGAACGCGCGGGTCATACGCCGCGCACACCAACGAAATGACCGCCAGGTACACGAGCACAATAGACCATCGATATTCCGCGCGCAGGTTCAGATCGTCTCTCAGCGCGCCATATCTCAGTATCAATTGCGTCCAGGGAATCCCCCGATCACGCACGTCGGACACGATGGCCGATCGCAAGGTCCAGCGCTTCAGATGACACGCGGACAGTGTTGGATCGAGGACAACCCTGTAGCCCGCTTCGGCCAGGCGATACCCGAAGTCGATGTCCTCCACCGATGGTCGACCGAATCGTTCGTCGAAGCCGCCGATCGCGTGAAACGCGTCGCGCCGAACGGCTCCAAAGCCGGCCCAGAACGTACGCGCCTCGATTGCCGAGGAATGATGAATGAAGGAGTGGGACAGATTTCTGTACTGCGACATGAAGCCGGGCTCGGCAGGACGTCCGTCGTACGAGCCAAATGCCGC
>Ga0114129_10008556_pt1 | contig 14589 bp, 11 predicted proteins | sample RhiMetdeltSRZDD1_FD_80071 | JGI IMG/M metagenome (GOLD analysis project Ga0114129, IMG submission 80071) | Populus rhizosphere microbial communities from Tennessee, USA - Rhizosphere MetaG P. deltoides SRZDD1 (version 2) (version 2) | ecosystem: Host-associated > Plants > Roots > Rhizosphere >... | reverse complement strand
GAGCCGCGCGTGGGCGAACCGGGACCGCAGCAGCTTGCAGTGGAGCATCCTCGGCAGGAACAGGTCGTCGGCGAACTTCGTCTGCCCGGTCACTTTCGCCGCGCCATCGACCTTCGGATACGGCCGCCCGACGACCCGCGTTCGCGGTGACTGGCGCCTCGGCGCTCGCTTCGCGAGCGGCGGCTGAGAGTTTTCAAACGAGAGCTTTCCGCTTTTGCTCATTGACCAATTAGCGGAAGTAGCCCGCTTTCGTCGTAATCGAAACCGTAGAGAGACTCGTTCCGCGGATGGGCGTCTTCTCCCCGCGTCCAGGCCGCGGCCAGCTCGACCGCCTCGAAGATCTTGATGTAGCCGGTACAGCGGCACAGGTTCCCGGCGAGCGCTTCCTTGATCTCGTCGAGGGAGGGATGAGCGTTTGCGTCGAGCAGAGCTTTCGCGGTCAGCAGGATCCCCGGCGTGCAGTAGCCGCACTGCGCCGCGCCCAGATCGGCGAACGCCTTCTGGAGAGGATGAAGGCCGGCGGCCGACGCCATCCCCTCGACGGTCTCGACCCGCCTTCCGGCGCACTCGAGGCCGAGGTAGAGGCAGGACAGGACCGGCTTGCCGTCGACGAGCACCGCGCACGTTCCGCACTCCCCGAGCTCGCAGCCGTGCTTCGTTCCTGTCAGCGCCAGGTCTTCCCGCAAAACCTCCAGGAGCGTCTTGTGCGGCGCGAAAGCGACCTCGACCGATTCTCCGTTGACCTGAAAACCGACGTGGACCCGGGTCGGTTCGGCCGGCAAGATGTCCGGAAAGCTCTCCATTCTTGAGAGTCTAAACCGCTTGTTTTGTTGAGGTAAAGCCTCATCTTCTGACCGACCGGCCAGATAGATCTCTGCGGGCGCGCTAAGCCGTGACGGTGGATTACTTTGGAGCCGGGACCCTTTCGCGCGCGATCCAGGCGTCGATCCGTTTTTCGAGGACGTCGAGCGGCAGCGCCCCACCCAGCAGCACGGCGTCGTGGAACTTCCGGACGTCGAACCGGTCACCCAGCGCCTGCTTTGCGCGGGCGCGCAGCTCCTTGAACTTCAGCTCCCCCGTCTTGTAGGCGAGCGCCTGTCCGGGCCACACGATGTATCGATCGATCTCGACCGTGATGTCGTGCTCGGTCTTCGCGGTGTTCGCCCTCATGAAATCGATCGCCCGCTTCCGATCCCAACCGAAAGCATGCATGCCGGTGTCGACGACGAGCCGCGCGGCCCGCCACATCTCGTACGTGAGCTGACCGAACTTCGAATAGGGATCGGTGTACAGGCCGATCTCGTCTCCCAGGCTTTCCGAGTAGAGACCCCATCCCTCGACGAAAGCGGTGAAGGCGCCGTGGCGGCGGAACTTCGGCAGACCCGTCAGCTCCTGCGCGAGCGCGATCTGGAGGTGATGCCCGGGCACTGCCTCATGGCTGGTCAAGGCCTCCATCTCGTATTTCGGCCGGGTCTCCAGCCTGTACGTGTTCGCAACGAAGTAACCGGGACGCGGCGCCTCGGGCGATCCGGGGCGGTAGTAGGCGGTCGTGGAGGTGGGCGCTTCGAAATCGGGCGTCGGGATGACCCCGTAGGGAGTGCGGGGCAGCGTGCCGAAGAAGCGAATCAGCTCGGGGTCGATTCGCTTGCAGATGTCACGATATCCCTGGAGCAGTTCGGGCGCGCTCTTGTAGTAAAAACGCGGATCCGTTCGCAGGAACTTCACGAAAGCGTCGAAGTTCCCCTTGAACTTGACCTGCCGGATGATTTCGTCCATCTGTTTGTGGATCCGCGCGACCTCGGCGAGACCGGTCTCGTGGATTTCTTTGGCCGTCTTGTCGGTCGTCGTGTGGTAGCGGATCGCGTACGCGTAGTACGCCTCGCCGTCCGGCAGCGACGAGGCGGCGATGTCCTTGCGGGCCGCGGTCAGGTAGTCCCGCGTGAAATACGTGTACAGCTTCAGATAGGCCGGGAAAACCTCGTTGGCAATCCGCCTCCGCCCCTCGATTCGCAGGGCTTCCCGGTCCGCCTCGGAAACCCCGTCCGGAAACTTCTCGAAGGGCTTGTAGTGCGGGCTCTTTTCGGGGTCGGGAAAGATCTGCGCGCGGATCGCATCCGGGACGTCGCGAAGCGGCACAGCCGGTTGCACCCATCCCTTCTGCTTTCCCTTCTCCATCAGCGCGATCGTCTGGTCGACCTGTTTCGGAAAAGCGGAGAGCCGGGCGAGATAGTCGCGGTAGTCCCTCGCCGTGCGGAACTGCGTCAAGGTCGACAGGATCGCGAAATCCTTGTGGATGCCCTCCTGCTGGTTGATCGGCATGAGCTCCGTCGGGAACCGGGCTCCCTCGATCGAGCGCTCGAGGTCCCTCGAAAAGAGGTCGTAGGAGAGCCGGTCGTCTTCGGTGAGCGCCTCGCGGTCGATCTTCTTCAGCCGCGCGAGGGCGTCCTTCGAGTGCTGGTGACGCCGCTCGATCGCCTCCAGGGAAAGGTCCGTCAGGCGGTCGTTGTAGCGGGGATCACCGAGGGTCGTGGCCCGCTCCGGGAACTCCTTCAGTCCCCACTCCCACTCCTCGTCGAAGAACTTCGCGAGGTCCTTCGCCGCGGTGGCGCCCTTCGCCGCCGTCGACGTGGTCTTCGGTCGCGCCTTCTTCACGGGAGCAGCTACAACGATCGCCGGCAGGAGCAGAAGCAGGGTCGGAATCATTCTCATCGTTTTCCTCATCGGGCGAACTCTATTTCAGCGGTCGCCTCGACGGCGACCGAGAGAGAACAGGCGGCCGAGAGGCAACATCCCTCGGCGGGGGCGCAGCGAAACCGCGACTACCAAAAAAAGCCCCTCCCGCGGGAGGGGCAGAAGAGTGTCCGCAATCGCTGTCAGGGATTGAACGTCGTCACGATCACGGCCTTGCCGAAGTTCGTCGTGTCGGTGGTGTTCGCTTCGGTCGTAATGCGCGACGCATCGATCGAGTGGCGATCCAGGAGATACGCCTTGGCGTTCTCCGCCCGCTGGCGGGCGAGCGTTTCGCGACGCGACGCCGCCGTCCCGCTGTCCGGGTATCCGGTGATGACCACGGTCGCCCGCGGGTTTTCGCGCAGGCGGAGCGCCACCGCGTCGAGACGCGCCTTCGCGATGTTCGTGATCCGCGCGCTGCCCCGGTCGAAGTCGATCGTGTCGGTCGTCGGAGCCGGCGGGGGCGGCGGGGCGACCACCGGCGGGGCCGGAGGAGGCATCGGAGCCGGCGGAGCCTCGGGCGGAGCCGGCGGGGGCGGCGGCGGGGGCGGAGGAGGCGGCGGCGCGATGACCGCCGGCGCAGCATGGCCGCCGAAATGGAACAGGATGCCGATGTTCGGCTCGACGTCGATCCGGCTGTCCTGCCGGAACGAACCGAACCGATCGTGGAGGGTCTTCTTGAAGTCGTAGACGCCCTTCGCTTCGAGCCTCATCCCGACCAGCCGGCTGAACCGGTACTCGGATCCGAACGCGAGGTAGGCGATCGGAACGCTGTCGCCGCCGCTGAACAGCTTCTCGCGGGAGATGCCGCCGCCCAGCCCGACGTACGTGTTCCAACCCGGAACGCGCGGCGTGAAGTCGAACATCGCGCCGAGCGTCGCCTCCCAGTACTTCGGCCTCGAGTCGAAGTACTGCGCGGTCAGCTCGAGCGCGAAGTGGTCCGTGAAGAAATGCCCGAGCCTTCCACCATAGAAGAGGTAGTTGGTCTGATCGAGGTTGCAGTTGCACCGGAAGTCTTTGTCGCCGATGAACACGTAGCCGACGTGCGGACCGATGTACGTTTCGCCGGCGAGCTCCGTCGACGGAACCACCCGGTCGCCCACGTCCGTCTGGGCCGACGCAGCTCCGGCGACCAGCAGGAGCGCAATCGCCGTTGTCACGATTCCTGATTTGACTTTCCTCATCTTCAAGCCTCCGCGCGAATGCGCTCTCAACATTTGTTCAGGAACAGGAAGCCGCTCGCGGCCTGCCCCTCCGTGAGGGTGATCGTGTAGGTTCCCGGAGCGCCCTGCGTCCCCGGAAACGTCTGAAAGAAGTTCGTGGGCAGAATCTCGGAGAGGACATACGTCCCCGGTGCCAGGTTCATGAACGTGAAGTTCCCGTTCGCGTCCGAGGTGGTCGTCGCGACCAGGTTGCCGCTCGTGTCGTGCAGCTCGAAGACGATTCCCTGGAAGGGGCGGTCGTTGCCGTCCACGATTCCATTGCCGTTCAGGTCGAGGATCTTTCGACCCGAGATCGAGGCGGTGTTGGTCCCGGCCTGGATCGCGCGATTCCCGAAGAGCAGGTTTGCGACGGGCTGCCCGCTCGTCAGGGTCACCGTGAAGTTGCCGGGCGCGGGGGGCGCCGTCTGCGTGAAGCCGGCGGGGACCACCTCGGAAACGACGTAGGTACCGGGGGTCAAGCCGGTGAACGAGAACGATCCGGAGCCGTCGGTCGTGGTCGTGCGGACGACGTTCGCCGAGTCGGTGAGTCGGATCGTGACGCCCGCCACCCCCGCTTCGCCCGCGTCCCTCGTTCCGTTTCCGTTCGCGTCGTTGAATTTCACTCCGCTGATCATCGCGGTCAGTGCGCGGTTGCCGAAGAGATTTCCGGCGGAGCTGCGCTGCGCGAAGTTGATCGTCGCCGAGATCGTCCCGGGCGGCGGCGGCGCCGTCTGCGCGAAACCGGTGGGGACCGTCTCGGTCAAGGTAAAGGTGCCGAACGGCACGTTGGCAAAAGTGAAGTTGCCGGCAGAATCCGTCACGACGGAGAGGTTCGCTCCGGTCGGATCGTTGATCGACGGTGTGCGAGTGATCGTGACGCCCGCCAGGCCCGGCTCACCGGCGTCCTGGACGCCGTTGCCGTTCACGTCGAGGAACTTCGTTCCCGTGATCGTCCCGGTCAAGACTCCCCGGAAGTTGCCGAAGGTATTGTCGATCGAGCTGCCGCCGGAGGCGAGCGTGACGGGGATCGAGTTCAAAGCCGGCACGGTCAGGGAAAAGCCCTGCTGCTGGGTCTCCGAAAGGACGTAGTTGCCCGGCGCGACGTTGGTGAACAGGAAGTTGCCGTTCGCGTCGGTCACGACGCTTTGGAGAGGCGGCGCTCCCGGCGTGGCCGACGACAGAGTGATGGTGAAGCCGGCGAGGCCGGGCTCGCCCGGGTCCCGCACGCCGTTGGCGTTCAGGTCCTCGAACTTGATGCCGCCGATCGCGTTGGGGATCAGCTGGTTGCCGAACGCCAGCCCGGAGAAGTTCTGGTCGCACCCCTCCACGAAATAACCGTGGTCGAGCGCGATCAGCCGGCGCGAGACGCGCCGGTCGAGCGGCGCCGTCTGCCGGTAGCCGAAAGGGACGGTCTCGATGATCCGGAAGTTCGTGGCGTGCTCGAGACCGCACACCTGGAAGGTGCCGTCGGGGAGGGTCAGACCGCGCAGCGGAGCGCGGTTCGTGTCGTCGACGTCGGAGGCCCGGATCTCGATTCCCGGCAGGCCCGGCTCGCCCGAGTCGCGGACCCCGTTTCCGTTGCGGTCCTCGAACTTCACGCCGGAGACGCAGAACGTGTCCTCGCAGAACCGTTTGTCTTCCACGCGGAAACTGGTCGTCAACGAGAAGTCGGGCTGGAAGCCGTGGAAACAGCCGCTCCCGCAGACCGGATCGACCTGTGTCGGGTCGCCGACCAGAGTGGCGGCCGGGGTCAGCCAGAGCAGGTACGAGGCGACCAGGTTTCCGGCGTCCCGGAACGGCGCGACCCCGACGGCGAGCGCGCCGCACGGCCCCTGCGACTGCGTCGCGTGCGTCGTCCCGTTGTAGGCGGCGAGGACGCCATTGCGGACCGTCACGGCGCGCTCGGTCAGCGCGTCGGACGAAAGGAGCCGCCTGCCGGAGAGGTCCGTGACCTGGAAGTAGTACCGCCCGTCCGGCACGAACTGGGAGAACGCGCACGGAGACGCCGTCGGCCCCGCAGTGAAGAAGACGTCCTCCTTGTTCGAGAAGACCGAGGCCGCGGCCGAGCTCGCGTTGACCGTGGTCACGATGCCCGACGCCCGCGGGAGATTGGGGACCGTGGTGTCCGGCACCTGCGCGAGAGCGCCGAGCGAGCACAAAATCAGAGCGATCGCGGCGATTGGGAATCGCACCGGGTTCATCCTTCCCTTCCTTCCTTCGCTTTCGTTTTCTGGGATCTGAGTAGGTCCGCTTGACCCCTCCAACCGTGCGCGGGAGCGCTGCAAGGAGCGTGCCCCGGTGCGGATCTTTCCACCGAAACCGGGCTCAAAGGCTTCGAATGCAAAGAAAGCTGGCCGGCGGTCACCTCATCAATGGAGTAGGGCCGGCAGATCGCGGGTTTCGCGGGACGAAAGGAAGTCCGAGCCGGTCAGCGCGGGGCGTAACGGAAGATCCGACCCGCCTTCATCACGAAGAAGACGCGTTCGGTCGCGTGGATGTCCTTCAGCGGATCGCCCGGCACGGCGACGATGTCCGCTTCCTTGCCCTTCTCGAGCGTTCCGATCAGCTTGCCGAGTCCGAGCAGATCGGCCGCCGCCGGTCCCGCGGCGCGAAGGGCCGCGGCCGGAGACATGCCGAGACCGACGAGCAGACCGAATTCCTGGGCGTTGATGCCGTGCGGGGAGACGCCGGAGTCGGTGCCGAACGCGATCCGGACCCCGCTCTTCAAGGCGCGCCGGAACATGTTGGATCGCGCGGCGAGGGCGGCGCGGGCCTTTACCGCAATCTCGGGGGGAAACTTGTCGGCCTTGCCGCCGGTCCATTCGCCGGCGAGGAGAGTCGGGACGAGGTACGTCCCCTTCGCCTTCATCAGAGCGAGCGTTTCGTCGGTCAGAAAAGTGCCGTGCTCGATCGAATCGATCCCCGCCTTGACGGCCGCCCGCGCGGCGAGGTCTCCGTGGGCGTGCGCCGCGGCTTTCCGCCCCAGCCGATGCGCCTCGTCGACGATCGCCGCGAGCTCCTCGTCCGTCAGCTGCGGCGCGGCGACGTCGTCGGCGAGCGAGAGGACCCCCCCCGAAGCGCACGTCTTGATGACGTCGGCGCCGTACTTGACGTTCAGCCGGACCGCCTCGCGCGCCTCCGCCGGGCCGTGAACGATCCCCTTCTCAGGGCCGTACTCCGCGCCAAACGTGCCGGCCGGGAAACCCGTCCGGTCGCAGTGTCCGCCGGTGGCCCCGATCGCCTCGCGCGCAGTGATCATGCGGGGCCCGGGCACGAGCCCGCGGTTGATCGCGTTGCGCAGGCCGACGTCGATCGAGTCGCTCGAGCCGACGTCGCGAATCGTGGTGAAACCCGACTCCAGCGTCTTGCGCGCGTAGCCGGCGGCGAAGAGCGTCTTTTCCGGGACGGACCGGCGCAGATTCTCGTAGAAGTCGACGAACCAGCTGTCCGACGGCTCCTGCGTCACGTGCGTGTGGCAATCGATGAACCCGGCGAGCAGCGTGGCGTCGCCAAGGTCGAGCGCGGTCGCCTCCGGCGGGATCGGCAGGCCCGATCCGACGTCGCGAATGCGTGAACCTTCGATGATCACCACGCCGTTTTCGATCATCCGGTCCGAGCGACCGTCGAAGACCCGGGCGGCTTTGAGCGCGACGACGGGAGGAGAGGAGGGCGTGGGCGCCGGCCGCGGGTTCTGCAGCGCGACGCCGACGAGGGCGGCGCCGCCGAGCAGCGCGCCGAGAACGAGAGTCCTTTTCATGCGCCGGAGATCATTTCGAGCCGGTAGAAGAGCGGCGTTTTTAGCACAGGCAGCGGGGGCCGACAAGCGATCCCTCGCGGAGGTTCACGCGCGAGTCCGATCGCCCGGAGGCACCTTTCCGCGTCTTGCGGCGTAGATCGCGGCGCCGATCGCGAGCGCGATGCCCCCGGCGATCCAGCTCTTTCTCTGCGCGGCGGAGAGGAACAGGAGGCAGAAGGCGAGCGCCGCAATCGGTATGACCGGGCCGCCCGGCAGGCGGATCGTCCGGGGAGTCGCCGGCATCTTGCGCCGCAGAACGGGGACGGCGGCCGCCGTGCCGATGTAGGTCGCGAGTCGCGCAATCGCGGAGAGCATCGCCAGGCGCTCCGCGAGCCCGAGGGAGCCCTTCGCGGGGAACAGAAAGTTGATCGACCAGTCGAGGATGATGAGGGCGAGCGCCACGCCGGTCTGGGTCAGGATCGCGACGTGCGGAGTGCGGTAGCGCGGGTGGATCTTCGCGAAGACGGCGGGGAGCCTGCCGGTCTCCGCGAGCGCGTAGAGATAGCGGGGACCGGCGAGCACCGTGTTGTTGTTGGTGCCGAGTACCGAGAGAACCGCGCCGAGGGTCAGGATGAAGCCCCCGACCGGCCCCATCATCATCGCGGCGGCATCGGCCAGGGGAGTCGGCGAGGATCCGAGTTTCGGAATCGTCCCGATCGCGACGAGCTGCACCGTGGTGTAGATCGCGGTCACGATGGCGATCTGCGTGATCAGCGCGAAAGGAACGTCCCGTTTCGGGTTGACGAACTCACCCGCGGGAGCGGGCGTGTTCTCGAAGCCGGCGTAGGCGAAGAGGACGAGGAGCGCGGCTTCCATGAAGTTGGCGCGCTCCGGCACCGGGACCGGGAACACGCGGCCCCAGTTCACCCAGAAGAGTCCTACCGCCACGAAGAGTACGAGGGGCAGGACCTTTCCCCAGGCGAGGATGACGGCGGTCCGCGCCCCCGACTTCACACCTCGGACGTTGATCCACGTGAGCACGAGCAGAGGCAGGACGATCGTCGCCGCCTGGCCGATCCCGCCGCGAGCGCCGGGCCAGAGGTAGCCGACCGCTCGCGCGAAGAAGACGGAGAGTCCGGCGATCGAGGAGATGCGCGCGATCCACGTCATCCAGCCGACCTCGAAACCGACGAAGTCGCCGAACGCGGCGCGCGTGTAGACGATCGCGCCTCCCGGCCGGTCGAAGAGGCTCGAAGCCTCCGCGAAGCAGAGCACGAGGAGGAGGACCGCGAAACCCGCCGCGAGAATGGCCCAGACGCTCGCCGGACCCAGCAGCTGGGCCGTGGCGACCGGCAGGATCAGGTAGACGCCGCTCCCGATGACGTCGTTGACCGAAAGCGCGACGATCTGCCAGCGCGAGACCGCCCGAAGGAGACCGGTCTCTTTGTCGATCCGCTCAGTTTCGGAGGCCAAAGTGCGGCCATTCTCTTCCGACGGCGGCCGTTTCCAGAAATCCAAAATGAAAGAGCCCGGGTCTCCCCGGGCTCCTTCGGACGCTAGACTCTGTCCCTATCCGTTCCAGCGCGCCTTCGTGCCGCGCGCGTCGATGTGGACGAACGGGCCGTGGGAAGAGGTCGCCGGATAGATCCCGATTCCGCCGACGAGGTCCGGGTCTTTGCGCTCGACGGCGTCCGCAGCCGACGCGACGATCGCCGCATCTTTCAGATCGACCCGCCCGTCGTGGTTCAAGTCATCCAGGCGGCCGTCGTGATCGTCGTCGGGATAGACATCCGCCGCGTCCCCGTACTGGTGGCGCGACACGGCCGAGCGGCCGCCCGGCCCCACTCCCTGCTCGTTGTACTGCGGCGTGCGGAATCCGCTCATGATCGTCAGGCCCTTCACGGGATATCCCATCGCGTGGAGCTGCGCGATCGTGAGCTCGAGCTTGTCCAAGAGACGCCGGTCGAGCACGACGTATTTCGGCCAGACGTCGCTCTGATCTTTCGTCACGAAGTCACCCAGCTTGAAGTGCTCCGAGACGCTCGTTCCGATGGTCTCGTGGGTGACCTCGATGAAGCCCCTCGGGGTCGCATAGTTCGGGCTGCGCGGCTCGCGCCCTTCATTCGGCCAGTTGCCGATCCGGTAGGAGCCGATGCGGCCGTTGACCTTTGCGGAGAACGGCTTCATCACGACCAGGGAGAGGTTCCCGAGCGCAGTGTTCGTTGCGTCCGCCGTAAGCGGATAGACGCCGGGCTCGCTCGAAGCCGAGGTCAGCCTCCCGGCCGTGAGGTCGCCGGGGAGCGAGAAGATCGCCCGGAGCTTTCCGGACTCTCCAATCAGGGCCGACAGGCTACCGAAGGCGGTCGCGGAGCTTCCGGTTGTGGGCGTGAGCGAAAGGACCGCGAGAACGGGGACCGCGACGAGGAAACGCACCAGCCAGGCTTTGGAAGTCACGGTGATCGTGGCCCTTTCTTCGACAGAATGGCCGGGGGATTCCGGCAGCAATCCTAGCCGGTTGTCGATGCCTGGAGCAATAAAAGAACGCCCGGGTCTGCGCCTCTATTCCAGTCCGAGCCGGAAAAACGACTTTCCCAAGCTCCTGTAAACGCTCAACTTAGACGCTCGGCGGCTCGAGCCGGAGGCGCGCTCAGCGAGGCAGGAAGTAGAACGCGACGGCGGCGATCAGGTACAGCGCGAAAGAGCTGGATTCCCTCGAGCCAGTTCGTCTCCCCGTCGAGCGATATGTACGCGAAGATCGCAGAAGAGGCGAAGAGCGTGACGAGCTCGATCGGCTGGAAGATCAAGTCCATCGGCCGGATCCCGAGGCTCGGGAGGACGAGCAGCGGGGCGACGAAGACGGGCGATCCGGGTGGAGGAGTTCGCCGCGATCGAAAGCGCCACGTCCATCTTGTTCCGGTATGCGAAGACGATGGCGCTGGAGTTCTCCGCGACGTTGCCCGGGATCGGAATCACGATCAGGCCGATGGCGCCGCACGGCGCGCCGATCATAAGGCACGCGACCGCGACCGTTAGACTCCCGCGATGCTTCGCGCCGGAATCGTCGGGCTTCCGAACGTGGGCAAGTCCACGCTCTTCAACGCCCTGACGCGCACGCGAAAAGCGGAGGCCGCGAACTACCCGTTCTGCACGATCGAGCCGAACGTCGGGGTCGTCACGGTGCCCGATGCCCGGCTCGAGACGCTGGCGAAGATCTCGCGGACGACGCGGATCATTCCAACGACGATCGAGTTCGTCGACATCGCGGGGCTCGTGAAGGGGGCGTCGAAGGGGGAAGGGCTCGGAAACAGGTTCCTCCAGCACATCCGCGAGGTCGACGCGATCGTGGAAGTCGTGCGGTGCTTCGAAAGCCGCGACGTCCTGCACGTTGCCGGTGCCCTCGATCCTCTCGGGGACATCGAGACGATCAAGACGGAGCTGGTGCTCGCCGATCTGGAAACCGTCGGCCGGTCGAAGGAGAAGGCGGAAAAGACGGCGCGGGGCGGCGACCGGCAGGCGAAGGCGCTCCTGGCGGTGGCCGAGAAGCTCGAGAAGCATCTCGATTCCGGGAAGCGCGCGCTCACCCTCGTGCTCGATCCGGAAGAAAAGGAGATCGCCCGCCGGCTCTTCCTCCTGACCTCCCGGCCGATGATCTTCGCGGCGAACGTCGGAGAGGACGACCTCGCGCGCGCCGGCGAGCTTCCCCGCGTCGCCGCGGTCCGCCATTACGCGGAGACGCACGTCGGCACCGAAGCGGTCGTGGTTTCCGCCGAGATCGAAGCGCAGCTCGCGGAGCTTCCCGACGACGAAGCCGCGGATTATCTCGCCGGGTTGGGCGTCGCCGAATCCGGAGTCGATCGGCTGATCCGGGCCGTGTACCACCTCCTCGGGCTGCGCACGTTCTTCACGGCCAGCGAGAAGGAGGCCCGCGCCTGGACCTTCCACGCCGGGGATACAGCGCCCGCGGCCGCGGGTGTCATCCACTCCGACTTCGAGCACGGCTTCATCAAGGCGGAGACCGTCTCTTTCGACGACCTGGTCGGCGCCGGTTCGATGGCGGGGGCTCGCGAGCGCGGCCTGCTGCGGCAGGAGGGAAAGGACTACATCGTCGCGGACGGCGACGTCATCCTGTTCAAGTTCAACGTGTAGTTCGGGGTCAGGTCTTCACTGACACGCATGGCATTCGATCCGTCGAAGTGCGCTTGCCATCTTCGCGAAGCGAAGTGGCAAGTGGAGACCTGACCCCTCTTCTACGAGATCGTGAACACCGTCGAGCCCACCGGCGCGCCGTTCAACAGAACGTCCACGCGATACGTCCCGGCCGCCCATCCCCTTGGTGTTCGCGGCGTGGAAGCTCGTATAGCCGTCGCCCGCCTTGTCCGTCACGATCTTGTCTTCTGTCAGCTGCTTTCCGTCCGGCCCGAACCAGCGAGCGGTGATCTCCGTGCCGATCGGCGCGCTCGAGGTCCACATCGTGACGTACACGGTGTCTTTCTTGCCGAACGTCGTCGCGGCCTCTCCCGGGCTGTGATCGGCGTTCACTGCCTTGGCAACGGTGATCCTTTCGACATGCGCAACCGGCGCTGCCGGGACCGGCGAGGCCTGAACCACGGCCGGCGGCGCAGCTCCGGCGGGCGGGGTGGAAACCGTCTCACCCTTCTTGCAGGCAAACGTTGCCGCGGCGGCGACCAGAGCCGACGCGAGAATTCGGAATCTCGTCTTGTTCATCCTCCCTCCGCTCAAATCTCGGGGAGCCGAAGCACCTGCCCCGGATAAATCAGGTCGGGATCCTTGACGTGATCCCGGTTCTCTTCGTAGATCTTCTCCCAGAGACTCGCCTTGCCGTAAACGCGCTGCGCGATCTTCGAGAGCGAGTCGCCTTTGACGACGGTGTAGCTCTGCATCGTGTGGTCTTCCTTCGAGGAGAGCTGGCTGCCGCCCCCGGACACGATGCCGCTGTCGGCCTGGTCGGAATCTCCGATGGACGTGCTCCCGCCGGAGACGATTCCATTTTTGTTGTCGGGCATGGATCCTCCTCTCTTACGTTGAAATGCATTCTCCGTGCCGAATCATCTCCGGGCACCCCGAGCGAATTGCTCGTAAAGATCGACCTCGAAGGCGCTTCCGATCGCCACCGGGATCCGCTCGTGGAGCTTGCGCGGAGCGAGGTCGAGAACTCTTTCCCTGCCGGTCGAGGCGCGGCCGCCCGCCTGCTCGACGACGAAGGCGAGCGGATGACACTCGTAAAGCAGCCGGATCTTTCCGGAAGGCTTTCCGGACGACGCCGCGGCGGGATAGAGGTAGATCCCGCCTTCGATCAGGATCCGGTGGACGTCGCCCACCATCGAGCCGGAGTAACGGGTCGAATAGGGGCGGCCACCCGACTCGTCCGGCTCCTTCAGGTGTTCGACGAACGCTCGATCGGCCTCCGTCCATCCCGCGCGGCGGCCTTCGTTCACCGCGTATCCCCGTCCCTGCTTGGGCGTCTGGAGACCCCGGCGGACGAGCACGAACTCCCCGATCGAGGGGTCGAGCGAGAAGACGTGCGTTCCGTTCCCGCTGGTGTAGACGAACAGAACGGCCGGGCCGAAGAGGATGTAGCCGGCGGCGACCTGCTCGGTGCCGGGTCGGAGCAGGTCGGCCTCCGTCCCGTCGCGGCGGGGCCGGATCGAGAAAATCGTCCCGAGAACGCCGTCGACATCGATGTTCGAGGAGCCGTCCATCGGATCGAAGAGCACGGCGTACCGCGCGCTGTCGGCGTTTCCGCGATAGACGTGGGGTTCCTCCAGCTCTTCGGACGCGACGAAGCTCACGAGGCCGCCGTAGTCGAACGTCTCGACGAGAATTTCGTTCGCTCGAACGTCGATCTTCTTCTGTTCTTCGCCGGAGACGTTCGCGGTCCCGGCCGAGCCATGCGTGTGCTGGATGTCGGCGATTGCGAGCTCGCGCGCGATGCGTTTGCCCGCGACCCCGAGCCGCATGAGGAGCAGCGACAACTCGCCGGTCGCCGCCGGATACTCGTGTTGCCCCTCGAGAATGAAGCGGTCGAGCGTGAGAGGCGGCCGCGGCATGGGAGGCGATTCTACGGGATGGCCGCCGCCGCTTTCGTCCACTCGCGCCACGCCGGCTTCGGTCTTCCGTCGGCCTTGACGAGACCGCGATTGGCGAAGAACGCCGCGCGGCGCGCCTCACCTCCGGGACCCTCAACCCCGGGCCTCTCTCCCAAGGGCAGAGGGTGCAACCTTTGGTGATCAACGGTCGGTGGATCCGGATCGCGCCACGGAACGTATCGCGCGAAGAGCAGGCGCGACCGCTCGGTCTCCGCGGCGAGCCGCCGCATCCGCCGAACGAAGTCCGCCTGCTTTTCCGGCGTCGAGCCGTTTTCGGGCGCGGAGGAGAAGCTCACTTCGGTGAACCCCACCGGGCGGCCCCCGGCGGCCGCGAGGATCGCGTTCCAGTCGCGATCGATCGTTTCCGGAGGCCGGTGGAGGAACGGCGCGGCGCGCGAGAACGGGGCGTAGACGTAGAAGAGCGCCGGGCTCTTTCGATGCAGCTCCGCTTCGACGAGGGGCGCGCGCGTGTCGGTGGGTGCGGCAGTCGTGACCCCCACCCGGAGGCGGGGAGCCTTCTTCCCCAGAAAGTCGACGGCGCCGTCGAAAAGGCGCAGGAACTTCCGGAGCTCGTCGGGCTTGTCCGCGAAATACGAGTCCGCCTCGTTGCCGAGCGACATCGTCGAGAAGTCGGCGAGGGCCGGGCCGAGAGCGTCCAAGAGCTTCCCGAGGCGGACGGCGAGCTTCGGATCGTCGAAGGAGAGCGCGGCGAGATCGGCCGGAACCTCCCGCGCGCGGCCGTTGACGATTGGCAGGTCGAGATGAAGCACCGCTCCCGACTGACGAAGCAACCGTGCGGTCCGCGTGACCGAGG
>Ga0114129_10008555_pt1 | contig 14589 bp, 14 predicted proteins | sample RhiMetdeltSRZDD1_FD_80071 | JGI IMG/M metagenome (GOLD analysis project Ga0114129, IMG submission 80071) | Populus rhizosphere microbial communities from Tennessee, USA - Rhizosphere MetaG P. deltoides SRZDD1 (version 2) (version 2) | ecosystem: Host-associated > Plants > Roots > Rhizosphere >... | reverse complement strand
GTTTTTCGTTCAAGAGACCGGCGACCACGGTCGTCCCCATACCTTTCAGCCAGGGCTGCGCGGCGACCGCCGCCATGACGCGCTCGTTCGCCTTCTCGATCGCGATCGCCAGCCGGTTGCTGTTGAACTGCAGCTCGTGGTCGTAGCGAAACGGCCACGTCGCTTCTTCTTTCTGCCGCGTCGCCGCGATGAATTCGCCGATCGTCTCGACGGTGATCTTCGCCGCCACCTCTCCGGCGGCGTGACCGCCCATGCCGTCGGCGACGATGAAGAGCCCCTCGCTGACGTCCAGGGCGTAGGCATCCTCGTTGTGCTTGCGCTTCCGTCCCACGTCCGTCAGCCCGAAGGCGTCGATCGCCGTAGTCATCGATCCGCCTGCCATCCTGACGTCAGAAAACGACCGTCGGCCCGGACGCGGGCCTCACGTCTTGACCGCCCGCTGTCCCCGAATCTCCTCGAGCGCCCGTCGGACGTCCGCCTGGGACGGGTCCCATCGGAGAGCGTCTTGCAAAGCCTTCTCTGCCTTCGCGAGAAGTCCCGCCTGGCGGAAGATCTTTCCCGCGTCCCTCAGGAGCGTCACGTTGTGCGGGTCGAGGGCGACCGCGGTCTCCACTGCCTTCACGGCCGCGTGCAGATCGCCCGCTTTCGCGGATGCGAGCCCCAGGTAGTGATGCGCACGGACATCCTTCGGGTCGCGCTGAGAGGCGAGCGCAAAGTTCCCCGCGGCGTCCCCGTACTCGCCCGACCGGTACGCGGCGATCCCGTGCTCGAGATAGTCCTTCAGGATGGAATCCGCGGAGGCGCCCCCCGGGATCGCCATCAACCGCGCGTGGTCGTATGCCTGTCTTCGATCCGGATTGCAGAGAACGTTCAAGGCCTCGGTCAGCTCCTGAAATTTCGCCTCGGCTTCTGCCTTGCTTTCCCGGGGAGCGTGGTCGGGGTGGGCCGCTCGGGCGAGCTGACGAAACCGCTCACGGATCTCGCTTTCGCTCGCCTCGCGGGCCACGCCAAGCAGCGCATAGTAATCAACGGTTTGGAACATGTCTCCGAATCGACCGGAGTCTCGGGGTACTCCACCCTACGATACGGGAAAGGGGTTCGCCGGGGCAAGCGAAAGGGATGTGTCGCGGATCACCTTCGCCGGGGTCGATCCGGAAGGGTCAGCTCACCGTCGTTTCTGGACGAGGAACCTCCGGGCGGTCGCCCGAAGGACCGACTGCAGGTTTCGATCGCGAAACACGGCGCGAAGCTCTCGAATCGAAAGACGCTTCAGGAGCGGCAGCGTGATGTCGAGCGGGACTCGCGGATTGCGCACGAGCGCGACCACCACCGCGGGCTTCCGCATCCATTCCCGGTTCCAGCTGATCCGGCGGTAGATCTCCTCGTCCAGGTTTCGCATCGCGGCGAACGACTCTGCTTCGTTGATGGTAATCGCCCGCGACTTCAGGACGGCGAGCCCCACGAGCTTGTTGGCGTCGCCGATCAGAATGTGGCGCTCCTCCTTGGACCCCGTATAGGCGAGCTTGATCTTCTCGCTGATCGTCATCAGTCCGATGCGTCGGTACATGGCGCCGATGAAGAGAGAGTTCTCGTCGTCCGTCTTCGGAATGGCATCCTCGACGGCAGGACCTTCTTCCTCCCCCTCCTCCTCGAGGTCGGTCTCGTCGGCGTGATCCTCGCTCTCCTCCACCCAGCCGGGCGCGTCATCGTCCGCTGCCGTCGCCGGCTGGGCCGCGCTCTCTTCCGCCCGGAGACGGCGGGCGCGCTTCTCGAAGAACTCCTCCGTGAGCTCCGACAGGAGCCGCCGTCCCTCCGAGGTCAACGCCGGGTTATCGAGAAGCGCCTGGATGATTCCGGGCTCCGCGAGGAGCCGCGCATGGTTCGAAATCAACGCTTCCTGCGGCCGACCTCCCGCGGTGCGAGCCAGGTGGAGGAGCGTCTCGTCGCCGGTCGCACGGGACCGGATGATCTCCTCGAGGACGAAAGGATCTTCGATCTCCCGGGCGAGGACGTCGACTTCGGCCGCTTCGGCGCCGGATCGGACGAACTGAACGAGTCGGTCGGGAGGCGTCCGCGAGAGCGTGCCGCGGGCAGTTTGGGCCGTTTCGGGGTCCCCCGCGCGAAGGACGGCGAGCAGGGCGCGGAGCGAATCCTCCGGATCGAGAGGAAGCCGCGCGCTCGCGGCGCGCAGCTGGATTTCCCGCGGTGCCCCGCCGCTTCGCAGGAGGGTGACGAGATCTTCGGTGGAGGCGGGGGTCGGGTTCGCTCTAACCTCGCGAGGAAGGATCGGGCAGGCGCACGTCGCGCACGACCTCGCCCGGGGCCCCGAGTCGGGCGGCGGGGTGTCCGTCGATCGAGACGCGAACGCCGCCCGCGTTGCCGAGGGTGACGCGGAACTCCGATCGCGCCTCGAAACGCCGGCTCGTCCCCGCGGAGACGAGGCCGCCGAACACTTTGGCCCCGTCGGCGGAGATCTCGGCCCACGAGGGTTCGTCGAATTCGAGGACGAGAGCGACGCCGTCCGTCGCAGTTGTCGACTCGGGAGCGTCCTCGCGAGCGTCCTCGCGAATGAGTGGAGTCGGTTCGTTCGAAGGCGCGACGTTCTTGAAAGAGACCGGCTCGACGAGCGCCGCTCGCGAGAGTCGCGTGACGCTGTCCCGCCGATGCTCGGGGCGCGCGATGAGACCGAGCACGAGAAGGGTGGCTGTGACTCCGCCGAGGATCGTTCCCGCCGTCGAGCGCGGTCCTCTGAAGAAGCGTGACCCGCCGCGGGGCGATGCATTCGAAGTCGGCAGTGGTTGAGCGCTCGGCTTGACCTCGGCGAGATACGTGTTGATTTTCTCGACGGGATCGAGACCGAGGTGGAGGCTGTACGCGCGGATGAAACCGCGGGTGAACACGGGGGCAGGAAGCTTGGCGAGGTTACTGGCTTCCAGGGCGGTCAGGAGGCGAACGGAAATCTTCGTCGCCGCGGAAATCTCCTCCAGCGAGACTTCCCGAAGAAGTCGTTCGCGCTTGAGCTCCTCTCCGAAGCTCGGGGGCGACGGTCGGGTGCGTTGCATCCGTCGAAGAAAGTCTGTCTTTTGTTTACGATCCGAAAAGGGGTTCTACAGCATGCTAGACCGCACGCAGGCGTCGCGCAAGGATTCTTTGCGCAATCCGCCGAACGCCGGGTGGCCCTTCCGTCCGGCTCCGGAGCAGCTCGAGCTCGGGGTCCGTCAACCGATCGAGCAACGCCTCGGCGCTGGCCGGTGGCAGCCGGGGATTGCGCAGCAGGGCGTCGCGGACGCCGCGCCGGAGGCTCCAGCGGGGATGTCCGGCGATGGCCTCCAGGGACTCCGGGCCGGCCCGCGACTCGACGGCCGCCTGGACGACGTCCGGCTCGGTCGCGAAGCGATTGTCCAGGAAGGCGGCGGTCACCCGGGGGTCGGGATCTCGGCGCAGGACGGAGAGCGTCCCGCGTCCGGCGTTGCGCGCGAGGTCGACCCGCTCCGCCACGGCCATTTCGGGTATCCGTCGCAGGAGGTGGGTGTCGGCGGCCCGCCGGACCTCGGGGTGGGCCCGCGAGTCGGCCGAGAGGTGGGCCAGGTCTCGCCAGAACAGGGTTTCGACCAGAGTGAGCGCGTCGGGGCGGGGCGTGTTGCGGTGGCGGGCCAGGGCGAGGCGGACGGCGTGGAACCGGCGAGCCTCCGGGTTCCGGAGAATGGTCGTGATCTCGTCAGCCGCGAGATCCGGCCGCTTCAGCTCTTCCAGGAACCGGCCTTCGACACCCATCAGCGCGTGGATTTGTCGCAGGCGCGTGAAAGACGGGCGGCGAAGCGGCCGACCTCCTTCGGGCTCCCGCTCTCCTCCGCCAGAGCGACGAGCGCCGATCCGACGACGACCCCGTCCGCGAGCCGAGCGGCGGCGTGCGCGATGCGGGGAGTCGAGATGCCGAACCCGACGGCAACGGGGAGCCGGGGTGCCGCCCGGCGCGCCCGCGAAACGGTCGCGGCGAGGTCGCTCGGCAGGGATCCGCGGACGCCCGTCGTTCCGCGGCGGGAGATGACGTAGAGGAATCCGCTCGAGAGTTGAGCGGCCCGTTTCATGCGGGAAGCCGTCGACGTCGGCGACGCGAGGAAGATCGTGTCGAGATTCGCAGCGCGGAAGACGGACTGGATCGACGAGCCTTCCTCGGCCGGCACGTCCGTCACGAGAACGGCGTCGAAGCCCGCGGAGCTCGCGTCGCGCGCGGCTCGAGCGAGCCCGGGCCGCAGCAACGGATTCAAATACGAGAAGAGAACCAGAGCGAGTGATGTCTCCGTCCGGATCTTCTCCGCGATCCGCCAGACATGCGTCAGGGTCGTCCCGCCGGCGAGCGCCCGGGCCGACGACCGCTGCAGGACGGGGCCGTCCGCGATCGGGTCGGAAAACGGTACGCCCAGCTCGAGGACGTCGGCGCCGGCCGCCGCGAGCTCGCGAGCCAGAGCGATCGTCGTCGAGGGGGACGGATCGCCGGCCGTCAGATAGGGGATGAATGCGGCGCGCCGCTCCGAGCGGGCGCGGTCGAAAACCCCCGCGATCCGGCTCGCTTCCGGATTCAAGGAGACGTTGCGGACTGGACGATCTCCAGGTCCTTGTCGCCGCGCCCGGAGAGGTTGACCAGGATCCAGGACCGCTTCGGAAGGCGCCGCGCCAGGCGCAGCGCGTAGGCGATCGCATGGGCGCTCTCGAGCGCCGGCAGGATTCCCTCCGCGCGGGCGAGCCGGCGGAACGCGTCGAGCGCTTCGTCGTCGGAGACTTTCGCGTAGGTCACCCGCCCGAGCGACTTCAGGTAGGCGTGCTCCGGTCCGACGGCCGGGTAGTCGAGGCCCGCGGAAATCGAGTGTGTCGGAAGGACCTGTCCGCCGCGATCCTGAAGGAGCATTGTCCTCGTCCCGTGGAGAACGCCGATCGATCCGCCGGAGAAGCGGGCGGCGTGGTCGCCCGGACCGGTCCCCCGGCCCCCTGCCTCGACTCCGTAGAGCCGGACCGGCGTCGCGAGGTACGCGGAGAAGAGGCCGATCGCGTTGGATCCTCCGCCCACGCAGGCGACGGCCGCGTCCGGGTCCCGCCCGGCGAGTCTTCGGAACTGAGCCCGCGCCTCACGGCCGATGACGGCCTGGAACTCGCGGACGATCGTCGGATAGGGATGCGGACCGAGGGCGGAACCGAGAACGTAGTGCGTCGTCGCCACGTTCTCGATCCAGTCGCGCATCGCCTCGTTGATCGCGTCCTTGAGCGTGCGGGAGCCCGACTCGACGCCCACGACTTCCGCCCCGCAGAGCTCCATCCTCGAGACGTTCGGCGACTGGCGCTCCATGTCCACGGTTCCCATGTAGACGCGACAGGGAATGCCGAGCCGCGCGGCGGCCGCCGCCGTCGCGACGCCGTGCTGGCCGGCGCCGGTCTCGGCGATCACGCGGCGCTTGCCCATTCGCTTCGCGAGAAGCACCTGCCCGAGCGAGTTGTTGAGCTTGTGCGCGCCGGTGTGCAGCAGGTCCTCGCGCTTCAGGGCGATCCGGGCCCCTCCCGCGGAGGCGGAAAGCCGTGGCGCCTCGGAGAGCGGCGTGGGCCGGCCGCCGTAAGTCGCAAGAAGACCGTCGAGCTCGCGGCGGAAACGCGGGTCTCGCCGGAATCGGACGAAGGCCCGCTCCAGCTCCTCGAGTGGCGCCATCAGCGTCTCGGGCGCGAAGCGCCCCCCATAGTCTCCGAAGTAGCCCTTTGGCCGGACGGGGGCGCTCACCGGCCGGCGTCCGCCTCGCGTACGGCTTGAAAGAAGCGGCGCATGCGGTCGTGGTCCTTCAGGCCGGGCGCCGTCTCGACCCCCGACGCGACGTCGACCGCGGCCGGTCTCGTCCGTCGAATCGACTCCCCGACGTTCTCGGGAGAGAGACCTCCCGCGACGAACAGCGGGACCGGCCAGCGGCGGCCTTCGAGGAGCGCCCAGTCGAACGCGACTCCCGAGCCGCCCGGTTCGCCGTCGACGCCGCCGTCGAAGAGGATCCCCGCGCACCGCTCGAGGAGTTCCGCCGGAGGGATGTCGCCGCGGCCCGCGTACGACACCGTGAGAACGCCGACCGGAATACGCTCGACGTCTTCGGGGATAAGCGCCCGGTGGAGCTGCACGAGATCGAGGGACGCCGCATCGATCGCGGCGGCGACCTCCGCGTAGCTCTCGTCCACGAAGACGCCGACGCGGCGCACGCCCCGCGGCACCGCCGACGCCAGCCTCTTTCCGAGCCGGAGATCCACGCGGCGCGGGGAGGACGACGCGAAGTTGAGGCCGACGTACGCCGCCCCGAGCTCGCAGGCCGCCGCAACGTCCGCCTCGCGCGTCAGGCCGCAGATCTTGACGTCCGTCACCGTCGGAGCTCCCGCAGCGCTTCCTCCGGCTCCTCCGCCCGGAGGAGCATCTCGCCCACCAGGAACGCCTGCCACCCGGCGGCTGCGAGGCGCTGCACGTCCGCCCGCGAGGAAATGCCGCTCTCCGCGAGCCGGATCGGACCGTCGGGAATCTGCGAGGCGAGGGACTCGAGCGACGAGACGTCAGTCTCGAACGTCGCTAGGTCGCGGGAGTTCACGCCGAGCACGTCCGGCCGGACCGCCGCCGCCCGCCCGACCTCGGCCCCGCCGTGCGCCTCGACCACGACGGCGAGGCCGCGCTCGGAAGCCGCGCTCCGGAGACGCGCGAGCTCCGCGTCGGCGAGCGCGCGAACGAGAAGAAGGATCGCGTCGGCGCCGAGCGAGACGGCGAAGTCGAGCTGCCGTTCGGTGAGAACGAAGTCCTTCATCAGGACGGGAAGGCCCGACATGCGCTTCGCCCGCGTCACCCAGTCGGGCCGGCCGCCGAAGTGGTCCTGCTCCGCGACGATCGAGATCGCGGCGGCGTGGCCGCGGCGGTAGGCCAGGGCGAACGTCTCGAGCTTCCCGTCGGCGCCCGCGACCAGCTCCCCGGCCGACGGCGAGCGCGCCTTGAACTCGGCCACGATCCGGACGCCGGGCTCGCGCAGCGCGGCGACGAACCGCGCGCCGTCCGTTTGCGCCAAGACCGGATCGACCGGCGCGAATTCGCCCCGTGCGAGCCGGGCCCTCTTGTCGGAGAGAATCCGTTCGAGCACGGCGCTCATGCCGCTGTCGAAGCGGACCGGAGGCGCTCGAACGCCGACCGGGCGCGGTCCTCATCCACGGCGGACCGGGCCCGCTCGTAACCGTCCTCGAGCCCATCCGCGACGCCGGCGAACACGAGGCCGAGCGCCGCATTCAGGAGGACAGCCTCGCGGCGCGGACCCTTCTCGCCCTCCAGGAGCGCCGCCAGCATCGCCGCGTTGGAGGACGCGTCGCCGCCGGCGAGCTCGGCCGGGTCCACCGTCGCCTGCCGGACCTCCGCCGGGTCGTACTTCCATGGCCGCGTCCATCCGTCGCGGACCTCGACGCCGTCGGCGGAAACCCCGGGAATGAGCTCGTCCAGGCCGTTCGAGGAGTGGAAGACGACGGCCCGCTCCGACCCGAGCATCGCGAGGGCGTCGGCGAGCAGACGAACCAGCTCGGGGCGCCCCACGCCGACCATCTGGCGCCCCGCCCCCGCGGGGTTCGCGAGCGGTCCGAGCGCGTTGAAGATCGTCCGGACGCCGAGCTCGCGCCGGACCGTCCCGAGCTCCTTCATCGCGGGATGAAAGGCCGGAGCGAAGAGAAACACGAGCCCGACCTCGTCCAGGATCTTCCCCGCGCGGTCCGGGTCGATGTCGAGCGGGACGCCGGCGGCCGCGAGGACGTCGGCGGAGCCGACCCGCGACGAGATCGAGCGGTTCCCGTGCTTCGCGACGCAGGCACCGGCTCCGGCGGCGACGATCGCCGTGGCCGTGGAGAGGTTGAACATGTCGCGGCCGATCCCACCCGGCCCGCACGTGTCGAGAACCGGGGTCCGGGTGGTCGTGACCCGGCGCATCCGGGCGCGAAGCGCCGCGACGGCTCCGGCGATCTCTTCCGAGGTCTCGCCGCGTGTGGCGATGCCGATGAGAATGGCGCCCTTCTGCGCCTCCGTGGCCTTCCCGTCCATCAGGTCGCCGAACACGGACTCGGCGAGATCCCGCGACAGGGGCTGCCGCTCCGCGACGATCCGGAGCGCTTCGGCGACGTGAGGCGTCACGGCACCTTCGCCGGCGGCGCCTGCGCGCGCGCGACCTCGAGGAAGTTCGCGAGCAACGTTTCGCCGTTCGGCGTCAGTACGGACTCGGGATGGAACTGCACGCCGAAGACCGGCTTCGCGCGGTGCGCGATCGCCATCACGAGGCCGTCCTCGCTCACCGCCGTGACCGCGAGCTCGCCCGGAAGACCCTCGTTGCGCACGATCAACGAATGGTACCGCCCCGCTTCGAAGGGGCTGGGAACGGCGGAGAACAGCGCGCTGCCGTCGTGTCGGACCGGCGAGCTCTTGCCGTGGCGGGGCGCGGGTGCGCGCTCGACGCGAGCGCCGTGGAAGTGCGCAATCGCCTGATGGCCCAGGCAGACGCCGAGGACCGGGATCCCCTCCCGTTCCGCAGCGGCGATCGTCGGTATCGTCCGACCGGCCCGCTCCGGGCGGCCGGGCCCCGGCGAGATCACGATTGCGAGCGGCCGCCGCCCGACCACCGACTCCGGGTCGAAGCGGTCGTTGCGCGCGACCTCGACGTCGGGCTCGAGCCGCCCGAGCGCCTGGACGAGATTCCAGGTGAACGAGTCGTAGTTGTCGACGACGAAGATCATGGGACGGGAGACGAATCGCTCGTGCGCTCGTTCGCGATCTGTACGGCGCGAAACAGGGCCTCGGCCTTCGACTCGGCCTCCCGGTACTCGTTCTCGGGCACCGAGTCCGCCACGATTCCCGCGCCCGCCTGAATCCGGCAGGCGCCGTCCTCGACGACCGCAGTGCGGATCGCGATCGCGGTGTCGAGGTTGCCGCCGCAGTCGAGGTAGCCGACCGCGCCGCCGTAGATCCCGCGGCGACGCTGCTCGAGCGCGTCGATCAACTCCATCGCGCGGATCTTGGGCGCTCCGGTCAGCGTTCCGGCCGGGAAGCACGACGCGAGCGCGTCGGTCGCGGTCTTTCCGGGTGCGAGCGTTCCCCGGACGTCGGAGACCAGGTGCTGCACGTGCGAGTACTTCTCGACCTCGGCGAACCGGGCGACCTCGACACTGCCGATCTCGCAGACCCGACCGAGATCGTTCCTTCCGAGGTCGACGAGCATCACGTGCTCCGCGCGCTCTTTCGGGTCTTCGACGAGCCGGCGGGCGAGCGCGGAGTCCTCCTCCGGCGTCGCGCCGCGCCGGATCGTTCCCGCGATCGGCCGAGTCTCCACCCTCCGGCCGCGACACCTCACGAGCATCTCGGGTGACGCCCCGAAGACCGCGGCCTCGCGCGTCTGGAGATAGAACAGGTACGGGGACGGGTTCAGCGCGCGCAGGGCCTCGTACACGTCGAGCGGATCGATGTCCAGCCGCGCGGTCCACCGTTGCGAGAGCACGACCTGGTAAATCTCCCCGTCGAGGATCGCCTCTTTGGCGACATCGACGGCGGCGAGAAAATCTTCCCGGCGCATCGCCGGCGCGAAGTCGGCGGCGCGTTCCGGCTCCCCCGGCGGAGCGACCGGAACCGCGTATCGGACCCTCCCGGACGCGATTTCCTCGAGCCGATCGAGACGAGCCGTCGCGGCGGCCCGTTCTTCTTCCTCGGAGACCGACGTGCCGAGGACGCGGCCGCCCGCTCGATCGAACGAGACCAGGGCGTCGAACCGCAGGAAGAGTGCGTCGGGCATTCGGCTCTCGCGGGAGTGGCGGTTCGGGACGTTTTCGAACAGGCGCGCCGCGTCGTAGGCGAGGTATCCGACGGCTCCGGCGCAGAACGGCGGGAGCGCGGGATCGGGCTCGTAACGCGGCCGCGCGGTCAGCGCCTCGAGAGCCGGGAGCAGCGGGAGCCGTGAGCGCCGTGTTCGCCCCTCTCTCTCGACCGCGACCTGACCGTCGACCGCGGTCAGGCGCGCGGACGGAGCGACTCCGAGGAACGTGTACTGCGCGACGGTTTCTCCTCCTTCGACGCTCTCGAGCAAAAAGCACTCCTCGCCCGTCGCGCGCATCCGGCGCAATACCTCGACCGGGCTCGCATCGTCGAGGGCGAGCTCCCGCGCGACGGGGACGATGCGTCCTCGTGACCGCCCCGGGGACAGGCCCGGCGGACGGACCGCACCCGCCTCCTTCGATTTCATGCGGCCCGCGCCTCCCCGAGAATCCGCCCGATCTCTTCGCGGGTGACCCCTTCGACTCCGAAGAGTCTGGCCTGCGCCGCCGCCTGGACGCCGAACATCTCCAGGCCGTCCACCACGGGGCATCCCGCGGCCCGCGCCGCTCGGATCGTGGCCGTCTCGCCTCCGTCGCGACGGTAGACGCAGTCGAAGACGAGCGGTCGCGCTTCGAGCACCCGGCCGGGCACCGCCGACGGATCGTCCGGCTGCCAACCGACCGGGGTCGCGTTGACGTAGAGGTCGGCCTCCGTCTCCGCCACGCCCGCCCACGCGATCGAGTCGATTCCGAAGGTCGCCGCGACAGCGTCGGCCTCCGAGTCGCGACGCCCCGCGACCGCGACCTCGTAGCCGAGACGTTTCGCCGCGACGATCGCGGCATGGGCCACGCCGCCCGTCCCGAGGATCACGGCGCTCCGGCCCTCCCCCGTGTCGTGGTCCGCCAGCGGATCGAAGACGCCGTCCACGTCCGTGTTCTCCGCGCGCCAGCCGCGGCGTTCGCGGAGAAGCGTGTTCGCGGCCCCCGTCGCGCGGACGTCCTCTCCGGGACGACCGACACGCGCCGCCTCGAGCTTCCAGGGACGCGTGACGGACAGGCCCTCGAGCGACGGATCGAAGACGGTCTCGTGCGGCGCCTCGCGGTCGAAGTCGGAAACCGGAAACGGCAGGTAGAGGCGGGAAAGCCGGCGCGAGCGGAAGAGAGCGTTGTGAACCGCGGGTGAGAGCGATCCGGCGGGGTCCATGGCGACGATGCCGAAGATGGCGTCCGGGCGGCGGGGATGATCGGTCGCGTAGACGTCGAGGAGCTCGGCGAGAAGGGGCTGCCCGGGAGCGGTCGGCAGCCCCACCGACCCGTAGACGAGCGCGGACCCGAAGAGCGCCGCGAGGATCCGGCCGGGCGCGCTCGCCGGACCCATCGGGAACATGGCGGTCTTCCCGTCGGCGTGACGTCGGGCGATCTCCGCGACCGAGAGACTCGACGCCAGGTGCGCCGTGCCCGCCACGAGCTTGACGGCGAGGGCGCCCGTTTGCCGCATCGCCGAAAGCCGCGTCTCCCAGTCTTCCGGGAGCCCGAAAGGGAAGTGGGCCGACACGATCACCCGGCGGAGATTTCCCAGGCCCGGGTCCGCGGCGAGGCCGCTCCGGTGCTCGACGTCGACGATCGCCCCGGCGGCGTGCGCCGCGATGACCAGCCGCCGGTACTCCTCGGCAGAGCCGTCGAAGTGACCTCCCTCGTGGACCGTGCGCCAGGTGACGATCGCGGGCCGCGGATCGAGAGCGAGGAGCGCCGCCGTCGGAATCGCCTCGGGGGAGCCGTCGAGGCGGTATTCGATGGCGTTCGCCCGCGCCGGCACCCGCGAGACGAGGCCGCTCGCCTCCGCGAGGTCCCGCGGGGCGATCGAGGCGACGTGCGCCGGAAGCGCGAGCGGTCTGTCTTTCAAAACGAAAACCCCCGGTCCCTTCCGGGCCGGGGGTCCGCTGATTTCGATCTTCGCCCCGCCCGAAAGATCTTCGGCAGGACGCGAATCCGCCCTACCGGTCTTCCTCCCGCCAGCACCAGACGAAAGAGGGAGTCATCGCGACCGAGGATATCAGACGGACGACGCCTTCTTCCACCGGGTCCCGCCGGACGTGTCCTCGAGCACGATCCCGCGGGACGCGAGCTCGTTGCGGATCCGGTCGGCTTCCGCGAAGTCGCGCCGCCGCCGGGCCGCGTTTCGGGCGGCGATTCTTTCCTCGACTTCGGCGGGAAGGACCTCCGGCGCCCGGGGCAGAACTCCCAGGACGTGATCCGCCGACCCGAGCGCCGCCTGCGCGACGCGCGCTCCTTGCGAGTCGAGCGAGCCTTCGTCGATCGCCGCATTGACCTGGCGGAGGTAGTTGAAGAGCGCCGCAAGCGCCTCCGGGGTGTTCAGGTCGTCGTCCATCCCCGACGCGAACTCCGATCGAAAGAGCGCCGCGCGATGCTCCGACGGGAAACCGCCGGACTTCGCGGGAGTGCCGGCGTCGGCGACCTCGCCGATCCGGACCGCGGCCGAACGGATTCGGTCGACGGCGGCCGCCGCGGCGGCGAGCGCCTCCCACGTGAAGTTCAGCTTCTTGCGATACGGGACGGACAGGAAGAGATAGCGCACCGCGGCCGGATCGTCGCGGCGCGCGAGCACGTCGTCCAGCGTGTAGAAGTTGCCCTTCGACTTCGACATCTTTTCGCCGTCGACGACGAGGTGCTCCGCATGGAGCCACACGTCGACGAACTTCTGCCCGGTCGCACCCTCGCTCTGCGCGATTTCGTTCTCGTGGTGCGGAAAGATGTTGTCGACCGCGCCGGTGTGGATGTCGAAGTGCTCGCCCAGGTACTTCATGCTCATGGCGGAACACTCGATGTGCCAGCCCGGCCGGCCTTCCCCCCACGGGGACGGCCAGGAGGGCTCCCCCGACTTCGCCGCCTTCCAGAGGGCGAAGTCCTTCACGTCCTCCTTTTCGTACTCGTCGTCGGCCACTCTCTCTCCTCGACGCGTCTGATTGAGGTCGATCCCCGAGAGCTTGCCGTAGTCGGGAAAAGTCGAGATCCGGTAGTAGACCGACCCCTCCGAGTCGTAGGTGTGTCCCCGATCCTCGAGACGGCGGATGAGCTCGATCATCTCCGGAACGTGATCGGTCGCCTTCGGATAGCGCTCCGCGGGGTCGACGTTCAACCGCCCGATGTCGCGGAAGAAAGCCTCCGTGTACTTCGCAGTGAACTCCCCGAGCGAGAGCCCGGCGGCCTCCGCCCCGCGGATCGTCTTGTCATCGACGTCGGTCAGGTTCATCACCTGCGTCACGCGGTCTCCCCGCGCGAGCAGGTGGCGGCGGAGCACGTCTTCGAAGACGAAGGTGCGCAGGTTGCCGATGTGAACGACGTTGTAGACCGTCGGGCCGCAGGTGTAGAGCCGGACGTGGCCGGGCTCGAGCGGCGCGAAATCGGCGATTCGCCGTCCGAGCGTGTTGTGCAGTCTCACCATCCCTCCCGCACCCGCCGCCGTTCGATCTTCCTCCAGGTCAGCTCCTTCTTCAGGCCCCGGAGCCGGTCGACGAAGAGCATCCCGTTCAGGTGGTCGGTCTCGTGGCACAACGCCCGGGCGAGGAGACCGGTCCCTTCGATCTCGCGAACGTCGAGGTTGGAATCGGCGGCCCGAACGACGACCCGCTCCGGCCGGACGATCTTTTCCGAGACGTCCGGCACCGAGAGGCAGCCCTCTTCTTCCCTCTGCTCGCCGACCGCCGAGAGCACCACCGGGTTGACGAGGACGATCACCGCCGAGGGGTCCTCACCGATGGAGAGGTCGACGATCGCGACTCGCTGGTTGACCCCGATCTGCGGCGCCGCGAGACCGACGCCGGGAGCCGCGTGGCAGGTGTCGACCAGGTCGGCCACGAGGCCGGCCAGGCCGTCGGCGTCGACCACCTCGTCGTTCTCCGAGACGAGGCGGTCGTCTCCCCATCGAACGAGATCCCGGATCGCCACGGGGGCGCAGCCTAGCAAGAGAAAGTTGCGGGGACAGATCCCGTGGACCTGCGCCGACCACCAGGCCGATACTGTCCTCAGGCTTCCAAACCCTGTCCGCACGACCGGACAGCCCGGGGAGACCGCGACGAGCGCGTCTGGCGTAACATCCTCCCCACAAACGAGTTGCGGTAGCGCTCGTCCCCGCGTGCGGTGGCACGGGCATCGCTATCTCACCTCCGCGGAGGGATGCCGAAATGAGCCCGACCAAACGAATTCTGCTGGGAGTGGCGATGACGCTCGCGACCGTCGCGACCGCCTTTCCCCAGTATGAGGGGGCGTCGCGATCCGACTCGTACCGGTCCGGCCGCGACGTCGAGCGCAGCGGTTACTCCTACGTGCGCGAGACCGTGGGCGGCGTGACCGTCCAGTCGCGCCTGAACGGCCGCGTCACCGCCCGACGCAACATGCCCGTTTCCGCCGGCGACGAGATCCTCGTCTCCGAAGCGGGCCGCGCCGAGATCGGGCTCGCGGACGGGAACCTGCTCTTCGTGGGCGGCGGCACCCGCGCCCGCTTTTCCTCCCTCTACGCCCAGCAGGGCGAGAACGATGATTTCTCCGCGATCGACCTGCGGGACGGTTCGGTCGTCCTGGCGGCCATTGGCTACAACGAGGATTCCATTCCCCGCGTCGACACGGAAGACGCGACGGTCTACCTTTCGGCGGGCTCGCGCGTGCGCGTCAACGCCGACCCGCGTCGGGGAACGGTGGTGGTCGTGCGGGCCGGATCGGCCGAGGTCCGGACCCGAAATG
>Ga0114129_10008554_pt1 | contig 14589 bp, 14 predicted proteins | sample RhiMetdeltSRZDD1_FD_80071 | JGI IMG/M metagenome (GOLD analysis project Ga0114129, IMG submission 80071) | Populus rhizosphere microbial communities from Tennessee, USA - Rhizosphere MetaG P. deltoides SRZDD1 (version 2) (version 2) | ecosystem: Host-associated > Plants > Roots > Rhizosphere >... | reverse complement strand
CATCAAGGAAAAAGTTCTTGCCGCCCGCCGCGCTCGCGTGAATACGATTGTGCTGCCTCAGCAGAACCGCCGCGACCTCGAAGAAGTGCCGAAAGAGTTGCAGAAAGAAATCAATTTCGTGTTTGTCGAATCGGTCCGCCAGGTATTGAGGACCGCTCTGTTGTAACTGGAGGCATGCTTTGCGGATCTTGGCGTCTTTGCGCGAAACCTGAGTTCAATTGCTCGGACAACTTAGAGTCGGGTTTCGCGCAAAGACGCCAAGACCCGCAAAGACGCATCAGAGGCGGCACCACAAAATGAATAAATCCGTCAGCTCTTCCAGGCTCTACAAGACCGAACCAAATTGTTTCAAATTTCTTGCGAACGCTCCTCTATTATTGACGCTCAGAGATTTAGCGTGTTATAACGAGCGCACCGAAAGCAGGGATGGTGTTACAAGAAGGTTGAGACTGCGGCTCTCGGCCCCTTGGTGAACGAGGCGAGTGAACGAGTCACCGAGCCGCGACTTGATCCTGAACATTTCGAGAACAGGAAGGTAAGACCGCAGATGAGGCTAGCGAGAAAGGCGAGTCGTGTTTTAGTTGTATTAACGCTTTCACTTTTACTCATCGAAGCCTTCGGACCCAATCAAGCCCTTGGCCAATCGCAGCAGCCGGCATCACCCCCAACCACTCAATCAATCATCGACCGCGCCGACGAGGTGTTCAATCGCGGCGAAGAAGCTTTCTCCAAAGGCTTGCCCGATATCGCTCGCAGGATGTTCGACCAGGCGCTCGACATCGTTCTGCAATCGGGAATAGATCTTCGAATCGATGCCAAGCTCGCCGCTTACTACCGTTCGCTGGTTGATCGAATTCATAAGCACGAGGCTCAGCCGGGCGACGTTCACGAAGCGGAGGACCGGCCGGAAATCGCCGAGCCGTCGGTGCTTGACGAAGTGTCGGAGATCAAAGAAACCGAACTCGCGATGGTCACTCCGGATGGGGTGAAGATCTTCGGGAAATACGATTTCGACTTTTCGGTCGCGCCGCCGGTGTTTCAGTTCATCAACTTCTTCGTTGCCGGCCGCGGGCATTCGACGATGGAAATCGGGCTCCAGCGTTCCGGTCGCTATCGCCAGATGGTCGAGAAGGTCTTCAAAGAAGAACGCGTCCCGACGGATCTGATCTGGCTGGCGCAGGCCGAATCGGTGTGGAAGCCGAACGCGCTTTCGCGCGCGGCGGCAAAAGGGATCTGGCAGTTCATCCCCTCGACCGGCACGCGCTACGGCCTTGCGCAGACGACCTGGATCGACGAGCGCTCGCAGCCTGAGAAGTCGACTCGCGCGGCGGCGAGGTATCTACGCTGGCTGCACGATCATTTTGCCGGAGACTGGCTGCTTGCGATGGCGGCTTACAACTCAGGCGAGAACCGGGTAGACAATGCGATCGCCCGCTGCGGTTACGCGGATTTCTGGGAGCTCTACAAACGAGGACTGCTTCCGCAAGAGACTCGCAATTATGTGCCGTGCATCCTCTCGATCGTCATCATAAGCAAGAATCAGAAGCTCTACGGTTTTGACGTAGCGCCCGATCATCCGTTGAACTACGATACGTTTGAGCTTCCGGCGCAAACCGATCTAAAGGTTATCTCCGACTTGATCGGGATTCCTTATGAAACGATTCAGGACCTGAACGCCGAGCTGCGGCGCGGCACTTCTCCCGCGGGTGAGCGTTACACGATAAAGCTCCCGAAGGGAATGAAGAAGCAATTCGAGGTTGCTTACGCCGATCTGCCCGAAGAGCAGCGCGTCCGCCGGGTCGCTGTTCCCGCCGAAGAAATAGCCGAGCGATACCGGAGCGGTTACCGAGTTCAGGTTGCTTCCTATCAAGTGAGAAGAGGCGACACGCTTGCCTCGGTTGCGCGCCGCTCGGGCGTATCGGTAAAGGAACTCGCGCGGTTGAATCGAATATCGACGCGCGGTGAGCTGCGCAAGGGTCAGACGGTCAAGGTTCCCAAAACTGTCCGCGCATCGCGAAGCCGCCGAAGCATCGGCCGCTACCGAGCAGTTCCGGTCGTCCGCTCCCGTCAGCGCGGCAACTCATCGCGGAGTCACTCCACAAGGCGTCATCGGCGATAAACTAGCTCCCTCCTGGGACAGCAAATACACAAGGTGAGCAAGGTAGTTCTCTGAGTAACTCGCCATTTGCGATTAAGCTACCGGTCCCGACCAAGCTATCATCCCGACTAAGCTATGATCCCAAACAGTCGTCAGCCACGAAGCGGCTGACTCGAGTTTGGACATCCGCCCGAAAAGCTGCTGACTAGAGTTTGGACACTCACCCGAAAGGCTGCTGACTAGAGTTTGGACACTCACCCGAAAGGCTGCACATCGCTAGAGGACTGCTCAGCCCGCGCAGCGGGCGACAGCATGTAGCCCAGGGCAAGTCCGCGCGGCCCTGGGTGGATGGTAGCTCAGTTGATTCTAACGAGCCCGCGCAGCGGGCGACAGCATATTAGCCCAGGGCAAGTCCGCGCAGCCCTGGGTAGATGGAAGCTCAGTTGATTCTAACGAGCCCGCGCAGCGGGCGGCAGCATTGTAGCCCGCGGCTAGTCCGCGCAGCCCTGGGTGGATTGTAGCTCAGTCGATTCTAACGAGTTCGCGTAGCGGGCGACAGAGGGTGGAACGAAACAAATGATCGCGGGCACTACGCTGTCGCCCGCTGCGCGGGCTTGGGCGCGACTGGAACCGTGGGACCCAGGGCTGCGCGGACTTGCCCTCGGTGGATGTCAGCTGAGTTAATTCTAACGAGCCCGCGCAGCGGGCGGCAGGTGGAACCAAACAAATGATCGCGGGCTCTACGCTGTCGCCCGCTGCGCGGGCTTGGGCGCGGATTGGAAACCGTCGGACCCAGGGCTGCGCGGACTTGCCCTGGGCTACATGCTGTCGCCCGCTGCGCGGGCGCCGCAATCGCGAAGCGGCTGGGGCCGCTAACCCAGAGTTAGCGCGAAGCGGCTGAGGCCGCCAGCCAGCGTTGACGCAAGAGCAAGATATACCTGCCGAACCTTAAACTGAACCACTCCCAAGAATTGCGAGCCTGGCGTCGGCGAGTTCTTCTTTGCGGCGACCGTAGCCGCACGACTCGATGAGTTTCGCGGCGGCTTCCAAGTCCCTCTCGGGCGAATCCCAGGGATACTTCACTCCAGAGCCCGGATGCGAGATGCCAGTACCAAACAACCGGGCTCGATACAGATGGATGTCGGCCATGAAGAGTTTCATCGGTCCGCGCTCGGCGATTTCCCAGGCTTCGTCGAGGTCCTCCTGCGCGCTGCCGGGCCCGGTGAATTTACGCTCGAGACCGCGCAGCCACGCGCGGGTTAGAAGACCGCGGGGCAGGTCGTCCTGCTGGCCGGCGCGGCGGAGGCCGTCCACGGCGGTGTTGAGTTCGGAGATAGCCGTGAGAAGATGGGAGTTGGAGGATTCGAGAATCGCGGCGTACAGCACGGCGCGGCCCAGCGTGAGGTGGTCGAGGGCGATGGTGAGAAGTGAAGCCTCGCGCACCTGCAGTGCCCACTCAAGCGTCTGCGCCGCGCGCTTGGAGACGTCGCGGCACGCTTCGATCAATTCTGACTCCTCATTCCTGGCGCCTGACTCCATCCATATCCGCCACGCGGCACACTCGGTGGCGGCGAGGAGCAGGTCGCAATAGCGGAAGCCTCCCAGCGAGTAGAGCAGCGGGTAGGGCGACTGCATTTCCTTCTGCATTTGCTCGGCCTCGCGGAAGAGTGTCTCCGCCTCAGGCCGGCGGCCCGCCTGGTGGAGGGCATCGGCGTGGGTCGTGCGCTTGCTCATCCGCTGAAACGCATCGCCGCTGCGGTCGGCGTAGGTCACGGCCTGCTCGGCGTCCAGTTCTGCCACGGCCACCTCGCCTAGCGTCAGCTCCAACTCGCTCAGATTGCTGTAGCTGCGGGCCGCGCCGCTCCATTTCTAGACTTTGACGTCCATCTCCCCCGAAACCCGCATCGGCTCGAGGGCCTCGGTCAGCCGGCCCAATGCGCGCAAGCGGAAGGCGGCTTCGTTCAACATCCAAGATTGTTCGTCTCCCTGAAGCGCAGGCGAAATACCACTCCACGGCTGCTCGAAGAAGCAGGCAATGGCTCCCAAATCGGAACCAACCGCGCCGAGCTTGAATGTGCTGTAGTTCTCGTCCCGTCGCAAAATGCGGGCGTGGTAAACGTCGTAGAGCGCCTCCTGCTGCAAGCCCGCCTGGCAGCCGTGGGCCACGGCTTGGTATAGCGGTTGGAGGTCTTCCAGCGTGGGGTTGGGTTTCCTATCATTCTCGCTCGTACAGAGGTGTTCGTAGAGCCGCCGGTGACCTTCGCGCCATGCCGCACCTTCCTTTAACAATTCCCCAAAATGTTCTCGGATGAGTGGATGGGCGTCGACGAACCGCTGACCCGATTCGCTTTCAAACACATGGATGAGCCGCAATTTTTCCAATCGCTCCAGCACTCGTTCCCACTCAGCATCAGGCAAGTCTGCCAGTCGTTCGTTGAGTCCTGAGACAGCGGGAGCCTGACGCAATGCGCCAAGGCATCCCGAATCCGCTGGGCGATCAAAGAAACCCAGCAGCCGCAGAGCCTCGCGTTCCGGGCTCTCACCCAGCGATTGCTCGAAGCCTGCGAGCACACGATCGATGGTCCTGGCGCCGGGCAATTGCTCCAGCTTCTGCGCCGGGCCGATGCCGTGGCCAAGCTGTGCGTACAGATACACACCGAGCAGGGATACCGCCAGCGCATGCGGGCCGAACCGCTCGGCCAACGTTTCCAGTTCCGCATCCGTGCCCACGACGCGTGCCGTGCGCAACAACGCCCGCCCCGCTTGCGGTGTGATTTGTTCCAGGTCGCGGATCTCCACTCCCGCGCGTCCAGCCAGGTCGGGCAACGGCTCGCGCGTTGTGATGAGGCACAACCCTTCCGAATGCCGCGCCAGCCCGCGCAGCAGCGATTCGAGCGCAGGGTCGAGCAACTTCCCTCGCTCGAATTCGTGCGAAGACTGCAACGGCTCCATGCCATCCAGCACGACAAGCGTTCGTTGATTGCCGATCAAGCCTGCGAGACGCCCTCCCTTGTCCCAAGCCGAGCCGGCTGTCGGGTCCGAGTCGCCGAAGAAGCGCAACGCTGCATCGATAAAGCTGTCGGCGGAGGCAGCGGTTTGATCGCGAACACCCTGGCTGTAGAAGGACCAACCGAACACCCGTGTCGCGCCCCGATAATTGTCGCGAGCGATTTCCGCAAGCCAGTGGTTGACGAGCGTTGATTTGCCGACGCCGCCATGTGCTGTGAAAGCGAGCACGCGAATCTGTTGCGCGTCGCTCTGTTCTCGCGAAGCCCACGCTTCATCCAGCAGTTTCAGTTCTTCGTCGCGACCAAATAGCGCCGAACCAGTTTCCGGCAGGCGCGTGAGGTCGATGCAGCCGGGGGCGAGCGGAAGCCAGACCGGAGGCGGAGCGGGCGGCTGGTAGCTTTGATCGTTGAGCTTGTCATAGATCCGTTTGGCGACTCGTCCGAAAACAGCCGCCGGGTTTTGCGAGTAATGAGTGCGGACCGACTGCCCTTCACCCGGCAGCATCTGGGTCTCTTTCAACCATCGATGAGCTTCCCATACGCATTCGCTCAGGAGCACGGGAACGATTAGCAACCCGTCATCAGCCGCGCGTTTCAAGAGGAATGGAACCTCTTGCTTGGTGCAAAAGTCTGACGACAGGAAGTACTCCGAAACCAGGCAGACTGCCACCGCAGCTCGCTTCATCGCCTCTTCGATTTCCGGATACCATTTGTCTCCTGCGTCGATGCGCGTGTCATCCCATACTTCCAGGAGGCCGGCCTGTTGGAGCGCCTTGAGCTGAGCCTCCAGCGGTCCGAGCAGGTCTTTGTCTCTGTGGCTGTAGCTGATAAAACAGTCGGACTGGACATGCGCCACTTCCTTTCAGCGGGAAGGTTAGACGGTATCATCCGAGGCAGAAACCGCTTCCGTCCAGTTCGCGCGGTTAAGTTTCGCGACCTGATGACTGAGGGAAGAACTCCGACAATATTTCTTACAAACTCAAGAATGTCAAAAAGTGAAGTTAAGTGAAGTCTTAAATTAAAACGCGGTTGTGATGCCAGTACTCCGGAGCGGGACTTGGATCAGTGAAGCCGTCCCAAAACTCAATGTTCGTAGTACGGCCTTCAGGCGGAAGTTCGTAGTTCGCGCATTCTTTGGCGGCAAACGACACGCTCACCATACGAACTTCCGCCTGAAGGCCGTACTACGAACTTTTCAACTACGCTAATCAGTTCATTTGCTCTTCCTCAAGTAATCGTCGGTGCCTTCGATCCAATCGACTCGAATCGGCGAGAACACGTCCATTTCATCCGTGTCTTCGATTGCTTCGGCGCTGTGGTACACGAACGCCGGGATCAGCAGCGTCTCGCCGCCTCTAACAACAATCTCGTTGCCATCGATCTGGAACTTGAGCGCGCCGGTGAACACGGTTGTCAGTTGCTCGCTCTCGTGATTGTGTGTCGGAACAACGCAGCCCTTCTTGAGAAATATTCTCGCCATCGTCATCTGCTCGCCGGAGATGAACCGCCGGCTGAAGAGTTCGTGGACGTGCTCTTCGGGCATCTCGTCCCACTTGTAAAGCTTCATCGCGATCCTCCATTAGAAACTCGACTGTGTGTTGACGCGCGAAACCTTAAACCATCGACTAGCTCAACGCAACCTTCGCACAATTCTTCGATCGAGCCATGTCAACAAACAGACGGTGCAAGCGCGTGTCTTCGGTCAGCTCAGGGTGAAAAGTTGCAGCGAGGATATTGTTTTCTCGTACGAGTATCGGTTCGCCGTCCAAGCTTGCGACTGTTTCGGCGTTTGGCCCGAGACCTGTGATCCGAGGCGCGCGTATGAACACGGCTTCAAGCGGGCCACCGGCAAGCGCTGTTTCGGCTTCAGCAATGAAACTTTCGACTTGCCGCCCGTATCCGTTTCGCTCGACGATGATGTCGATCAGCCCGAGCGAAACTTGCGGAGGATTATTGACTCTTCGCGCGAGCAGAATAGCCCCCGCGCAGGTACCGAAGATCGGCTTGCCAATGCGGGCGAAGCTCCTGATCGGTTCGCCGAGAGTCTCTTCCTCGATGAACTTGAGCATCGTGGTGCTCTCGCCGCCCGGAATAATCAGGCCAGAGACGGCATCGAGATCCTGCGCGCGCCTTACTTCAATCGCATTCGCGCCGATACGTTGAAGCGCCCGAGCATGCGCGGCGAAGTCACCTTGAATCGCAAGAACGCCGATGATCATAACCACCACGAGTCCTCAGGAAGGTCGTAATCGATTCGCATCACTGCTGAATCGGCTTCCGTGAAACCGTTCTTGACGTAGAAGCCGCGGCGATAACTTTCTCGAGCACGATTGGTCTCGAGCTCCAATCTTCGAGCGCCGAGTTTCCTGGCCATCGCTTCCGCGGCTTTCAAAATCTTTTGGCCTACGCCTCGACCTCGCGCGTAATCGGCAACGACCAGTTCGTCTATCGTGACCAGACGGGCAGTGAGTCGGAGCTGCGGCCGGTTCGTCATCGAGGCGAGCCCGATGACTTCCTGGTTTTTGTCCTCGGCCACGATCAACAACATCGCCGGATGTTCGAGCACGGCTTGGTAAGCCTTCACAAAATGCGGGAGCGAGAGCCCGGGATAACCGAGGTCAGACATGAGCTTGAACGCAGGCTGCACGTCCGATTCGGTCGCGAGTCTTATGATCGGCCAAATGTCGTCCATTTAATCACCACCCGCGAGTCTGCAGAAGCTCGCTCTCGGCCATCTTGGACACGTCGAGTCCGCGCATGGCCTCGCCCAACTCTTCGCTCGCTTCGAGCACAGTCTTCGGATCGTTGTAGTGAGTCGTTGCTTTAACGATCGCCCGACCGCGAGCCGCCGGGTCCGACGACTTGAAGATGCCCGAGCCCACGAACACCGACTCCGCTCCCAACTGCATGCACAAGGCAGCATCTGCCGGAGTAGCGATTCCGCCGGCGGCAAAGTTGGGAACCGGCAACCGCGCTTCGCGAGCTACCATTCGAACCAGTTCAAAAGGAGCGCCGAGTTGCTTAGCTTCGGCCATTAATTCTTCCTGTCCGAGAATGGTCAGCCGCTTGATCTCGTGGGTGATGCGCCGAAGGTGACGAACAGCTTCGACTATGTTTCCCGAACCGGCTTCCCCTTTTGTGCGAATCATCGCCGCGCCTTCGCCTATTCGTCGCAGCGCTTCGCCAAGATCCCGCGCGCCACATACGAAAGGAACTTTGAAAGCATGTTTGTCTACGTGATGCTCCTCGTCGGCCGGCGTCAGCACTTCGCTTTCGTCAATGAAGTCCACGCCCAGGGCTTCTAACACCTGAGCTTCGACGAAGTGTCCTATCCGGACTTTTGCCATCACAGGGATCGTGACCGCCGCCATAATCTCTCGGACCTTTTTCGGAGAAGCCATTCGCGCAACGCCGCCTTCCGCGCGAATGTCGGCGGGCACGCGTTCGAGCGCCATCACCGCAACCGCGCCCGCTTCCTGAGCGATCACCGCCTGCTCGGCGTTCGTCACATCCATAATCACGCCGCCTTTCAACATCTCGGCCAATCCGGTCTTCAAGCGAATTAAGTTGTCGTTCATAACGGTTCCTCCGTTGTGGCACAGACTTCAGTCTGTGTTCGCAGACATTGATTTCTAACGCCACAGACTGAAGTCTGTGCTACTTCAAGAAACGAAGATCTCGCCGCCACCCGCAATAACCACGCCGCCGCCAACACGAACGCCGGTGACTTCGCTGGTCGCGGGGACGACATCCACGTCGATGTACAGAAGGCTCGGCCGGTTCATCTCGAAACCCTGCTCGCTCACGATCTTCGTCGTGGCTTCGACGGGGAGCAGTTTGTGCCGGACGAGATAAAAGCCAAGCGGTCCGTTAGCCGAACCGGTTGCGGGGTCTTCGACTACGCCTGCGGCCGGCGCGAAGACCCGGCAATGAACAGTGCTCGCCGGCATCAAAGTTTCACGAGAGAAGGTGAGTACAGTCGAAGCGCCTACGTCGCGGCTGATGCGTTCCAGAGCGCCGGTATCGACTCGAATGTTCTCAATCGCCGCGAGAGTTGAGACTGGCACAATCATGACGGCGATGCCGTTGAAAATCGTTTCGACCGGGAGTCCGGGTTGCTCGATGCGAGACGGGTCGAGCGAGAGGGCCCTGGCCACCGAGGCGATGTTCGAATAGGCCCCGCGAACAACCGGCAGTGGCTGCGTCATCGTCGTGCGGCCGGGCTGGCCGTCTTCGATGCGCACCTCGACGTGAATTGGTCCCACGCCGGTTTCAAGCGTCACCGCGGTCAGCGGCTCGCTCCACTCTTTCATGCGTTCGGAAACAATCGCGTACGCCGTGCCAACCAGTGGGTGTCCGGCGAAGGGAAGCTCGCGCACCGGAGTAAAAATTCTCACGCGATAGTCTCCCCCGCTTTCGGGCGGCAGCAGAAACGTCGTCTCCGAATAGTTCATCTCCCGCGCGATGTCCTGCATCGTTTCGGAGTCGAGGCCGGAGCCGTCAGTGAATACCGCCAGTTGATTTCCTCCGAATCTCTTCTCGGTGAAAACATCGGCGATCACGAAGCGTTTGCTGATCATTCATTTCCTCCGTCTTTTCTTGAGCCGGGATTTCTTTTGGTTGGCAGCCGTACGGCGGCGCGCTGTGGGGATGTTCTCGAGGTCTGCAGGTTTGATGTGCGAGCCTTCCTTGATTGAGGAGGTGACCACGGTCGTGAGGGTGCGGGTCACCCCGGGGATATGCCGCAACAGATCCGATATCAACCGGTCGAGACTCTCAGTGTTTTCGGTAACGACTTTCAAGAGGTACGAGTCCGGCCCGGTTATGCGATGACACTCGAGCACATCGGGGACTTCGAGAATTCGTTTGCCAAAGGAAGCGTTGAAACTTGGATGCTCGATGCGAACTCCAATGAATGCGGTGATGTCCTTTCCGAGTTTTCGCCCATCGACTCGGGCGGCGTAGCCGGTGACGATGCCTTCCTGTTCGAGCTTGCGCATCCGCTCGGCGACGGCCGGCTGCGAGAGCCCAACGGCGGCCGCCATTTCGAGCTGAGTCATCCGAGCGTTCTGCTGAAGCAAATCCAGGAGCTTATAATCTATCGGGTCGAGGTTCATAGTAATAAGTTAATCTAAGCCGGCATCATATCGGGCCTATAATATCGCTGTCGGGCCAACGAGTCAACGAAACTCTGGATGGTGGTCACAATCGCGCTGAGGGCGCGCGGATGACCCTGAGGACTGACGATAGACGCCATCGATTCGAATCAATGTGTCATCTTGCCGGGGCGCAATCGGACATACAGGTGAAAGCTCGCGGGGCTTGAGCCGTAGATCTGCTTCAGCTCTTGAGGCAGATGATAGAACGTCACGTCCCCGCCAATCCCAACCCGCATACGTGAGCTCGCAATGACATCGCGCACGCCTCCAAACGTGAACGCCCCCACTCGAAACCATCTTTCCGCCAACTCATGCTCGTGATTCGGATCTCCGGCGTGAGGTTCTCCCGGACCGAAAGCAGGTACGAGTCCGCGACGGCCAAAAATGTTCTCTTGGAGCAGCCCGACTTTGTCGGCCAGTTCAAGCCTGCCGTACAGATAGTTCTTATCAGCGAAATTCAGAGTCGATTCGAGAAGATAAGAGTTCGAGTTGCCGTGGTCTTCATGATTGCGACCCCAGATCAAGCTCGTTGCCCAGTGACCGTCGGCCCACGTTCGGTTGTAAGAGAGGGAAGCCGTGTTCCGTTCAAGGTTGCCCGGGACGAGAGCTTCCGGCTTAGTCAGATGGCCGCGTGAGAACTGCAAGGTCCAGTTCGGCGTTGGCGTGAACCACACACGCGCGCTCCACGAATCGAGCTTGCCCATCTCGATGTCCTTGCGATTCTCATCCGGCTCCGCTCCACGAAATATCGAGCCTTCAACTTTGAATCGCCACGCGGTCAATCCCGCGGTGAAGACGCCGTGAGCGATGTGCGTTGAATCCTGCCAGTGATGTCCGAGCGGCGCGGCAGGATTTTCCGATGCCGACGCTCGGTGCATGAACGCCACCGGTCCGAGCGCCGGCTCTCCCACCGGTCCGCCGTAGAGTTGTACTGAGACATGCTCTGACAACGGCATTGTGAAAGCGGCAGCAAGCTCCATGAAAAGGTCATGTGGATGCTGCGCGTCAATGATAGGCAAGCGCTGAAAGCTCTCGCCGGTCTGGAACAGTTCAGGGAAGCCGCGGCGGGGCGCGGTCCACGGCTCGGCGGAAAACATTCCTCGGAGCATCAAGCACCCGGGTCCTGCTGATCGCTCAGCCATCAGCATGAACCAATTTTGCGATTCGGCTTTGCTGACTCCGCGCGGACCTCCTTGATGATTGAAGCCGAGTATCAGATTGCCATGCGCCATCAACATCCAATCTCCCGCCGTCCGATGCCACATGTGCCCGGGAGTGGTCGCCGGCAATAAGCTCGTGCCCGAGCCGATTGCTGCGATGGATTTGAAAGGCCCGCCGGTAACCGTGCTCATCGCTGCTCCCATCTCATGACCGGCGTGCTCCGAACTTGGACTGTGCTCCGCTTCGGGCTGACTTGCGGACTTCTGAGTCTCGTGCTGATGTGCGGGTTCTGTTTGAGGGGCAGGCCGCGCGGCCTCGGGCGTTTGTTCGTGCTTATGTTCCGAGGCCTTCGGTTCATTGTGGACATGCTCTTCTTGCTTAGCATCGTGTTTGTGACGCGCGTCAGCAGGCACCGCCGACTCCAACTTCTTCCGTTCCTCCGTAGTCAGCGTTGGCAGTTTGCGGATGAACAGGATTGTCTGCCAGATTTCCTCAGGCTTGTGAGTCTTGGAAAACGCGGGCATCCCCTTTTCGGGAAATCCGTTCGAGATCGCGCCGAACAATTCTGCATCTGACTTCGATTGGGTGTGCTCGGAGGTTAGATCGGCGGCGCCCAGAGACTTTCCAATTTCCGTATCTCCCTTGCCCGATGCTCCGTGACATTTGGCGCAATGCGCGTCAAAGTGATCCAGCCCCAACGCGATGTTCTTCTCGATGGCAGGCAACGGATTGCTTTGGATGGACTGCGCTGCGTTGCCGGAAGGCTCCGACAAAAAGATCGCGAGTGATAACACCAAGAACAATGTTGCGGAGCCGAGCTTGACTGCTGCGAGCGGGTTCAAAGGTGACGCCCCTGACGGCAGTTGATACTGCATACACTCCCCCTTCTGATCTTCCAGGAATAACTAATCGACTCACGGGCACACAAATGCCCGGGGTATTTTCAGACGAGAAGGTGGGATTAGATTCTAAGCGCCGAGATTACTGCTCGGGTTGGCGGAGCGCGCAATGAAGAGTTTTTTGAAAGTCTGCCGTCCTGATCTTCGAATGAGGCTGGCGAGGTTACGCGAAACGCAACGAGCACCTGTGCGTGCGGATGAGGCGTCCCGAGCGAACTCACGCTCGAAGGCAAAACGACAACCGCGTCGATATGCGCGGGACAATTGCGAGATTGCTTGCGCGGTTCAGGTGTTGGAACGCGCTTCTCTTTTTTGTCCTGATGGTGGCAGTGTGATGACGACTGTTGGGGCGGTGGAGGCTTCGCCACATCCGAGCACGCATAGAGAGCGCAATTGAGTGCACATACCTGCGAGAATAACAGCCCGATTGTTAGGAGAGCCGACATCGCCAGGGCTGTTGAATACTTCGCTGCAGGCATTGCGTCATCGATTCTAGCAACGCGGCGACCCGCGCAGCAAGCATTCGGAAAAAACTCGCCACGAAGTCACGAACTCACAAAGCCCCACCAAGCTTTGTGAGTCTTACAAGTCTTAGTGACTTGGTGGCGGAGTTGGCTGCTCGCAATTGACATAACGCCACCAGCCCAGCACTCTCTCAGTGACAGCGATCGACTAACGAGGAGGCTTGCGGTGCCCAGTTGGAAGCTAACGGTCGAGTACGATGGCACTCGGTATTACGGCTGGCAGGAACAAAGAAGCGCTCGCACTGTCGCTGGCGAGCTTCGAACCGCTGGTGAAGCGGTTTACTCGAGGCCGGTTGAGATCTCGGGCGCAGGCCGCACCGATTCCGGGGTCCACGCGCTTGGACAGGTGGCCCGCTTGAGGACCGATGGGCGGCAAAAGCGCGGCGAGCTGCTTCACGCGCTCAATGATAGATTGCCCGCTGACATCAATATTTTAGAAGTCAAAGAAACACGCGCGGGATTTGATCCACGCAAAGAAGCGTTGGCGCGATATTACCTCTACCAAATCTCGACCAGACGGACTGCGTTGGCCAAGCGATTTGTGTGGTGGGTGAGGGACAGACTGGATGAGGCGAAGATGCGCGAAGCGGCTCACTCGCTTTTGGGCCGGCACGACTTCGCGAGTTTCTGTGACAAGAGGGCCGGCGACGGCTCAACGATCGTAGTCGTAAACGACGTGCAGTTTGGAACTGATGGCGATCTGTTGCTCTTCAGAATCGGCGCTTCGCATTTCCTCTGGAAGATGGTGCGGCGAATCGTCGGCGCGCTTGTTGAAGTCGGCCGGGGTTCAATCAGTGCCGGCGAGTTTGCAAACCTGATCGATTCGCGGCAAGGAACGAACCGCATAAAGACTTTCGATGTTGCCTCGCACACGGCGCCGCCTTCGGGGTTGTTTCTTGAACGAGTTGTTTATGACGAAAATGACAAGCCCAGCACGCTCGTGTCTGCTTTCCCTGTTCGAAGAGGCTGACGACTATCGCCGCGCGGTTTCAGTCTCGGCGACTTTTTGCTCGCTCGTCCGGTGCGCGCGAGATTCCCTGACGTGACGCCATACCCACCACGCGACCGCGAGCACGCCAATGATTCCAATTACGAAGTCGAAGCGATGGAACCAGGTCTTGAGCGTATCATTCTTATCCCACTGCTCACCCAGTTTCTGACCTACGTAAGCAAGCCCGAGACACCACGGCAGCGAACCGAGAAACGTGTAAACGACGAACCGAGTCAGGTTCATTCTCGCGACGCCCGCGGGAAACGCGATGAACGTCCTAATGACCGGGAGCAATCGGCTGATGAAGACTATCAACTCTCCATAACGCGCGAACCATCGGTCGGCGAGGTCCAGATCATGACGCGAGACGAGTACGTACCGGCCGTACTTTTCGATGAAAGGCCGTCCGCCGTACATGCCAACCCAATACGCCACAAGCGAACCAAGTACGCAGCCGACGGCGCCGGCCACGGAGACAGCCCACAAATTGAATCGCCCCGTGTAAACCAGATAGCCGGAGAAGGGCATTATGATTTCTGACGGCAGCGGTATGCACGCCGACTCAATGCCCATCAACAGCACGATGCCGGGATAACCGAGGGCTGAGATTGTCGCGACGATGAACGCTGAGAGTATTTCGATTATGCGGGCTACCAAGCTTGCTCCGATCCGACTCTATGAGGGCCAGCCGTATCTTCCGATCAGCTTCACGAACACGCACGCATCGTGGTTCTCGCGAACTACCCCGT
>Ga0114129_10008553_pt1 | contig 14590 bp, 10 predicted proteins | sample RhiMetdeltSRZDD1_FD_80071 | JGI IMG/M metagenome (GOLD analysis project Ga0114129, IMG submission 80071) | Populus rhizosphere microbial communities from Tennessee, USA - Rhizosphere MetaG P. deltoides SRZDD1 (version 2) (version 2) | ecosystem: Host-associated > Plants > Roots > Rhizosphere >... | reverse complement strand
GGTTGAAGATGTCTTGCGTGATCTCCTGGCGGCTGTCCTCCCCACCATGCATGATGTCCCGAACGATATGCGAGCAGAACTGATGCGCATGACGTGGCTTGATAGCCAGGAATTATGGCGTATTGCACGCGAGCAAATGTCCGCAGCAGCACAAGCACAGTTACAGCAGCTTACACATCTGCAAGGGCAACGCCCTCTCACCCCGGATGAGCAAGTGCAACTGGACGCCTTGCGCCAGGAATATGGTCGTATGACCCTCTTGAAAGCGCGTGCCTACGCTTTACTCAGTTTACGTGGGGGAGAACCCCTCCTCAGTCATGTCTAGCGCCAAGGCATGGAGTCTATCTCACGAGCTATCCGCGACAAGATCGCTTCTGCTGCGCATTACCGCTGTGAATATTGCCAGACAGCCCGAGAAATCAGCGGAGCACAGATGCACATTGAGCATATCATCCCTCTCTCCCGCGGTGGCCGCTCAGACGAAAGCAACCTATGCCTGGCGTGTGCCTGGTGTAACAGCTATAAGTGGGTCCAAACGCAGGGTTTCGATCCGGAAACCCACGCCGAGGTGCCGCTGTTTCATCCTCGCACTCAGCAATGGTATGAGCATTTCCATTGGAGCGACAATGGGATATATATCATTGGCCTGACGATGATTGGTCGTGCCACAGTTGAGACACTCAAGATGAACAATGAGTTCATTGTGCCAGCCCGTCGCCATTGGGTTGAAGCAGGGTGGCATCCGCCCTAGAGCCAGGTGTCTGAAGAGGCCCGTGACTGGTGACGGTAGCTGGGACGACCACATTACCGTCGACACGGTGCACAGGTAGGAGTCAGGTTTCCCGCAGCTTTCCCCGAGCCACTCTGCCCGCTTCGCCTCTCCTGGTCTGCCCATCTCCGTCCTGAGGTGCTTGTCCAACTCCAGCACGAGCAGCGCGGCGCTGCTCCAGCCTTTGCTCCAATGCACGCCAGGCGGCCGCACCTCCTGGCGCGAGCGTGCGCAGGAGACACCCCAAGCGAGGCGTGGTCGCCAGCGGGTGGCGGTGGGGCTCCGGGCGGTACGCTCCCGAGATGCCGGCGCAAAAAACGGAAAGCCCATGACCCGCAGGAGCGCCACAATGATGGCAAACCTCTCCCGCACAACAACTCCTGGCGCGCGTCGTCGTAGGAGGTATGATCACCTCTGCGGTGCTCATCCTCCTTGTCCTGCCGGCCATGTATCGTCTCATGTACCGAGACCTGGTGGCGGAGCAACAGGGGCAAACCGGCACCGTGACCGTTATGGATGGGTATGCGCCAGCCAATCGCCATGCCGATGTTCCGCAATCCGATGATGTTCCTCGCCTAAGGCGTTGAGAGGATCCACGTGGATGATGGCGTTGGCGAGCTGTGGTAAGTGATGCAAGAGTTGATGGCGCACTTCCGTGGCAATGGCATGCCCGTGGACGACCGACAGATCGGGACTCACGGCGATATTCAGTTCCGCATGCAGCCGATGCCCTAACCACCTGGCGCGCACCTGGGTCACCTCCCGTACCTCGGGCGTGTGATGCACCGCGTGCTTGATCTCCTCGATGACCGCAGGGTCTACTCCATCTAACAGGTGTGTGAAGACCGCCTTCGCCGACTGCCAGACGATGCCGACAATCATCGCCGTGATCACCAGGCCAATCAGCGGGTCGGCCGCCGGAAAGCCCAGCCACACGCCCAGCGCGCCCAGCACTACGGCCAGGCTGGTGAGCCCGTCGGTGCGCGCGTGATAGCCGTCCGCGATCAGGGCCGCACTGTCGATTTCGCGGCCCACGCGGATGCGGAACACGGCGACCCACTCATTCCCCACAAAGCCGACGAGACCAGCGGCGGCAACCCAGCCAAGGAGGGCGAGGGGCTGCGGGTGCAGCAAACGGTGCACCGCCTCATACCCCGCGACGACCGCACTACACACGATGATCAGCACAATGACGACGCCCGCGAGGTCTTCCACCCGGCCGAAGCCATAAGTGAACCGGGCGCTGGCGCGTCGCCGGGCGAACAGGAAGGCAATCCACAAAGGCACCGCTGTCACCGCGTCACCGACGTTGTGGATGGTATCGGCGAGCAGCGCAACGCTACCCGACAGCTCGACAATACCCAGTTGCAGGGCGGCTGTCACCCCAAGGATCACGAATGACCACTTGATGGCCCAGATACCGCGCGCCGTCGTGGCGAGGACCGGGTCGACGACCCCATGCGTGTGGCCATGCCCGTAGGCGGACGCGTGATCCCCATGTCCGTGGCCGTGCTGTCCGTGATTATGCGCGTGATCGTGCCCTTGCCTATCGAAGCCAAGCCAGACGAAAGCTTTGTGCCACATGCTCTGCCGTCCTTGGGCATCACGGCCCTGCTCAGAGATACTTGGTGATCTCCTTGAACTCCCCGAACTGGGTGCGCTGGTCACCTGTCATCGGTCCGGCTGCCGCTTCGAGGCAATGGTCGATGTGGTCGTGAATGAGGGTGCGCTTCGCATTGGCGATCGCCTTTTCAACTGCATGCAACTGCTGGGCGAGGTCAAGACACGAGCGCCCGGCTTCGATCATCTCGACGATGCTGCGGAGGTGGCCTTCCGCGCGCCGCAGCCGCTTCACGATGTCTGGGTGTGTTTCGTGGAGAGTTTCATATGCCATGCATCTATCCTATCCTCGGGGAGAGGATATGTCAAGCGTCGATCTCCCCACACCCGGCCTCGAAGGGACGTTCTTTCCCGTGCTCCCTCACCAGTGCCTCCCCACGCCTCATGCGCGTCACGCTACACCGCGTCGGCGCTTTCCCCTGCTGTGGTCGTGGGGGGAGGCAGCATGGCCACCTGCGTAATCCGTACCCGCGCCATATTCTCCACCCGTAGGGTGCCATAGGGCGTGTCCATCGCGTCCCCGACCCGGGGGGTGCGGCCCAGGTGTTTCATGATATAGCCTGCAATGGTGTCCACCTCGTCGTCCTGCAAACTCCATCCGAAGCGGTCGTTCAGTTCGCGCAACCGTACCTCCCCGCGCACGAGCACCCGGCCATCTGGCATGGACTGTATGCTGGGCTCCGCCGCTTCGAGCGCATCGTGCACTTCACCAAACACTTCTTCCACCACATCTTCCAGCGTGACTAAACCCTTGATGCTGCCATGCTCGTCGACCACGAGGGCGATTTGGGTGTGACGTTGCTGAAACGTGTGCAGCAAATCGTCCAAGGGCATCGTCTCTAGGACAAAGAGCGCAGGACGGACCAACTGGCGCAGGTCCCGCCCTGCCTGCGGTTGCCGGAGGTGCTTGAACAGGTCTTGGAGGTGCAGGATGCCCACCATGTGGTCGAGGGTCTCTTCGTACGCCGGCAAGCGCGCGTGGATCGTGTGCGCCGCCTGGTCGAGCACGTCGTCAGGCGGCCGTGCGAGATCCAGGGCGACGATGTCGAGGCGGGGAATCATGACGTCCGCCACGCGCAAGTCGGCGAACTGCGTGCTGCGCTGCATCAGGTGGCGCTCGATGTCCTCCAGAATCCCGGCCTGGTGACTCTGCACAATGAGCAGGTGCAACTCCTCGACCGAATACGCCCCGTCCCCTGCTGCTGGTGGGGGAAGGCGCAGCAGGCGCAGGACGCCATTCCCCAGCGCGTTCATACTCCACACAAACGGTGTAAACACCCACACCGCTAGTTGCATGGGCTTCGCCACGAGGAGGGCGACCTGGTCGGTGTATTGCAGCGCAATGGCCTTGGGGACTAACTCGCCGAGCACGACCAGCAAGTACGAGATCACAAGGAGGGTGAAGCCTGTCGCGAGGGCCGTACTGGCCTCTGCACCGATGAGTGAGGGTGGCACTATGCGGGCAAACAGCGGGTCAAAGATCGCGGCCAGCACGGGCTCACCAAAACGCCCTGACGCGAGCCCGGCGAGCGTGATGCCGACCTGCACGCCGGCGATATACTGGTCGATATGGTTCAAGCCATGCAGCACCACCTTGGCGAGGCCACTCCCCTGGGCAGCCAACGCCTCGATCCGGGTGCGGCGCACCCGCACCAGGGCATACTCCGCCGCGACGAAAAAGGCATTCACCACCACCAGCACGCAGACGATCCCCACTCCCCATACCATAGGTAATACCCTCTCCATAACGCCTCTCTTCGTGAGACATGGCGTGCCTACCGTGCGGTGGCGCTCTTCCGCCTGGTGGGATGCGGTGCGTGTGCCTGCCCGAGAGGCAGGCTGGTGCTGCTGGTCTTCCCTGCCTGCCGGGCGTTTCCACGTTTGCCACGAGCCCTCGTCCGGAGTGTTCTTCTGGGTCCCCCTGTGATGATAGCATGGTGACCACGGCCAGCTCGACAACAGCGGAGGTCAGCCCATCACGCTCAGCGGTCTGCCGCCGTCTGGTCCACGATGTCTTTCCCGCTGGGCGAGGGCACGTGAGGCATCGGCACTGGCCGACCGAACCGGAGATAGAGCGCCGGCACGACCAGCATATTGAGTACCATCGACGTCAGCAGGCCACACAAGATGACAATGGCCATGGGTGTTTGAATCTCATTGCCTGGCTTGTCCCCGCTGAGGGCCAGGGGAATCAGGGCGAGTCCCGCCGCCAGGGCGGTCATGAGAATGGGCGCCAGCCGTTCCATGGCGCCGCGGAACACGGCATCGTAGAACTCCGTCACGCCTTCGTGCGCCTGGAGATGGCGGATATGTGACACCAGCATGATGCCGTTGCGGGTGGCAATCCCAAACACGGTAATGAACCCGATCAAGGACGCGACCGACAGCACCCCACCGGACAGGAAGACCCCGGCAACGCCGCCCATCAGCGCCAGCGGCAGGTTCACCATCACGAGGGCCGCATCGCGGGCCGACCCAAAGGCCAGGGACAGGAGGAAGGCCATGCCCAGGAGCACGGCCACCCCCAACAGACTGAGGAGACGCCCCGCCTCTTCGGCACTTTCAAATTGTCCCCCATAGGCCACCGTATAGCCGGGCTTGGCAGTAATCAGCGGGTCGACCTGTTGGGCGATATCCCGCACCACCGAGGCGACGTCGCGTCCGGCCACGTTGCACATCACCACGATTTTGCGCTCCACTTGCTCCCGACTGATCGTATTGGGGCCGGTGGTTTTGGTCACCTGGGCGAGCCGCTGCAACGGGATCTTCGCGCCCCCTGGCGTATCTACCAGCAGCTCGCCCAGGGTCTCCGGGGTCCAGCTCGCACTTTCGCTCAGACGCGCCACCAGCGCGACGGCGTGGCGCCCTTCGAGCACCCGCGACACCGTGACGCCCTGGAGCGCAGCTTCCAGCGTGTGCGCCATATCCTCGATCATGACTCCGTAGCGCGCCAGGGCTGGCCGGTCAAAGCGCACACTGAGCGTGGGGATCTCGAGCTGCTGCTCCACCGATAAGTCCACCACGCCAGGGACCGTGGCCATGGCCTGGCGGACCTTGGCGCCCAGCGTGCGCAGGGTGGAGAGGTCATCCCCGAAAATCTTCACCGCGACATTGGCCCTGGTGCCGGAGAGCATGTGATCAATGCGATGCGAAATCGGCTGTCCGATGGTGATGTTCATGCCAGGAATGAGTGAGAAATCACGCCGGAGGGCCTCAAGGAAAGCGGCTTTGCTGCGGTCGCGCCTGACCAGCGCCACATCGAGCTCGGCCGCTTCCACCCCTTGCGCGTGCTCGTCGAGTTCAGCACGTCCGGTCCGCCGCGCCACGGACACCACTTCTGGATGCGCGAGCAAGGTCTGTTCCACGAGGCGTCCGAGTGTATCAGATTCTGCCAGCGACGTACCGGGCAGGGTGACCGCACTGATCGTCAGGGCACCTTCGTTGAAGTCGGGCAGAAAGGCGCGTCCCAGGAAGCTGGCAGCGTAGAGCGCCACACCGAGGCACACGAGCGACGGGAGGGTGACCAGCCATGGCACGCGCAGCGCGGGACGCAGCACGTGGGCATAGCCCGCTTTGAGGACATGGACCAGGTATGGTTCGCGCCCCCGGCGTACCGCACGGCTGCCAGGGAGCAGGAGATGACAGAGCACCGGGGTGAGGGTCACCGCCACGGCCAGGGAGGCGAGCAGGGAGATGACGTAGGCGGCGCCGAGTGGCTGCAGGAGCCGCCCTTCCACCCCCGCGAGGAAGAACAGAGGGAGAAACACCAGGAGGATGATGAGCGTGGCAAAGACGATCGACGCGCGGATCTCGACACTCGCTGCATAGACCACCTGCAGGGCAGAGCGGCGCCGGTCGGCGGGGAGCGTGGCGTTGTCACGCAGCCGCCGAAAGACGTTTTCCACATCGATCACGGCATCATCGACGAGCGCGCCGATGGCGATGGCCATCCCACCCAGGGTCATCGTATTGATCGTCGCCCCCAACGCCTTCAGCACGAGCACGGCGGTGAGGAGAGACAGAGGAATAGCCGTCAGTGTAATGCAGGCCGCTCTGAGGTTCGCCAGAAAGAGGAGCACAATCGCCATGACCAGGATACCGCCGTCACGCAGGGCATGGAAGACATTCTCGACGGCGATTTCGATAAAATCGGCCTGCCGCAGCACCGGGGTCATCTGCATGCCTGCGGGCAGTTTTGGCTGGAGGTCATGGAGGACCGCTTCGAGCGTGCGGGTGAGCGTGAGCGTGTTGGCGCCGGGTTGCTTCTGCACCCCGAGAATGACTGCCGGCTGCGTGTTCACAGAGCCCTCACCCCGTTTGGGGGCCGCGTCCACCTGCACACGCCCGAGGTCGGCGACGCGGATCGGGACGCCGTCCTCAGCGGCGACCACCACTGCCCCGATGTCCTCAGGCGTCCGTATGCGGCCCAGGCCGGTGACCAGATATTCCGCACCGCTGACGACCATGAAGCCGGCCGAGACATTTTGGTTGGAGGCCGCGAGCGCCTGCGTGACCTGTTTCAGGGTGACACCGTAGGTGCGCAGCTTCGCAGGAGAGAGGAGCACCTGATACTGTTTCTCACCGCCACCGATGGGGATGACCTGGGACACCCCTGGCACGGCGAGGAGCCGGCGGCGCAGGACGGTTTCAGCCGTGGTGCGGAGCTCGATCGGACTCTGGTGTGCGGAGGTCAACGCCAGGAAGAGGATCTCGCCCATGATCGACGAGATGGGGGCCAGCACCGGACGCGAGGTCTCGGGTGGCAGATCCCCGGCAATCAGTGCCACCTTTTCACTCACGATCTGCCGGGCCGCATAGATATCCATCCCCCATGCGAACTCAACCCAGACCACAGAGATGCCCACCGCGGTCGAGGACCGCACCCGCTGCACCCCCGAGGCGCCGTTGAGCGCTGCTTCGATGGGAAACGTCACCTGGCTTTCAACCTCGGTCGGCGCCATGCCATGGGCCTCGGTGATGACCGTCACGGTGGGGGCTGTCAGGTCCGGAAACACGTCCACCGGCATACGCCGCGCGGTGTAGACGCCAAGGGCGGTGAGGACGAGGGCCATGGCGATAATCGCGGCGCGGTGGTGCAGGGACCAGCGAATCAGGGTATCAATCATGGGACCCTCCTCCTAATGGGCATGGACATGCGCGGGAATCGTGGCGGAGACTGACGCCAGACGCATGGCGTAGGCCCCTTTCGTGACGACGCGTTCGCCAGCGGTCAGCCCTGCGAGCACCTGGACAAACGCCCCATCACGCATGCCCAGGGTCAGGTCGCGTTTGTCAAAGGTTTCGCCAGAGACCTGGACAAAGGCAATCGTCCGGCCGTCTTCCTCCACCAGCGCCGCGACCGGCACCACCAGCGCGTCGGCACTGTGGGCGGTCTCCACATACACGTTCAGCGCCATGCCGATCCGCAAGCGTCCTTCGGGATTGGGGACCTCATACACCAGGGGTACCGTCCGGGTTTTGGCATCGACGGTGGCCCCGAGGGTGACGAGACGGCCGCCGCCCGCACCCAGGATGGGCACGAACGTGCCTGGGGCTGCCGGGGTTTCGTAGGTGGCCCCCTGAGACGGGCCGAGACGGCCGAGGTCGGCTTCTGGGAGCTGGGCTTCAATGAACACCGTGTCTGTATTGAGCAGGGTGAACAGCGCCTCCGTCGTGTGGACATGCGCACCGACCGTGGCGTGCACCGCCGTGATGACCCCGGCAATGGGGGCTTTCAGCTCGATGGCCGGGAGCTCGCTACCGGGCTCCACCGCGCGCGGTCGCTCGGCGAGCTGCTTCCGGGCTCTGTCGTAGGTTTTTTTGAGGATCTCGGCAGCGGTGACATCCGCCTCGGCCTTGCGCTGGGCCAACTCCGCCTCTTCGAGGTCGCGGGCGGATTTGGCGTTGTGTTCGCGCAGCACCCGCACCCGACGCAAGGCCTGCTCGGCCTGGGTGAGGGCGGCGCGGGCTCTCATGGTTTCCGCCTCCGCTTCGGCCGCTTTGACGGTCAACTCCACCTCCATGGTCTGGATCTGGCGCTGCGTGTTCATGAACGTCAGGAGTTCGGTCCCGACCAGATGCGGCTGCACCAGTGCGAGGACCTGCCCGGCGTTCACGCGCGCCCCGAGGGCCGGCAGTGAGGCACCCGGAGGCGGAGCGAGGTGTCCCGCGATGTGTGGGGTCACGGCGGCTTTGTGGCCCGAGCGTACGGCCACCACCCCAGCCAGGCGCAGCCGCTCGGTCACCTGGCGCTGCTGCACGAGGGCGGTTTGCGTCAGGATTTTCCATTGCTGCTCTTTGAGAAACGTGATGCCTTCCAGCCCTGGCGGCTCCGGGGCTTGCCTTGCCTCCGCGTGCGAGGCAAAGACCATCACCGGGGGTAACACGATGCGATGGTCCTGCCCGGCGAGGGGCATCTGGAGGGTCACACTCCACTCGCCGGGCTGGGGGAAGGTGAGAGCGGGATTATAAATGCCATCGCGTTCTGGCGCCGGCTCGACGTGCGTGAAGGGCGGGTTGGTGCCCTGGTGGAAGAGGTAAATCAACGGTCCGTCACGCCGGGGTTCCAGCGTCGTCAGGTCAGTGACGTGCGTGGTGAATTTCGTCGGCGTGTGCACCACGAGCATCCGGTGTTCGAGAAAAATTTCCACGGAGTCACTCCACACCGTGAGCTGGGCCGTCTTCTCGGGCTCCTCCTGGTGACCGGAGGCAGGTTTGGACGCCTGTCGAGGGGTACCAAGGCCCAGGCGGTCGCAGGCGGTCACCAGGAGCGCCCCGATGCAGAGCCAGACGCTGAGGTGCAACGTACGGAGAGCGGATCTGTTCACAACGTGTCCTTCTGAGAGAGCCGGGGTTGACCATGCGCCCTCGCTCGTTAGGGTTGCACTAGACTTTTCCCAGTCGCTTGTTCTAACTGATACAGACTCATGCGGTAGTCAAAGACCGCTTGATTGGCCGCCACACGTGTCTGGTTGAGGGTGCGCTGGGCCTCCTGCAGTTCCAGCAAACTCGTGGCGCCCTGGCGGTAGGACACGCCCGCGATGCGAAACGAGGCTTCGGCTTTTGCCAGGGCCTCCGTGGAATAGACCTGGAGCACCTGCTGGCTCGCCTGATAGGCCTGGTAGGCTTTCTCCACCTCCGTGATCGCCTGTAATTTGGCCTGGTCGAAGGCGACTTTCGCCTGCTGGACCTGGGCCAATCCCTGGTTGATCTGGCCTTCAAATTTATGGGACAGAAACAGCGGGAATGAGACCGTCGCCCCGACGGTGTTATCGCTCCCGACGCGTTGATACGCCAGCGCCACATCAATGTCGCGATGGCGCTGGGCATAGGCCAGGTCAAGGGTCTGCCGTGCCGCTTCCACAGTGCGTTGCGCCGCCAGCACGTCTGGCCGTGCGTCGAGCGCCGCCTGCCGGAGTTCCTCAAGCGATACGGCCATGGTATGCAGCTCGCCACGCAGCTCGCCGACCACTTCAAGCCGTGCATCTGCGGCTGGCAACGCGGCACCAACGAACGTGAGGACGTCCCGCACGGCCTGCTGCGACAGCAGACGGGCCGTGACCAGGTCGCGCTCAAACTGTACCTTGTTGGCCTGGAATTTGATCAGGTCCCACTCCGGCGCATCGCCAGCAGTCACGCGTGCTTTGATCAATCGCTCAGTCTCCTGGGTGAGCGCCAGATTCTCGCTCGCCACCCGGACATTGTCGCGGGACAGCACCGCCGTATAAAACGCCTGCCGGAGCTGGAGCACCTGCGTCCGTATGGTGTCGAGGACCTGCGCCTCAGCGGCCTGGACCTGGAGCTCCGCGGCTGCCGTGCGCAGGGCGCGTTTGTTGCCGCGTTCAAATATCTGGTCGATACGCGCGGTATAGGTTCGATTGGCCGCCGAAGTGCTGTTCGAAAACAGGTTGCGCCCTGGCGCCGCGAGGTCGAACTGTTCGGCGCCCAGGGTCAGCGTCGGGTTGGGTCGTACAGCAGCGATGAGACGCTGTGCCCGCGCATTGTCTACCCCAGAGCGGGCGGCAATGACGGCCAGGTTGTACTGCACCAGGAGTTGCTCAGCCGCCTCTAACGTCAACTGCCTCGGCACGTCGACCTGGGATGCGGTCACGGACAACCGGGGTGGGGTAGCGGGGGTGCCCTGCCCCCACGCATGGGGCACGAGCCCACAGCAAGAGACGAGCAGGACAGAGAGAGAACGCTTGAGGTGTGCCCTGCGTCGTCCAGATGGCCACACATCGCCTACACTGATGGCTCTCATCACACGATGTCCTTCTGAGGTATCCAGGATTGACAATCGTCCCGAGCTGTTGGCACACGCGCATAGTCATGCGGTCACCCTGCGCGACGGTGCGGCACAGGGCCTCGCAGGTACCCGCGCACAACGGTCGAAGCATAGGGATATAGACACGGAACCAACGTATCGAAACGACAGGGACTGCAGCGGGTCAGAGATGGAGAGACACGGTTAGATGAGGAGGACTCGACACCAAAGAGGGAGACACACACGTAAGAGAAGAGGAGTACAAGCGGTGACACGCAGCACAGATGGATGCGCGACAGGGTGCGCGGCGAGCCCGAGGGAGACCTCGTGCACAAGAGGCATGAGTCGCTTCACGTCTGGAAAACCAGCGGAGGTCAACCACGTGAAGTGGCTATGAGTGTCGGCATGGTGATGACCGGCATGCGGCTCGCTGGCGTGCTCATCCCCGTCATCCTGCTGATGATCCATGTCTGCGGCGTGGTCGTCCTCGTGGAGGTGGGATGGAGAGGCATGGGGGAAGAACACACCATGGCCCTGTCCGCTCACACCGTGGTCAACGACCACATGCATCGTCGTCCAGAGAAAGGCAATCATGAGACACAGGCTGACAAAGCGCATAATCATAAAGCCTACCTGTGTGACGCTCTCCCTGTCAAGAAGATCAGGGGGTATTCGTGTCTGGACATCCACACACCTTGCCACTATGATAGAAAAATGCACACATGGACGTGCAGACTGTGGAGCGTATCGCGATGGAAACCGCTTCTCCTCCTCCAGACAATGCCTGGCCGTTTCCCTTCCCCGCGCAGGACTGGGGACAGACACCGCCATTGGTCCAAGCGTATATCGTCCAGTTGCAGCACGACCTGCGGCACCTCAGCACCCGTGTGGAAGCGCTCGAAGCCCGGTTGAACGCGATGGCTGTGCCCTCCCATCGACCGCCGTCGTCTGCCAGCCTCTCCACGAAGGCACGCCAGCGCTCGACGACCCCACGGCGCAACGCCGGTGGGCGTCCTGGCCGTCCCGGTCGTCGCTAGGGTAGTGTTTCAAAAGTGGAGATGGGGACTCCTACGTCTTTGATCTACATGGTGTTATTTCATCTCTATCTACGTTTGAAACACCACCGCCTCGCCATATGCGCTCTACAACTTCCGTGCCAACCTTGAGGCCCGCGCGTGCGTGCAGGTCCTGAGAGACTGCAAGGTGTGTCACACGGCCTCGCGCCCCATCCGTCATGCCGGCATGTTGGCACGTGTCGACATGCTGGCACGGTCTTCCGGCGGGGTCCGCGCAGCCGCTCCCCTCAGCGCACATCGCAGGGCGCCGCAGGGCGTGATGCCACACACCATGGGGGGGAGGGCGCCAAGCCGGGTTGCGCGTTGGCATGGGACATGCAAAACGTATAGATACTAACCCAAGTTGCTACCTACGCTGAGTTGCTGGTTTCAAGAGCGCTTTGGTGGCGGTGGCGCGTCCGTTGCTGATGGCGCTTTGGCGCTTCCTGGAAACTGGGGTCTTACCAGAGGGGGCAGCACGCAAAGAGGTGTGAGCGGTGTGTCGGTGCTGAGTCAGGCTTCGGCCTTGGTGCTGGTGGAGGCGGCCCGTGAAACTTCCGGGCCCATGCAGGAGCCGTCGGAGAAATGGGGTCGCCTCCGACAGGCCTTCCGGCTCTCGTCGAAAGACGCAGAGAGAATCAGGTGACGGGGGTTTGCACCCGCACGGAGAGAAGGTCGTTGGAGACAAGAGGTCCCAACGCTACAGGAAGCCGCCAGACTGATCGGGGCCATGTGCCACAGCGCCTCAAGCATGGAGGGGGAGCGAAAAATACTCGAGGGGGCTTGACAACAGCGGCAACATAGAAAGAAGTTTAAACGCACTTTTTTCCCCACACCACCGGGAGTTATCCCCCGCCGCTGGCGCGGCGGGCCAGCCCCGCAGGCCGCCGGCAGGCAGCAGGACGGCTGACGCGCCGGTCATGCCTTGTGCTGGGTGAGAGGCCGTAGGCGCTACTGCTGCCGGGGGAGCGTGAGGCGAACAATGCACCGGCGCGAACGTGCAGGTCTCCTCCGGCGACTGGCATCGCCTGAGGCTGGCGGTGCAGGGGACACCGTCGTCAACATCGGGAGGCTATTTGAGGCCGCCAAGAAGATCGACATGACCATCGTGATCTCTCCCCACTACTCCTATCTGGCGCATAGGAACGATTACCGCGACTTCCGTGGGCCGCGGGTGTCCGGCGAGGTCTGGAGGCCGCCGGGAAGGCCGGCAGCGAGACGCGAGAGGGTCCGTTTCAGGTGGGCGAGAGGGAGCATGGGTAGCGTGATTGCGCGCGGGCCTGAGTCAATCTGCCCCAGGCGCGGGCTCGGGGCTTAAAGGGTCAAGAAGCGGGCAGAGGGGTACGGGGTGGGGCCGGTGGGCGCCGATGGGGTGTCTGGGCAGTGTCGAGAGAGGCACGTAAGCCCGGGTTATGCGATGGCGGTGGGCGATTGCCGATCGTTGAGGCCGGCCGACAGTGATAACAATCTATCTCGCAACCTTGAAGGCTAGGCCCCTGAAGGAGGCTCACCTATGAAGAAGAGGATCATCGGGCAGTTGGTTTTCTGGCTCCTTCCGCTCTTTCACCCGGCTCTTTCTCTGGCGCAAGAGTCGTCGCGGCCGCCACTGAACCTGAACACAGCGGTCGAGCAAGCCTTGAGCGCCTATCCCGCGGTTCGCGTCGTCCAAGCGCAAGCGCAAGCCGCGAGCGCCGGGGTTGAGCTGGCGCGCACCGCCTATTTGCCGCGCGCCGATCTGGTCTGGCAGCAGAACCGCGGCACGCGCAATAACGTCTTCGGGCTGCTGCTGCCACAATCGACTATCCCGTCAATTTCCGGCCCCGTCCTTGGCAGCACCACCAACCAGAGTGCCTGGGGCACCGCCGGCGGCATGCTGCTTTCGTGGGAACCGTTCGATTTTGGTTTGCGGAAAGCGCATCTCAATGTGGCGCGCGCACTGACCAATCAGGCCCGGGCGAGTGAGACCGTAACGCGGCTCGATGTGAGCGTGGCGGCGGCCGATGCCTTTCTGATCTTGCTGGCACATGAGCAGACCGTGCGCGCCGCGCAGGCCAACGTTGAGCGGATGGCCATCTTCGCCAAAGCTGTCCACACGCTGGTAGACAATCAACTGCGACCTGGTGTCGATGCCTCGCGCGCGGATGCGGAGCTGGCCGCCGCGAGAACTCAATTGATCCAGGCGCAGCAAAATGCCGAACTCGCGCGGGCCGATTTGGCCCAGGCCATCGGCCAAGCCGGCGCTCCGATCACCATTGATGCCGGCCCGCTGCTTGATCTTCCGCCGGCGCCGCCATCGCCGCCGCCCAATCTCCCCGCCCATCCGCTCGCGCTCGCGCAAACAGCCACGATTGAGACCGGGCGCTCGCGCAAAAACGTTATAGATCGCTCCTGGTATCCGCGATTCAACTGGCAAATCGCTGCGTTCGGACGCGGCACCGGCGCCAGGGTCGATGGCACTTTCGATGAAGGGAGAGGCTTCTATCCCGACACCTTCAATTGGGCGACGGGCATGACGATAACTTTTTCGGTCTTCGACATCTTCGAGCTTCGCGCGCGGGGCAAGGCTGAAGCCAATAACGTGCAGGCAGAACAGGCGCGCTACGATCAGGTCATTCAAGCGCTCAAAACGCAAGACGCGCGGACGCGCACCTTGATCGATTCCGCGGGCCAGATCGCGGAGAACACGCCTATCCAGCTCACAGCCGCGCAGGACACGTTGACACTCGCGAAGGCCCGCTACGACTCTGGCTTGACGAACATCATCGAGGTTGCCGAAGCGCTCCGGCTGCTGGCGCAGGCTGAGATTGACGATGCGGTGGCGCGGCTGGCGGTATGGCGCGCCTTGCTCGCTGCGGCAAAGCTGCAGGGCGACCTCAAGCCATT
>Ga0114129_10008552_pt1 | contig 14590 bp, 8 predicted proteins | sample RhiMetdeltSRZDD1_FD_80071 | JGI IMG/M metagenome (GOLD analysis project Ga0114129, IMG submission 80071) | Populus rhizosphere microbial communities from Tennessee, USA - Rhizosphere MetaG P. deltoides SRZDD1 (version 2) (version 2) | ecosystem: Host-associated > Plants > Roots > Rhizosphere >... | reverse complement strand
TGATGGCGAGCCTGGTGCTCGTCAGCCATCCGCTGCTCGACACGCTGACTGATGGCGGTCTGGGATGTGCGCTGTTCTGGCCATTCGACCTGACGCGCTACTTCGCCCCGTGGAGACCGATTCCGGTGGCACCGATCGGTCTGGCCTTCTTTTCACCATTTGGACTCTTCGTCGCGGCGGTCGAGCTCGTGATCTTTGCGCCGCTCTTCTGGTTTGCATTGACGCCGCGGACGAGGGCCTGACCCCAGGCCGCCTGAAGGCGGCCTCTACGCACTACGTACGTCGACTCTCCGCTTTTCGTAGTGGCCGCCTTAGGCGGCCTTGCCAGAAACCACTTTTTGAATCGGACTGTCTGTTCCACAATTCCTGTCCGTCGGAGTGCACGTTCTCGTCCGCCATCCCTGCAGGAGACTCTATGAAGACCAAGCCCCTCGCCCTCGTCCTGGTGCTCGTCAGCGCCGTGGTGGCCATCGCCCAGGCGCCCCTTCGTCCCGGACGCTGGGACACCACGATGCAAATGCAGATGCCAGGCTCGCCCATTCAGATGCCGGCCACGAAAACGAGTCGCTGCGTCACCGCAGATGACGCGAAGAACCCTGCGAGCACGCTGCCGACAGGACCAGAAGGTCGCGGGGGCAAGCAGGAGTGCAAGACCTCCGACTACAAGCAGGTCGGCAACACGGTCACGTGGCAAACGACGTGCGCGGGCTCACCACCCATGACCGGCACCGGTGAGATGACGTTCACCGACGACAGCTACACGGGCACGATGAAGATGAACATGCCTCAAGGCGCTATGACGATGAAGATGACGGGGACGCGGGTGGGCGACTGCACCAAGTAGCGTCACCCGGTCGGCGATCGAATTCTCCGTCGATCGCCCCTCCTTCCTGAACGACGAAGATGGAGGTCGAACGATCCGATCCGACAAAGACGGCGGATGGCGACCGAGCATAGGCGTGATGTGCTAGTTTAGCGCGCGTTTGCTAGTGTCCCGGCCGTGTGATTCGCGGCCTGGACACTAGGGGCGGCCGCGATCCGTCCCCGTTGGTTTTGGCGTCCCTGGTTGTGCGCCGCCATGTCACAGAGCTGTGCCCGTACCGCAACGGCCGTCACGTTTGCGCTGACGGTCTTCGCCGCCACCGTGAGCGCGGACGACTCTTGCGTCGTTGTCCGCGTCTACGATACGGGCAACGCCGCGTCCGAAGTGCGCGCAGCCTCGATGCGCATCGCCGCGGCCATCGTCGAGGACGCGGGAATCGCGGTCGACTGGCACGACTGCAGTGACAGCGGTGACTCCTCCTGCAAGAAGTCGCCTCGCACGCTGAATCTGATCGTCCGCATCATGCCCACGTTCGTCGCCGTTCCCGGGAAAGCCGTCCTGAGGAGCTCAGTCGAGACGCACGAGAGCGTCGGCCGTTCTGATGTGCAGCTCGGCTTCGCGGTGATCGATCCGGTGACTCGCGCGGGCACGATGGCGACGATCTTCGACGATCAGGTGCGCGACGTCGCTCGCCGCAGTGGTGTCGATCGCAGCGAGCTCCTCGGACGGGCTCTCGCCCACGAGGTCGGCCACCTCCTTCTCCGCGAGATGTCACACAGCCCCACGGGCCTCATGCGTGCGGTGTGGACGGATGCCGAGCTGTCACTGAACCGGCTCGAGGACTGGGTGTTCGCGCCACTCGACCGGCACCGCCTGCAGCTCAATTTCATCGAGGTGGATCCGGATCTCGTTTCTTCGTCACCTCAGTAAACGTCGAATTGATCACCGACGAGGCCAGCATCACGGGCCGCCCTTCGTACTGGGCGCCGAGCTCGGGCGCAAGATCCAGCGCGTAGCCGGGGGCCAGCCGAGCGATCTCCGCCGGATCGAACTTGACGATCTGCCCGCGCATCAGCACGTAGTGTTTCGAATCGAGCGCCGCATTCAGGCCAGGCGCAATCACGAGGAGCGGTTTGCCGATCGCTTTCACCTCGGTGGCGCTCACGGCTCGGCGTTGATCGATGACGAACGCGGTCTTCGACAGGACGCGCTCGATGCCTGCCGACACCGTGACGGCTTTTCCGTAATACGCGCCGGGATTCTGCACGATCGCGCTCGTGGCCACCGGCACTCCCTGGTTGGAGTTGTCATTGCGATTGCGCCTCTGGGCCTGGGCCGCGGGTGCTTCCGCCATCACGACCAGCATCGCTGCTGTGATCGCGAGCGAGACACCGTATCGCTGGTTGGATCGTTGTCGCATCGTCACTTCCCTTGATCCTGGAGCTGCTTCAATGCTTCTTCTCTCTGCTTCTGCTGCTCGAGGAGCCTCTGCTGCACCTCGGAGGGGTTCTGCGCATCGGCCTCGTTCTGGTCGGCGATGCTCGTGCGCAGCGCGCCGCCGATGTTCGTGCCCGTGTCGCTCGTATCGAGACCACGTGCCGTCATGAGCTCGCGCAGCAGCTGCGCGGTGTGCTTGTTCATCATGACGCGCGCGTTGTAATACACGCCGTCGGCGATCGTGAGCGGCAGCCAGCCGCGGTTGTTTCGAACGTCGAGCTTCTCGCCCGCGTTCACGAGCAGCGTGACGGCCTCGTTCGATCCGCGCCACGCGGGGCCGTGCATGGCCGTTTCGCCGTTCTTGTCGACTTCGTTCACGGGCGCACCAAGGTCGAGCAGCATCTTCACGGCATCGGCCGACTCCTCGGGTTGGCCGGGGCTCTCACCCTGCGAGTACACGCCGACGCCCGCGGCGACCATCAATGGCGTGTCTCCGTCGACGTTGCCGATGAACGGATCGGCGCCGAGTTCCAACAGCACTTGCATCAACGGGACATCAACGGACTTCGCGGCAAGGAAGAATGGCGTGGCGCCGTAGCGGTTCAAGCTGTTCCGGCCTTCCATGTCTGAGTTTGGCTCTCTCGTCTCGCGCGCATTGACGTCGGCGCCATGCTCGACGAGCGTCTTCGCCAGGTCGAGACTGCTCAGATCACCCAGGGGCTTCTGGCCCGGATTGTTCTGACCGCGCTGCGGCCGGCGCGACCACGCGATCTGATGCAAGGCGGTCCAGCCCTGACCGGAGACGTTGGGATCGATGCCGTTCTGAAGCAGCACGGCGGCGGCCTCGTAGTTGAGACCCTGAACGGCCGTGATGAGCGCACTGGTCCCGTCCGGCAAGGTTTCGTTGATGTTCGCGCCGCCGGCGAGCAGGGCCTCGATCGTGCCGATCTGTCCTTGTCGCGCCGCAAACAGCAACGGCGTCCAGCCGAAGATCGAGCGATCGTTGACGTTCGCGCCCACTTCGAGCAGCAGCTTCACTGCGTCGGTGTTGCCCTCGTGCGCGGCCCACATCAGCGTGGTCTGCTGTTTCCACGTTTCCTTCGCGTTGACCTTCGCGCCGTGGGCCAGCAGCGCCCGCATCGCGTCGACCTTGCCCGTGCGGGCCGCCGTCATCAGCGCCGTCTCCCCTTCCGGCAGCGCCACATCGGGATCGGCACCGGACTTCAGGAGCAGCTCGATCATGGCGGCGTTGCCGTTGACGGCGGCCGAGTACATCGGCGTCACGCCATAGCGGTTCGCCGCCTTGACGTTCGCGCCCGAGCGGACGAGCAGCTCCGCCATCGCGAGGTCGTCCAGGTCCGTCGCCCAGTGCAGCGCCGTCGTCCCGTCTCTGGTGGCAACATTCGCCGCATTCGGCTGCTTCAGCAGCGCACGCACGGACGCGATGTCCCGAGCTTTCGCAGCGTCCACGATCGATCCGCCGGCGGCATGAGGTGAGGCGACATGAGTGGCCGCGATCATCGCGACCAGCAAGCATTGGACGACGTATTTCTTGTGCATGTTTGGCTCTCCGCTCGTCATCCTAGGCCGCCTAAAAGCGGCCTCTACGATCGACAAGATGTAGGGGCCACCTTTAGGTGGCCCATCCAGGCCGCCGTCGGGGCGACGCATGCGTCGCCCCTACATCCCAAACGATTGTCAGGTCGCATTCAGATCCAGCACACCGGTGCTGTCTCCGAAGGTGTCGATGGGCACGCCCGATCGATTCACGAGGCCCGCGAGCAGATTCGAGAGTGGCGTCCCCATCGGCATCGCCACGTGACGGTTTCCTTTGATGCCGCCGGCGCCCCCGACCAGCGCGATCGGCACGTCCATGTGCGAGTGAATGTTTCCGTTGCTCATGCCGCCGCCGATCATCATGAGCGAGTGATCGAGCAGCGTGCCGTCGCCATCCGGCGTGTTCCGCATCTTCTCGACGAGGTACGCGAAGAGGCCGACATGCCAGGTGCACAACTTCGCGTACTTCGCCAGGTTCTCCGGGTTGTCCCCGTGACGCGAGATCGAGTGATGCGATTCGTTCAACCCGATTTCCGGATACATGCGCGCTCGCTGTTCCGCGCCATACATGAACGTGGTGACGCGTGTGATGTCCGCCTGAAACGCGAGGTGCTGCAGATCGAACATCAGCTTCGCGTGATCGTCGAACCGCTCGGGAACCCCGATTCCCGGCCGGTCATATTCAGGCAGCGGAGACTCCGCATTCTTGGCCTCGGTTTGCTGAATGCGGCGTTCGACTTCACGAAGGACATCCAGGTAGTCGGAGACCGTCGAGCGATCCGCTGGACCGAGCTTCGCGCGAAGTCCAGCCATCTCCTGGATTGCCGAGTCGAGGATGCTGCTCTTCGTGCGCGCCGCCGCGACCTGTGCCGAGGCCGGACCGCCGTCGCCAAACAGCTGCTCGAAGACGAGCCGCGGACTACTTTGTGTCGGAAGCGGCGTGGTCGGCGACGCCCATGAGAGCGTGGTGCCGTATGCGCAGCTGTACCCGGTATCGCAGCCGCCCGTCACCGAGTTCGGAAGAATCGCGAGCTCGAGCGACGGGAGCGGCGTGTCCTTCTTGAACTGCGAGGCGATGATCTGATCCACCGACACGCCAGCGCGCAGATCAGAGCCTTCAGTCCTCTTGATGTGCGCACCAGTGAGCCACGAGCCCGTGCTGCGCGTGTGATCGCCGTTGCCGTCGCCGAGGCTTTCAGCCGATCGATTGTGCAGGCCGCTCACGACCGTCATCTGATCCTGGAACGGCTCGAGCGGCTTCAGAATCGGCGAGCACTCGAAGTGTGCGCCTTCGGTCGTCGGTTTCCAGTAGTTCACGCCGGTGTGGTTCATGGCCACGCCGTTCGGCATGTAGAAGAACCCATACCGACGCACCGGTTTCCCTGCCGTCTTGGCGACCGTCGACAGAGCGGGCACCATGGCGTCGAGCAGCGGCAGCGCCAGCGTCACTCCGAGACCGCGCAGCACCGTTCGCCGCGGGATGGCCCGCTTCGTAATGATCATGAGTCGGATCTCCTCATCTGGAATGGCGCGCTTTTGACGATGCCGAGCACGATGGACGAGAAACGGTAATCGTAGGGAGCGGCATCGCGCAGGATTGCGCGAACCGCCGGTGCGTCGTAGTACTCCACGCCACGACCGAGCGCATACGTCAGCAGCTTGTTCGTGACGTTGACCAGAAATTGATTGGAGTGATTCACGAGCACCTGACGCAGACCAGGCAGGCCATCGATTCTCGTCCCGTCCGGATAGACACCAGAGGTATCCAGGCGCTCGAAGTTCTCGTCGACGGTCCGGTACTTGCCGACCGCGTCGAAGCTCTCGAGCGCGAATCCGATCGGATCCATCAGCTTGTGGCACGACGCACACGTGCCGCTCGCGCGGTGCTGCTCGAGGCGTTCCCGCAGCGTGCGCACTTTGGTGACCTTCTCGCCGTTCTCCTGGAGCGCCGGGACGTTCGGCGGTGGCTCGGGCGGCGGCGCTCCGAGGATGTTCTCGAGCACCCACTTGCCGCGGACCACTGGCGACGTCCGATTCGGCAGCGCGGTCACGGTCATGATGCTGCCCTTCCCCAGCAGACCGCGACGCGGGCTGTCATCGGCCAGCGTGACGCGTTGAAAGTTGACGCCCTTCACGTTGGGGATGCCGTAATGCTTCGCAAGGCGCTCGTTCACGAACGTATAGTTCGCGGTCAACAGCTCCGTCGTGGGTCGATCGTCGCGGACGATGCTGTCGAAGAAGAGCTCCGCTTCGCGCTGAAAGGCGCGCGCCAGCGTGTCGCCATAGTCGGGGAACAGAAACGGATCGGGAACGATGTCGGGCAGCCTGCGCAGCGACAACCACTGTCCAGAGAAGTTCGTGGTGAACGCCTGTGATCGCGGATCGGCGAGCATCCGCCGCGTCTGCCGCTCGAGCACGGCGGGCTCGTGAAGCTTCCCCTGCATCGCCACGGTAAGCAGCTCATCGTCGGGGATGCTGCTCCACAGGAAGAACGACAAGCGCGACGCGAGGGCGATGTCGCTGATCCGATAGATGTTTTGTGAGGTGCGGCTGAAGCCGGACACGACGTTGCGAGGCGCGTCGGGACCAAGTTCAGTGCGGAACAGGAATGAGGGGCTCACGAGGATGCGCTGAAGGGCGAGCTCGATGCCCGCATCGAAGGTGCCCGTCGCGCGACCCTCGCTGTAGAAGTCGAGCAGCACCTTCATGTCCGCATCGGCGACAGGACGACGATAGGCTCGGCGCGCCAGCGTCGAAAGAATCGTTTTCGCACAACCGGCTTCGTCGGCGGTCTTGACAGGGCCACCCTTCGACGAGCTCAGGGTCATCCCGAGCCCAGTTGAGGGATGACAGACGAAGACGCGCTGATAGGTTGGCGATGTCGAGGCGCCGCCGGGATTCAGCGGGCCCATGATCTCGAGCTCTCGCAACGCGGCTCCTTCCCGCGTCTCTCGCGCGTCGGTGGGGCCTCGGCCGATGTAAGGCTTCAGAAACGGCTTGCGGAAACCCTCGGAGACCGCGTTGGTCTTCATCAGGAACGTCGCGCGAATCTCGTGCGCGCCGGCCGTGAGCGGGATGCGAATCACCCAGTCGTCGTCAAACTTTCTCCGCGCAAGCGCGGCCTCGTCGGGAATCGCGTCACCGTTGGCGTCCACCCTCACTTGGCGCACACGCCCTCCCGCGCCGGGCGCCTTGAACACCTGACGCTCGATGTTGAGGTCGTCTCCCGGAGTGGCGGGCAGCGTGAACATGTGCACGCGCTCGCCGTCGACGCTGATTTCGAGGTTCTGCTCGCCGATGAAGTGCGGGATGTCGTAATCGATCCCTCGTCCCAGGCGCACCTTGATGTCGTAGTCGCCGTCCCTGGACGCGAGGTAGTCGACGCGCGTGCCGCCGCGCGTGCCCACCGGCATGCCATCGAGGCGCACATCCTGATCGAGCTGATCGGGCACGCGATACAAATCCCCGTTCGGCGGTCCGGGAGTTCCAAGCGCGAGGCGCGCCACTTTCTGAGCCGCGTTGAGATAACGCTCCGTCAGCAGCGGAGACAGCTTCAGGACGCCTGCGATGTTGTCGAAGCCGTAGCTGATCTCGTCGGTTGGCAGCCAGTTTGTCGCGTCGATGTCGAGCAGCAGCAGGTCGCGGATCGCATTCTGGTATTCGGCGCGATTCAAGCGATGAAACGACTGGGTGCGTCCTGGGTTGGGGCTGGTCTCCGCCGCCCGATCCAGCGCCGCTTCGAGTGACGAGGTGAATGCGTCGATGACGGACTGCTGCGGTCGTGGCATGCCCGCGGGAGGCATCAGGCCAGCACGCAGCTTGACGACCGCCTTCTCCCATTCAGGCGCGTGGGCCGCGACGTTGGTCAGGTCGAACGTGTCGAAGGCCAGTCCCGCCGTCTTCTGACGCTGGTTGTGGCACGTGGCGCAGTACGTATCGACGAAGGCTCTCGAAGGCGCCGCGCTCGCCGGGGTCACGGATGCGGTTTGCGCTCGCTCCGCTGGAGCCGTACTGACGGCGGCAGATGTGGCCACTGCCCAGCAGGCGAGGAAGAAATGAACCCAACGGATCTTCATACACACTTCCCCTCCTCGCAGGACGTCGCAAAGCAAATGAGAGTCCAGCACCGCTCACGTCGATGCGCGGAAGATCGGTTAGACGAAATCCTCAATGAACATCGACATGTTTTGGTGTGAGCGAGCCCGCGCTCGATCCGTGGTGAGCGATCGCGCGGCCACGCAGTCTTGTCGGATTGCCCTGTGAGCGCCCCTCAATAATGTCGCGCGCACAGCGCAGAGACGCCTCACGAGAGGCGTCTCACGACGGTCATCGAGCGCATTCACGAGGTCTTCTGACAAATCAGTGGAAAGCGAATCGATGGGCCACATGCTTGTCGCTCTTTCTGATCGCACTGATCGCACGCGATCGTGATTGCCCGTCGCGCACGTGAGACGCGTGCGGATTTCATTCGCGAATCGCGCGCATCGCGCGATCGAGCGAGCGATGGCCCCGCGCTTGCTCAACGTCTCGCGCAAGCTGCGATCACCACCGATCGACGCCCATCGCATCCGCAGTGGAGACGCACCTCTCTTCATCCACTGTCGTCTGACGAAGGAGGACATCACATGCTCCGTTCCAAAGTGCGCGAAGCGCACCAAGAGACACTGTCAAGGCAAGGGCTCTGCAGGGGTGTCATCGGCAGAGCCCTTGCCTGGTTGATCGTGTTTGCGATCCTTCTGCCGTCGAGTCTCTCAGCCCAGCAGAATGCGACGCTGCAGGGCAGCGTCGTCGATGAATCAAAAGGCGTGATGCCTGGAGTGACCGTAACTGCGACCGACACCAGCACGGGTCGCCAGTCGCTCGCCGTGACGACGACAGACGGCCGCTACCGGTTCGAGAACCTGCCACCCGGTCCGTACAAACTCCGGATCGAGCTGGAGGGCTTCGCCACCGCGGAGATCAACAGCATCGAGCTGCTCGTCGGCACCAATGCCACGGTGCCGCCGATCACGCTGACGGTCGCGGGTGTCGCGGAGACGGTGACGGTCAGCTCGCAGACGCCGCTCGTCGACGTGACATCGTCGCAAGTGAGCGGCAACATCGATCGCCGCCAGATGGCGGAGCTGCCGTTGCAAGGCCGGAACTGGATGGAGTTGTCGCTCATGGTCAAGGGGATCACGGCGAACAACATCGGCAACACGCCGGGCGTCCCGGACGATCAGTTTCAGCTCAACCTCGATGGCCAGCAGATCTCGCAGCGCATCTCGGGGTCGGGCTTCGGCCAGCCGAAGATGAGTCGCGAAGCGATCGCGGAGTTTCAGATCGTCACGAACATGTACGACATCACGCAGGGCCGGTCGACGGGCGTGCAGGTCCAGGCGGTCTCCCGCGCAGGCACGAACGACTTTCATGGCTCGAGCTTTGGGTTCTTCCGCAGCGACAAGTTCAACGAGGCCGACCCGGTCAAGGGTGTCGTGCTGCCGTACTCGGATCAGCAGACCGGCTTCACGTTAGGTGGGCCAATCATCCGGGACAAGGTTCTCTTCTTCGGGTCCTATGAGTACGAGCGCAACCCGTCGACTGCCGTCCTGACGCCGACGGCCCTGCCGAACCAGACGTGGTCGCTGCCGTCGAACACGATCCAGAACAACTATCTGGCTCGGGCCGACTACCAGCAATCGTCGAAGAACAACTTCAGCGTTCGTCTGCAGCGCTGGACGCTCGACAGCCCATTCCAGATCTCGAGCGGGACCACGCATCCGTCGATGGCCGAGCACCAACGGTACTACTCCACGAACGTGTACGGGACATGGACCCGAGTCATGAGCAACGACATGACGATGCAGGTCCACCTCGGGACGTCTCGGTTCTCGTGGTACGACGATCCGATCCCCTCGAACTCGACGCAGTTTCACAACACGCCGTTCGGCGTTCCTGTCTTCCAGTTTCCGAACCTCTCACTGGGAGGACAGCAGAACTTCCCGAATTACTCGTGGATGAAACAGTATCCAGTCCGAGTCGAAATGAACTGGCACGCCGGGAAACACGAGATGAAATTCGGCGGAGAGTTCCTGAAGGACAGGCACACGAAAGTGTGGGACCTGAACCGGCGCGGCACGTTCACGTTCAACAGGCAGCCATCGACGGCGATCCTGGAGGCCGCGTTCCCCGCAGACTCCTGGGACAATCCGGCCGCGTGGGATCTCGGCCTGCTGCAGCCCTATCTGCAGCAGTACTCGATCTTCTTCCACAAGGACTACCTGGTCGATGTCGCTCGGTCCCAATCAGCGGCATGGTTCGGCGACAACTGGCGGCTGTCGAACAGTCTGACGATCAACCTCGGCGTCCGCTACGACGTGGATCCGGATGGTCTCAATCCGCAGTGGGTGAGAGAGGTCTCCATCCCGATCGACAACGGCGTAGACAACGGCGACTTCGGCTACCACCCGGGCGTGCGCGATCTCAACAACGTCGCGCCGCGTGTGGGGTTTGCCTACAACGTCCACGGAAACAATGACCTCGTCATCCGTGGAGGCACGGGCCTCTACTACAACTTCCCCGTGTCGAACGTGACGTACCGGCAGCAGTTCTACAACAACGCGATCGCCGCGGTCTTTCTGCCGACGGGAACGAATTTCCTTGCGGACCCTCTCAGCGGCGTGACACCGGAGCAGTACCTGGCGGGCGCCGTGCCGAAGCCGCCGCAGGAGACCACAATCATCTCTCCCGGCTACACCGATCCCTACAGTTGGCAAAGCTCGATCGGCTTCCAGAAGCAGCTGGGATCGCTGATGGCCTTCGACGTCGACTTCACGAGCCTCGAAGAGCGCGACATGGTGCGCAGCCGTGACGTCAACCTCTTCTACGACCCCGTGACGGGCTACAGCAAGGACCCGACGATCTACGGGCGGCCCAATCCCGCATGGGGTCTCGATCAGTGGCTCACCAGCGACGGCAAGACACAAAGCCGTCTGATCTCGAGCTCGTTCACGCGGCGCTTCAGCAACAATTTCCAGGCGAGCGTCGCCTATACCCGAGCGCTCTCGATGAAGGACAACACGACGGGGTTCGGGTATCAGGCTGACAACCCGTTCGACCAGGATGCCGACTGGGCGCAATCGGCGGCCTTCCAGCGCGATACGTTCCGATCGAACGGGATCGTCAGGCTGCCGTGGCAACTCTCCCTGGCGGGCTCGTACTTCTACGGATCGGGTGCGCATTTCAACCCCTCGAGCTCGGTGCGTCCGTACAGCAAGCCTGGCACGAACCGCTTGAACATCGGCGCGCCGATCACGATTCCCGCGGCCGTCCTCGATCGATGGGAAGGACCCGCAATGATTGCCACGGGTACGACCTGGCCGCGGAACGCGCTGCGAGGACTGCCGCTGCACAAGGTCGACATGCGCGTGACCAAGACGGTGACGCTGGTCAACAACGTGAACATCGAGCTGCTGGCCGAAGTCTTCAACGTCTTCAATCGGAAGAACTATGGCGCCTACAACACGACGATCACCTCGGCGTCGTTTGGCCAGCCGGTCGCGACTTCAGGCAATGCCTACGTTCCGCGCCAAGGGCAACTCGGTGTGCGGGTGAATTTCTAGCCCGCGTGTCATTCAAAATTCAAAATGCAAAATGCAAAAGGTTGAAATGCAAGACATATCGTTCGCACCACACACTGCATCTCCAGGCCGCTCTGCATTTTGCGTTTTGCTCTTTACATTTTGCATTACTGCAGCGACTCCTCTCCTGGCGGCATCACCTTCGACATTCCAGATCGAAGAAGCGACCATCGATGGCATTCAGTCGGCGATTCTGAAGGGTGAGCTGACGTCCACGCAGGTCGTTCAGCTCTATCTGAAGCGGATCAAGGCGTACGACGGCCCGTGTGTGGCCCAACCCGAGGGCATACTCGGGCCGTTCACCACCATCAAGCACGCCGGACAGATCAATTCGCTCATCACGCTGAATCTCCGGCCGGCGACGCGATCGGCGCATGGGTTCGACTCGCGGAAGGCGCGAAGCATGACCGATAGCGCCGACAACAGCGCGGACATGCCGGACGCGCTCGAAGTGGCCGCGAAACAGGATGCCTATTTCACGTCCACCGGAAAGCTGATTGGTCCTCTCCACGGCATCGTGTTCTCGGTCAAGGACTGGTACGACACCTTCGACATGCGCACCACGTCGGGACTGGATGTCGCCTACGCCAACGATCGTCCGCCGCACGATGCCACCTTCGTCTCGCGTCTGCGTGACGCCGGCGGCATCATCCTCGCGAAGGCAAACGTGGGATCGGGAATCTCGCGGAGTCCGTTCGGCGGCGTGAGCTGCAATCCGTACGATACGGAGCGATCGGCTGGCACCTCGAGCAGCGGATCCGGATCATCGGTGGGCGCCAATCTCGTCACGTGCTCGATCGCGGAAGAAACTGGCGGCTCGATCCTCCATCCGACGAAGAACAACAGCGTCGTCGGCCTGGCGCCGACACAGGAGCTCGTCAGCCGCAAAGGCATGTACGACGCCGGCTACAACACGCGCGTCGGTCCCATCTGCCGCACGGTCAAGGACGCCGCGACGGTGCTCGACGTCATCGCGGGATACGACCCGAAAGACGAGCTCACCGTATTCAGCGTCGGTCGCCGGCCCTCGTCACCCTATCAGAGTTTCGCGAGCGAAAAGCGGCTGGACGGCATCCGCATCGGCGTGATTCGCGAGTACATGGATCGATCGCTCTTCAATGAAGCGGACACCGAAAGCATCGACGCGACCGAACGCGCGATCGCGGAGTTGCAGAAGCTGGGGGCAACGATTGTCGATCCGGGACCGGGCGGCGCGCTCTTGCAGAAGTACATCGACAAATACGCGCCGTCGGTGCTGAACAAGCTGTTCATCGCGCGGTTCCCTGAAGCCTTTCCGCTAGACGCGCACGGCAAGCCGTCGGCCGATCACATCGCGTCGCTGGTGGATATGTATCTGAATCCATCGCTCACACCAGCCGGAGTCAACATCCGCAGCTTCGGGCAGTCGCAGTCGATCGGCGAATCACGATTCATGCTCGAGCTGTATCTCAGGGAGCGCGGTGATGCGAGCATCAAGACCGTCAAGGACCTGAACGAACAGTCGAAGCCTTTGACGGACACTCGACCCGATTCCGGCAGCAACGCACGCGGAAGAGACGGCGGCGGCGCCGAGAACAACAGGAACGCGCAGACGCTGGACAATGCCAACCGGTGGCTGACGCGATTTGCGGTTCAGCAGATCGTGCTGCAGGCGATGGAGGACCTGCACATCGATGCGATGGTGTGCCCGACCGGAAACGTTCCGCCTTACGTGCTCGGACGGCCACTCGAACCAACCATGAACGGACGTGGACCTTCGATCTGGAGCTTCCTCGGCACGCAAGGCTTTCCGGAGCTTGGCGTGCCAGCTGGCTTCACAAGGCAGGTGTACGACCGCGTTCGCGATGCCACGGCGCCGGGAGGCACGCGTCTCCTCAGCCCGGTTCCCGCGAAGCTTCCGCTGTCTGTGATGTTCTTCGGGCGTCCATTTGGGGAGCCGACGCTGTTTCGAATCGCATCGGCCTTTGAGAACGCGACCCATCACCGCGAGCCGCCGCCTGATTTCGGGCCGGTTCAGTGACCTGTGGAAACGGAGTTGACGGAGGGAACGGATCAACACGGAGACACGGAGCAACGGAGGATGAACGGAGGGAAACGATAGCTCGAAGCGCCCTCAGGACAGGGTGGACCGCGAAGCGCCGGTCCACCCGTGATCCTTCGTTTCACCGTTTCTCCGTGTTGATCCGTTACCTCCGCCACCTCCGTGAACTCAGCGCAATGATCACCATGATTGACCGCAGCCACATCGCAGAGGGAGCATTCCGGTGACAGCTCACGTCGCGAGGTCACCGATGCCTTCCAAGGTCACCGACTACGTACGGACGACCATCGATCGCACGCAGGGGCGATCGATGGTCATGTCTGCTGGAGGTATCGCGGCGAGCGAACATCCGCTGGCGTCGCAAGCGGGGGCATCTGTCCTCGCGCGCGGTGGTCACGCTGTGGATGCGGCGATTGCCGTCAACGCCGCAATGGGTGTCGTGGCGCCGATGATGAACGGCATCGGCGGCGACCTCTTCGCCATCGTCTACGATGCCGCCTCGGGAGAGCTTCACGGCCTCAACGGCAGCGGGTGGGCGCCGGCGGCGCTGACGATCGAACGATTGCGCGCGCGCGGCATCACCAGCATGCCGCAGAGCGGTATCAACGCCGTGACAATTCCAGGCGCGGTGTCCGCATGGGCGAAGTTGAACGATCGCTTCGGGCGCAAGCCGCTCTCCGACGTGCTCGCGCCAGCGATCCGGATCGCCGAGGAAGGGTTTCCAGTTCCGGAGATCACGGCAGCGGAGTGGAGTGGCAGCGAAGCTCACCTGCGGACAGACGATGAGGCCACGCGGCTCTACCTGCCCGACGGCCGGCCGCCTCGCGTCGGGCAGATCTTCATGAACCCTGATCTGGCGGGCACGTATCGGACGCTGGCGTCGAAGGGGGGCGACGCGTTCTACCGTGGAGAGATCGCGCGCCGCATCGTGAGCTGCTCGGAGCGCCATGGCGGTGTGCTGACGGCTGTCGATCTCGCCGCGTACGACGCCGAGTGGGTTGCCCCGCTTTCGACGACCTATCGCGGGTGGACCGTGTACGAGCTGCCGCCGAATGGGCAAGGGATCGCAGCCCTCATGATGCTCAACCTGATCGAGCACGCGCCGATCGGATC
>Ga0114129_10008550_pt1 | contig 14592 bp, 14 predicted proteins | sample RhiMetdeltSRZDD1_FD_80071 | JGI IMG/M metagenome (GOLD analysis project Ga0114129, IMG submission 80071) | Populus rhizosphere microbial communities from Tennessee, USA - Rhizosphere MetaG P. deltoides SRZDD1 (version 2) (version 2) | ecosystem: Host-associated > Plants > Roots > Rhizosphere >... | reverse complement strand
TGGTGTGAGATACACTCACGTCGTACGACGCAGACGCCAGTTGCAACCCGGCTCGTCCCGCCATTTCCGCTCTCGCAGTTCGTGGACTGTTTCTGGATCCATTCCGGCTACCTCGGTCTGCAATTGTGGAGCCGATCGGAATGTCGCCGCGGCGCTTTCTCGACGTGTTTCAGTGGCACGTGGGACTGTCGCCGAAGGCGTTCTGCCGGATCCGACGATTCGCGGCCGTGCTGCGGTGCATCGAGCGTGCGGCCGTCGTCGAGTGGGCGGACGTCGCGCTCTCATGCGGCTATTTCGATCAAGCGCACTTCAACCACGACTTCCGGGCGTTCTCGGGAGTGAATCCGTCGACGTACCTGCGGCAGCACATCTCGCGTACGCACGTCGGCGTCACGCCCCAGCCGACTACGCTCCGCCCAGGTACGCACGCATGACGATCGCGCTCGACGGACACGCCGACGTGAACTCCACCGACTGCTTCACATCGTCCGGCACATCGGCACGGCTGACTGGCGTGAAGCCGAAACGTGGAAAGAATTCCGGAGCCGTCGTCGTCAGCAGGTAAGCGACCGAGGCGCCGCGCTGACGCGCGAGCGTGAGCGCCGCGTCGGTCAACCGACGGCCGAGACCCGTTCCGCGCCAGTCCGCGTCGACGACGAGGGACCGCAGCAGGACGCCGGAGGGATACAGCTCGAGGACCGCAGATCCGATCGTGCGGCCTTTCGCGCGTGCAACGAGCGCGGACTCCATCCATCCATCGACGCCGGCGGTCGGCAGACCGTTCGCGGTCAGCAGCCGTTTGATGTCTGCGAGATCGCCGCGGACCGCTGGCTCAATCGAGGGATCGTTCACGCGCGTGCTCCCTGACAGCACGGCAGGCTGTGCGCGGCCTCGTGACGAACGCAGCACCCGGTCGCCTTTCGCAGACGCTCGGCGTCCCTGCCGATCGCGTCGACGTGACCGAGCGCATGTGTCGCGATCTCCGTCAGCGTCCGCAGGACGGTGTCCTCGAGCGGCGCGAGGCGATAGTGCACCCACAGACCCTCGCGGCGCGTCGCGACGAGACCGGCGCGGCGAAGATAGGCCAGGTGGCGCGACACGGTCGGCTGCGGCAGCTTCAGCGTGTCGTGGATGTCACAGACGCAGATCTCGCCGCCGGTCAGCAGCGCCAGGATCCGCAGCCGCGTCCCGTCGGCCAGTGCCTTGAAGAGCGTTTCGATCGATTTCAGGCGGGTGCTCATATATTCGCCTTGACAAATATAGCACGCGCCCGATATCGTCGGGCTATATTCGTGTCCGCGAATAGGAGCTTCATCACGGAGGACAGGAGTGTCCTCCGTGGTGAAAGAGCTGGAGATCACCAATGCCGGCCCGCAACGAACTGACCGACACGATCCAGGAAAAGTACGGCGCGATCGCGAGCGCGATCTCCAGCGCGTCGGCGAAGCCCGCGTGCTGCGGCCCGACCGCGTGCGGGTGCGGCGATCCGATCACGTCAAATCTCTATTCCGATGCCGAGACACGCGACCTCCCCGCCGATGCCCTCGCCGCGTCCCTCGGCTGCGGAAATCCGACGGCGCTCGCCGCGCTCGAGCCGGGCCAGACGGTTCTCGACCTCGGGTCGGGCGGCGGGATCGACGTGTTGCTCTCCGCCCGGCGCGTCGGACCGACGGGTAAAGTGTACGGTCTCGACATGACGGATGAAATGCTGGCGCTCGCGCGTGAGAATCAGCGCAAGGCCGGTGCGACGAACGTCGAGTTCCTGAAAGGCACCATCGAAGCGATCCCGCTGCCCGACCACAGCGTGGATGTCATCATCTCGAACTGCGTCATCAATCTCTCGAGCAACAAGGACGCCGTGCTGCGCGAGGCGTTTCGCGTCCTGAAACCGGCCGGCACGCTCGCCGTGTCGGACGTCGTCCTGCGCGGCAGCGTGCCGGCCGCGATTCGTCGCAGCGTCGAGCTGTGGGTCGGCTGCGTCGCGGGCGCGCTCGAGGAACGCGAGTACGCATCGAAGCTCACGAGCGCCGGCTTCGTCGACGTGGAAATCGAGCCATGGCGCGTGTATAAGGTTGACGACGCCCGCGCGTTTCTTGCCGACGCAGGTGGCGACATCGACGGCCTCGCGGCTGACGTCGACGGAAAAGTCGCAAGCGCGTTCGTGCGCGCGCGCAAACCGGCCGCGACGAGCTGCTGCGGACCGGCGTGCTGCGCGTAACGCAACAGGCTGCTGTGCATGACGCGCCAGCCAACAATGCGAGAGACCGATGATGTCCTACGCCGTCCAGCTCCAGCACCTCGGTAGTGTCCCCGTCGCCGTCATCCGACGCCAGGCGCGTGCGTCCGAACTTGCGCGCGTCGTACCGGAGTGCTGTGGCCTGGTCTGGAACGCCGTGCGTGCGCAGCGGGTGCACGCCGGTCGCCACGTCGCGATCTATTGGGATTGCAGCATTCGGCTCGAAGTGGGTGTGGAGCTGTACGAACCGTTTGCCGAGCACGGCGAGGTCGTACGCTCGGCAACACCCACTGGGGCGGTTGCATTCGCAACGCATTTCGGACCTTATGGCGGCCTCGGCGCGGCGCATGAGGCCATTCGCCAATGGTGTATGGCCAACAATCACCGCCTGGCTGGCCCAAACTGGGAGATCTATGGTCACTGGCAGCGCGAGTGGGATACCGATCCATCGCGAATTCACACGGACGTCTACTATCTGCTCTCAGGTGACCCTGGCCTCTAAGCCTCTTTTTCGATCGCTTTGTGGTCTTTGCGAGCCTTGCGGTTCGTAACGGTTTGGCGTTTCGTCGTTAAAGGATGCCGCTCCCGATGACCGCTGTGATGGTCCAACGGGTGATCTTCGCGTGCGTGCACAACGCGGGTCGGTCGCAGATGGCCGCGGCGCTCTTCAACGCGATCGCCGATCCGGGTCGCGCCCGGGCGATCTCGGCCGGCACCGATCCGGGCACGCGCGTGCATCCGGTCGTCGTCGAGGCGATGCACGAAATCGGCATCGATCTGTCGGCGTCCCACCCGCGGCGGTTGACGGACGACCTCGCGCGCGGCGCGGCGTGGCTCGTCACCATGGGGTGCGGCGACGCCTGCCCGCACGTTCCAGGTCTGCGGCGCGAGGACTGGCCGCTCGCCGATCCGAAGGATCGACCGATCGCGGAGGTCCGCGCGATCCGCGACGAGATCCAGCGGCGCGTCGCGGCGTTCGTCGATTTACACGGATGGCATGAGGCGTCGGTATAATTCCCAACCCACGGTCCGCCTAAAGGCGGACACTACGTACGATGATCGAACCTACGATGATGCGATTCGCACTCGTTCTTGGCGCAGTCCTGCTCATGACGACGAATCAGGCGCAGACGCGGAAGCAGCTGATCGCGCATCGCGGCGCCTCCGGGTACGCGCCGGAGCATACCCTGGCCGCCTATCGGCTCGCGATCGAGCAGCACGCCGACTTCGTCGAGCCCGACCTGGCGATTACCAAGGACAACGTGCTCATCTGCATGCACGATGACACGCTGGAGCGGACGACCAACGTCGCGGAGATCTATCCCCGGCGCCGCTCGACGATCACCGACGCCGAAGCACGCGGCTCCGTCAACGAGGACATCCGCCGGCCGGGTCCACACTGGCTCGTTGGCGACTTCACGATCGACGAGATCAAGCGGCTGGACGCCGGCAAGTGGTTCAAGCCCGAGTTCGCGGGCGAGAAGGTCCCGACGTTTCAGGACATGATCGATCTGGTGCGCGGCAAGGCCGGACTGTATCCGGAGCTGAAGTCGCCGAAGCTGTACGAGTCGCGCCACGTCGACCAGGTGAAGCTGTTCGTCGACATCATCAGGCGCAACGGCCTCGAGCGCGTCGAATCGCTCGAGGCGACGCCGATCGTCATCCAGTCGTTCGACGAATCGGCGATCCGCCGCGTCGCCGTGGAGCTGCCGACCATCCCGCGGGTGTTTCTGACGTCGAAGGACGAGGACGTGACCGACGCGCGCCTGAAGGCGCTGAGCGCGTTCGCGACCGGCATCGCGCCCGAGAAATTCGTGATCGCCCGCCACCCCGAGATGGTCAACGCGGCGCACGCGGCCCGGCTGACGGTCACCTCATGGACGTTCCGCGCCGATCAGAAGACGACGTTCGCCGACGTGACCGAAGAGATGTCGCACTTTCTCTACACGCTCGGCATCGACGCGCTCTTCACGAACAACCCGGACAAGTTTCCACGGCGGTAGTTGGCGAATACTCACCAGCTCGCCAATTCACGAACCCGCCAATTACTTCATCACCCCCATGAACACGAGCACCAACTCGAACACCAGGATCAGAACGATCGCGAGCTCCAGCAGCTGCCCGCGCGAGATGGACGACTGCTCCACCGCGAACCGGTAGACATCGTCCAGCGTCTTCAGCTTCTCCTGTACGTTCGCCTTCCACGTGCCGAGACCGAGGCGCGCCGCGACGAGCCCGAACAGCCGCGCGGCGTAGATATCGCCGACGAACTTCAGCGTGTTCTCGGTGTGATCCGTCAGCTCGTTGACGTCGATGAACAGCGAATGAACCTGGCGGGCCGCGCGCGCGTAGCGCGAGCCCACCCACTCGTCGTACCACTTGGGATGCTGGAGCCGCGCGTAGATCGCCGCCAGCTCGTCGTCCAGCAGCTGATCGTAGTAGCGGAACTCGAGCAGCTGCGAGTTCGCGAACTCGAGGATCTCCAGCGCCGCCTGGGCGCCCGCCGGCGTGTCGTAGACGAACGCCGCGTTCCACGTCGGAATGACGACGTCGTCGCTCAGGTACGACAGGCGGTGCCGGAGGATGGTCTCCTTCTCCTGGTTGCTCAGCGCCTGCCGCTCGCCGCGCAGCATCGTCGCGATCGCTTCGCCGCGCTCGTCGATCAGCTCCTCGGCCGACTCGGGACGATCGAGCTCGTTCACCACGTACACCAGATAGTCTTCGCTGAGGCGCCGGTCGCGCAAACCGTTCGTGGCCGGCCGCAGGCGCGTGACGATCTGGCCGCAGACGCTTTCCGCACGCTGCTCGAATTCGGGGCTCTCGATCAGCGTCTGGCCGATCGAGAGCAGATCCGTCCAGTTGCCGCAGCACGATTTGCTGAGCGCGATCGAGATGACGCCGTAGTCGTACACGCGGAACCGCACCTGAAAGCCGTCGAGCTCCGGGATGTCGACGGCGCTGCCGTCGAACGAAATCGGCGGCTTCTCGTATTGGATGTAGGCCGGCGTCGCCGGCTTCGGCGTCAGCTTCGCGGCGACCGGCGACGCGCCGACGAGCGGCCCGACGGCCTGCAGGTCGATCGTCTCGGCGACGTCGAAGAGGTAGAACGCGACGATCTGTCCAGCGCGGATTTCCACCACGAGCGACGTTCGAATGTACTCCGAAAGGTGCCTGGTGCTAGGTGCCAGGTGCCAGGTGCTGTGCCACGTGCCAGGTGCCAGGTGCTGTGCCACGTGCCAGGTGCCAGGTGCTGTGCCAGGTGCCAGGTGCTGTGCCAGGTGCCAGGTGCGAGGGTGCGGCACCAAGCACCAGGCACCCGGCACCAGCACCAGGCACCCAGCACCAGGGACCCGGCACCAGCACCAGGCACCCAGCACCAGGCACTCGGCACCGTGTGGTGATGTCTATTTACAACGGCTTCGTGTTTCCGTTACATACGCTCACTACGATTCCAGGAACCCAGTCTCGAAGAGGTGACTGCATGCGAACGCTGCTGCGGACGTGCTGCACGGCCGTCGTTCTCGTCTTCTTTCTGCTGTTCGTCGGCGCGAGCGCCTTCGCGCAATTCGAAACCGGCTCGGTCGTCGGCACGGTGCGCGACACCTCGGGCGCCGTCGTGCCCGGCGCGACCGTCACGCTGACCAGCACATCGACCGGCATCGTCGTCACGAGGACGACAGCGGCGGACGGGTCGTACGAGTTCTTCACCGTCCGGCCGGGCGTGTACCTCGTGACGGCCGAAAAGTCCGGCTTCGCGATCGCGCTGGTCGACAACGTCCAGGTGCTGGTCGGTGCGCGCATGCGTGTCGATCTCCAGATGTCGGTCGGCCAGGTCACGGAAAAGGTGGAAGTGACCGCCTCGAGCCCGCTGCTCGAGACGGACACGAGCCAGCGCGGCCAGGTCATCACCGGCGATCAGATGCGCGACCTCGCGCTGAACGGACGCGAGTACTCATCGCTGGCACTGCTCACGACCGGCGTGCGGCAGTCGGCGCTCAACAAGACCACGACCGGGACGCCGCGCGAAGGGGCGTTCAACGTCAACGGCCTGCGGAGCACGTTCAACAACTTCCTGATCGACGGCGTCGACAACAACGCGTACGGCACGAGCAATCAGGGGTTCTCGAACCAGGTGATGCAGCCGCCGCCCGATGCCGTCGGCGAGTTCCGCGTCGTCACCAACAATCAGAGCGCCGAGTACGGACGCGCCGCCGGCGCGACGGTCAACGTCGTCTACCGCAGCGGCTCGAACGATTTCCACGGCGACGCCTGGGAGTTCTTCCGCGACACCGCGCTGAACGCAACAACGTATTTCAAGCCGCCGGACGGCCAGAAGCCGCCGCTGCGGCGCAACCAGTTCGGCGGCGTCGCGGGCGGACCGCTCCTCAGGAACCGCGCGTTCTTCTTCGGCGACTACGAGGGCTTCCGTCAGGATCGCAAGACGACGACGTTCTCGACGATCCCGGCGGCGGCGCAGGCCTCGGGCATCCTGGCGGTCGATGTCCGCGATCCGCGCACGGGCGTCGCGTACCCGGCTGGCACGGCGATTCCGATGACCGCGTTCGCGCGGAAGGTTCTCGGCGGGCTGCCAGCCCCGAATCTCGCGGGCACGGCGAACAACTACTCGATCGCCCAGGACTTCACGAACAACTCGGACAAGGCGGGCGGGAAGATCGATCTGCGCCTCAGCCCGGCGATTTCGACGTTCGGCCGCTACGGATGGCGCGACCTCGGCACGGACGACCAGCCGCCGCTGCCGCTTCCCTCGGGCGGCGGGGGCAACGGGCACATCTACGTGCGGAACAAGCAGCTCGTGCTCGGCACCACGTACGTGGTGAACAACAGCTCGCTGCTCGAAGTCCGGTTCGGGTGGTCGAACACGCAGGGCGGCAAGAACCCGCCGGCGCTCGGATCGCCGAGTGCGCTCGACGCGTTCAGCATCGCCGGCCTTCCGACCGATACGCGCATCGCCGGCGGCCTGCCGACGCAGAGCATCACCGGCTATTCCCAGTTCGGCCGCCAGGCGACGAACCCGCAGTGGCAGTACCCGACGGTCTGGAATCCGAAAGTGAACTACTCGTGGCTGTTGAACCGCCACTCGCTCAAGGCCGGGTACGAGTTCCAGCGGATCAACGTCGAGGTCCAGGACGTCAACCCGTTGTACGGCCTCGACACCTACAACGGGCAGTTCACGCGGCCGGCGGGCGCGACATCGAACAATCTGTACAACCTCGCCGACTTCATGCTCGGCCTGCGCGCGAACTACGCGATCAGCACGCTGTTCATCGCGCAGATGCGGCAGAACCTGCACTTCTGGCACCTCCAGGACGACATCCGGCTCAACGATCGGCTGACGCTGAACGCCGGCCTGCGGTACGAGTACGCGACGCCGATGTGGGAAGCCCACAACCTGCTGACGAACTTCGATCCGAACGCGAAGGCGATGATCACCGCGAAAGACGGGCCGATCGCGGATCGCGCGCTCGTCGATCCGGACCGGAACAACTTCGGACCGCGGCTCGGCTTCGCGTACACGCCGGCGGCCAACACCGTCGTTCGCGGAGGCTGGGGCATCAGCTACGTGCACATCAACCGCATCGGCTCGGCGAACCTGCTGTCGATCAACGGACCGCAGGTGATCCGCGCGTCGGTGACGCAAACGGATCCGACGGCGGCCAGCTTCCGCCCGACCGAGCAGGGCTATCCGGCCGGCCTCACCGATCCGTCGCGATTCAACCCGCTGACCGCGCTCATCAGCTACATCCCGCGCGATTTCCAGTCGAGCCCGGTCCAGAGCTGGTACGTGTCGCTGCAGCGCGAGTTCGCGAAGAACATGCTCGTCGACATCGCGTACGTCGGCAACAAGGCGGACGACCTGCTGCTCGTCGCCAACTACAACCAGGCGGCGGTCAACAACGCCGCCGGCTCGGTCCCGCTCGCCGCGCGCCGGCCGATCCAGACGTTCGGCGACATCACGTACGTCTTCAACGGCGGGAAGTCGCGCTACAAGGCGCTGCAGGCGAAGTACGAGTGGCGCATGGGGAGCGACGTGACGCTGATCAGCTCGTTCACGCTCTCGGAAGCCAGGGACAACGGCGCCGGGGCGCTCGAGAACCAGAACGGCAACTTCCCGGCGCCGCAGGATCTCAACAACCTCGACGCCGACTTCGGCCTGTCGGGATACCACCAGCCGTACAGCAGCACGACGAGCTTCGTCTACTCGCTGCCGTTCGGCCGCGGCAAGCGATGGGGATCGAACGTGTCGCCGGCGCTCGACGCGCTCGTCGGCGGCTGGCAGGTCTCGGGCATCAATACGATCACGCCGGGCGAGACGGTCACGTTCACCTACAGTCCGGCCGCGGCGTTCCAGGTGTCGGCGATCACGAACGATTTCTCGGGCGCGAACAACTACCGCCCGAACGTGACGTGCGATCCGTACGCGCCGAAGGGGCAGCAGTCGATCACGAGCTGGTTCAACACGACGTGCGTGTCGGCGCCGACGTCGCCGGACGCGCCGTTCGGCAACGCGCCGCGCAACTCCGTCCGCGGGCCGAATTTCTGGCAGTTCGATTTCGCGGCGATCAAGAACGTCGCGATCGCCGAGGGGCCGCGGCTCCAGTTCCGCCTGGAGGCGTTCAACCTGTTCAACCGCGTCAACTTCACGGCGCCGGCGGCGAACCGCAGCGTCGCGACGTTCGGCACGATCACGTCGACCTTCGACGCGCGCCAGGTGCAGTTGGGGGTCAAGGTATTGTGGTAACGCGTCATGGCTGACGGCTGATGGCTGATGGCGCGACCGTCCATGGACCTTCCGCGATCAGCCTTCAGCCATCAGCCCTTCACGTGCTGGAGAGCGCCGCTCCTCCACGGCCCGGTGATCGCGAATGTGAGGTTTGTCCTCGGCGCAGTCCTCCTTTGTGCGACGGATCCTGGGCTCGAGCGATGAAAGCGCTGAGGGGAACCGCGGCGGTTGCGGTGCCGACGGCGGTTTTCAGGAACGAACGACGATTCATCAGACCTCCTCGAAAGCAATGCGGGCGACGCCGAGTCGCTGCCCGTCGAGGCGTGAGTCTGATCGCTGCGTGTCGCGAATGCGGAACGGCCGCGTAAAATTTCGATAACGAAGGGCGACCCTAAAACGACGTCTTGTCGATCGGCTCGAGGATGATGAACCAGTTGTCGCAGTCGGTGCGCGAGCCGCCCGCCATCGCCACCGTGAAGATCAGATTGAGCGACGGGATCTCCCAGCGCTGACGGGCGCGGCCCGCGTCCATCGCGACCCGGAACGGCTTCAGCAGGTTGTCGGGGGAATCGTGATCGCGGTGCGCGTCCTGGACGCCCTTGAAGATCGCGAACTCGCGCCGCGGACCGAGGTGGACTTCGAACTGCGCGACGCCCCCGACGAAGTGGTCGTAGACGCGCTCGCCGTACTGGCCGTCGGCTTCGCGGCACGACCACCAGCTGCCTTCGAGAATCTTGCGCGGGTCGGACGTGAACGGCGTGAACTGCGAGACGCCCTGCGCGGCGAGCGCCGCCGCGAGGTTGAACGCCCAAACCGTCAACGCGAGCGCACCGATGAGAGGCCAGGCTCGCCTGGCAGCCGACTGGCGCACGGCACTCCTTTCGTGAAGAGTCGCTGTCAGCTCTCGGCCGTCCAGCTCCCGGCAGCTGATGGCTGACAGCAGACGGCCGATGCCCTGAAGTACGCGCAGGATACCCGATCGGCCCGTTAACCCACAATTAACAGTTTAGACACAGGCGCGATATTCGGGGCCGGTACCCTCGACGCCACATGGCCAGACACCGCGTCCTGATCGTCGAGGACGAGCCCGACATTGCGGGCCTCATCAAGCACACGCTCGAGCGGGGCGGCGACGCCGAGGCCGAAATCGTCGGGGCCGGCGACGCCGCCCTGAAATCGGCGACCGAGCGGCCGCCGGACCTGATCATCCTGGACCTCAACCTGCCGGTCATCAGCGGGATCGAAGTCTGCCGCATCCTCCGCTCGCGGACGGACGTCCCGCGGATGCCGATCATCATGCTGACGGCGCGCACCAGCGAGGACGACCGGGTGACGGGCCTGGATCACGGCGCCGACGATTACGTGACCAAGCCGTTCAGCCTGCGGGAACTGTCGGCGCGCGTCCGCGCCGTGCTGCGGCGCGGTCAGAACGCCGAGGACCGCCGGCCGGCCGGCTACAAGGGCGCGCATCTGATCGCCGACTTCGACGCCGTCGCCGTCTCGGTCGACGGCGAACCGATCCGCCTGACGCGCCGGGAGTTCGAGCTGCTCCGCTACCTCGTACAAAATAAAAATCGCGTAGTCTCGCGCGATCGGCTCCTCGAGCGCGTCTGGGGCTACGAGCGCATGGTGGAAACGCGCTCGGTGGACGTGCACGTCGGCCGCCTTCGCGGAAAGCTCCGCACCGCCGGCAGCCAGATCGAGACCGTCGTCGGCCTCGGGTACCGGTTCGTCGATTGATCTTCCGCGCGCGCCCCGGACGGCTGTACAGTTCGGGGGCACAGGAGGATCTCGATGGCCGAACCTGCCCAGACGTACCAGAACCACAGGCGATTCTTTCCGCTGTTCCACTTCGTCGCGTTTCCGATTCTCCTCCTCAACTTTCTGAACGCGATCAGGCACGTGTACCTCGCGCCCGGCGATCGCAGCACGTGGTTCGCTCTGCTCGTCGCGTTCGGACTCGTCGCGCTCGCGCTGGCCGGTCGTGTGATGGCGCTGAAGGTTCAGGATCGCGTCATCCGGCTCGAGATGCAGCTTCGTCTCGCGCGCGTGCTGCCGCCCGAGATGCTGGCGCGCTGCACGTCGCTCACGCCTCGCCACCTCGTCGCGCTGCGCTTCGCGAGCGATGCGGAGCTCCCGGAGCTCGTGCGCGAGGTCGCGGAAGGGCGGCTGCAGACGGAGAAGGACATCAAGCTGCGCGTGAAGAACTGGCAGGCCGACTGGTTGCGCGCCTGACGGGCGCGGACGCGACTCGGGGTTCGGGATTCGCTACTTCTTTACAGAGCGAAGGAACTTCGGCGGAATCAGCCACCGCAGATCGCCGGGGCCGTTCGGCGGGATTTCCTCGAGATCGATCCTGCAGACCGCGCCCTTCTTGAACTCGATCGGATGCCGCGAGCCGATCAATCGGGCGGCGAGCTCGCCGATGCCCGGCTCATGACCGACGAGCGCGATGCGCGTCTTGCGCGCGTGCTTCTCGAGATCGCCGATGAGCGCCGAATACGAGGCGCCGGGCGCGAGCGAGTCGACGTTGACGATCGCCGGACGCGATCCGATCTCCGCCGCCACAATCTCGGCGGTCTGACGCGCCCGCACGAGCGGGCTCGACAGCACGATGTCGAACTCGATATCGAGATTGGCGAGGCCCCGCGCCGTCTTCCGCATCTTCGACATGCCGTCGGATGTGAGCGGCCGCTTCGTGTCGTCCGGCCACTCGTCGCCTCGCTCCGCGGCGATGCCGTGACGGATCAGGTACAGCTCGCAGGGACCGGCCATCGCCTAGACCGCGCGGCGCTCGCCGCGCGTCTTCGGCGTGAGCGTCGTGCCCGCCGTCTGGCGGGCGGGTTCGGCGGCCAGCTTCGCGGTGATCGTTTCGATCGCGTCGCGCTCGCGTACGTACCGCGCGTGGAGGCGGCGGCACGCTTCATCGAGCGCGACGACCAGCGCGTCGAGCTCCCGCCAGACCGTCACGTTCGGCGGCGTCAGGGAGGCCTGTACGTCGCGGGTGCGATCGATCAGAATCTGCAGGTCGTGCATGCGCCCCAGCACGTCCTGGCTTCGTTTCAGCGTCGCCAGGGCGGGAGTTTTCGTCTCGCCGGCGAGCTCCGTCGAGAGCTCCAGCGCGTAGCGCAGCTTCTTGAGCGCGATGCGAACGTCATGCAGCCGCTCGGGCAGGTAGACGGCGCCGGCGCTCTCAATGGCGTCGGACACCCGCCGCGCGCGGCGCGCGACGCGCGCGTCGACGGCCCACGCCGCGGCGCGTCCGCGCGCCACGCCGCGCCCGTTCGAAGGCGCCGTGTCCGTCGAGGCGGCGAGGCGTTCGCCGACGCGGTCGAGCTTGTGCGCCGTCCGCCAGAGACGCGCCACCGGCAAATCACGGTTGAGATGGCGGCGCACTTCTTGCCGCGATCGGGCGACGCCGATGCGAACGCGTTTGAGCGCGTTCGCATGCATCGAACGTGACAGCTGCAACTCGTCGATCAGCATCAGCAGCACGTCCTGCTCGCGCACCGCGCCCAGCCGGGCGGTCACTTTGCGAAGCCGGCGGTTCAGCTTTTTCGCGACGGCCGCATCGAGCTGCAGCACTGGAATCAACTCGCGCAGCCGGCGCGACGCCACACGCGCGCGGTGCAGCGCGCGCACATCCCCCTTCTCGAGTCCGGAGAGCGCGCGCCTGAAGCGATCCACCCGTTTTTTCAGCAGCTTGGCGCGAGGGACCTTTACGGACATCGTCAGGGATCGGGCAGGAAAAGAGTCATTATAGTAGGGCGAGTTCCAATGCGCATAGCGGCGATCGACATCGGAACCAACTCGATTCACATGATCGTGGTCGAGATCCGGCCGGACTTCTCGTTCGAGGTCATCGATCGGGAGAAAGAGATGGTGCGTCTGGGCGCAGGCGGTCTGGACGGACGCTCGCTCACGCCCGAAGCGATGCACTCCGCGCTCCAGGTCCTGTCGAAATTCAGGCGTCTGGCCGAATCGCATAGGGTTGAAGAAGTTATCGCCGTCGCAACGAGCGCGACGCGCGAAGCCGAGAACGGCGGCGAGTTCCTGCGGGCGGTGACCCAGCAGACCGGGATTCGCCCGCGCGTGATCTCCGGAACGGAGGAAGCCCGGCTCATCCATCAGGCGGCGGTCTACGGCGTCGGCGCGTCGGGCGACGTCGCCGTGGTCGTCGACATCGGCGGTGGCAGCGTCGAAGTGACGCGCGGGCCCGGTGCCGCGGTCGACATGGGCCGCAGCTTCAAGCTTGGCGTCATTCGCCTGACCGAGCGCTTCGTCAAGTCCGACCCGATCGAGGCGCGCGAGGAGCGCAAGCTCGTTCGCCACATCGACGCCGATCTCGGCAAGTACCTCGATCAGATCGCGCGCGCCAGATTCGATCGCGTGATTGGGACCTCCGGCACGATTCTGAGTCTGGGCGCCGTCGCCGCCGCGGCTGAAGGGCGGCCGGCCGGGCCGCTTCGCAGCCGCCGCGTTCCCGCGAAGCTGCTGCGCCGGCTGCGCAAGAGCGTCGTCACGCTCGATCTCGAGCAGCGGATGCGCATCCCCGGGCTCGAGCCGCGCCGCGCGGATCTCGTCGTGGCGGGCGCCATCCTGCTCGACGAAATCCTGCGGCGCCTCGGCGCGGAGGAGATCACGCTGTGCGATCTGTCCCTGCGCGAGGGGCTCGTCCTCGATTACATCGCGCGCCATCGCAAGGAGATCGCGCAGGCGGATCGGTACCCCGACGTCCGGCGGCGCAGCGTGTTCGAGCTCGCCGAGCGCTGCAACTACTGGCCCGAGCACGCGCAGCACGTGGCGCGGCTCGCGACGGCGCTCTTCGATCAGACGCGCGCGATTCACGGGCTCACGGATCGCGAGCGCGAGCTGCTCGAGTACGCCGCGATCCTCCACGACGTCGGCGTTCACATCAGCTACGAGCGCCATCACAAACATTCGTACTACCTGATCCGCAACGGCCAGCTTCGCGGGTTCGAGCCGGACGAAATCGAGATCATCGCGCAGACGGCCCGCTACCATCGCCAGGCGACGCCGAAGCGCCGCCACGAGGGATTCGGGAGCCTGAAGCGCGGCAAACGCCGGACGATCCGTACGCTGTCGGCGATTCTCCGGCTCGCGGAGAGCCTCGACCGCAGCCACGCACAGACGATCACCGCGCTGGAGCTGCACGACCGCGGCGACGACGACCTGCTGCAGATCCGCGCGTCGGGCGACTCGGAACTGGAGCTCTGGTCCGCCGCCCGGCACGCCGCGCCATTCGAGCGGATGATGGGCAAGCCGCTCCGCCTTGAATCGACCCAGACCTATGCTGAACAACCTCACGCAACCGCACGAGTACCCGGGCAAGCTGTTCGTCGTCGAGGGCATCGACGGCTCCGGAAAGACGACGCAGCTCGCGCTGCTGGCGAAGTGGCTGAGCGCCGAGGGCCACCGCGTGTTCGTCACGGAATGGAACTCGTCCGCCCTCGTCAAGGCGGCGACGAAAAGCGGGAAGAAGAAGGCCGCGCTGACACCCATGACGTTCAGCCTGCTGCACGCCACGGACTTCGCTGACCGGCTGCTCTACAAGATCATCCCGCCGCTCAAGGCCGGCATGATCGTGCTGGCG
>Ga0114129_10008549_pt1 | contig 14593 bp, 16 predicted proteins | sample RhiMetdeltSRZDD1_FD_80071 | JGI IMG/M metagenome (GOLD analysis project Ga0114129, IMG submission 80071) | Populus rhizosphere microbial communities from Tennessee, USA - Rhizosphere MetaG P. deltoides SRZDD1 (version 2) (version 2) | ecosystem: Host-associated > Plants > Roots > Rhizosphere >... | reverse complement strand
GCTTGTGGGTCACGGACGGCACCACGGGCGCACTGCCGAACGACCCAGCGGCGCGGTGCGCCGCCATCATCGCCTCCACCTCCGCCCGCAGCGACGCATCGTCTCGACACCGCTCGGCCAGGAACGCCTCGCGCGCCGATGGCTCGCGCGCGATCGCGCCGTGAAAGATCTCCGTGATAGCGTGCCAACGCTCGGGCGTCATTGCGGTGCGGTGCCTTTCAGCGCCGCGTACAACCACGCGCGCGCCGCCTGCCAGTCGCGCTCCACGGTGGCGACCGACAGATGAAGGACCTGCGCGGTCTCGTGGAGCGACAGCCCGCCAAAGAATCGTAATTCGGCGATCTGACTCTTCCGCGGATCGAAGGTGGCCAGCCGCGTCAGCACGGCATCCAGATCGAGCAGCTCGACGTCCGGCGCCGGCATCTCCGCGACACGCTCGTCCAGCGTAACGCGGGCCCATGTGCCGGAGCGCTTCGCCATCTTCCCCCGGCGCGCATAGTCGACGAGGACGCGCCGCATCATCTGCGCTGCCACGCCCAGGAACTGGGCGCGATTCTGCCACGCCGCGCGTTGATCGACGAGCCGCAGGTAGGCCTCATTCACGAGGGCGGTCGGCTGCAGCGTGTGATCCCGCCGCTCACGTCGCAGGTAAGCGGCAGCCCGCCGGTGGAGATCGTCGTACACGACCGGCATCAGCTGGTCTCGCGCACGCAGATCCCCTTCACTCCATGCGCGAAGCAGGGTGGTCACGTCCCGGGTCCCCAATTGGCCTCTGTTCGACTCGATCCTGAGCGGTCGCTTCGTCTCAGTCAAGCGGGTTCTCGGCCCGCCCAACACGGCATGAGCAAGTCCGTCCACAGCTCTCGCGTCACCAGCTGGGGCCCGAATCGCTGATCCGCATCGGGCCCGCGAAAGGGTGACCCGTGCGAAAGGCAGCCGTGACGACCATGTTTGTGTTGGCGTGCGAGCTGGCGGCGGACGGCTGGAGCGATCCAGCCGCGCAAGCGCTCCGGTTTTTTGAAGGCCTTCCGGGGCGTGACCCAGACGCTATCCTCCGCACGCTGCGTCCGCTGCACGTCGGCGCGGACGAACGGGCCCGAGCCCTCGCAGTTCTGCCGGAGAGCGGCGAGCTACGGCCAGACCGCGACGAGCTCGCGAAGCTTGCGATGCTGCAGCCCGTGCTCATTTACCACGAACGCGATCAGGTCTTCGAGATCAAAGTGATCGACGTTCCGCAGGCGGCCGTGGCGCTCCATGCGCGGGCGGTCCTGCTCATCTCGCGTCCTGCGCTTCGTCTCGTTTCTGGTGCTGAGCTCCAGGCGCTGGTGGCGCACGAAATCGGCCACGACTATTTCTGGCGTCAGTTCGAGGAAACGTCCGCGCGCGGCGACAGAAACGGCCGACAGGAACTTGAATTGAAGTGCGACGGGATCGCGGTGCTGACGCTCGTCGTGCTGAGGCTCGATCCGGCCCGTCTCGCGGATGGAGTGCGCAAGCAGATGCGATTCAACAAGATGCTCGGAGCCGATGCCAACGCGGCCGATTACCCGCAGCTGCACGACCGGCAGCGGTTCATCACGGCGCTTCGCGATTTCGCGGACCTGAAGGTCCGCACGACTGGTCGTTGAAGGAGGCTTGGGGCGCGCGGCCGCTTTCACGGTCGCGGCTTCGCCGCTTCGGTGGACAGGAGTACTTGATCCGATTCCGTCGGCTTGTGCTCCTGACCGAGCACGGTTAATAAATGGCTGCAATGCCGTATTCATCATTTCCTGTAGCCCTTCCAACAACGGCGCTGGCAGCGTCGCCATATTCAGGCGATCTAGATCCGCCTTTCCGACGTAACCGTCACGGAGCAGACGTGGGCTGGTTCGATCACTACAAACGCTTTGGACAGGCGGCCGCCGAATTCCGCGACGACGTTCACGTGATCAGGATAACGCCTGCCGTGTTGTGTCCACCCGCATACGCCAAAAGGCCGAAATCCTTGTCTTCCGTCAGAAGCACTCGAGATTCAGATCGGGCGAGCGTCAGGACCGCTTCGTCTTGTGTTCCGGGATTGGTCTTTGCGATTGCGGAGACATCGTGGCCGGCGGCGCGGAGAGCGGTGACGACGGCGAAGTCGCAGCTCTCGTCGGCGAGGACGGCACCGCCTATTCTCGCGAGTGGATGGGATTTTTCTCGATGAAGACAACCTCTTCGTGAGCGAGCGTGTCGGCCGCATAGCGCATCGCAGCGTGGATATCGTCGCGGGTCAACCCTGGATAGGCGTCGAACAGATCAGCCTCGGAGGCGCCTTCGCTAAGCTTACGAAGCAGGAGTTCGACGGGGATGCGCGTTCCGCGGATCACCGGTTTGCCCATCATCACTCGGGGATTGACTTCAATTCGATCGGTGGTGGTCATTGACTTCTCATCGCCTCGACGTGCATGGCGCGCCTGGCAGGACTCGAACCTGCTACCCCCGGCTTAGAAGGCCGGTGCTCTATCCAAATGAGCTACAGGCGCACGTCACCTAGTATAGACATTTGGATCGGCTGCACGCCGACGCTTCCGGACTCTCAAGAGCGCGAGCGATCGCGGACCGTGATCCTTAGAATGTCCGACATGAAATCCAGACTCGCGTTTGGCCTCGCGCTGATCTTGACCGCGTGCACGAAAAGCACGCCCCCGCCGCCCGCTCCATCGCCGACCGGTCCGACGATGAGCTTTTTCGTGACGAGCGCGACGAGCACCACCGGCAACCTCGGAGGCCTCGCCGGCGCCGACGCCACCTGTCAGCGCCTGGCCGCGGCGTCGGGGCAGGGCGCCCGCACGTGGCGCGCGTACCTCTCGGTCGAGCGCGATCCCGCAAACGGTAATCAGCGCACGCACGCGCGCGACCGCATCGGCATGGGGCCCTGGTACAACGCCGCGCGCATGCTCGTCGCGAACAATCTCGCCGAGCTCCACGCGCGCACCGGCGACGCCGCCGTGTTCGTCGACGAGCGCGGTCAGCGCATCAACGGGCAGTGGATCGGCTCGCCCTCGCCCCTCGAACACGACATGCTCACCGGCTCGAACGCCGACGGAACGCTGGCGGCGGGACTGACGTGCGCGGACTGGACCTCGAGCTCCACGACGATCGCCGCACAGGTCGGCCACTCGGACGGGCTCGGACCCAACCAGAGCACGGCAGGCACGCTCTCGTCCTGGAACGCGGCCCACACGAGCCAGAGCTGCGCCGACACCGCGCCGCGTGGCGGAGCCGGCCGCTTCTACTGCTTCGCCCGGTAGCGGTACGCCGGCCCCCGGCGAACGGCTCGACGTGGCGCGCCACGTGAATCAGACGATCAAATGGGCGTCGCCGAACTCGTGCCACAGGTAGCCGGCGCGCCGTGCTTCGGCATACGCGCGCTCCAGATGATGGCGGGCGCGCGCGCTGCGTGTGGCCGCCACCTGCTCGATGAGCGTCAGATGCGTGGCGCGAGCCTCGTGCAGACCGGTGACGAGACCGGTGACCGATCGCACGGGCCGATCCGGCGTGATCACCACGCGCGTCCAGCCTTCGCCGGCGGCCGTCGTGCCGCGGTCGTCGGTCACCGTCTCGAGCGCGCGGACCACGGTCGTTCCGACGGCAATCACGCGTGACCCGCTGCGTCTCGCCGCGTTGACGCGCTCCGCCGTCGGTCGCGGCACGCGGTACCACTCCTCGTACGGCGGCTCGTGCGTCTCGAGGCTCGCGACGCCCGTGTGCAGCACGAGCGGCGCAATCTGCACGCCCTTCGACACGAGTCGCGTCACGAGCTCCGGCGTGAACGGCCGGCCGGCGGACGGCATTTCCGCGCTGCCCGGTTCCGTCGCAAAGACGGTTTGATACATCGACCCCGGCCACGGTTGTGTGACGTACCGGTAGCGGATCGGAAACCCGTGCGCCGCGAGGTACGCGGGGACAGCGTCCTGCAGCTCGAGCGCCGCGATCCAGAGACGCGACGACGAACCGAGCGAGCCGCCGAACGGATACGGCGCGAGCAGCGTCGCGCGTCCGCCGGCCGGCAGCTCGAGCGTCGTGCCGGCGCGCGCGTGCGCAAACGGCAGCGACGCGCCACCGCCGCGCGTGCGCAGTTCAACCGTCCAGAACCCGCCGGGCAGCTCGGTCGAGAGGTGCAGCTCGAACGGTTCACCGGCTTCCGTCTCGACGTTCAGCGCCGCGTTCAGCGTCCCGCTCGTGTTGACGACGAGCAGATCGCCGGCGTCGAGCCACCGGGGCAGGTCGGCGAAGCGCCCGTGCGCGATCGTGTCGCGCTCGACGTCGGAGACGAGCAGCCGCACCTGATCGCGACTGAGTCCGCGCGCTTCGGGCGGCTCCGCGGCCTCGAGCTCCGGCGGCAGATCCAGAGCGGCCGCTAGACCCGCTGAAGCCATCGCGCGTCCTCCTGCTGGGCGGCGAATCGCTCGCCCGTGATCCCGTCCGGCGGCTGCTCGAACAGCCACTCCCAGAATGGAATGGTCACGTCCGGCAGCGGACGATCGGAGATGTCGTCGTGCGGAAACGCCTCCTGGTGCATGCGCGTCCGCATGTCGCCGGGATCGACGAGCACCGCGGAGACGCCGCGATCCCGGAGCTCCGCCGCGAGCGTGCGGGTCAGGATCTCGAGCGCCGCCTTGCTCGCCGCGTACGGACCCCAGCCGGGGTAGGCGCCGTGCGCGGCGTCGCTCGTGATGTTCACGATCAACCCGCTGCGCGCGTCGAGGAGCGGCAGGGCGAGCTGGATAAGGGCGATCGGCGCGCCGGCGTTCACCGGAAAGATCCGGCCGAACCGCGTCACCTCGAACGTCGCAAGCGGACCGACGGGACCGAGCTCCGACGCGTTGTTGACGAGGACGTTCAGGCCGCCCAGCCCGCGCGCGGCGTCGACGAGCCGCGCACGGACGCCGGCGTCGGTGATGTCGCCGTCGATGGCCGCGACGGTCGATCCGCTGCGCGCGAGCGATGCGGCCACCTCGTCGAGCGGATGAGCATGGCGCGCCGTCACGACGAGGTCGTATCCGCGTCCGGCGAGCACGCGCGCGATCACCGCGCCGAGTCCCCGGCTGGCGCCGGTCACGAGCGCGACGCGACGGGATTCATGCGTGGCAGTCCTGGTATCCATGCGTCCAGCATCGAACTTCAAGTGCACTTGAAGTCAAGCGAATAGTAGGGCAGACTGGTAGGCGTGGCTGTAGCCGCGTCGGGTGCCATGGATGTCGCGCTGACGATTGGAGAAGTGGCGAAGCGCAGCGGCGTCGCGACCTCGGCGCTGCGGTTCTACGAGGAGCAGGGGCTCATCCGCTCGGAGCGCACGGACGCCGGCCATCGGCGGTACCCGCGCGCGGTCATCCGCCGCGTCGCGTTCATCGTGTTCGCGCAGCGCGTCGGCCTGTCGCTCGACGAGATCCGGGCCGAGCTCGCGAAGCTGCCGGGCAATCGCGTGCCGGAGCGCGCCGACTGGGGGAAGCTCTCCGGCGAGTGGAGCAGGCGGATCGACGCGCGGATTGGCGAGCTCCAGCGGCTGAAGGCCGGCCTGACCGAGTGCATCGGGTGCGGCTGCCTCTCGCTCGATCGCTGCCGCTTCGCGAACCCGGGAGACCGCGCGGCGCGCCGCGGCCCGGGCCCCCGCGCGTGGATCGAGTGATCCCGCCGCGGGTCAGCCGCCCATGCGCGTCTCGACAGCGAGACCGAGGGCGCGGCAGATCCGCTGCGCCTCCGAGAAGTTGCGATCGAGCAGCGTCGTGTCGGTCACATCGTCGGTGGGGCTGATGAGAATCTCGGCGCCGCGCGGCCATGCCGTCATCGGCAGCGACAACAGATACTCCCGCAGATCCCGAGTGGCGACGACTTTGTAGAACGCCGTCGGCCCCGTGAACGACGTCACGACGTAGCCGCGTTCGGTCGCGAGGACGTGCGGGTTCATGCATACACTGTCGCAGTACTGCGACGTGCGGGCGCCGAGAATGCGATCGCGTAGGGTCGGAGACGTTTGCTTCGCGGCGTCGCACGCCGCGAGCACACCTGCGGCGGCTAGAGCGGCTTTCATCGCCAGGGGCCAACCAGCACGATGCGACATCCGACCAGACGCTTCCGGCTGTTCGGCGAGTTGCTCTGACGGCTTACTTCTTCAAATAGCTCTGGTGGACGACGACGACGGCGGGTGTGCCTTTCGGCGTCCCGTCGATCCGACCGTACTCGTACATCACCGCCTCGTCGGTCTCACGTGTCGCGCGGTGGATCGAGGCGCCGACGCGCTCCGTCGAGGGGTTCGCGGCCGCCGGCTTCGACAGAAACGCCAGCACCTCCTTCGTCCCGGGCGCAGGCAGCTGCTGCTGCGCACCGCGCGCGAGCAGCGCTTCGAGCGCGTACGAGCCGAGGAGCTTCGCCGACAACCGCTGAAAGAGCGCCGGCGACGTGTACACATCGGCCGCCGTGACCTGACCGTTGACGGCCACTGCGAGACCAATCGCCTTGCTGTCCTTGCGGATGTGCGGGAGCAGCGCGGCGACGTACGCGTCGCGCCGGACGCCGATCACCTTGTTGTCGCCGATCGCGTTGTAGGTGCCGGTTCCCGAGAAGTTGACCGTGATGGGGGCGCCCGCAGCGCGCGCGGTCGTGACGGCCTTCGCTTCGGTCTCGGCGACTTCCTGCCAGACGCGCTGCTGGTTCTTCTCGCTCTGGATCGCCCGCTTGAGCCGCGCGCCGGCGACGATGCCGGGGTTGCCCGAGAACGCGAGGCCGTCGCGGCTCGGCGTCCATCGGCCGTGCTCGACACAGAACGCATCGAGCGGCTGCGGTCCCCCATGCGGCGCGAGCACGACGTCGGTCATGATCGTGCGGTCCTGCTTGCCGCCTTCGACGATGTCGCCGGCCTGGAGGAAGAGCCACTTGTCGGATCGATTCTCGATCTCGAGCGAGTTGACCTCGGCCTGATCGCGGCCCGTCCGCGATCCTTTTTCACGCACGCTCACCGTCCGCGCCGCCAGCCCTTCGTCCAGCGTGATGTAGTCCTGCCCGTCGGTCGCGGGCCCGTGGACGAGATAGATCGCCAGATTCTCGTGTGTGACCGGACGCTGGATCGTGAACAGGGCATCGGGTGACGACAGCGGACCGCCCGGCGACTGTGTCGCAAAGAACGACGCCGATCCGACCCATATCGCGCCGATGAACGTGAGCGCGGCGAGCGCCGTCAGCGCGAACGCACGAGAACGACCGACGCCCGAAGGACTGCGATGTGAGGTCATGATCGTCTCCCTCAGACAAGAAGCGACAAGCCGACCGCGGCGGCAGTCGACGTCAGGACGAGGCGCTTGCAGGTATAGACACCCGAGACGGAGAAATGGTCTGGGTGGCTGGAGGACGGCGGCCGGGCGCCGGGGCCGCGTTTTGCAAGGCGCCGGGCAAGGAGATCCCCATGCTGCAGAACTCGCCGATGTACGCGTACATTCCCGCGAAGGACGTCGCTCGTGCGCGCAGGTTTTATGAAGGCAAGCTGGGCTTCAAGCCAGCGGCGGAGCAGGGCGGCGGCGTGATCTATGAGTGCCGCGATCGCACCGCGTGCTTTCTCTATCCCACGCCGAACGCCGGCACGTCGCGAGCCAGTCAGGCCTTCTGGCAGGTCGAGGACGTGGAGCGCGAGGTGGCCGAGCTGAAAGGCCGCGGCGTCGTGTTCGAAGAGTACGACATGCCGGGCATGAAGACCGAGAACGGCATCGCGACGGCCGGCGGCGCGAAGGCGGCCTGGTTCAAGGACACCGAAGGCAACATCCTGGCGGTGATCCAGAACATCCAGGGCCGCTGAGCGCGGCTTGCGGGACGCGCGTCAGCGGCCGAAGATGACCTTGACGCGGCCGGCCACGCCGCCCAGGTTGGTCTCGCCGAACGCGGCCGATGCGCCTCCGTGTCCGAGCGCGTTCGGCACTTGCGAGTACACGACCTCGAAAGCCGTCGCCACGATATCGTTGCGGATCTCGAGGCCCGCCAGCGCGTGGTAACTGGTGAACCGGCTGTCCACGTTTTCGTCGGCGTCCGCCGCGCGCGACACCTCTTTATAGAAGGTCCGCCCGGCGCCGGCGCCGACGTACGGCGAGAAGCGCTCGTGATCGAACCGCCACCCCGCCGATACCGTCACGGGCATCACGGTGATCGTTTCCGTCGTCCCGAGCCGGATCACGTCGCCGTCGATGACGAACACGCGGTGGCCGCGTTTGTTGAAGTAGTCGACCGCGCCGTTGACGAAAATCTTCCGCCACAGGCGCACTTCGGCGCCACCGCCGAACGACGCGCCGCCGGAATGATCCAGGACCGCCTCGAAGCTGTTGCGTGCGGCGAATCGTGAGTACGCCGCCTGGCCGAACGCGAACACGCCGACCGTTCGCGGGTTCCTCGCCGGCGGCTCCGGGCCGAACGCGTACGGTTCCGACGACGGCGGCTGAGTGGCGGGGCTCGCTTGCGTGAACGGCACCCAATTCTGATTCAGCACCTCGACGTTCGACTTGAAGACGAAGCCCGTCGTCTTCGCAGCCGGGTACTCGTCCGGCACGACGACTTCGTACCACTCGTCGCGCTTGCCGACGACAGTGAGGATCGTGCCGGCGGGAACGACGGCCGCCTCCGACGAGAAGCCGGGCTTCCAGATGCTGGACTGATCGTGCGTCACGCGGACGCGCGTCTGCGCGAAGGCGGCCGACGTGCAGGCCGCGAGCATCCCCATCGTCAACACGACCTGAACGACCGCGCGATGCGTTGCTCTCACGTTGTCCCTCACTTGGCGACGCCGACGCCGTGCAGCGCGGCCCGCGGCTGAATCAGCCCGAATCCGTACTCTTCGTTTCGGCCCGGCGTGCGCGCGTCGGGCGCGCCGAGGAACCGCGCCGTCTTCTCGATGATCGCTTCGACGGCGGAGGGCTTCGTCACGCCGTGGCTGATCATCAGCGCCGCGATGCCGGCGACGTGCGGCGCCGCCATCGACGTGCCTTCGTAGGCCGCCTCCGCGTAGCGATCGAACCGCGGCGACATCACGAAGCCCGGACGCGAATCGGCGCGGAAGATTGTCGTCTGCCAGATCATCCCCTTGCCGCCGCCCTGCCGGTCGTCGCCGCCCGGCGCCGCGATCTCGATGTGCGGCCCGGTACTCGAGTAATAGGAGCGCGCGAGCGTCGGCCCGACGGCGCCGACCGACATCACGCCCGGAATCGCCGCGGCGTACGCCGCGGGATAGTTCACGGGGTTGCCCTCTTCGTACGCGTTGCCCATGGCGATCGCGACGAATGCGCCCTTGCCGACCGCGTAGGTCAGCGCGTCGCGCACCGTGTCGTCGGGCTCCGAGCCGCCGAGACTCAGGTTGAGCACCTGCGCGCCGTTGTCGGCCGCGTAGCGGATGCCGTCGGCGATTTCGGATCCGCCGCAGCCGCCGACGTCTTCCGGCGCGAAGCCGCGAAACCCGGAGGCCGACAGGGCGAACTGGATCTCCCAGTAGCCGAGGCACACTTTCACCGGCATCACTTTCACGTGGTACGCGATCCCGGCTTCGGCGAGCGAGTTGTTCGTGTCCTCGCCGATGGTCGAGGCGACGTGCGTGCCGTGCCCCTCCATGTCGAGCACCGGGCCTTCCCAGAAGATCATGTCGCGCGGCTTGACGATGCGGCTCTCCGAGAGGTCGGGATTGCGCGCGAACGGCACGTTGACGAGTTGAATCGACTGTCCGTTCCACGTCTGAAACAGGAACGAACGGCTGACGGAGGTGACGCCGGTGTCGAGAACGGCGACCGTGATCGCGTCGCTCGCGCCCGCGTTCAGGTCCCACGCGCGCTCCATGTCGAGCGCTGCGAAATTCCACTGGCGCTCGGCGAAGCCGGGATCGTTGGGCGTCGTGTTCGTTCGATACAGATGGTTCGGCTGCGCGTACGCCACTTCAGGCTGCGCCCGGAGCTGCGTGGCCAGGATTGTGGCGTTCCATTCCGTGTAGTCGGTCACCAGCGCCACGTCGCCGATCCAGCGCAGATCGCTCAAGGCCGGGCGGCTGCGGAGCACGCCGAGCGCCCGCTGCTGGCCCGCGGCGCCGACGCCCGCCTTGAACTTCACGAGCACTTCGCCGGGGATGTAATCGAGCTTGCGGTCCGCCGCCTGGACGAAGGCGAGGGCGCGCTCCGGCGTCAAGAGCATCCGGTACGGGCCGTCCTCGCTCTGGGCGCTGAGACGTGGGAGCTGGACGATCAGCAGCGATCCGGACGCGGCGACGGCGAGCGCGAGGCCGCGGAAGCGGGGCCGGCGCGATGGGTGAATGTGCACGGTTTGTCCCAGGACGTTCTTGCGGTTGCGTAACGACGGCGGCCAGATCTGTAACCGCCTCGCTCGCAACCCGAAGCATCCTGCTCGTTGGGGGGGGGCCCGTGGCAGCGGAAGCGAATCGCGTACCATCGGTCAGCGCGCGTCGACGAACAGTCCTGGATCGGGCGCGGCGAGCGCCCTGACCTGCAGCCCCGAATGGCGCGCGATGTCCCTAAGTCGCTCTTAAACGTTCCGAATAATTCTTAAGACCGGGCCGGCGGGCGGACGCGTTCGACGAACGACTCGATCGCGGTCCAATATGCGCGCGCGTCGGCTGGCGTCGCGTCGTTGTGATCGCCGCCGCGCACGCGCACGAACTGCTTCGGCTCGCCGAGTGACTCGAACAGCGCGACACCGTTCGTGTACGGGATCACGCTGTCGGCGTCGCCGTGGATCACGAGGATTGGGCAACCCGCGCGTCGCGCGTACGCCGCGGTCGGGAAGCGATACGAGGAAAACAATCCCAGGAAGGCGAGCAGCGGCGAGCCGTGCAACAGCGAGCGCGCGTCGGTGAAGCCGGCCTCGAGCACGAGCCCGTCAGGCCGGCGCACCGTTGCGGCATACGCGGCCATCGTCACGCCGAGCGAGCGGCCCCAGTAGACGATCGGGAGACGCCCGTCACCGCGGCCCCAGGCCGAGGCGAGGACCGCCTCGACGTCGCGAGACAGTCCGCGCTCCGACGGCCGGCCGGTGCTGGCGCCGTAGCCGCGATAGTCGAGCGCGCGGACCTCGTAGCCGCGCGCCTGGATGCCGGCGAGAATCGGCGCCCATACCGAGAGGTTCCCGCCGTTGCCGTGGAAGTAGAGAACGATCGCGCGCGCATCGCGAGCGGGCAGCGTCCAGCCGCGCAGCCGCTCGCCGTCCGCGGTGTCGATCGTGACGGTCTCGAACCGCGCGCCGAAGTCGGCGGGCGTCGTCGATTCGCCCGTCGAGGGGAAGAACGCCATGTGCGGCTCCAGGAACCGGACGAGCACGACGAGCGCCGCCGCCCCGGCCATCAATCCGAGCAGGAGCTTGAGCAGGATACTCACACGAGCACGCGGCCGTAGCACGCCTCGTACTGCGGCACGACGACGTCGCTGCAGAAGTGCACGCGGACGTGCTCCGCGGCCGTGCGTCCCATTCGCGCGCGGCTGTCCGGATCGCGTAGCAGCTCGATGGCGCGCGCCGCCATCAGATCGACCGCGTCGAGCGGACACAGAAACCCGGTCACGCCGTCCTCGATGACTTCGGGCAGGCCGCCCACGCGGGAGGCAACGACCGGCACTTCGCACGCCATCGCCTCGAGCGCCGCGAGGCCGAAGCTCTCCTGCGCCGACGGCAGCAGGAAGACGTCGGACGAGGACAGCCAGCGCACGAGATCCTGCCGCTCGCCGACGAACTTCACGGCCTCGCCGAACCCCTCGTCGGCCGCGCGCTGCTCGAGCGGCGCGCGATCGGGACCGGCGCCGACGAGGACGAGCGCCGCGTTGACGCGCTCGCGAATCCGGCGGAACACGTCCAGGACGACGTCGACGCGCTTGACCGGGCGGAAGTTCGACACGTGCACGACGACGCCGTCGTAGCGCCCGTTGTCGCAGACCCAGCGTCGCAGCGCGGCGTCGGGCGTGCGCGTCCACTCGGCGCAGTCCAGAAAGTTCGGGATCACGTGGATTTGCCGCGCGATCCCGAGCGTAGAGATCGTGTCGCGCTCGAGTGAGGACGAGACGGCCGTGACGGCATCGGACTGCTCGATCGAGAACGCGACGACGGCCTCGTAGCTGCTGCCGACCAGCGTGATATCGGTGCCGTGCAGCGTCGTCACCGTCTTCGGCCGCCGAACGCCTGGCGTGCGCGCGAGGATCTCGCGCGCCAGGTACGCCGCGGTCGCATGCGGCACGGCGTAGTGCGCGTGGACGATGTCGATGGGATGCTCCCGCGCGAGGCCGACGATGGCGTTGGTCAGGCCGAGCAGGTACTGCGGCTCGCGGAAGAGGGGATAGTCGGGCATCTCCACGCGGACGAACGACAGCCGCGGCGCGTCGCGCCAGCGGAACGGACGCTCGCGGCTCAGCACGTGCACGTGGTGACCGCGCCCCGCCAGCGCGTACGCGAGCTCGGTCGCGACGACGCCGCTGCCCCCGACCGACGCGTAGCACAGGATCGCGATGCGCATGGATCAGCGGTCGTGCTTCAGCAGCGTCGACCGCTGAATCGGCTCCCGCACGACGAGGCCTTCTGCGAACGCGACGCCGGCGAGCGCGCCGAACTGGGCGTCCCGGCTCTCGACGAGCGTGCGGAACGTCGGCGCGTTGAGGCGCGTCGCGGCCGCGCCGGTTGCATCCGCCGGGGGCGGCGTGAATTGACTGCGGTAGCACGCCAGCGCGGTGCGTTTGCGCTCGTAGTGCGCGGAGACGTCGACGACGAACGACGGCGCGGCCGAGTCGTTGATGAAGTAGTAGCACACCCACTCCGGCCGCCAGCAATCGCAGCCAGTGACGTACCGGCGCAGGCCGCTCGTGAACGCCGCGGTCGTCAGCACCTCGCTCGCGCGCACGTGATCCGGGTGCCGATCCTGCCAGTACGGGATCGCGACGGTGCGCGGCTGATGGCGTCGGATCGCCTCGACCGCCGACGCGACGAACGCCGGCGTGTTCGCGATGCCGCCGTCGGGCCAGCCGAGGTTCTCGCGGAACGAGACCGCGAGCACGCGCGCGGCGTCCGCGGCCTCGACCTGCCGCTCCGCCGGCGTGCCGTTGGTCGACAGCTCGCCGGCGGTCAGATCGATCAGGCCGACGATGTAGCCCTCGGCCGTATGGCGCGCGATCGTCGCGCCCAGGCCGATCTCGATGTCGTCAGGGTGAGGACCGAACGCCAGCAGGTCGATCGGCATCTGGAGACTGTACCCCGATCCGAAAGAGCGCGGCCACCAGCGCATCGAGGTCGGGCGGAAGCGGCGCCGCGACGGACACGCGCTGCCGCGTCGCCGGATGCACGAACGAGACGCGCGACGCGTGCAGCGCCTGCCGCTCGAACGCGCGCAGAACCGATGCGATTGCCGGATCGTGGATCTGCCGCCATCGCGGCTCGCCGTAGGCGGGATCGCCGACGATCGGCCAGCCGCGCGCGGCGAGATGCACGCGAATCTGGTGACGCCGGCCGGTCGCCAGTCGGCAGCGGAGCAGCGACGCGCCGACCGGCGCGGCGTCGGCGACCGCGACGCGCTCGAAGCGCGTGAGACTGGGGCGGCCGACGTCGGGCGACGCGACGATCCGGCGTCGATCGGCCGGGTCGTGCGCGAGACGCAAATCGATCTCGCCGCGCTCGACGTCGACGCGGCCGTACACGACCGCGACGTACTCCTTCACGCTGTCCGCAGACGCGAGCGCTCGCTGCAGCGCCGCATGCGCAGTGGCCGTTTTCGCGACGATCACGACACCGGACGTCAGCTTGTCGAGGCGCCCGACGATCGACGGCCGCTGTCCGGCCGGCCACGCGCGCGCGCCGAGCGCGTCGACGATGGTGCCGTCCGGATTCTTGTAGGTCGGATGAACGACCATTCCCGCCGGCTTGGCGACGGCGAGAAGGAGCTCGTCCTCGAACAGCGTGTCGAGCATATAATCGCCACTCTTCTACGCGGAGGGCATCATGGAGCGAAAGAAAGCGTCCGAGTATCCGCAGGAACTCCTCGACCTCTTCCATCTGTATCAGCACGGCGACATCCCGCGCCGCCAGTTCCTCGATCGCGCCGCGAAGTTCGCCGTGGGCGGACTGACGGTCGCCGCCATCTTCGAGAGCCTCAGGCCGAACTACGCCTGGGCGCAGCAGGTGCCGAAAGACGACGCGCGCCTGAAGACCGAGTACGCGACCGTCCAGTCGCCGCAGGGCAACGGGACCATCCGCGGCTACTTCGCGCGTCCGGCGAAAGCCGCGGGCAAGCTGCCCGGCATCCTCGTCATCCACGAGAACCGCGGCCTCAATCCTTATATAGAGGATGTCGCGCGGCGGTTCGCGATGGCCAACTTCGTCGCATTCGCGCCGGACGGTCTCACGTCGGTCGGCGGCTATCCCGGCGACGACGAGAAGGGCGGCGCGGCGTTCCGGCAGGTGAACGGCCCGAAGATGCTCGAGGACTTCGTCGCCGCGGCGAACTGGCTGAAGGCGCATCCCGAATGTACGGGCAGGATCGGCGCCGTCGGCTTCTGCTTCGGCGGCGGCGTCGCGAACCAGCTTGCCGTGCGGCTGCCGGATCTCGGCGCGGCCGCGCCGTTCTACGGGC
>Ga0114129_10008548_pt1 | contig 14594 bp, 13 predicted proteins | sample RhiMetdeltSRZDD1_FD_80071 | JGI IMG/M metagenome (GOLD analysis project Ga0114129, IMG submission 80071) | Populus rhizosphere microbial communities from Tennessee, USA - Rhizosphere MetaG P. deltoides SRZDD1 (version 2) (version 2) | ecosystem: Host-associated > Plants > Roots > Rhizosphere >... | reverse complement strand
ATAACGGCCCGCTCTTGTGACAACTGCCCAGGCGAGTGCGAACGTGAGCAGGTGTGCAGGAATGACTCCGAGCACGGAAAAAAAGATGAAGTTCTTGTCCGCCAAAAGTGTGTCGGGGTGTGCGGCTGTTCCGGTTGTCGCCGAATAGATAAGGTAAGGGAGCGCGGTGATGATGGGAACAAAAACCAGCAACGCGATACTCGCCAACCACACAAGCAGAGCGGTTAATACGCCCCACGGCGGGTTATTTGGATCGACGAATGTGACCGTCGTGGTCTTTGGAGGTTCTTGAAAATCCCCGCCAGCTTCCACGATCGGTTCTACAAACAGAGGTGATTGATCGCTGTTCACTCGAGAACGAGTTTAGGTGAGTCATCGAGATGCGGTCAAATAGAACTTAACATCATCTAGATTAACGGTTATCCGCGTTAATCCGCGGCTAATCTTCATCCCGAGGGGTACGAGACCTCAAGCATCGCAGGGCCAACGCGAGGTGCTGTCAAGATTAATCCGATAATAGTTTTTGCGTCTTCGATCTCACCGTCAGTAATCATCTCCAGAGCCTGCGACATCGGAACACGAACGATCTCCACAATCTCGTCATCCTCGAGGTGTTGTTTCGTCTCACGAAGGTCAGTGGCGAGATAGACCCACATCTTTTCTTCACAAAATCCAGGCGAGACAAAGAACTCGATCAGTTTTTCCAGCCGTCCAGCAACAACGCCTATCTCTTCTTCAAGTTCGCGTGCAGCTCCAACCTCGGGAGTTTCTCCTTTGCTCAAAGTACCCGCAGGCGCCTCGAGCAGATAACGCACAGCCGGGTGACGGTACTGGCGTACGAGGGCAATGGTGCCATCGTCAAAGACGGGAATTATTACGGCGCTGCCTGGATGATGCACGACCTCGCGCTGATAAGTGGTTTCGCCTTCACGGATGGTATCAACGGTCACACTGAATACGCGGCCGCGAAAGACCTCTATGCTGTCCAGAATCTCAGGGAGCTTTCTTTCTGTCATGTTATTTGCGCTTACTTTCGTGTTGTTTGGTGTGATTTCTGGATCGTGTTTTCCTAATGAGTGATAAAACGATCCACGAATCACACCAAGGAACACGAAAAACGACGAAATTCACCGCGTGCTGCTCCAACAAGATAAAGCGAGCCTGTGAAGCATACCATTCCAACGGCGGGCGTCGTCTCTTGGGCCAGCCGAATTGCTTCGCTTGCGGAGCGAACGGTTGTGATGCGGCCTGAATCAATCCGATCACGTACCAATTCCTGCAAAACATTCAGTGATGCCGCGCGCGGATTTTCTAATTCCCAAAGCACGAGCTGATCTGCAGTGGGGAAGAGAATTGCAGCCATCTCCTCTAATTTCTTATCGCGCATGGCCCCAAACACCAGCGTTAGCGGACGTCGCGCAAACTCGGCCAAGTAATCGCGCAAGACTATAGCCCCCGCTGGATTGTGAGCGCCATCCAATAACATCGGTGGCGATCCATCGATCAGTTCAAGCCGACCGGCATGCTGCGCTGACGTAATTCCCTCCACAATTGCGGCACCCCGAGTCTTAAACCCCTGGTCGCGAAGTGATTGTGCGATTGCAACCGCGAGCGAGGCATTGATGATTTGATGTCTACCGCGCAGGCCTAGCCAGACCCTTTCAAACTTCTCACCAGCGTTCTCAAACGTCACGCAGAAGCGACCATCACCAGATACACTTTCAATCCTTGTTTTCGTCTCATCAAAGTGCGCTGTCACATCGTTCAGCTGACATTGCCGCAAAATTATCTCGCGCACCGGTTCTGATTGTGGGCCTATAACAGCTGTAACTCCACGACGAATGATCGCAGCTTTTTCCCAGGCAATCTGTTCGATTGTGTCCCCAAGGTATTCCTCATGGTCCAGCGACACAGGTGTAATTGCTACGGTCTGTGCTCCAGCGCAGGTCGTGGCGTCCAGACGTCCACCAAGACCTGTCTCCAAAACCGCCAACTCAATCCCCAACTCTTTGAATGCAAGAAAGGTTATGGCAGTAACTTGTTCGAAAAATGTCGGTAGCGTTTCGAGGTCGCGTCGCTCAACCAGCATTTCCGCAACACTACGGACCGCGGTAGCAAGGCGGGCGAAGTCTGCCTCAGAGATTTCTACTCCATCAATTTTGATTCTTTCGGTAATGGAAATGAGATGAGGAGACGTGTAGAGACCTGTTCTGATTCCCGAGTGATGAAGGATTGACTCGAGGAAAGCAGCCGTCGAACCCTTTCCGTTGGTTCCGGCGATTTGAATTGAAGGAAAAGCGTGATGAGGATTACCGAGTGCTCGCAGTAAGATCTCAGTATTACGAAGACCGAGCTTTATCGCCAGAGTCTCGTGCCCGAGACTCAATAGATAACTGACCGCCTCGTCAAACTGCATTCAAGTACGATTTAGAAATTAGAATTTAGAAATTGGGTGGCGAAAACAATCGGCTACGCGTCGCCATTTATTATTTTCTAAAAGCAGCGCGGGTTTGAACCTTTTGCAATTCCGGCTCGCCATGAATCTCCGGATTCATCATGCAGCCCAACAGTCTGCTGATGTATGGGCGCAACTCTCGCCTGTCGACGATCGCATCGAGCATTCCGTGCTCTAAAAGAAATTCTGATCGCTGAAAGTCTTTAGGAAGTTTTTGCCTGATCGTCTGTTCGATCACTCTCGGTCCGGCAAAACCAATCAACGCTTTTGGCTCAGCGATCGTGATATCACCCAACATCGCAAAGCTTGCGGTCACACCACCAGTCGTCGGATCTGTTAGTACCGAGATAAAGGGGAGCCGCCCTTCGTCAAGCCTCGCCAGGGCAGCCGAGATCTTAGCCATCTGCATTAGCGACAGCGTTCCCTCCTGCATCCGTGCGCCGCCTGACGCCGCGAAGATGATGAGCGCTGCGCGCTCTTTCAATGCTCGCTCGATAAGCCGGGTCACCTTTTCGCCAACTGCGGATCCCATCGAGCCGCCAATGAACGTCATGTCCATCGCCCCTGCGACCACTGGCTGGTCCCCGACGCGGCCCTTCGCGCTGATGATTGCTTCTGGAAGACCCGATGCCTCCTGCGCCTGGTTCAGCCGTTCGGGATAAGGTTTGCTGTCCACAAAACCGAGCGGATCAGTCGATACGACCTCGGCGTCGAGCTCTTCGAACACACTGTCATCGAACAACATCTCGAGGCGTTCGCGCGCGCCCACCCGAAAGTGGTAGCCACAGTGGGTACAGACCTGTTGGGCGTCATCAAGCTCTCGTTTGTAGAGATGTGCTTCGCAGCCATCGCACTTAACGAAGACGTTTTCGGTCCGGACCACCCTTTCCTCGGGAGGTACGTTTTCGATTCGTTTACTCTTTTTGCTAAACCAGGGCATGATTAATTGGGATGGGAAGAAAGGTTAACACAGGCAACTGCGGAGGAGAAGAGAGGAAGATGTAAGGGGTGAAGAAGAAACCTACATAACTCCTTCGGACTAAGCAGCTTACAGCTGACCGGGAGAATTTGACATTGGAGATTTGACATTGGTCATTTGTCATTGTTCGTGTTCTTTTGTGTCGTTTGGTGGACCACGTCGCTCTGGGCAAGAAAATCCACCAAATCACACTGAAGAAAATCAAAACAGGTAACACCGAACCGCAAATGACAAATCACCAATGTCAAATTTGGTTTCTTATCAGGTTGAGTAGCATCAAGATTCTCTAAAATTCGATTCCTTGCTGGGCTCGTATACCGGCACTAAAGGGGTGCTTGACTTCGCGCATTTCAGTCACAAGGTCTGCGGCGGCAATCAACTGCTCCGGCGCGTCGCGGCCGGTAACGACAATGTGCAAAGCCGGCTGCGCTGCACGCACGGCGCGAAATTCTTCAAGCACTTCCTCCGTGGGAAGCATTCCATAGCTGAGAACGTAGACGAGTTCATCAAAAACCAGCAGATCGTAATCACCGCTGCGCATTTTCTGAACACAAATGTTCCAGGTGTCTCGAGCCGTCTGGCGGTCCTGCTCCGGATTCTTGGTATCCCAGGTAAATCCGTCCCCCATGGTCAGGATCTCAATCCCGAGTTTTTCAGCTGACACGTGCTCGCCGTACCTGTCGTTCCGCGACTTCATGAATTGGACCATGCAGCAGGCCAGACCGCGACCCGCAGCTCGCATCAACAGACCAAGAGCACAGGTAGTCTTTCCTTTACCGTTGCCGGTATGGACAATGAGCAGCCCGCGAGTCCTTTCCTGATAATCCTTACGGCGCCACTTGTATTGCTTTTCTTTTGTGGTCAAATTACTGATTCGGTTTCCGAGCTATGGAGGGCGTCCTCAGTAGTGTCCTTCAAACCGTTGGCTCGTTCCACGGCCTCGCGCAACAGGCTGACGATCTCCTGTTCAACCTCATCCCAGCTGCCTTTTAGAGTGCAACCGGCAGCGTTGCGGTGACCGCCGCCACCAAATTTCTCAGCCACACGGGCAACGTTCACATCACCTTTGGAACGAAGGCTGGTTCGATAAGTCTCCGGCGCGCACTCCTTCAAAAGCGCCACTGCTTCCACTTCGCCGACGGTGAGCGGGTAATTAACAAATCCATCCGCATCTTCATCAGCCGCTCCGGTCGATTGCTGCATTTCTGCAGTTTGTCGCATAACAGCAACACGCCCGGTTGAGTCTCGTCGAGCCGTTGAGAGAACTGCTCCCATCAACTGGATCCGGCTCCAGGGGTAACTTGCGAAAACAGCTTCAGCTGTCTTGGCTGGTCGCACCCCGGTGCGTACCAGTTCTGACGCAACCTTAAATGTCCGTTCGGTTGTGTTGGAGAAATGGAAGGAACCGGTATCTGTTATCAGCGCGGTATAAACGCATTCGGCGATTTCTTTTGTTACCCTGACGCCTGTTGCTTTGCACAGGTTAAAGATCATTTCGCCAACAGCCGACGCTGTAGAATCGATCCAATTGATGGTTCCGAACAATGCGGTGGTGGAGTGGTGATCTATGTTGACAACTAGCTGCTTATCAAGATCAACTAAACCCGGACGCGAGATGTCAGAGCATTCGATCACGAAAACTGCATCATAAGTTTGATCGACGCCAGGCGTAACGCGCACCTGCTTCGCACCGGGGAGCTGCTGATAAGAGTGAGGAACCGCGTCACGCATGATGACCTCGGCGTCTTTATCGAGCGCGCGCAGCAACCAGTAAAGGCCGAGTGAAGACCCGAGGCTGTCTCCGTCTGGGCGAATGTGAGATGTAATTGCGAACCGACGTTTTGATTCGATTAACTCGACAACTTGGCTAAGCATCGTAAGTGGGACGAAGGTGTTTGTTTAGCGACTTACTTTTCGCTAATCCCCGACTGCTGGTCGGCACTTAAACTTCCGTCCAATCCTTCATCCTTTCCTTGTTTCTCCCACTCTCGTTCGATCCTATCCAGGAGTTCATCGACGCGCTCGCCTTGTTCTTCAGCGCGATCTCTGACGAAATAAATCTCAGGAACACGCGGCAGGTTTAACGAGAGTCCCAATTGTTTCCGAACGAACGGTGCCGCGTGTCGCAGAGCTTTCAGCGCGTCTTTGTGCTCTGCTTCGTTCCCAGCCACAGTCACATAGACCCTAGCTGCGCGCAGATTGTCAGAGACGCGAACGTCTGTAACAGTAACGGCAGTCACTCTTGGGTCCTGCAACTCATATCCGACGATCTGGGAGATCTCCTCGCGCAGAACATCTGCAACTCTTTCTGAGCGATGCATAACGCGCTACAAATCTAAATTAGCCGCAGATTAAGCAGATACACGGTGATCAGAATTGATGACACCGCAAGTGATCTGTTTTCCTGTCGTCCATTCTGATCTGCGTCATCTGCATTAAACTGCGTCTGTCTTCTTACAATTCCGTGGCTGCAACTTTCTCCACGAGGTAAGCTTCGATCTGATCGCCCACCTTTATGTCGTTGAAGTTTTCCAGACCGATGCCACACTCAAATCCCTCGCGGACTTCAGACACGTCGTCCTTGAAGCGCCTGAGGGAGGCAATGTTACCTTCCCAAATCACGACTGCATCACGAATTAATCGCGCTCGTGCGTTGCGACGAATGGTGCCATCGATGACCATCGAGCCGGCAATTGTTCCAGCCTTCGGAACGCGGAACACTTCGCGAATGTCTGCCTTTCCAAGGATCCGCTCCTTTTCGACTGCCTCGAGCATTCCAATCATCGCAGCGCGAATCTCTTCTTCGACCTTGTAGATAATCGAATGGAGCCGAATGTCCACAGCTTCCTGCTTCGCGAGATCCGAAGCGCGAGCTTCAGGTCGCACATTGAAACCGATAATCACGACCGCAGAAGAAGAAGAGCCGGCTTGAGTAGCGGATGCGAGCAGCACATCCGATTCGGTGATAGCGCCGACACCCGAGCGAATCACCTTCACTTTCACACGGTCGGTTGAGAGTTTCTGAAGAGTCGATTTCAGCACCTCGACAGAACCCTGCACGTCCGCTTTGATAATGACCAAAAGCTCCTTGACTTCGCTCTGTCCCAACGCCTCGATACCGCGCTTTGTTGATTGCAACAGTGCGGCTTGTCGACTCAACATTTGTCGGTGTTGCGAAATCTGTTGGGCCCTCGCGATATCGGCGACAACCTGGAAACTTTCACCAGCCTGAGGAACTCCCTGCAAGCCAAGCACTTCAACAGGAGTTGCGGGAGCCGCCTCTGTCACCGGTTCGCCACGGTCATTGAACATCGCCCGTACCTTGCCGGAGATCTGACCAACGATAAACGGTTCCTGCGTGTGCAGCGTGCCCTGCTGCACTAACACCGTGGCCACTGGTCCACGGCCGCGGTCGAGCTTTGCTTCAAGTACAACTCCTGAAGCCAGTCGCGTCGGACTCGCGCGGAGGTTCAGCAGGTCGGATGTTAAGAGAATGGTTTCCAACAACGTGTCCACGTTCTGCCGTTTCTTTGCAGAAACCTGGACCATTTCCGTCTCGCCGCCCCATTCCACCGGGTTCAAACCATGCTGGGCAAGTTCCTGTTTGACACGATCAGGATTTGCATCCGGCTTATCGATTTTGTTGATTGCGACGACGATCGGCACATTTGCTGCGCGTGAGTGCTCGATCGCTTCGATAGTCTGCGGCATCACGCCGTCGTCTGCCGCAACTACGAGAACTACTATGTCCGTGGCCTTTGCTCCGCGAGCGCGCATCATCGTGAACGCCTCGTGACCGGGCGTGTCCAGAAATACCACGCGGCGCATTTCCCTGGAGGCGTCGGCACTTGGCACTTGCACGCTGTAGGCGCCGATGTGTTGTGTAATACCTCCGGCTTCTCCACCTGCGACGTCCGTGGCACGGATTGCGTCGAGCAACGATGTCTTGCCGTGATCGACGTGACCCATGACAGTGACCACCGGTGCACGGGGCAATTCGACATCATCAGCATCTGCTGCGATGAGCTCTTCAAATTCTTCCTCGGCGATCATTTCTTCGAAGGGCACAAACGCAACTTCATAGCCGAAGCGACGCCCTAAATCTACCGCCACGTCGTCGGTCAGCGGCTGATTGATGGTCGCGAACACGCCGCGTTGCAACAGTAGCGTCACAACATCTTTTGGTTTGATTCCTAATTTTTCTGCAAACTCTTTTACCGTCGATCCTTCAATCAGCCGAACGGGTTTGAGTTCGCCAGTTTGAGGTAGCTCGAGACGACCTGCGATGCGGTCTTCGAGCGACAGAACCTTTGGCGGCGGAATGATGTCACCCTTCTCGAAGCGCCCTGCCTTGCCTTCGATCTTTCGTCCACCTCGTGGGCTGCTAGGGCGCGAGCGACGACGCCCCGCATCTGGCGGAGGAATGTAGGTCGTCTGTGGTGTAAGCGTTTCTCCAGGCGTTCCCATGCGCTCGGCACGGGGCAATGACGGGCGCTCACGAAGACGTCCAGTACTTCGTTCCGCACGTTCTCTTGGCGTGATCGATGGTGGCGGGGCGGGTGCCGGGGCCCTCTCGCCGGGTCGAATACCGGCATTTAAAGCGGCGGCTGTAGGCCGCAGAACTCTTACCTGACGCGACGGCCCTGGTGCGGAAGTTGTGACCTCTGGCGAAGCTTGAACAACGGAAGGTTCAGCCTCGACTGGAGGCGGCAGAACCTCGCTAGATGGTAGTTCTGGTTCCGGTAACACGGGGACGCCGCCACCATCCTCGACAATAGCTGGCTGCTCGGCGCGTGCGGCGGGAGTCAGCTTCTTGATCAAACGTGCAGCGATTGGCTTCGGTGCAACCGGAACTGGGACTGGCGGCTGCACCGGCTCAGCCACGATCGGCTCCTCTTCTGGTTCTGCTGGAGGAGGCTCTTCAACAGGCGCAGTTTCTTCTGCGGGCCGAGCGACTCGCTTCACAACTTTGACCGCCCGCTTAACAGCGGTTTCTTTTTTGGGGAAGTACTTATTGCGGATCTTCTCGGCCAATTCCTTGGAAACAGAGTTGGACGGCACACTGACGTCGACGCCCTCGCGCCGGACTTCTTCAATAAGCCGCTTAGTGTCGAGCTTCAGCTCTTTGGCGAGATCGTAAAGGCGAACCTTCGAGGAAACTGTCATGCACTCCTTCTGGACGTTGATAAAGCCGAACGTCCCGGCGACTCAAAAGTAGTTAAGAACTCTCGCTCTTAACCACCTTCGCAAGCCGCCTCAGAAGCGCAATGCGATCGAGTGGTGAATGAGCGAGCGACGAGACGCGCTGAAAGCGCGCTCGCCATGTTTACCGCGCTGCATCTTTGGAAGCATCTTGCTTCTCATCATCACTTCCGTCCGATGCAGCTTCGGATGTTTCGGAAGCAGATAAAGTTTGGGCGGATTCTTCCACCATGATCACCTCAGCCTGTATCTCACTCCCAGTTTCCTGAAGGTGATCCAAAGCGGCGGCTCCAGTCGAAGTTATGTCGGGTGCAGGGGTTACGGTATCTGGTCGTAAATCTCTTCCGGGTTCCTGCAGAATAACTTCGTCGGGTGTTTGCTCTTCGACTTCCGTCAATGCCACTGGATCTGCCGAGAACTTCGCAGGTATCTCAGGTTCAGCGATGAAAGGAGGTCTGGTTTCAACTGCTTCGTCATATCCTTCGGCGGTCATCTCATCGGAAGGTTCGACTTCACCCGCGTCAACCGACTCGTCAAGTTCGCTTGAAACGGCGTGTATTTCGACTCCTTCGGCCTCCTCGCTACGAACCGTGCCGCGCATAGCGACAACAGCCTGTGCCGCCTTCAGAATGTTTTCAGCCTCATCCAGACTCAGATCAAGTATTTCGACCAGTTCGTCCACTGAAGTTGCGGCAAGGGCATCAATGTCATTGATGTTGTGCTGTGACAACGATTCAGCTTGTTGCGCAGTGACGCCTTCCATTGCAGATAAAGGCACTGCCTCGCCAGAAGCGATGAGCGCTCCCATCTGCTCCGTAACCTCGCGTTTCAGTTCTTCTTCACTGCGGATATCAATATTCCACCCGACCAGTTTGGTTGCGAGTCTTACGTTTTGTCCGCGCTTGCCAATTGCCAGCGACAGTTGATCCTCGTTAACGATCACTTCCATCTGGCGATTCTCGATATCAGTAATTCGAACTTGATTAACTTTTGCGGGTGACAGTGCGTTGGCCGCAAAGACCGAAGGCTCATCGGACCATTCAATAATGTCAATCTTCTCGCCACGGAGTTCACGAATGATTGCCTGAACGCGTGAGCCCTTCATTCCGACGCAAGCACCGACCGGGTCTACATCTCTCTCGTTGGACATCACCGCGATCTTTGCGCGTTCACCCGGTTCCCGAACGGCGGATTTGATGACCACAGTGCCGTCATATATTTCGGGGACTTCCATTTCGAAGAGGCGTAACAGAAGTTCGGGAGATGTGCGTGACACTTCGACCTGAGGTCCTTTCGACTCGCGAGATACATTGTTGATGACAACGCGAATTCGTTCACCTTGATTCCACTGCTCGCCGCGCGACTGTTGAGAGCGGGGAAGGATTGCTTCAAGATTACCTAAATCAACGATAATGTTTCCTCGTTCGAAACGTTTGACATATCCGTTGACGAGATCGCCGGTTTTGTCGATGTACTGTTCGTAAACGTTGTTTCGAACCGCGTCCCTGACCTTTTGGAAAAGAATCTGCTTAGCTGTTTGAGCAGCGATACGGCCGAGTTCTTCCATTGGCAGTGGCAAAAGCAGAGCATCTCCCAGTTCAACTTCGTCACCAGCGAGCTCACGAGCTTCATCGATGGAAAGCTCTGTGGCTTGATTTGTGACTTCGTCCACCACAACCTTCGAAGCCGACAGCTCAATACCTGTGTCCGGGTTCCAATCGACCTGGATGTCCTCACCGGAGCGAAACTGCTTCTTCGCAGCTGCACGCACAGCTTCTTTCATGGCCTCGATAACAAGGTCACGTTCGATCCCCTGTTCCTGACAGAGGGCCTCGATGTTTTGTGCAATGGTTGAACTCATTGGGATCTCACTATCCTCATTGGCTCGACGGACAAATCATCCGTCGCTGAGCCTATTCAGTTGTAATTTGGCCAGGTTTACCTGACCTGGTTCTCGCTTGCTACTTTCGCCGAAATTCGTCATCAACGTTTACTTCAAGGTTTGCCTTGACGATAGATTCTAGCGGAACTACCACTCGACCGTTGGTACGATCGTCAAACAGCACATTTTCTCCCTGCAGACCTACGAGGCGACCCCGAAAGTTTCGTTGGCCATTTATCGGGCGCTGAGTCTTTAACTTAGCGAGGCTGCCCGCGAAGCGCTCGTAGTCGTCCCTTTTGTAAAGACCTCGCTCCAGTCCAGGTGACGAAACTTCAAGCGTATATGCTGAATGGATGAAGTCTTCGACATCCAAAACGGTGCCGACTTGCAGGCTCACGTCCGAGCAGTCTTCATGGGTGACTCCGCCAGGTTTGTCAATGAAGATGCGAACCGTGGGTTTGTTGTCAGGTCCCGCAAGTTGGGTATGCACCAGTTCAAGCCCGTGGTCGATTGCGGCCTGCTCCGCGATCGCCTGGACTCTTTCAAGGATCGAACCTGCCCCCATGTCACCCTCCGAAAAGCTTTCCCGCCCAAAAGAAAAAGTGGGCGCGAACCCACCGGACGAGACCGCCGCGCTTCGAGCAAGCGGAGAATTATACGGAAACGGTTTTTTAGAAGCAAGCAGGCCTTCGGAAGCGCGCTTCTCGGCTCAAAGCCCGATATTTTGACAGCGGACGATTGTCGGGGAGTCTCTGCGTGGGCCGCCCTTTCGTTTAGTAAGGGGGCACTCATCACGGCAAAAACAGGGACGCCCACGAAGAGAAGGCCCCCACAGTCATCCGCATTAATCTGCGACGAAATGTTGTTTTTTCGGGCAGAGATTTGTCACGGATGCTCATCTGTGGGTAAGCTGATTACCCCGACCTCAACTTTCAAACGAAAAGGCATTAAACAGATGAATTCTCTTGCGGCGCGTAAACGACTGCTTCGCTCACCACATGGCGTAGCGGCAATTGCGTTTCTCATCTCGCTAACAACACTTGGCTGGTCGGCGCAGCTTCCTGTCCAATCCACTCACCCAACCATATCGAATTTCGGCAAGATCAATGATCACTACTTCCGTGGTGCCCAACCAAATGCCTTACAGATCGGGCAATTGAAGCGATTCGGTATAAAAACTGTTATCGATTTACGGAAAGATTTCGAGGAAAGAGAAGAGGGCTGGGTACGAGAACAAGGCATGCAGTATTTCCGCATACCGCTGACTACCGAATCGCCGGCGACTGCAGACCAGACGGCTTACTTCTTACGTCTGGTTAACGATCCGGACAACTGGCCTATTTACGTCCATTGCAAAGGCGGCAAGCACCGGACAGGTGAGATGACGGCGATTTATCGCATTACCAGGGATAAATGGACCGCGGATCAGGCGTATGCAGAGATGAAGAAATATCAGTTTGAATCGGGACTATGGGGCGGACCAGATGCACTGAAGAAGCACGTGTTCAGATTTTACGAGGCGAATCGAACAGCGCCGGCTGCGTCGGTCACACAATAATCGTCTGTGTCTTGCCCACGATTTCACCACCTCAATTCACTTTCTGCGTCTGGTCCATAACTGGCTAATAACGAAGACAGACACTACCGCACCCAATAGTAGCGCTACGAAACGTGGACCAAAGGCGTCTGGCCTCAATTTCATTCCTGAGGTCATGCTGAAAGTCGTCGCTCTCACCAGTTCAATTAAGGAGACAACAACAGTAACCGCTACAGCTGTTAAGGAAGCGCGCACCGCAAACTTCGATTTGCTCATAATCAGCCGGTAAGCTTTGCTTTTACGATTTCACTGACCGTGCGCCCGTCAGCATTTTGCCCCGCAAGCTTCGCCTGAACCGCCTTCATCACCTTTCCCATATCCTTCATCGAAGTCGCCCCGGTTTCGCTAATGGCAGCCGCGACTGCTTCACTAATTTGTTCGGGTGACGCGGCTTGAGGTAGATAGGATTCAATAATTTGAATCTCAGCCTGTTCCTTTGCCACCAGATCTTGTCGCGCCCCTTTCGCGTACTGTTCGATCGAGTCACGTCGTTGTTTGACCATTGATCTGAGCAGTTGCATCAGTTCGTCGTCATCAAGCTGACCACGTTTTTCGATCTCGCGATTCATTAGCGCAGCCTTGATCATCCGCAGTGTCGATGTGCGTGCAGCGTCCTGTGATTTCATCGCGCCGGTTAGATCCGAAATGATTTGATCTTTGAGCCCCATGATCTTTCGTTCCTCCTGCTCAACTATACCAACATCAGTTTTTTCACGGCGTCATTTGGGGAATACTCAACCCTTCCTGCAGGCCATAACGAGGGAACGATTTTAGAAGCTCCGAAGCTATCAGCCGGTGGCCCATGTGATTCGGATGAATCAATTCACCAAACCATCCCTCATTCGAAGGATGAGCGGCTTCCGTCAATTCCAGGATTACCAGGAATGGCACGTGATCCTGCTGCATTGCGGTGCGCAACGAATCTCTGTAATGGGTCATTAATCTTGCCTCAGGCGGATTTGTTTGCAAGTCCCTGTAAGGTGCGGCCATAACTAGAACTTTCGCCCCGTGCCCGCGCGCCAGTGACGTTATTGAGCGCATATTGCTGACGAATTCTGTATCCGAAACACGAGGAACGGGCCGCGGTGCGGGGCCCTGGGTACTGGACGATCTGGCGCGGAGCCATCTCGTAGCGTGGGCGAATGCCTGACTGTGATCAATCAACCATCGTGTTGCGACGACATACCAATCGGTCCGAATCGCCTCTCGGTCGGGAGCGTCACTGAAACTCACATCATTCCAGCCAAAGCTAACTATAAGCAAATCGGGCTGCAACGCATCAATGTCTCTGCGAAGCCACGCCAGGCCCTGGTGACTGGTGTATCCCGGCACGGCCATCGTGATGGCCTCGATTGTTCGGCCCGCGTTAGCACCACGCAACTGCTTTTCCAGCAGCATCGGAAACGGCAACCATTCGCGGTTGTAATCGTCGGGTTTGTCAGGCCATACGACGGGCACTCGATAACCGAAAGTAACCGAGTCTCCCAGACAAACAATTCGTATTGCGCCCGGCGCTTTGCGTCCGATCGGGTAATCTGACCGGTAGTGCTGCGCATTGGTGGACAGCACCGTAAAGTCCCAAACCGCGTGGTCTAGATTTGGTCTAAGGCGCCATAGAAGCAGCGGATCTCCTTCGAAGATCGTCGATTGCTTCTCGTTTGCTACTTGTAACTTTTGCTGAGGTGTGTTGACGAAGAGTTCAAGACTGGAAACGGGTTTCAGAAACAACCTCGTACCCGCCTCGAGCGATGCCAGGACGGCTATTAAACACAAATATAGAACCAACGTGTAAGCGATCTTGCGCCTTGTTGAAATCACTCGTTTTGCGAGCTGTGCCGGTCGCTCTTCGCTGATCGTAGTTGTGTTTTTCATTGTCCTTGACTCGTGATTTGCGACGCGCCGCGAATAAAGATCTTGTAGTAGTGGGATCCGTTCGCGATAATGACTACTCCCGACTCGCCGTTCAAAGCACAGCCTTTTCACTTCGTCCGCACGTTACATCATTTTCGTTCATCGCGGGAACATGAATCTGCATAGCATGGCTCGGAAAAAAGGTTCAAGGGAAGCCACCTCAGCCAGTGATTTGACGTTACGTTTCCGGCGAATCCTACCTGTCGATCGAATTCCTCCGACTTTGCTCATCGGAGTCGCAGCCTGCTCGATTCTAATTGGGTTTGGCGGTGGAGGTGGTAACACATCGGCGAGTACCCCAGTCGGCCCTGCCGTCCTAATCAGTCAAGCGACCTCGACACGAGCTATCGCACTAGAATCGGTGGCGTTTACGTCCGAACCATTCATGGTCAACTCACCGTTCTCCTGGGCTGATGATCGACGGACTCGGATCATTTTATTTGCACTCAACCTCGCCACTGACGATGCATCTGCCGTTTCCGCGGACGGCGAAGATTCCACACACCGGCATTATGCCTTAACAGTCGAATACGTCGGCGCTGTCCCTGGAAATGATTGGATGAACGCT
>Ga0114129_10008547_pt1 | contig 14596 bp, 14 predicted proteins | sample RhiMetdeltSRZDD1_FD_80071 | JGI IMG/M metagenome (GOLD analysis project Ga0114129, IMG submission 80071) | Populus rhizosphere microbial communities from Tennessee, USA - Rhizosphere MetaG P. deltoides SRZDD1 (version 2) (version 2) | ecosystem: Host-associated > Plants > Roots > Rhizosphere >... | reverse complement strand
GATCGGGAGATTATGTGCTAATCAATACGCGCCTGAATGACGACCGTTCCACTTTCAAAGACGCGCCTGTACTCTTAACCGTCAAACGCGGCAACGCGACCTTTTGCATTGTGAGGCAGATTCCATGACCACACACAAGGAACGAATCCAGGCCTGCCTGCGCGGCGAAATCGTCGACCGACCACCCGTCGCACTCTGGCGGCACTTTCCCGTGGATGACCAGATGCCAGGAACACTGGCGAAAGCGACGTTGCATTTCCAACGGGATTACGATTTTGATTTCGTTAAAGTCACACCTTCATCGTCCTTCTGCGTGCGGGATTGGGGTGTGGAAGATGAATGGCGGGGCGATACGGAAGGTACACGTCAGTACACGAAACGAGTCATTCATGAGCCGCAAGATTGGGAACACCTGCAAGTGCTTGACCCAACCGCGCCTCATCTCGCGGCGCAATTGGAATGTCTACGGCTAATCCGCGCGGAACTCGATGAAAACACTCCTCTGCTCCAGACCGTGTTCAGTCCATTGGCACAGGCCAAAAATCTCTCCGCCAATCAGACGCTGCTGGATCATGTCCAATCGCATCCGGAAGCGGTGATGAGAGGCCTTGCAACCATTGCAGAGACAACCCGCCGATTTGTGGAAGCCTGCCTGGAAACAGGAGTTGACGGAATCTTCTTCGCAATCCAGCACGCCCAGGCGAACCTATTGACAGCCGAGGAATATCAAACTTTCGGGCTGACGCATGATTTGAGAACACTGGAGTCTGCCCAGGATCTATGGTGTAACCTGCTTCACCTGCATGGGCACAACATCGACTTTTCGCTTGCCACCACCATGAACTTTCCGATCGTCAACTGGCATGATCGGGAAACCAGTCCATCCCTGGATATGGCTCAGCAAAATTTTCAGGGAGTCACATGTGGAGGCTTGCGACAGGACACCTTGGTTTTTGGGAATCCGATGGATGTTCAGGACGAAGCGCTGAACGCCATCCAGAGAACGGGTGGGAGACGATTCATATTGGCTACCGGATGCGTGGTTCCCATCATCGCGCCCCACGGAAATATCCTTGCAGCCAGAGATCTCGTGGAAGGTTGGTTAAAATGAGTCTCAGGGTAATCGCCGGTAAAGCCAGAGGACGCAAGCTGAAATCGGTTCCAGGCGATACCACACGTCCCATCACCGACCGCGCCAAAGAGTCACTGTTCAATATTCTCTCCGGCGACGTGATCGATTCGCACTGGTGGGATTTGTTCGCCGGTACTGGCGCCGTGGGCATTGAAGCCCTGAGCCGCGGAGCGTCGTTTGTGCGGTTTACCGACTCAAACCGCGTTCCAATCGATACGATCAATTTCAACGTGGACCATTGCGGCTTCAAAGCCCAATCTGAGGTTCGCCGCGCCGACGCGTTTACCTATCTTGCGGCTGCGCCGGACAAAAAGTTCGAATACCTCTACATCGCACCTCCACAGTACAAAGATATGTGGATCAAGGCACTCGAACTCGTGGATGACAACATCGCCTGGCTTTCAGAGGATGCGTGGGTCATCGTGCAGATTGCGCCGCGTGAATACAGGGCGGCGAAGCCGAGATTGAAGCATCTCGAAGAATTGGAACAACGGAAGTACGGTTCAACGCTGCTGGTGTTCTATGAGAGAAAAATCGAAAACGAATAACCGTTCGGCATAACCCAAACAGGGCATCGCAGCATGTTTCTGCAAATCTTCCTTAACACCGGACTTATCATCTTTGGCCTGATGTCCGTGCTATGGCTCGTGAGTCTCGTACTCAGGAACGCCAGTATCGTGGATATTTTCTGGGGCCCAGGTTTAATCATCCTCACCTGGGTGGCGTTCAGGCTGGCCCCTGGTTATCTGCCCCGCAAACAACTTATAGCGACACTCGTTACCATCTGGGGGTTGCGGCTTGCCATTCATATCGGTCTACGCAATTGGGCCAGGCCTGAAGATTTTCGTTATGCCCGATGGCGTGCTGAAAACAGCGGGCACTGGTGGTGGCTCTCCTTCTTCCAGGTCTTCTTGCTGCAGGGCCTTCTGATGTGGATCATTAGCGCGCCACTACTTGCCGCGCAGGTTTCGGGCTTTCCCGCCATCTTAACGCCATTGGATTTGGTTGGCGCTTCCGTCTGCACTTTCGGCCAGCTCTTCGAATCCATCGCCGACTTTCAACTGACGCGTTTCAGAGCAGAGCCTGCCAATCGTGGAAAACTGTTTATCGACGGCCTCTGGAAATTTACGCGCCATCCAAATTACTTTGGTGAAGCAGTGGTTTGGTGGGGCTTCTACATCATCGCAGTGGCCGCGGGACACGCGTGGACCATCTTTTCCCCGATCCTGATGACATATCTTCTGTTAAATGTTTCAGGCGTGACAATGCTTGAAAAGACGCTGAAGTCCAAACCGGGGTATGAAGATTACATGCGGAAAACGAGTGCGTTTTTTCCCTGGCTGCCTAAATCGTAAGGCGGGATTCCATCCCGCCCTACATACTCTTTCCACAGTAAAAGGATAACTACGGGACAATCTTCGGCCGCCAAGTTGGAGGTTTCCTGCTGAAACAAGATTTTTAAAGTATACGGTATGAATAGACTGTCATGTACGTGCTCAATCGTAGGGCTGGTGTATCGAAAACAATCACATTTCTAGAATTGGACGTATAATTCCTTGCAATACCCTGTTAGTTCAAATGGCTTTGCTATGTCTGTTGAACTGCGTGCTAGAATTTGGGTCGACTGAATATTGAGGTGTCCTTTCCATGACGACCAACCGAGCGCCATCCCGAATCATTCCACGCGCCTTTCCCGGTATCAAGGCTCAGGAGATCGAAGAACTGATCGCCTTCAGCAAAGTGCGAGCGTATCCGCCTGGCTCGGTCCTCTGCCATGAAAATGCCCTGGAGGATCGTTTTTACATGATTCTGGAAGGCGAAGTGGAGGTCACGAAGGTTATCAATAACAATCAGAATCGACTGCTCAAAACGCTCGGACCGGGGGATTTCTTCGGTGAAATGGCGTTGATCCATAACGCCCCGCGCGCCGCCACGGTTACCTCCAAATCAGCTCTCACCACCCTTGAACTTGACAAAGCCGCCTTTGACCGCGTGTTGCATAACAGCAGTTCCATCGCAATGGCCATGGTCAGCGAGATCAGTAACCGCCTGCGCTCGAACGATCAGCTTGCAGTAGATGATCTGCGCATGCGCGCCAGCGAACTGGCCGAGGCGTATCAAAAACTGGCTGAGCACGAATTGGCGCGGCGAGAATTCCTCACCAATGTGGCGCATGAACTCCGTACTCCATTGATGGTGGCCACTGGGTATCTGCAAATGCTACAGAAAGGCATCGTAAACGGCGACCAACTGACGGCGGGGATCGATACAGTGGCACGGAATGTCCAGCAGATTGCCACGTTGGTCAATGACATTCTGTTCCTGCAGGAGATGGATCTCGTCCTGCCGGAATTCCAGGCTGTGGATATGAACGAGGTTGCGCGCACGGTCGTGGACCACTATGGCGAAAAATCCCGGGAACGCGGCGTAGACTTGCGTTTCACTCCGACTCCAAAACTGCCAGCTGTTTCAGGAGATGCGAAGTCGCTCGAACGAGCACTCATGGCATTGGTAGATAACGCCATCAAGTTCAGTCCGAAAGGCGGCAATGTGAATATTCGACTGATACCTGAGGAAAGTACCCTGCTGATCGATGTTCAGGACCAGGGCATTGGCATCCCAAAGGAAAACATGCGTCGCATCTTTGACCGTTTCTATCATTTGGAAAAACATGAGGATAATCTCTTCAGCGGCATCGGGCTCGGACTGGCCATCACGCGGCAGGTGATCGAGCAGCACCAGGGCAAGCTGGAGGTGATCAGTGAGCCAGGACAAGGTACCACGTTTACTATCATCCTCGAACATTCGAAATAAGACCCCGGTAGTCCGGCGGCGGGCTCCGTCCTTGCAAGGATAGGCTGACTTATTCCCCAAACTCCACAATCAATTTATCATTCTCATCATAATACGACCGCGCGTGAAAGGGCGGATCACCGCGCTTCATTGCATGGATCTTCCCAAGCAGCACAGGTAAATCTTCCACAACGGGCAATTCCCCAATTCTTGTATACGGAATCCATTCCGCCGAGCCTTCTTTTGATGCTCTTGGCTCGTTTTCTTCCGCGTATTCGCCGCTGAAAAAATATAAACATATCCCTGTCGTGCCCGCATCGACGATCAACGTGCCGCACAGCCACAACTCCGCGCGGAGACCGGTCTCTTCCGATAGCTCACGTTTTGCGGCAGTCAGCACATCCTCCGCTCTTTCCACATGACCGCCGAGACCGTTATATTTGTTCGCCCAGAGTCGTTTTGTGGATGCGCCTTTCAGCAACAAATACGAATCCCCGCGCCGCAGGAAGATTGCCGTTCGGGGAATGACGGTATAACGATTACTGGTAACGTCTTGATCCGACTGGGGCATGCTGAAATAAATTCTGCTGGTCTGAGCTAAAGAAAAAGGCGGGCTGTCTTTTAGACAGCCCGCCTGAATGCTTGTTCTCTTAGGCCACTGTTATACTCTTATCCAAATAAACATCCTGAATCGTATTCAGGATTTTCACACCATCGGCCATTGGCCTCTGGAAGGCTTTGCGCCCTGAAATGAGACCCTGTCCGCCGGCTCGTTTGTTGATCACGGCCGTGGTCGCGGCTTCGGCGAAGTCATTCTCACCCGATGCGCCGCCGCTGTTGATGAGTCCGATGCGGCCCATGTAACAGTTCGCCACCTGATAGCGGCACAAGTCAATGGGGTGGTCGCTGGCAAGTTCGCTGTACATGCGCTTATCCAGCTTGCCATACGAACTATCACCGGTGTTCAATGCCAGGTAACCACCATTGTTTTCAGCAAGCTTTTGCTTGATGATATCGGCTTCGATGGTGACACCCAGGTGATTTGCCTGCCCGGTCAAGTCGGCCGACACGTGATAATCCTTGTCCTTTTTGAACGCTGAATTGCGGACGTAACACCACAAGACAGTCGCCATGCCAAGCTCATGAGCCAACGCAAAGGCCTGGGCGATTTCGATCAGCTCACGGTGCGAATCATCCGAGCCGAAATAGATCGTCGCGCCAACTGCCGCAGCACCCATGTCGTAGGCTTGCTTCACAGTCCCGAACAAAATCTGTTCGAAGTTGTTAGGGTATGTAAGTAACTCATTGTGATTGATTTTCACGAGGAAAGGAATCTTGTGCGCGTACTTGCGTGCCACATTTCCCAAGACACCATACGTGGAAGCGACCGCGTTGCATCCGCCTTCGATGGCGAGTTTGACAATGTTTTCGGGGTCAAAGTAATCAGGGTTCTTCGCAAAACTGGCGCCGCCGGAGTGCTCGATGCCCTGGTCCACCGGCAGGATGGAGAGATAGCCTGTGCCAGCCAGCCGCCCGTGGTTATACATCCAGCTCAGATTGCCGAGCACGCGGTTGTTCCGGTCGGATTGCATAAAGATTCGATCTATGAAATCGGGACCGGGCAAGTGCAGGCGTTCCTTCGCTATTTTCGGCGAGCTGAAACCCAGCAGGGATTCTGCCTTAGCTCCCAGAAGAGTTTGAATATCGTTGGTCATGGTATCGGTGATCATCGTACTTCTCCTTGTTCTTATTTAACGAGCAAGCACGCTCCGTTCCTATATGCTGAAAGGATGCTGCTCGCGCTATGCTACGCTATGTTTATTTCTTGATTATAACCAGAAACTACGACTATAATGGGTTCGTGCTACCTATTCCCCGAGAACTCGTATATCATCGCAGGTGGCTGATTGCTCTCGACGCGGTCAATACCGCCAGGAGCACAACACTTCATAAATTGGCGTAGGAGGCCATCCCATGGACGATTTCTTTCAGAAAGTAACCAGCATGCAGGATCCATTCAAGAAGCTGGTGTCGCATATCCCTGGCTTCGGCGGTTATGTCGAACGTCAGAACCGGCGCGACGCAGACAAGTTATTGCGCGATACGGTTGCACGCCGCTTCGAAGAACAGTGGAAACGCGTTTCCCAGCTGCAAAGTGACCTGGTCAGCAATGGCATGATTGCCTACGTGGACGACATGGAAAAAGCGGCAATCAAACTACGCACATTCATTGATAAGCTCAGCACCGCGCCGCGCGGCTACTCTGGTTTGTTCGACGCAGTGAAGATCAATGAAGAAGAACTTAAAGCGATCTATCAATTCGATGCCGCCTTCTTCGACCTGGCCGAACAGGTTGGCCGCGCGGTGGACCATGTGGAACAAACCATCAGCGATGAATCCGGACTGCCGGCGGCCATTCGCAATCTCACCTCACTCGCCCGGCTGGCCGTGGAGACGTACGAAAAACGATCAGAAGCCGTGACCGGCTCGAAATAAATCATTGGCGTGCTGGCATCCCGCCCTACAACATTCCTATGTGGCACACGTACATCAACGCGAGGACCATTGACGAAGTCTTGCAGATCCTAAACGAGCAGGGGGCACGCGCCCGCATTGTAGCAGGAGGGACGGATCTCATTCTCGAACTCGAACGCGGAATCCGCAAAGGCATTGAAACCGTTGTCGATGTCACTCGCATCCCGAATCTCGATCAAATCAGAATCGATGCAGATGATGTGATTCATCTCGGCGCGCTGGTCACTCATAATCAATGCGTCGAGTCAAAACTGATTCGCGAGCGCGCCTATCCACTGGCGCGTGCGGCCTGGGAGGTGGGCGCGCCGCAGATCCGCAATCGCGGCACGATCACGGGCAACCTCATTACGGCCTCTCCCGCGAACGACACGATCACGCCACTCGTGGCTCTTGGCGCTTCGGTGACATTGCAGTCCACGCATGGCACGCACGCCGTGCCACTCAGGGATTTTTATACCGGCGTCCGCAAAACCGTGATGCAGCCGGATGAAATGCTGGTGGATATTTTTTTCCCGGCCATGACCTCCACCCAACGCGGGACATTCATCAAACTGGCACTGCGGCGCGCCCAGGCCATTTCGTTGGTGGACGTGGCACTCGTTCTCGACTTGGAAGAGGATACCGTCCGAACAGCCGCCCTTACCCTGGGGTCTGTCGCGCCGACCATCATCCATGCCGAAGAGGCCGAACGATATCTTGTGGGTAAAGCCCTTTCCGATGAAGTGATCAGCGAAGCGGCGCGTCTCGCAATGGATGCATCCAGGCCCATTGACGACGTGCGCGGTTCCGCCGCATATCGTAGTGAGATGGTGCGCGTCTGCACGCTGCGCGGGTTAAGATCAATACGTGGTGCGCCCTCCGGGCGGGAGCAAGCCGGGATGCCGACGGACGCGGTGCTTCTGTGGGGCGATCCTTCTTCAGAAGTTGGAATCCAGTCATCGCACGAGGCGCCCTCCCATCCAATTGAAACCACCGTCAATGGCAAGAAGCATTCCGTGAGAACGGGCTACGAAAAAACCTTGCTTCGATTCCTCCGTGAGGATCTGGGCCTGACCGGCACCAAGGAAGGCTGTGCCGAGGGCGAATGCGGTGCATGCACAGTTTTCCTGGATGGCAATGCCGTGATGGCGTGCCTGGTCCCTGCACCTCGCGCGCATGCGGCAGAGATCATCACCGTTGAAGGTTTGGCACAAAACGGGAATTTGCATCCTGTGCAGGAAGCATTCGTCCAACATGGCGCGGTACAGTGTGGATATTGCACCCCCGGCTTCATCATGTCTGCCGCGAAATTGTTGGAGGAAGTAGAACATCCGACCCGCAGTGAGATCGAACAAGCCATTACCGGAAATCTGTGCCGGTGTACCGGATATTACAAGATCGTGCAGGCGATCGAGGATGCCAGCAAAATTTCCTTTTGAGGTGAGTTATGGGCAAATATACATCTTCAGCACACAAACGACCTGTTCCCAAACGGGATACAATTCCACCGCTGGTGCGTGGAATCGGCTGCCTCCTGTTTGTGCTCGTGCCGATTCTGGCCTATGGCATTGCAACTTTGCTTGTTCCGATGGCTCCGGGTTGGGGCCTGCCTATTCCAGCCGATTGGTATGGTCAGCCCAACATTCAAAACCCGGTGGCCAGCATACCGTTTTTATCTGAGTTCGTGGACCTGATGCTCAGTCAAAACAACCTGATCGTCAATCTCGTTTTTGCGGCCGCCGTTACGATCCTACTTTTTGGTGTAATATCGGTTGTCTTTGGCTATATGTACTCGATGGCGGCCCCTTCGAAATATGGCCCTACGGATGTTCCACCACCCCGAGTCAAAACCAAAAAATATCGACGTTAACCGAAACGCAGCATGACGAATTACACGTCCATAGGAAAATCTCTCCCGCGCGTCGATGCGCGCGGCAAAGTAACCGGCGAAACCCCATACTCCGGCGACTTATCCATGAAGGATATGTTGCATATGAAGCTGTTGTTTGCCGGTCGGCCGCATGCGCGCATCCGCTGGATCAAAACTGGTAAGGCAGAGGCGGCTCCGGGTGTGGTCGCCGTATACACCGCCAAGGATGTGCCGGTCAACGAGTATGGCTTGCAGTGGCAGGACCAGCCAGTGTTATGCGGCCCAAATCAATCCCTTACCCTGTCACCAAACCGGCACAAGCAGCAAAAGCCCGGAGCAGATGTTGTCCGCTTTGTCGGAGATCAGGTCGCGGCGGTGGTGGCACAAACCGAAGCGGAAGCCGTCGCGGCGATCAAATTGATCGAGATCGGGTACGAGGACCTGCCTGTTATCACCGATCCGATTGAGGCTATGAAACCCGACGCGCCGCGCGTTCACGAACATATCGGCGATTCGAATATCTGTGTCCATTACAAGATTCGTAGAGGAGATGTGGAGGCAGGTTTTGCCAAGGCCGATGTGATCGTTGAAGAGGAATACCGCACACCGGTACAGGAACATGCCTTTCTGCAGCCTGAAGCTGGAATGGCCCACATTGATGAAAAAGGACGCATTACGGTCGCCTGTGGGGGTCAATGGACCCATGAAGACCAGGAACAGATCGCCCATGCACTAAATATGCCGGATGAACAGATTCGTGTGGTGTATCCCGCAGTGGGCGGTGCATTTGGCGGGCGGGAAGATATGTCGGTGCAGATTGTTCTCGCGCTGGCCGCATGGAAATTGCAGCGGGCCGTGAAAATCGTCTGGTCACGACAGGAGTCAATCATCGGTCACGGAAAACGGCATGCAGTGATCCTGCGCGCGAAATGGGGCGCGACCAAAGATGGCAAAATCATCGCCGCCGAAAATGAGATCATCGGTGATGGCGGCGCGTACATGTACACCTCAAATAAAGTACTCGGTAATTCGGCCATCACGTCAACCGGACCCTATCTCATCCCGAATTTGAAGACGGATGTGTTCGGCGTCTACACTAACAACGTGCCTGGCGCGGCATTCCGTGGCTTTGGCGCGCCACAAGCGTTGTTCATGGCTGAAACACAAATGAACAAACTTGCAGAAAAGCTCGGCATGGATCCTGTGGAGATTCGTCTGAAGAACGCCTTAAAAGATGGCGACCCAATGAGCGTGGGCACGCCCTCCCCCAGTCCCGTCAGCGTAATGGAATGTATCGAGGCCGCGGCCGAACGGTTCGATTGGAAAAACAGGATGAAGAACGGAGAAACACGCGCGCCCTATTTGAAACGCGGACACGGCTTCGCGGCGGGCTTCAAAAATATTGGCTTTTCATTTGGTTATCAGGAGAACTGCTGGGCTAAGATCGAGCTGCACGGCACGGCCAACATTGACCAGGTCGTTTTGTATCATGCCAGTGCTGAGGTCGGACAGGGAACACACACCGTGATGCTGCAGATGGCAGCAGAAGCGGTTGGTGTGCCATTTGAAAAAGTGAGATTGATCGCCTCTGACACGGCCACCATGGGCGACTCTGGTTCGGTCTCCGCTTCGCGCATGACGTTTATGTCTGGCAATGCCATTCGTGGCGCGGCGGAAGCCGCGTTAAAAAGGTGGAAAGCGGAGGAGCGGCCCGCGATCGGAGAGTTCAAATATCTTGCACCGCGTACCACAAACTTCGATAAAGAAACCGGTCACTCCACGCCCAACTTTGCGTATGCCTTCGTGGCACAAGCCATTGAAGTGGAAGTGGACACCGAAACAGGCCATCTACGCGTGATTCGGGTTATCTCGGCGGATGATGTTGGCAAGCCTATTAATCCCGCGCTGGTCGAAGGGCAGGTGGAGGGCGCAGTGGTACAGGCTCAGGGTTACGCTGTGCTGGAAGATTATAAGACCAAGGATGGACAAGTGCTCACCGATCAACTTAGCACTTATCTCATCCCGACCATTTGGGACATTCCCGAAAAAGTGGAAACGGTCTTCCTGGAGGTGCCTGATCCGAATGGACCATGGGGGGCGCGTGGAGTGGGTGAACTTCCATTTTTGACCGTTGCACCCGCCATCGCCGCGGCCATCCACGATGCCACAGGCGTATGGGTGAATGAATTTCCGTTCACACCGGAACGCGTATTGAGGGCCCTGGGGAAAATATAAACACTGCATAGAGAATGGCCGCGGCCATTCTCTATGGCTTAAAATGAAATTCTCCTATCGTGATGAAACCAAAAAACTGAATGATATGACGCGTCGCAATGCCGACGGATACTTTATCCAACTTCCCGATGGCGTCACGCATTACGAACTGGGAGGGCCTGAGTCCGGTGACGTGGTGGTTTTGGTCCCTGGGTTCTCTGTTCCTTATTTTATTTATGACCCCACCTTCCAATTTCTCACGCAAAACGGCTTCCGCGTACTGCGCTATGACCTTTTCGGCCGTGGATTTTCCGACCGGCCCGTAGCACGCTACAACATGGACCTCTTCGTCAGTCAGCTTGCGGCACTTTTGAACGCGCTGCGCTTCTCGCGCCCCGTGAACCTGGTCGGCCTCTCCATGGGTGGACCCATCGCTGCGACCTTCACCGTCCAGCATCCGGAACGGGTGAACAAGATTATGCTGATCGACCCGGCTGGGACAAGACCAATTTCTCTCACACCCATGCTAAAAATGGCGAAACTGCCATTCGTGGCAGAGGCAGTTCTCAGCTGGTCTGGAAGCGAAAGTATGGTCAAAGGCTTGGCGAAGGATTTTTTCGATCCGGCCCTGGTGGAACACTTCATTTCTCGTTATCGAATCCAGATGGGATTTCATGGCTTCAGATATGCTGTCCTCTCTACCATCCGAAATGGAATGCTAGATTCGTTTATCCAGGTATATGAAGCACTAGGTAGAATGCACAAAAGAGTTTTATTGCTGTGGGGGAGTAACGATCTGACGATTCCATTCGAGCATAGTTTTGATTTACGAGCGGTGCTACCAAAGGTGGAATTTCACGTAATTAGAAATACAGGTCACGTCCCACATTATGAAAAACCGGATGAAGTAAATCCCCTGCTGTTGGAATTCCTGAGGTAGTCATGTATCAACGACTGTTGGAGTATTTTTCACATAATAAATATCGACTGTTCATGTTCCTGATGCTGGCGAGCGCCACGATCATGTCTGTGGTGATTTGGCGGTTCCGGACGGAAATCAGCGGGTCTGGGCACTATAATTTCTTGATTTGGAATCTTTTCCTCGCCTGGATTCCGTTCATTATTTCATATGTCACCTACGCCGCAGTCTTGAATCGCCGGCAGGTCTTGATCCTTGCGCCCATTGCTGCATTCTTCTGGCTTATCTTTTTCCCGAACGCGCCCTATATTCTGACAGACTTTCAACACCTGGCCGGCAACTGGCGCGATGTGCCGGTGTGGTACGACGTGATACTGCTCATCTGGTTCTCGTTCACGGGTCTCATGCTGGGAATGACGTCACTCTTCATGATGCAGGAAATCATCCGCCGCGCGTTTGGGCGTTGGACCGGCTGGGGCTTTGTTACGATCGTGACCGTGCTAAGCAGCACAGGGGTTTATGTGGGCCGCTTTCTGCGTTGGAATTCATGGGACATCTTCAGGGATTTTTCCGGTATGGCACAATTCACGCTTGCCAGCGCACAAGACCCGAGCCTGCAGTCGGTTGTCTTCATGAGTCTATTCGGCGCGTTCTTTTTATTTCTGTACGTTACGCTGTATACTTTCGGCCACCTGCTGTTGGAAAGACAGAGGAACGAATCCAAGGAGTCGCTATGAACACGGAAGATATTCTCATCCTTTACAGATATAACCAATGGTCGACCGCCAGGATCCTTGACACTGCATCACAGGTAACAGCAGCGCAGTTTCTCGCGCCGGCAGATTTTCCGCATGGTGGTTTGCGGGGGACGCTCGTACATGCCTTGTTCGCGGAATGGATCTGGCGCAATCGCTGGGAGGGCGCTTCACCCACGCAGCGCCTGAAGCCGGAAGATTTTCCCACCTTTGATTCCCTGCGCACACGCTGGGCAGATGAGGAAGAACGGCTGATGTCATTTGTGAGCAATATAACAGATGAGCGACTCAACAGTGTGATCGCTTACAAGAACACACAGGGCGTCCAACACCAGAGAGTCCTTTGGCAGATGATGGCACATCTCATCAACCACGGCACACAACATAAAACGGAAGCCGCAGCACTGCTCACAAGCCTGGGTCATTCCCCCGGCGATATTGATATGATTGGGTATTTGATCGAAAATTACTAGATCACGACGTCGTTTTTAATACGCTATTCAGAGATTTCTCACCAAAAAGCTCTTTTGGAATATGTTCTGTTTCATATACTTCCCACGTTTCGGTATGAACGATTTCGTCATCCGGCTCTAAGTCCACCAGGGCACCCAAACTCTCCAATTCGATGAAACGGTCATTCGTATACACTTCCGCGTTGCAGCCTTGATCAGGATATTCTTCGCCGCGGCGTACCCCCCAGCGTTTGACAAAGAAAGTATCCTCAAAGACATAACCCAGCCATCCATGCGGATTGAAATAGCCTAGTTTGAACGGCGATTTCGTTCCATCGGCATTAACGGTGATGAACTCTTCTCCCAATTTCAAACGCGGGTCTTCCCAGCGGGAATAGGACCAGAAGGAGAATGTTCGGTTCGGCAACAATCCATCCTTGTCGATCGCGCCGAATTGTTGCGGCAAAATGGCGGTGCTGTGTGGACGCAGCATGGTGAGCGCCCAGGGCGCCAGGCGAATGGAAGCGCGCCCGGCGTTCTCGATCTTATGCTTGATCATGGCAAACGGACGATCCGGACTTAACTCGACGGTGATGGTCTTGCGGATGTGCACATCGCGCTGAGTACTTCCCTCCAATCTGATTCCGTGCGGAATTTTTTTTGCGGTCACACCTTCTCGATCATCCGGAATATACGTGCGCTCAAGCGACTCGGGCGCAATCCAAAAGCGGTGACCGCCCAAAAAGTGAAAGTCCCCATACGTTGTTTGGGTTATCGCCTCCGGAACTTCCGCAAAGAGGTTCTCTCCCAGCCATGAAGGAATCAAGCGCACGATCCGTGGACCTGCTCCTGCCAGGCATTCCAATTGAAAAAATTCATTCGCGAGAATGATCGTCTCACGCCCATAAAATTCACCGCGGTTCATGGCTGCATTTTACACTATTCCGGCGCCATCTTCTGCCCGACAAATATACACACTGGGTTTCTTGCCGGTCTCACTCGTATAACGACGAGCCAAATCGTTGGCGAAGGCGTCCGCTTTATTTCGCTCGACAAGATTTACCGTACAACCGCCAAAACCAGCTCCCGTGAGGCGTGCCCCGTAGCACCCATTCAGGGAACACGCGAGCTCGACCATCACATCCAGCTCGAGGCACGAGACCTCATACAAATCGCGCAAACTCGCGTGGCACTCCTTCATGAGCCTTCCAAAGGCCTTCACATTTCTCTGCTTCAAAAGAAAGACGGCCTGCTCTGTTCGCTGGATTTCTTCCACGACATGTTGGGCGCGGCGAGCCACAAGTTCTGGTAATCGATGCTTGTTTCGCTGAAACTCGGCAACGGTTACATCACGCAACGAATTCGCACCCAATAAACGCGCGGCTTCTTCACAAGCCGAACGCCTTTCATTGTACGCGCTATCTGATAATGAACGCGGCACGGCCGTATCGGCAACCACGATCGCGACATCCTCCGGTAATGAAACCGTCTGCCATTCCAAGGAACGGCAATCCAGGAAGAGCGCATGATCGAGCTTCCCGCAAGCCGATGCAAACTGGTCCATGATTCCGCAATTGACGCCTACGTATTCGTTCTCCGCGCGTTGACCAAGTTTCGCGCGAACCATCGCGTCCGCATCGAAACCACCCGTAGCCTGCCAGGCAGAAATAAAAGCCATCTCCACTGCTGCTGAGGAGCTCAACCCCGACCCGCGCGGAACATCAGAGGTGAAAACAGCGTTAAGGGAAGGAGTTTCATACCCATCTTCGTTCAATGCCCACGCACAACCGACGGGATATTTCGCCCAGTGCGGTAGTGGCTTTCCGTCGAGTTCGGTTTTTGTGAGGATCGTTTCGGATGAAAATGAAACACGTTCGTTCAGATCCGCAGCTACGAGCGTGGAGTGAGGCGCTGGCGCGAGCGCGCACGCGATCCACACCGCGCGGT
>Ga0114129_10008546_pt1 | contig 14597 bp, 9 predicted proteins | sample RhiMetdeltSRZDD1_FD_80071 | JGI IMG/M metagenome (GOLD analysis project Ga0114129, IMG submission 80071) | Populus rhizosphere microbial communities from Tennessee, USA - Rhizosphere MetaG P. deltoides SRZDD1 (version 2) (version 2) | ecosystem: Host-associated > Plants > Roots > Rhizosphere >... | reverse complement strand
GCGCAGCATCTCGAGCGTCTCGCGATGCGCCGCGAACACCAGCGTCTTCTCGCCGGCACGCCGCCATCGCGGCGCTTGCGTCACGAGCCACTGGACGCGTGGGTCGTCAGCATCGATCGTGCTCGCCTGCTGGCGAAGCTCCTGGTCGTCCGCGCCCAGCACGGCAGCCAATGCCGCACCTGACGCAACCGCGCGACGAACGCGATCGATCTTGCGCCGCTGCCCGACAACGTTTGTCGCAGGCAGCCGCCGGATCGCGGCCTCGAGCTCTTCGCGTCGTCTCGAGCTTTTCGGGTCGTCGACGTCAACGGGCATGCCCACTCGCGGCGGCAAACCGCCGATGTCGGTGCGACGTGTGGAGCTGGTGCAGGGTGGCAATGGAACGCCCTGCGCAAGCCGCGCCTCGAAGCTGAGGTCGTCTGGAAACTCGTCCGGCCTGAGTAGCTGCAGCAGCCGAAAGAAGCCGTGTGCGTCGTCTTCGAGCGGCGTCGCGCTCAGCAGGAGGACGTGCCGCCCGAGTCGGGCGATCGGCGCGATCGCTCTCCAGGCAGGCTCGCCGGGGTGCCCGGGCGGTCGCCGCAGACGCTGCGCTTCGTCCACGATGAGCAGGTCGATGCCGGCATTGACCGCGTGGGTCGTCAACTCGGGTCGCTCGACCAGCATCTCGATGGCGATCACGGCGCGGCGATGCACGTCGAATGGGTTGAACTCGGACCCGAAGTCGCGAGACACATCGGCCAGGCGTGCGCCGTCGAGCAACGTGAACACATGGTGATACTTGCGCCACAGCTCGCCGAGCCACTGCACCGTCAGCGCGTTCGGCGCAACGACGAGACAGCGTTCGATCTTCCTCGTGTGCACGAGGCGTGTGAGGATCAAGCACGCCTCGATCGTCTTGCCGAGCCCGACTTCGTCAGCTAAGAGCCAACGCACAGGATCCATCCGCGTCGCGCGCTCGGCCACGTAGAGTTGATGCGGAAACAACCGCACGCGCCCGCCCAGAAAGGAGCCAAGGCCGTCCGCCTCTCGTCGCGACAGCAGATGGAGCACCTCGAGCCGCAAGAGGAAATCCCTCGCATCGTCGCTGTCACCTCGTGCGAGACGAGCGAACAGCTCACCCTCGTGCCGCCGCGGCCGCGACACGTGCTCCGGCTCGACGCGTTCGAGCGCCTCGGCACTGGCGGCGAGACGCAACCGTGTGCCCGACGCCTGGAATTCCACGACAAGCGTGCGCCCCTCGATCGCCGCGACGCGGCCGACGCCGAGCTCAGGATTGTGGCGATGGGCGAGGTGATCCCCGGTCTTCCAGGCGGTTGGCAGTGAGCGGTCTCCCGTCTTTCGATCGTATGGCAACGGAGGTCCGGCCGCCTGTAGTGTCCGGCTTCAGCCGGACTATTCGCTTCGCAGCGCGACGAGGGGATCCACGCGCGCGGCGCGTCGAGCCGGAACATAACAGGCGAGCAGCGCGATCGCGACGAGCAGCGCTGCGGCTGTCACGAACGTAAGCGGATCGTCGGGTCTCACCTCGTACAACAAGCTCGCGATGACTCGACTCAATGCGAACGCTCCAGCCAAGCCCAGACACGTGCCGATAACGGCCGACCTCAGCCCTCCGCCCAGCACGAGCATGACGAGGTCGCGCTTGGTCGCCCCTACGGCCATCCGCAGGCCGAACTCGGGTGTGCGTTGGCCAACCGAGTAGGCGACAACTCCGTAGAGGCCGAGTGCCGCCAGCAGCACCGCGATCGCTGCGAAAGCCTCGGCGATGATTGTTGTCAGCCGCGGGCTGGCCACCGTCTCAACGAGCCAGTCGTCGAGGGTCCGCACCTGATCCAGCGGAATCGACGGATCGCCCTCTCGCACGGCGGCACGCAATCGCGCGACGAACGATGCGGGCTCGCGCGTCGTCCGCAGCAGGACGGTCATCGTCGTTTGAGGGAATTGATTCGCCGAGAGATAGATGCTCGAGCGTGGCTGACGCTCGAGCCCGCCGCCACGAGTACCGACGACGTCGGCACCGCGAACATCGCCGACGACGCCGACGACTTCGTGCAGTCTCCCGTCTCGTTGGAGCTGCTGCCCGATCGGGTTGCTCTCGGGCCATAACTGACGCGCGGCGCTCTGACTGACGATGACGACCGGCGGCGCCTCGGCGCGATCCCGCTCGTCGAACGACCGCCCTGCCACGATCGGAATGCTCAACGTCCGGAAATAGTCGTCGCTGACAATGTGTTCGGCCGCCGTTCCGGTGAATGTGGCGTCTCGATTGCCAACGACCGCGGCTCTCCGGACACCCGGCCCGAACGGTACGCTTGTCGCAAACGCGGCCGCATTTACCTGCGGCTGGTCCGCGAGGGACCGAACGAGTTGCCGGTAGAACAGCGACCGGCTGGCGCCGTCCGCATACGTGCGCGGCAAACCGATCCTCGCTGTCAACACACCGGTTGGCTCGAAGCCCAGAGGCGCGCGATACAGCTGCACGAAGCTTTGCAGCACCAACGCGCCTCCAACGAGCAGCATCGTCGCGAGCGACATCTGCGTGACGACGAGCCCTTGACGCAACACGGAGCGCGGGCCGCCGGCGACTCCTCTGCCGCCCTGCGAGAGGGCCGCCAACGGATCGACGCGACTGACTCGCATCGCCGGCAGGATGCCGAACAGCGCACCACTTCCGATCGTCACCAGAAGGCCGAAGGCGAGCACGGCCAGATCGACCCGCACGTCGGCGATGCGTGGCAGGGTCGGCGGGAGCAGCGTTCGCAGCACATCGAGCGTCACAAAGAACACGCCGAGGCCGATGCACCCGCTGACGATCGCAAGGCCCACGCTCTCTGTCAGCACCAGCTGCACGAGGCGCCGGCGATCGGCACCAAGCGCGGTTCGCAAGGCGAGCTCACGCCGACGCCCCATTGCCTTCGCCAGCACGAGGTTCGAGACGTTGGCGCAGGCGATCAGCATGACGATGACGACCGCGGCTAACAGTGCGAGCAGAGCGGGACGGACGCCTTGATCCAGCATCGATTCCTGTATTGACTGCAGACGAATGCCCCATCCCGTATTGGTCGTCGGGAATTCGCGGGCCATTGCAGCGGCGATGGCGCTGAGCTCGGCGCCCCCCTGTTCGGGCGACACGCCCGCGCGAAGCCGGCCGACGACACGCAAGGTGTGATTGCCGCGATTCTCTCGCGCCGGGTCGAAGCGGAAGGGCAGGAACACCTGCGGATCTGCCACCGACGACACTTGCGATCGACCGACTTCCCGGAACGTGTCGGGGACCACGCCGATGATTTCGTAGCGCTCACCCGCCAGCGTGATCGTCTTGCCGACGGTCGACGGATCGCCGCCATAGCGGCGCCGCCACAACGACCGTGAGATGAGCGCCACCGGCGCGCTCCCGGGCCGCTCATCCTCCGGTCGCAGCTCGCGACCGGCGACTGGCGCCACGCCGAGCACACGGAACAACGACGCCGTGACCATCGTTCCGGCCAGCCGTTCGGGGTCGCCGTCACCGGTGAGGTTGTAGGCGTCTCCCCGGAATGCCGCGAGCGCGTCGAACGTCCTGGTGCGGTCCGACCACGTCAGGTAGTTGAGCGCGGACGCGCGCGTCGGGCCGTTTTCGTTTTCCTCGAACAGCTCGATCAGGCGGTCGGGTGAGGGATATGGAAGGGGCCGCAAGAGCACGGCGTAGACCACACTGAACACCGCCACATTGGCGCCGACGCCCAGCGCCAGCGTCACGATCGCGGTGATCGCCAGCAGCGGCGTGCGCCGCCAGCTTCGGAACGTGTGTCGAATGCCTTCCGTCAGCATCGAGCCCCCCCGTGGCCTCAGTTTGCCATAACGGCTCGACCCGTTTATCCGGATGCGATTCGCTCGACCTCCACAACGTGCTTGAGCGTGAAGACGTCGCCGTAGCTTTCGAGCAGTGTTTGCCGTCGGGGGTCGCCGAGATACGAATCCAGGGCACGCCGATCGGGAAACCAGATCAGGTGAATCTCCAATGGGAGACTTGAGTCCTGGCCAGGCGTTCGGCGTACGCGCGCGATCAGCCTCGCCCCGTGCTCGTCGAGCAACGGGAGCACCGCGTCCTCGTAGGCGATCGCGCGCTCGGTCAGATCAGGACGTGTATAGCCGACGAATGCCAGCGTGAGCGGTGTCTCATTCATAGCGAGAACGATGCCAGTAAACCTAGCCTGTTCTTTCCGCAGCCGCGGAGTGTTGTTCCTCCGGTGGCCGCAAATGACGAAACGAGCGATAGAGCACCACGTCGTAGATGATCTTCAACGATCCGCCGATGAACAGCGGCGCGGCGAGCGCGACGTGCTGCATCATCGCTCCACCGAGCAGCGGGCCAACGGCCCATCCAGCGTTGCGGGCGACGTTGGTCAGGCCGCTCGCGTAGGTGCGAGCCGACGAGGGCACGACTGCCATTACGTACGACTGCCGCGTTGGAACATCCATCTCCACCAGCGCCTCTCGGGCGAGGAACAACCCGGCGGCGAGACCAGCGGTCGGAGCGGCCGGCGCCAACATCAGCAACACACTCGAGGGCATGTGCGTGAACACCATCGTGTTCACCAGCCCGATGCGTGTCGCCAGCCACGCCGCGGCCAGATGCGAGACGATGTTCAGGACGCGAGCGGCGAAGAACAAGCCGGCGAGACCGGCTTCGGACATGCCGTAGCGTTGGAAGAACCAGTACGCGACGAGAGCGGAGCTGAGGAATCCGCCACCCGTGCTGTCCAGACCAAACAGCGCGGTGAGCTTGTAGACGATTCGTCGAGTCTTCTCGTCCACAGGTGGCGGCGCCAACCCGCGGGTCCGATCGGTGGACGCCTCAAGCTGGGGCGAGAGGAACAAGTACGGAATGGCCGATGCGCAGAGAACCAGGCCGCACAGGACGAACGTCATCGCGTGTGCGTCGGCGACATCGAGCGTGCGCGCGAGCACGGTCGGCAGGATGGCGGCGCCAGCACCGACGGCATGGCCGCCGTCGAGCGCGGCGTTGTACCACGCCATCGTCCAGGTCCGTTGAGCGTCTGCGGTCGTCGATGGCAGCAGTGCCTGTTCGATCGCGGAGGCCGGGCCGCGGTCGCGGCCCATGCCGTTCAGCATCGCAACCGCGGCGATGATCAGCAGCGCCGTCATGCTGTCGAACCACGCGACCGCGACATAGCCGAGTCCCGTCAGGATGCCCAGCAGCACGAGGGCTCGGCGGCGTCCCCAGGCGTCCGCATACAGCCCGGCGAGGACGGTGCCGACCGCGTTCGCCGTCATCCCAACGCCGATGATCGCGCCGATCGCGGACGTCGACAGGCCCCGCCGGGCCAGATGAATCGCGATCAGCACCCCGGCCAGGCTGACCGACGTTGCGCGAAGACTGCCCGCTGCGCAGACGAGCGCGGCATCGCGAGGCAACCGTTTAGTCACGGATGATCGGGCGCGATCCACGCGATGCGCATCAGCAAGAGGTTCGCAGAGACCGAAACTCGAGCGCCAAGCGTCTCAAAGAATGTGGAGATGTTCACCGCCACCGTGTCGCGTACGACTACCCTGACACATGACGTGCGGGAAATCGAGCTGACCCTGCTCGAACCGTCCCGGATCGCCTTTGCCCCGGGACAGTTCGTGTCCTTCGAGATCGTGCGTCCGGACCTCCGCTTTCCAGCCACACGTCCGTATTCGATCGCATCGACGCCCAACCGCGGCGACACCATCGACCTCGTGCTCAATCGTGTCCCTGGCGGACCGGGATCGGAGTACCTGTGCGGCCTGGAGGTGGGCGACCGCACCTCGTTCAAGGGACCGGCCGGCACGTTCGTCCTGCGCGACAGCCCGCGCGACCTGCTCTTCGTCGCCACCGGTACCGGCATCGCGCCCTTCCGATCGATGCTCTGGTCGCTCGCAGACGCGCGGACCGAGCGTGTATCACACTCCTCTGGGGACTGCGCAGCGAACGCGACCTGTATTACCAGGACGAGTTGATCGCCCTCGGCAAGCGATTGCCGCACTTCACGTTCATCACGACGTTATCGCAACCGACCGGTGACTGGCGCGGTGCCATCGGACGAGTCACGCCATTGGTCGAGGCGTCCGTCACCAGTGTGGCCAACCTCGACGTGTTCCTGTGTGGGAATGGCGGAATGATCCGCGACGTTCGCGACATCGTCCGACAGAAGGGACTCTGCCCGATTCGCGTCGAGCAGTACTACGCGTAGCGGCCGGTAGCGCGAGCGGAGATGACCGCCTCTGCTCGCATGAGCGGAGTTCAGTCGACGCGCGGCAGGCGCTGCGCCAGGGCGACCGATTCCACTCGAGCGTCCTTTTCGAGCTCGCGCAGCTGGCCGGCACGGCAGGACGCCGTAAACATCTCGTCATCGATTCGGGATCGAACTGTGACGCCCGCTGGCACGTAGCGTGGCTCGCGAACTTTGACGATGACCGAGACCGGTTCGTCGTCGGGAAGTGAGCCGGCATGCGGCTGAGAACTGAACTCCAACTTCGTCAGGTCGTCGAGCTTCATCGATCGACGATAGCGCCGCGGCAGCCGGTATGCAACTCACATCGAAGCCATAACGACGGCCACCACCGAGCGCAGCGCGATCTCGTCGGGACCTCGCTGCGCTCGGTCTGGATGCTATGTGCCGTACTTCATCGCGACGCTCTCGGGCGGCGCGCATGCACGACCGGCCGCTGAGGTGGCGGCACCTCGGGTAGCTTCGTGGTGGCTCTGCCCCGGCCCTTCGATCCTGGCGCTCTGCCAACCATTACTGCGAGACCAGCCACAGGCGCCGCCGGCAGTTGCATGACCGCACCTACCGCCGCACTTGCCCCGACACGTCCATTGCCGAGTCGTGAGTCCCATCCAGGGCCCTGCGCCGGATGCCGGCGCGCCGACTGCCGGAGGATGTCCCTGATATTTGCGTTCGTCAGCGGCTGTCCGCGTGCCGCCGCTTCCGAAAGCATCAACGCGATGGCGCCGGTCACGGCTGGCGCAGCCATGCTGGTGCCCGATTTTCTCGTGACACCGTCGCCGGATCGCGACCGTGCCGCGAGCACCGCGTGACCCGGGGCACAGATCTCGGGCTTCTGGCGGTTATCTCTCGTCGGGCCGGCGCTCGAGAAGAACGACAGCGGCAACGCCGCCTTGTGCGCGTCGTACGACCCGACCACGATCGTCTCCCGTCCGCACGAGATCGACCCAAGTGTGTGAGAGTTGTCGAGCGGAGGCTCGAAGCTGGACTGACCGAAATCGTCTCGCTCGATCCACGCGTGAAACGTACCGTTTTGGACGGCGTCCCCACGAAGGCGGACGATCCATCGTCCTGCAGGCAACTCGGGCTCGAGGAACAGACCGATCATGTTGTCGCCGTTGTTCGGATCGTTCAGCCGATTGGCCAGGAACATCACGACGCGGTTCTGAAACGTGAGGGTCCGGTTCTGTCCCGGAGGGACGACCGCCACGCTGGTGCCATCAGGGGCAATCACTTCGAGAGTGAACCGATCGGCGCCGGCGTACCACACTTCCATCTCATTGCTCGTACCGTCGTTGTTGGGGATGAGCCACGGCAGGTCGACGGCACCACCCTGCAGCACCGATCCCGACGCATGAATGCCGTCTGCGAAGGAATTCGACGCCGCCAGCACGATCGCGCGGTTGGATTGCTGCGTCAGCAACCGGTCGAAGCCCTGCTCCACCAGCGTCGAGCCATCGTGCGGACCGCCGTTGGTCCCCAGGCTCAAGTTGACGACACACGGTGTCGCACCCGCCTTGTCAAAGATGAATCGGACGGCTTCCAGGAGGTGAACCGAGTCGCCAAACGAGCTGCCGACCGCGGCAGCGCCCGTCCACGGAATGTCATCGCTGGCGAGGTCGACAAAGATCATCTTCGCCGCCGGCGCAACTCCCGGCACACCCGATCCGCGGCCGTTCCCGGCAGCAATGTCGGAAACGTGAGTCCCGTGCGTGCCGTCGAATTCCGTCGGGTCGGGCCCATAGCCGAGTGTGGTGTACGGATCATCGCTCTTGAGGGCGACGTCGATGTCCGCCTTTTGGTGAAGACGGCCGAAACCGAGGGGGCTGTTGGCCGTGGGCGCGTCCGATTGGTTCCAGATCGCGAGCACGCGGGAACGACCGTCGGCCTCGCGGAAGTTGTCGTGTGCGAAGTCGCAACCGAAATCGACGATGCCGACAATCGCGTTCGAACCGCCGGTGGCCCGGTTTCCCGGAGGAAGGCTTGGCGGATCGGCTGTGATCTCTGGAACCGTACTGCTGAGCACGGGTGACACAGGCCGTGCGGCCTTCAAACTTTTGACGAACGGCTGGCCACGCACGTGCTCGATGCGGGACACGGGGATGCGGCCTGTCACAATCACCTCGGACGGGCCATCTCCGAATCGGCTGCCAACGCGCACCTCGCTGAGCGCTTCCCACGCGTTTGGATCGCTGACTCTGGCGATTACGGCAACCTCGTCGACGTCGCTGGAAGCGCTCGCCGGCTTACGCATTCCCTGACGATACCGTGCGACCAGACGCTGCAGCCTGGGATCCAGCCCTGAAAGGACGGGGGTGGCAGTCGTCGTTGCGGGGACCTCGAGCGCTCGGACAGCGCTCGTCGGCAAGGCGGAACGAATCGGGACTTCGTGCTCGGGCCTCATACTGCACCTCGCTGTGCCGAGGTTGCGTCGGCGCGGCGAAGGCGAGCCGCGAAATGCTCCCCGGCCGCGGCGGATCGTGTGGCGAAGGATATTCCGCCGCTCGATCGTGAGTAACGTCACTTCGAGACGATCCGAACGGCTAGGTGTTGTGAGGTCCGGCGCGCAGGAGTTCTGGCGGATCTCGCGCCGACGACCAGTCAGGTCAGCGAAGATTCCGCGATTGCCGCACTTCACGTTCATCACGACGTTATCGCAACCGACCGGTGACTGGCGCGGTGCCATCGGACGAGTCACGCCATTGGTCGAGGCGTCCGTCACCAGCGTGGCCAACCTCGAAGTGTTCCTGTGTGGGAATGGCGGAATGATCCGCGACGTTCGCGACATCGTCCGACAGAAGGGACTCTGCCCGATTCGCGTCGAGCAGTACTACGCGTAGGTCCGGCTGAAAGCCGGACCCCACATCGTCCGGCTGAAGCCGGACACTACATACGTCGGTCCGGCTGAAGCCGGACACTACATACATAGCGAAGAACTACTTCAGCTCATAGTCGATGAACAGCGGATCGATCTTCACGGTCCCGGCGTTCTGTACCGACTGCTGCTCATCGCTGAAACTCTGCCAATCGGCCGAGGAGAACATCCCGTCGAACTGATCGGGGTCAGTCCCCGTCTCAGCCCCCTTCTTCACCCAACCGATATCAGAGCGCACGACACGACCATTGCACTTCTCCATCAGGCGTTTGTACAGCGCACGCGTCGGCATCGTGTTCCACCCTTTGTTCTGGGCCACCTGGCGATCGAGCGGAATGAACGCAACCAGGGCGTTCTGTTCCATCTTTTCCAGTCCGTTGTCTCTCGCCGTGGCGTTATGACTGGAGTGGTGCCCGACTTTGTAGAACACGGTGCGTTTGAGTAGATCTCCGGTCGTCACGGTTTGCTGGGCGCCCGCCTCGTCGGTCACGGTCCATGTGAGCTCCGTTGGCGTCGACCAGGACTGCCAGTTTCCACGCTGCGCATCAGCCGGAAACAGTAGCACTCTGCCGTCGGCGATGCGTTCGAAGGCGAGTACCAGACTGGTGTTATTCGTGCGGTTATCCAGCTGCAGCGTCAGGATTGAACTGAAGCCAAGCCAATCGGAATCCACGCGTCGCCATGCATTCTCCGAGGCGTCGTACGCCGGATATAGCGAGCGGCTGCCGGCGACCCGGCTGTCCGACCGTTGGAATCGCTGGTCGAACGGTACTTCCTTGCTGAACTCATCGCGTTTGAGATAGTCCAGCTGCGCCAGGTAATCCTCGCGTGAAGCGGCGTTCAAGAATGCCAGTGCCGCCGCGGTCATTCCGGCGACCGGGTACGGGTACAGGTCGCCGCCTCCCGCCTCTCCGGTATCGTCAATGGCTTGCTTGCTCCGCGGCGGGCCCAAGACGTACACGCGAAAGCCCGGCAGCCAGTCATCGACATCGACGAGAGTCCCCGGCTGCAGATAGTCGGCTTCGCGCGTGCCGAAGCCCGTGCGCACGAGCTCCATGGCTTTGTGAATGGTGGGTGCGAACACATTGGCGGCGAGCACATCGTCGCCAAAAAAACTCAGCACCTGCTCGGCCTTCGTCGCGAGCCGTTCGAGCTCCTTTCCCGACGGCGTCCCCTGCGCCGCGTACTGACGCATCGCGCGGACGCCCATGATCGCCGCCAAACCGAGATCGTCGTCGTACTTCTTCAGATCTTGCGCGAGCTGGTCGGACGGATTCTCGGTCCACGCCACCCAAAAGCGGTCGATCGTGATGTGGTCCTTGAACACGTCATCGCCGCTGGAAAACCCACTCAAGTGGTCTTTGTGCTCGTGAGTGGCGACCATCGCGTGAAGATGTCCACCCGTCGTCTGGCGAATGTGGTCCACGACGGTTTCCATCGTGTTCCCGTTCGTCGTCGCGCCCAGTGTTCCGCAGTCGATGAGGACGTGTCTCACGTCGGCATCGGCTCCGAAGGTCAGGAGGAAGCAGTCACCGAGTCCCTGACGGTACATGCGCACCCGCACCGGCGGAACTCCGGCCGCGGCAAGCGGACTGCGGTTCGCGGAATTGCCCCCTCTTCGACGCGCAGGCCGCGGCCGCCGCGACTTTCGCTTCACTCCTGTCGATCGTTTCGCCATACGTCACCTGCAACCGCTGTCGGAAGCCGATGCGGTTATCCCCCGCGGTGGATCAACGCGAACGGCTCGGCCTCGTCCCGATCCAATTGCGGTGCGCCAAAGTACGTCGCCGCCAGCGACTCGCCCGCATGCAACGCGAATTCGCGTTGACGCGCAAGCCTGGTATCGCTCGTGAGATTCTTCCGGATGCAGTAGCTGATTTGCTGTGTTTGCAGGTTGCCGACGACCGTGCACCCGCCTTCCACGACCATCTGTTCGCCGCCAGCGATCGTGCCGTCGACCGGGACGAGCTTGTCCTGCAGCAGCGTGAGGATGATCTGTGGCGCAACGCCACCATCCGGGCACTCACGCCATGCCATTCGCAAGGCGTGCACCTCGAATGACGGTATTTCGGTGTCGGGCTTGAAGCGAGTCGGGTCGATGCCGAGGAACTTGGCGTCACCGGCGCTGGCCGCGTTACCCATGAAGTGGTTCAGCAGCCACCCGTGAATCTCGCGGCGCGCCTCGCGCGAGCGGAAGAAAATCTCCTCGCGCCCGGCACTGAACGGCTGCCCCTGAGCGTAGCTGCCAAGCCGTTGGAGCGCAGCCCTCAAACGGGCGGACGGCTGCGGCTGTTCGAATTCCGCGCGACGCCATCGGAGGCTTTCCTCGCTCAGACTCCGCACGTGAATTGGATAAATGCCGCGGCGTCGGAACGCCTCGATGAAGGCGACACGGTAGCCGAGATCGTCGTCGGTCACGAGGTCTGCATCCGCGGTGATCACGGCGCGCAGGTACTCGCCGAACGTGATGTCAACCGGTGGACAGTAGTCCAGCGCCCGGATGCACATACCGAGGACGTGCCTGGCCGATTTCGCCGCCTCGTTCGCCAGCCGGTTCACCAAGTCCGGATGAATAGCGCCAGGCTGCAGCACACCTGAGCCGCCGGTCGCCAGCCGAAGGAGATCCCCGGTCCGACGCTCGTAAATCGACAGGAACGCATCGAAGATCGCCCCCACGAGAATGCCGCCACGACTATGCGCCTCGAACTTTTGATTCAACTCCTCGGGTTTGGGCTGATGCGGCACCCACTCCTTGAGAACCGGATCGAAACGCCCGATCGCATCGCGCAGCGCGCCGCGCCGGCCAGTCGTCCGGCCGAACTCTCCGGCCAGTTGTCCGAGCAGGTTTTCGTGCCATCGGAGCTCCCCTCTCGTGGTCGCGATCTGATGGCGAAGGATGTCGGGATAGGTGAAATGCTGAAACAGCGCGACGATGTCGGCGAAGGCTTCATGGAACGCGCGGACATCGGGATTGGAGGCATAGACGTATCGCCGATGCATGCCATCCAGCAGTGCGTGCGTGGTTTCATGCGCGACGATGTCGTGCGACAGGCACGAAAACACCGTGCTCCCCGGCATGTGCCCGGCGGGGTCGTCGCTGCTCGCCTGGTAATAGCCGAACAGCAGGGCAATCTTCTGCGGCGAGTAGTATGCATTCGGCTCGCGCAGCGCATGCGGGTAGACGCGGAGCTGACCGACGTAGTGTGAGTCGTCCTTGGGATCGGCACCCGGCCGCGGCGGCCCGGCTCGCCACAGGGCACGCCGGCCAAGCGCGTGCTCGAAGTTCTGGATCGTCTTCATCGCCACGGCGTACGCCATCTGCTGATGAAATTGCGGCGTGCCTTCGCTCGGCGGCAGTCCGTCCTGCGCCAGGATGTCGTGATCGTTGAGATCGACAGGATCGTAGAAGCATCGACTCGCCGGGTCGTGATCGATGACCTCGACGTACTCGCCACTCGGTCCGGGTTGGAGATGTTCCTCCCAGCGCACATTGAAGGTGACCACACTCACCGGCGCCGTTTCGAGCCGGGTTGCCAGGCTCGGATCGGCGGCGAAGCCGCGGAGGGCACGGTACGGCGGAACCGGCGGCCGAAACGCGGGCGACTCCTCGGTGGCGGCCGCGTACTGTGGTGCATCTGCAGGCTTGTCGGAGCGACGCGGACGGATGCGGCTCCCCTTCCTGGCCGCTCGCTCCGCATCGCTCGGACTGAACGTCGGTACCGTCGGCGAAGAGAATCGCTGCTGCAGCAGCTGCTCGGCTCGCTGCCGCAACTTGTTCGAGATCTCGTCGTCCGGCCGATCGACGACCATTTGCAGGAACGTCTTCTGCTGCGCCAGCGGAATGTCCGGCGCATCCGGATCAGGAATGGCGATCTCGAACGGATTCGGCTGATCGAGGCCTTCGCCTCGCATGAAGACCTGAGAGGCCTCCTGCGCAAGCAGCTCGCCGATTCGCGGATCCTCTCCCTCGATGCCGAAGCCGAGCCCGCCGAACAGGACCTTCATCAGTCCAAAGCGCGCCGAGTCCTCCTTCGTCTTGACGAGGTCCGCGGCCGGCAGCGGCTGCACGCCGAGCGCATCATTGGCGCGCAACGCGCCATTGCCGACCTCTTGTTCTGAAACCCCGGACGCGTTCTGGTCGGCAGTGGAGAACAGCGCGTGACGGACAGCCTCGACGGCCATCCACGGTTCCGCGTACTTCTCGAGGTCGGATCGATGTTTCTGCATGTACAGCGCGGCCGCCGCCGCAATCTGGGGCGTGGCCGCCGACGTCCCACGCCCATCCATGTCGACCACATGCCGGCAGCCCCACTGGGCCCACGGGATGTTGGGCGTGAAGGCCGCCATCGCGGTGCCCATCTTGCTTCGCGGCCCCCAGTTCCCCTGCATCGTGCCGAACGGCAGCCCGTGATACGAACGGAAATTGGCCATCACGCCGCACGCGGCGATCACGCGTCCGAATCGAGCCGGGTACACGATCGAGCGGCCGAGCGCGCCGACGAATCCTGCCGAGAAGTGATTGCCGGCCGCGGTCACGAGCACGACCCCGGCATCGTAGGCACGGTTGACCGCATCGGCCCACGCCTGCGACGGCAATCCGCCGAGGCTCATCGAGAGCACGTGGATCGAGGCACCGGCTTTCGTTCGCAACGACGCCGCGTAATCAATCCCACGCGCGATGCTGCTCGTGTAGAGCTGAATCACACTCTTCGCCACTCGCACCGGGACGACATCAGCATGAGGAGCACCACCGAGAAAATCGTCGAACGAGTACTTCGTATTCCTGAATGCGAAGCGTCCGCCGGCGAGGATGCCGAGCGTGCCAATGCCATGTCCGGGATTCAGTGCGGGGCCGGTGACGAAGGGATCCTCGGCATTGTCTGGCGGACGGTCGTCGACGAAGTTGCGTTGCAGATCGAGCCGCAGGTGAAGAGGTTTCGAGTCGTGCTCCGAGTAGCCGGTGTCGAGGTGTGCGATCCGCACGCGATCGCCGTCCCCCGGAACGCCAATGGCCTGCCGCGCGAGCACCAGGCCTGAGTATTCGGCCGACAAGTGCCAGGCGAACTCGCGACCGACCGGAATCTTGCCGTTCTTTGCTTCCTGGTCGTCGAACTGGCACGCGGCACTCGGCGTATGGACGAAGGGCCAGGACTGCACGAGGTCTGGCTCCACGAAGTCGACACCAGCAGCAGCGGCGAAGGGAGCCGTCGCGCTGACCGCGTCGTGAATCAGATCCCACGGGTTCGCGCCCGCGAGAGCAGTGTCCGGCGCCTTCGCACGAAGCCACACCGGCCGAACGTCCGCGGCAGTAGCCGCGAACGCGTCGCCGTCCGCGCGGGGGAACAACGGCTCGAGCTCGAACTCGACTCCGCCCACGGACAATCGCCGCGAATCGGCGGCAGCAGTGAAGCCGAGCGCGTCGGGCGCGGACACTCGGAGCAGGAGACCGGCGAATTGAGGCGTCATGT
>Ga0114129_10008544_pt1 | contig 14597 bp, 20 predicted proteins | sample RhiMetdeltSRZDD1_FD_80071 | JGI IMG/M metagenome (GOLD analysis project Ga0114129, IMG submission 80071) | Populus rhizosphere microbial communities from Tennessee, USA - Rhizosphere MetaG P. deltoides SRZDD1 (version 2) (version 2) | ecosystem: Host-associated > Plants > Roots > Rhizosphere >... | reverse complement strand
CGGGGCCACCACCTCCATCGTAGCCAGTCGACAGTCGGCCGGAGCGGTTGTGCTCGGGTGCGGGGTGTCGGGACCCCACTCGATGAAGAAAGGAGCGTTCTCGAGGCCTGGCCCGCCGGTCGAGGCGGTCTTCCATTGCAGGAGCGTGCTGTCTGGCGTTTGTCGGGATCCGGGAATAGGGCCAGTGATTTGAAAACCGGCGGCCCGAACGCGGTCAATGAGTGCCGCTAAGTCCCGGGTGTGCAACGCCCAGCCGATCGGCGTGAGTTTGTTCGAAGCCGAGTCGCCGGTGGGGGCAATCGGCGCCAGAATCTCGAGATAATGGCCTGATCCAAGGCTTACCAGGGCGTTCTCGGTTCCTCGGCCGGGGTGTTGCCCGCCACGGCGTGGAATGACGCCCGTGAGACGGGTGAACTCTTCCATGCCCCTGGTCAGGCGGGTGGTTGCCAGGATCAGGTGATCCAGATCAACGTCGGGAGTCATCGGCTCCTGGCCGGTCAGCGGTGTTAGGGAGAGCAGCAGCATGACCATCGCCGCACTCGTGATCTTCGCATGGTCGCTCATCGGCGCCGTCCTATTCGGAACCCGCGTCCCAGTGAAATCTGTGGAGCACCCGGTGCACCAATGGGGCAAGGATGAGGCCCGCGACGACCAGGAAGACCATCCCGGCGTAGAGGGCGTAGACTCCGGCAAAGACCTTACCGCTGTCGGTAAGCGGCGGGTTCACCGGACCCATTCCGCCCAGGAGCATCGCGGCGTTCAGAAACGCATCGCGCCTCGCCATGCCTTCATAGTGGGAGTATCCGGCCATCCCCAGGAGCAGCGACCCGACCAGGAGACCCAGGGCGACCGCGGTGTGGAACATCAGCCGTCGCGCAAAACGATGGCGTGCAATGGGGCGATCCTTCCGGGCTTCATACATAGTCGTCGCGGGTGTCCTCCATGAGGATGCTAAGGACCGACCATGAGATCGTTCGCCTCGGCGTAGGGGATGGCCTCGTTCGCAAAGGCGAATGTACCGTGCTCTCGGATTTCTCGTGCCGCCCGCACGAAGGCCCCCAGCGCCGCGCGACTCAGGGCGGACCCTACGCTGATCCGCCGCACCCCCAGGGCCTCCAGGTCGGCCACCGAGAATGTCTCCCCCTTGAGGCCCACCAGCGCGTTGACCGGCTTGGTCACCGATGCGCACACGGTCCGGATGTCCTCCGGTTTGGTGATTCCCGGGGCGTAGAGGGCGCCGGCTCCCACCTTCTCGAATGCCTGCAGACGCCGGATGGTGTCATCAAGGTCCGGGCGGCCGTGCAGAAAATTCTCGGCGCGCCCGACCAGTACGAACGGGAATGGAAAGACGCGGGCCGCCTCGGCAGCCGCCGCCACGCGCTCAACGGCGAGCTGGAAATCGTAGATCGGGTGCCGCGGGTTGCCCGTCGTGTCTTCGATCGACCCCCCGACCAGTCCAGCCGCTTCGCCGGCAAGGCGGATCGTTTCGGCCGCAGCTTCCGGTGTGTGCCCATAGCCATTCTCGAGATCGGCCGCGACCGGCAGATCCGTCGCATCGACGATCGCCTTGGCGTTCGCGAGAGCTTCATCGCGCGTCACCACCCCGGCGCCGTCCTGCCGGCCGAGCGCGAAGGCCAACCCCGCGCTGGTGGTGGTGAGCGCCTGGAAGCCGAGGCCCGCCAGAATGCGAGCCGAGCCGGCATCCCAGGGATTCGGGATGACGAACGCGCCCGGGCCCGCGTGCAACGCCCGGAACCGCTCCGCTTTCTCGGCCTGACTGGCGCGCATCATGATGCGCGGCCGATCGACGCCGGTCCGATACTCTTGATGGACGGGGTGCCCGCGAGCTGCATCGACCTTATCAGCTCGGCGCGCAGGAGGTCCAGTACCCGCTCGACTCCAGGCTGGCCGAATGCGGCCAGGCCCCAGACATACGGACGCCCGATGCAGACCGCGCGCGCCCCGCGAGCGAGCGCCTTCAGAATGTCGTTGCCGCGGCGCACTCCTCCGTCGATGAGGACCGGAATCCTGCCGCCCACCGCTTCAACGACCTCCGGCAGGCTGTCGATCGTCGCCCGCCCGCTTTCTTCTGCGCGTCCCCCATGGTTGGACACGATGATGCCGTCGACCCCGGCGGCCAGCGCGCGCGAAGCGTCCTCGTGGGTGACGATGCCTTTGAGCACGAGCCTGGCTTTGGTGATGTCTCGCAGGCGGTTCACAAAGTCCCAGGTGAGGGCCGGGGCCCGCGTCTCACTCCGGGTGATCGTGAGGCCACGGAACATCGGCTTCTGGGTGAAGTAGGTCGACTCGCGCTGGGCCGGAGTCCCGTGGCAGGCAGTGCAGTCCCGGGTGTCGGCGCGGGCGAACCGCGCGGCGGTAAGCCGGTTGCTGTCGACCGGCAGGTCGACGGTCAGCGCGATCGCCGGGCATCCCGTGCGTTCCGCGCGAGCCACCAGCGCCTGAGTGACGTCCCACCGCGATGTCGGATACAGCTGGTACCAGGTGGGCTCGCCCCGGGCCTCCGCGACTTCCTCCACCGATGAGTTCGCCACGGTGGAGAGAATCTGAAGGGTGTCCTTGGCGCGGGCAGCCCGGGCCGAGCCGAGCTCGCGATCCGGATGAAACGCCAGCTGGCCGCTCACCGGCGACATGACGATCGGCGTATTCCAGTCCCGGTCGAACAGGCGAATGCGGGTATCGACGGTGGTCACATCCACCAGACGGCGGGGCCGCAGGTAGAGCCGCGCGTAACCCTCTTCGTTGGCCCGCAGCGTTGCCTCGGCATCCACGCCGGTGGCCATGTACCCCCAGTGCGCCGGCGGGAGGTTGTGCTGGGCTACGGCCCGGAAGTCGAAGACGTCGAGCGCGTCCTCCACCCGGGTGATCAAGCTTGGATCGGGAGGAGGCGATCCGGTTCCACGGCCCGCGGCAACATCGGGCGAGCTTCCCGCCCCGGTGCACCCTGCAAGATCGAGCGAGGCGAGGAGCGGACTCGCCGCGAGGAAGCGCAGAAAGGCGCGCCGGCTGGAGTGACGGGATTGAGATTCCGGCATGGAGTCCTCTCTCTGGGAGAGCTGCGGGCGTGCCACGTCTGACAATTCGTTCACGGCTGGCCGAGCGCGGTTCGTATCTGACGAAGATGGTGCTCGTTGTGCCAGGCGACCTTGTCGAACTCATCCTTCAGGGTTCGGACCCCGGTTTCGCTGTGGATCCACTCCAGGTGTCCGCGCGCCTCGTAGTGCATCTCCGCGTAGTGTCTGACCGCGGCTCGACAAGACATATAGATCTGTCGGGACAGATCCAGCGGCAGGGTCGAATAGTCGAGCGCCCTGGCCCACGCATCCTGGTCGAATGCCCAGAGCACCGGGCGGGCTTCACCCAGAACCCGCCGGATCCGCTCGTACATGACCGTTTCGGCATCGGCGAGATGGTGCAGGATGAAGCGAATCGACCACTTGCCCGGAGCATAGCAGCTCGCCAGCTCGGGCTCGCCAAGCCGGAAATGCCGGACGGTTTCGTCCCGCGTAGTGTCCAGCAGGTCGGTTATCTGCATCGGCAGCGCACGGGGTTGGAGCTCCGTCAGGGGAGAGCGCGAAGAATCCACACGGTCTTCGTATCGTGCGCCGTCACCCACACCAGATCACCGGCCACGCGGACGGCCCCACTGCCTGCGGGAGGCCCGAAGACTTCAACCGTCCGATTCGTGGCGGGATCGATCGCGGCAAGCAGGATCTTCTTCCCACGGACCCAGACCCGGCCGCCGCCCGCGGCGATGTCGCCTCCCCCACCCGTCATCCCCAGCGGGATCGACGCCACCGGCCGGTTGGTCATCGGGTCGATCCGAGTGACGGTGCCGTCTCCCTGGTTGAGGGTCCAGACGCCACCTTCCCCAGCGGCGAGGAATCGGGGAATGGGACCGGCCGGAATGGTCGCAGAGACCCGATTCGTCGCTGGGTCCACCCGCTGCACCGACCCGTCGGCCGAGCCTCCCGGTGGTCCGGTATTCGTGACCCAGACGGCGCCGAAGGCGAAGGCCGCGGCGAATGAATGGGGCTGGACGGCAATCTGAGCGATCACCCGGTTGCTGGCCGGGTCAATGCGTGAGAGGACACCCTTCACATCGCTGAGGACCCAGATCGAGCCGGCTCCGGCCGCCAGACTCAGCTCGCCGGTCGGATCGGCGAGCCCGGAGCGGATTCTCGCGGCGATCGCGTGGGTCGCGAGATCGATTCGGTAAACGGAGGAATCCCGGCAGCTGGCCACCCAGAGCGCAGCGAAGGCGACCGTCATGGCCCCACAAGGCTCCGGCATCGAAATCGACACTACGACACCGGCGCGATCATCCTGCAGCTTCTCGACCCGGCCCTCGTTGGTCGTCCACACGGCGCGGCCATCGGCGGCGAGAAAGTCGGCGTAGCCGGGAATCGTGAGCGTGCGCATTGCGCGAGACGCGATCGGCACCGTATCCGTGGGGGCCTGGGCACGCGAGGGCCCGGCCCAAAGCGTCGCCACGGCTGCCGTGGGTCCAGCCATGGCGCGAACCAATCTCCGGATCACCACGCGAGGACCCCGCGCCTCTCGGCATGATAAAAGAGCGCGTCGAAATCACCCGGCGCGTGGCCGAGCATTCTCAGCAGCAGCGCCACCTGGCCTCGATGATGCACACCGTGATTCGCGGCGTGGTGCATCAGCTCTCCCACCGGCATCGAGCGTTTCTCGCCCCGATCGTTCACGTATTCGGCATGGCGAGTGAGGTCCTCGTCCTGCTGGTTGGCCAGGAACGCTCTCACGTGGTCCTCGACCCTGCCCGCAGCGTGCCGGACCGTCTCGACCGTCGGGAAATCGTCGGGGTTGAGGCGTGGGCCGCGTTTCGGGCCGCCGCACCGCTCCAGCCAGCCGGCCTCGGCGCTCACGACATGGACCATCGTATTCCGGATCGATCCAAAACTACCTGCCACCGGACGAGTGAATTCTTCCGGGGTAAGCTGCGCCATTACTGTGAGTCTTTTACCGGCCCAGTACCCGTAGTCGTACAGACCCGCGAGATCCTTGACGGTTATCATGGTGCCCTGCCCGTCAGCCCGTATCCCCCGATCGGCGCCGTTTCTACCCGATTACTGAAGCCCTTGATCATAGGCCGCCCCTTCGCGATGGCGGCCTGGACCGCCGGCAACCCGAGGGACGCTTGATGCTGTGCCTGGGTGTCCCACACCTCGGTGATCCACAACGCATCGGGGTCGGAGGGGTCGGTGGCGACAATGTAGCTCAGACAGCCGGGCATCGACCCTGTGCCGCCGAGGAGAATCGCGGCCAGGGCGTCCCGCTGCCCCGGGGCCGTTGTGATTTTGCCGATCAGTCCGTACATCGATCCTCCGCCAGAAATTGCCGCCGTCGCGGGGTCATCCGGACGTCTCGGCGCGGTGCCGCGCAAGGCGCGTGGCGAGGTGCCTCTTCACGTCCGGCCATTCAGCCGCCAGGATGCTGTACATATAGGAGTCGCGGACCGTCCCGTCACGCCGGGCTTGGTGATGGCGCAGGACTCCGTCATGCCTGGCACCCAGGGCCGCGATTGCCCGCTGCGAGGCGAAGTTGAAGTTATCGGTCCGGAATCCGACGACCCGGCATCCTGCCGTCTCGAACCCATGGGTGAGCAGCAGCAGCTTGCAGGCCGTGTTGACGTGACTCCGCTGCCAGCTCGCGCCATACCACGTCCAGCCGATCTCGACCCGGTCGATCGGGGCGGCGATATCATGATAGCGCGTGCTCCCCGCAATCGTGCCTGTCGCCAGATCCCGCACCGCCCATGGAAGCATGTGTCCGGCCCGCTGGCCCTCGAGCGCCGTGGCGATATATGACCCGGTTTCCTGGGGACCCGGGACAGAGGTGAACCAGAGCTCCCAGAGCCGGCCGTCGGCCGCGGCCGCGGCCAGCCCCTCGTGATGAGTGGGAGACAGGGGCTCGAGGCGGACCCCATGACCCTCGAGAGTGACCGGAGATAATGTGATCACGGATGACTCAAACCTCCTTCACACGGGTCGACCATTGCCACAGGCCGTCTGTAGTGGCGCGCGGCAGGCGCAGGCCAAGCTGACGACCCGCCATGATGATCTGACCGCGGTGGTGGGCTTCATGGGCGACGAAGTATGTCAGCACATGTCCGACGTCCAGGGGCAGATTCCGCCAGACGTAGGCTCGCGAAGGCGGTACCGTTCCCCCCTCGGCCAAGCCCAGCCGCAGGAGGGCCAGCATTCCACCATTGCTCTGTTTCAGGGCCGCGACCAGCTGCCGCCGCGACACCGTCCAATGGTCGACCCGAACGGGAGCCGGAATTCCGTGCTCGCGGCCCAATGTCTTGATCCACCTGCAGCGCGCGTTATGCAGATGCGCGGCGATCATCCGCACGGTGCGCTGCGGCACTCCCGGAATCGCGGCCCCCCAGAGATCGGACGGGATGTTCTCAATGAGGTATGAAGTGACCCGGTTGTTGGTCTGCCAGGCGGAGAGGACCGTCGCGCGCAGATCGGGAATGGAAGGCATCCGAAATCGTCCCTTCAGGCGGTGGTTCACTCCACCGAACACTCCATCAAACATAATGTCCAGCGGAGGAGCCTACGCGAGCGTCCGTCCCATGCGGAGAAACTCTGCGCTAAGGCCATCGGGCAGGTGGTGCGTGACCGATTCGAGCGGCTCGTATCCGAGCGCCCGATAGAGCGGCACCCCCGGCAATGTGGCCATGAGCTCGGTCCGGAGAAACCCGGCCACCCTTGCCGCCGCCTCGCAATGGACCAGGAGGGTCCGGCCAAGGCCCTGTCGAGCACAGGCCGGGTGAACGAAGAAGGCCCGGATGCGGGCCGCTTCCGTAGTGGGATCCAGAAGCGGATCGCTGGCGCCCTTGGCTTGATCGCCGCCAAACAGCGTGCGCCGCCTGCTCCATCCTCCACAGGCGACGAGATGTTCCTCACGCTGAATCACGTAGTAGGTCCCGTCGGTCAACAGCTGCGTGTCGACGCCGAAGACATGGGTGATGAGCGATTCGATCTGGGCCGGCGTGTAATATCCTCGACTGAGCTCCGCCGCGGACATGGCCATGAGCCCATTGAGCGCCGGTGCCTCGCTAAGAAGGGCGCGACGGATTCGGTCCATTGGAGCACTCGGCTCAGGAGTACTCTTTGACCTCGACCGCTTCGAAAACCCGCCCGTTTGGCGAGTCGACCAGTGTGCCGGCGACTCGGCCCCAGACGGTCCGCAAGGTCGCCAGGAATGCCTCCGCCGCGGCGCGGCTGTCGAACTCCAGATCGACCGTCACCTGCCTCGGATCATCGACCGCTCGCGATACCCGGTAACGCCGCACGCCGGAATCCTGGCGGTGGGCCGGGTCGCCGTCGAAGGCTCGCTTCCATGCGGCAAAGTCGGCAACCGGGTGTTCGACTCGCAGGATATGCATTGCGACGCCTCCGCGTCCGGGCTTATCAGGAAGTTTCTTGGTGCCGCATCCGGCCGATGACCACCACACCGGCCAGCAAGGCGATCAATCCGGCTCTGATGAGCTCCGCAAAGATGCGCCACCGCACCGGATTGGTGAATGGCTCCCACCCCTCCTGGTACAGGACGACTTCACCGAGTGGCTCCAGCCCCTGACCCAGCACGATGCCCAAACCGAGCATGACCGCGCCGGCCGAGAGCGCAGCGTGCGGCCATCTTTTCACGGCGAGCCAGGCAACCGGAAGAGCCATCGGCAGTGCCGCCAGCCAATGGTACGTCAGATCGAAGCTTCTGTGGCCATGGCCCGGACGGCCGAGATGCCAGTCGACGTGGATCATGACGCCGACCCAGGCCGCCGCGATCCATGCGGCCGGGGATCTTAGAATTGGCTGGAGTTGGAGCATTCCCTAATCCACCATTATTTGCCGTCGCGCCGGAGATACAGAAGCGAATCCTCCTTGACCTTGGCAAGCCGCCAACCCGCGGCGCGGCACACCCAGGTCTCGATCTCTAATGCACCGACTTCCAGGCGATGGGGAGCACCTTGTTCGACATTGAACTCGCGATCGCTGGTTTGCTCGATGAGCGCAATCACGCTGTCGGGCGTCGGCTTGAGAGACCGGATCACCATGGCGAGCGTCTGGATGCGGAACCGGGTGGCATTCGAGCGGACATACCCTTCCACCCAGTCTCTTGGCATGGTTGTGCCATTAAACAGTGTGAGCGTGAACGAAGAATCGAGCGCATCGATCCACACCTGCGGTGCGTTCTGGATGAACCCGTCGCGGAATCTGCTGTAGATGCTGGTGAGCTCTTCCCGGATTCGCGCCGTGTCTCCCGGCGTACAGGAGCCCCGGGCCGCCCCCGGCCGCGACGCGACCACCAGCGCGAGAGCCGTCAGCGGTATGAGCCTCACGAGTCGACCTCCATTAGTTCGAGTGTTCTGCGGTCACGCATGCCTTGAAAGTATTTGTCCAGCACCAGCTCGAACACCGATCCCGCGGGAGATACGCCGGCGAAGAGCGTTGCGCAGGACCGAAGCTTCCGCTCGTCGGTAGACCCGAAGATGGCCTGGGCGGAGCGCCCCTGAATCTGGAGCGTCGCGTCCATGATCTGCCGCAGGCGGGAGCCAAGGATCGGGTGGCGCAGAAAGGCCTTGGCCTCCGCGACCGTCTTGATCGCGTACATCCTGGCCATCGAGCTCGACCCCAGGCCATCGAGCTGAGGGAAGATGTACCACATCCAGTGAGATCGTTTCTCCCCCGCCCTGATCTCGGCGAGCGCCCGTTCGTAGTCCGCCTCTTGAGCCTGCACGAATCGGCCCAGGTTCTGGGGGTCGTCGGTGTCGCTGTCGCCTGCCATGTCGCCCTCTTCCGCTTCACGGCCTGTCGCTTCCGGCGCCGTCACTTCGGCGTGACCGGCGGCGGAATACGACCGTGGCTATCGCGACCGTTGCTGCGATCAGCAGCCACGCCGCTCCGGGAACCGCGACGAAGACGAAACCTCGCGACGACCCCCGGGGTGCTACGGCAACCACATCACCGTAAGCAGCCAGAGAGCCCAGCGTGAGAACGAGCGTCATGCCATAGAGCGTCGCTCGAATAGCAGCCGACCAACGCTTCGATACCACAGTCGCCCACGCCAGGACCACGAAGGGCGACAGTATCCAGAATATGAAAGCAACCAGCAGGAGCCGGGGCGTATGCTGGCCGGCCCGGAGCATCAGCACCAGCGAGCCTGCGGCGCCGGCAAGCACCAGGATCAGGGCCGCTGCGCGCAGCAGGCGTCCTTCAGGAATGCCTTTCACTTTAAGACACTGGTGCGTCCGGCCGCAGACCACCCAACAGCTCGTTCCAATCCGCTTGCCGCGTCCCGTGGCCCCAGATGACCTCGAAGGTGGTGCGAGCGGCGCGAGGATGATCGAGCGCAGCGACGAGCGTTTCCGCGACGTCCGCGCGGGCGATCCGATACCGTGGCGAGAGCGGGAGCGCAGCCTGGCTCACCACGAGCGCGTGGCGGCCGCCGGGACGGTTCAGCAGCAGGCCGGCGCGGATGATCGTGTACTCCAAGCCGCTGGAGCGAATCTCGTCCTCCGCGCGCCGCCGCCAGACGAGCGTGTTCCCCTTGTACAGATTCAGGCTGAACGTCCAGAATGAGGGCGCACCGCTGGCCGTCATATAAAGGAAGCGGCCGGAAAACCCGGCCCTGCGTGCCGCCGCTAGAGTGTTGATTACACCATGATATTCCGTCGCCTTGATCTTGGCCTCCCCGACGGGACGGCCGCTTCGGCAACCGGCGGTGAAGACAATGTGAGTGGCCGACTCTATGGCAACAGGGAGGGTTTCCGCTTTGGTGATGTCTCCGGCAACGAGTTGAATCGTCGCTCCGAGGCCATCTGCCGCACGAGCGGGATCCCGCGCAAGCACGCGAACCGAACGTCCTCCTCGGTCCAGCAGCTTCGCGATCAGCAGTCCGGTGCCCCGGGTGCCTCCGATGACCAGAATCAGCTGCCTGCCTCCATGAAGTTGAGTCAGTTCTAGCAGCGAGAAGGCCTCAGCGCGGCTCCCGCGTGGCCGTGAGCGGCGCCCGCCGCACCTGCCCGGTCGGTCCCTGGAAGGAGGCTGACCCGATCAGCTCCTCGCCGCAGACGGAGCCCACGATCCGCACGTTCAGGTCTTCGGTGGAGTTCGGGCCGCGCACCAGTTTGGTCAACTCGACGACGATACTATCGGTCGAGACGAACACGATCCGGGTGGGGACCGGGCTGTCGCGGCCGATCGTGAAGGTGCCGGTGCTGTCCTTTCCCTGGGTCCAGGTGATGTCCGCCACGGGGCTGATGGCCCCGCGCCAGCTCCCGGCATACGGAACGATCGGTGTCGCCGCGAAAGTCCGGTCCAGGCATCCGCGGGGTGCGCCCCGGTAGCCTTGCGGCGGAGGCCAGCCCGGCGGGGCTAGTCCACTGCTCCAGTGCTTCCACGCCTCCGCTAACTGTGTCACGCGTTCGGGGTAACGCGTCGCGAGGTTCTCCTTCTCGCCCACGTCGTCCCTGACATTGAACAGCTCGGCTCCGTCGAGGGTGAGGGTAGCGGGGTCGTCGCTCGCTCCACCTTGTACCATTTTCACCAGCTTCCAGTCGCCTATCCGGATCGCCATGAGGCCGCCGAGACGCCAGTAGAGCGCGTCGTGCGGGGCACCTGATGTCGCGCCGGTAAGAAACGGGAGCAGGTCGACTCCATCGAGATGCCAGTTTGGTTGCGCCGCAACGCCCGCCGCTGCCAGGGCGGTCGGCAGCACGTCGAGCTGAATGATCGGCCGGGCATCGGTGCGGCCTTCGGGAAGCCTGCCCTTCCAGCGCATGACGAAGGGGACACGGATGCCGCCTTCCCAGGTGGTCGCCTTGTCGCCCCGCAACGGCCGGTTGCTCGAGCCGTTCCAATCGCTCTCCAGCGGGCCGCCGTTGTCGCTGAAGAAGAAGATCAGCGTCTGCTCCTCGAGGTGCGCGGTGCGCAGCGCCTCCAGCGCCCGGCCGATGCCGTCGTCCATCGCGGACAGCATGGCGGCATAGGTACGCCGCTGCGGATCGGCGATCCCGGAGACCCGCGCAAGGTACCGGTCCGTCGCCTGGGACGGTGTATGGACGGCATTGAAGGCCAGGTATAGAAAGAACGGCTGAGACCGGTTGCGCTGGATGAACTCGACCGCGCGACTGGCCAACGTGTCGGTGAGATAGGGAATGGTCCGGACGATCTGGTCGCCATCGAAGATCGGATTCATCTGAGCCGACGCGCCGATGTAGGAATGAGCGCCCGTTAAGAATCCGAAGAATTCGTCGAAACCGCGGCGGGTCGGGAAGAAGCGCTGGGCCGAGCCCAGGTGCCACTTGCCGAAAAGGGCGGTGCGGTAGCCCGCGGCCTTGAGCCGATCGGCCATTGTCGTCTGGTCCAGCGGGAGGCCCACGTCCCGGTGGGGGGGCTGCATGCCGATGTTGAACTCGTGCCCGAAACGCTGCGGATACCGGCCGGTGAGGAGTCCGGCGCGGGTGGGGCTGCAGTACGGGCCGCTGACGTAGGCGTCGGTAAACCGGATCCCGCCGGCAGCGAGCGCGTCGAGGTTCGGGGTGGGAATATCTGTCCCCCCGTAAGCTCCGATGTCTCCATATCCCATGTCATCCGCGACGATGACCACGATGTTCGGAGGTCGGTCGAACGTTACGGGATCGCTACTGCCGACCAGCAGGCCCAACCCGCCAATGAGGAACCGGGGAGCTCGAATCATGTTGTCATCCTTCCACCACAGCGCTAGGATGCCGCGCGGCTACCGGCTGAGCTTGGTCCAGGTCGACAGATCGAAACGATCCGACGGTTGAAGCCAGTAGTACCACTGTCCGTTGCGCCGGACGTTGTCATAGATCGCGACGCGGCCCGTCCCGAGGACCTCGAAGCTGTTCTGCTGAACCAGCAGGGCCGCGTCGTCGTCAATACCTATGCCGAGAAGGTGCGGATACACGTCAACGACGTTCACCAGCTCAGCATCCCGCATGGCCGAGGTGAGATGCGGGTTGATCGCGACGTTGCGCAGAAACCCGAATCCCGTTGTCTGGCCCGGTGCCATCAAGAGAGGCTTGTCCGGCCGCCCCCGCACCGTGAACGACCCTTGAATGATGGCGCCGGCGGAGCTGCCCAGGATTATCCCACCTCGCTTGAGAAGATCCTCGAGCTCTCTCTGAGTCCGCGTGTCGAGATAGGCTGCCGCATATCTCCCCGAATTCCCCGGAGCGAGATACACTCCCGTCGCCGCCCTGAGTGGTGCGGTGAACTCGACTCGGTCCGCTTCGGTCCGATCGCGGGTGTGGAGGATCGCCACATCGTCCACCCCGAGCCAACCCTTGAGGTATGTCTCGTAGCTCCGCCATTCCTGCCGATCGCGGGGCCAGTCCGGGTCGAGAATGGTGTTTTGCTCACCGAAGCGGATGGCCGACGCTCCCGTGGGAAAGACGACGATATGCGCCCGGGGGCCCCCGGCAAGTTCGACAAACCGGGAGACGATGGCTTTGGTCGCGCCTCCGCCGTCGACGATCAGGGTACCAAGCGCCGGACCGCTCGATTTCTGGGCGACGAGTCCCCTGCCGACCACAGCCATCAGCAGGATCGTGGACACCATCCGCCTTGGGAGCGAGGTCATAATCGCGCTCATGGCTGAGAGAGGAAGCGGAGGATCTCCGCCATCACTCGTGGACCTTGTTCGGTGGCGAACATGAATTGGGCATGCTCAAGGGCGGCTCCACCCCCTGGAGACGCCGGCTCCCATCAGAATTCCCACGCCGGCGAGGCTGCAGCTGAGAATCGGCACGAGAGGGCTGTGCATGTGGGTCAGTGTGAGCGGGATCGCGACGCCGAAACCAATCAGGCCGCCGATAAGAGCGCCCGGCAATTCGCTGCTCGGCACCCAGGACAATCGCCGCGCCAGATTGACCGCGACCAGCACTCCGAGGACACCGCCCGCGATAGCACCGAAGGCCAGGCCCCCCTTTCCGCCGGCGTTCCCCACGATGGAGCCGACCACGGCTCCGAAGCCCGTTGCCAGCCAGCCGAGGACCAGACTGAGGAAAGGTTTCACGTTCGGAACACCATGGTCGGCCCCACTTTGGTCGCGGCGCGACCCCCTACTCGACGTGAATCACCCGGAGCATGCCCATCTCGACGTGCGGACTCCCGGAGACCGGGTCGGGGATGAGGCAGTACGCCAGATAGGTGCCCGCCGAAAGCTCGACCGGCAGGTAGGCGACCGCGCCAGGTCCCAGGCGTGCCACACCTGCGACCGCCGTGGCGTGGTCATCCGGGTCCTCGGATTCAAGCCAGTCCTGCACCGACGATCTGGGATGCAGTCGCGAAAGCCGCAGTTGGTGCTCCTGCCGGCCAACGTTTGCGACGCGCAGAACGTGGGGCCCGGCCGGCCACCGGTCCGGCCCGACGTATGCGAAATCGACCATCCCGACCTCTTGCGTCGCGGCAGGAGGGATCTCGCGGCCGGAGGTGAGCGCGGCGGTGACCATCAGGAACTTTGCCTCGCCGGTACTCGCGTGCCGATGGCCGTCGGCTCCCCTACGGACGCATCCGAGTACGTACCGGCCAGCGGTGAGCTGAACCACGACCTCGCCGGTGTCGCCGACCTCCGGCCCGCCCAGTGCGAGCGCCGGCTGCGGCGTCGTGCGAGCGGTATCGAGAGCGGCGAGGAATGTCCCCATGTCCGCGTCGGTCGACGCTTCGGGCAACCGGAACACCACCAGGATGTGTCCCGCCCCGTCTTCGTCGACCCGCATGCGCGCCCAGCCTGCGCTGATGGAGTCGGGCGCGGTCACCGCGCCTCCCCGAACCGAGACGAGCAGATCAACTCCGGACGCGCTGACGGGACCCGCCTCTCGGGCACCGCACGCGGTGAGTGTGCCCAGACATGCTGCGAGGGTGCCCAGTCGACGGCGGAGTGTCATGGCGCAGGGCTAACGGAACGCATCGGCTTGCGGATCCCAGAATGGACCGTTCAGACCGATGCTCGTGAAGATGCTGACCATCTCGCTCGGGGCTGGCCGACGGGCGTCAGGTGTCAGCCGGTTCGAATACCACGCTACGCTCAGCTGCCAAAGCTGCGACAGGGTGACCAACGGTCTCCTCGGCAGTCCCTGTGCCTGACACCACTCGTTGACCTGAGCTTCCGACCGGAAGAAAAGCATCGTGCTTCACGTAAAGACGATGTCCCGCCACCAGAGAGCGGCGGGGACGGCAAAGTGGGCAACGCATGGAATCGATTCGGGCCCGGCGGCATGCACCGGGATTTCCAACGGCTCACGGGTCTGCTCGCAGCGCGATCGCACAAGCCCCTCTTGCTGCATCGCCGCGAGCACGCCGAACGCGTCCCAGGCGCAGTTCGCGAAGAATTCCCGCCCGCCGGTGAGAACGCGATGCTGCGTGGGTATGCCGGAGAAAGGGGGCGCCATGATGATCTGTTCCCCGTCGGGGCTCAGGACCAGGACGCGACGCGCGAACAATCGCTGTAATGCCGCCGCGATCTCGGGCCTGGTGAGCCTCAGCGTGCCCCCGAGCGCGGCAACGGTCGGAGCG
>Ga0114129_10008541_pt1 | contig 14599 bp, 14 predicted proteins | sample RhiMetdeltSRZDD1_FD_80071 | JGI IMG/M metagenome (GOLD analysis project Ga0114129, IMG submission 80071) | Populus rhizosphere microbial communities from Tennessee, USA - Rhizosphere MetaG P. deltoides SRZDD1 (version 2) (version 2) | ecosystem: Host-associated > Plants > Roots > Rhizosphere >... | reverse complement strand
CTCGTGGTCGGGCCCGAGGGCGGCATCGACCCGGCCGAGCTGGCGGCGTTCGAGGCGGCCGGGGCGACCGCGGTCCGCCTCGGTGCCGAGGTGCTGCGGACCTCGACCGCGGGCGTGGCGGCGATCAGCATGTTGAATACCCGTCTGGGGCGTTGGTAGCTTTTCGTCGTGAGCGACTGCCTGTTCTGCCGCATCGTCGCCGGAGAGATCCCCGCGACCGTCGTGTACGAGACCGAAGACGTGCTGGCCTTCCGCGACATCAATCCGAAGGCGGAAGTGCACGTGCTGGTGATCCCCAAGGAGCACTATGCGGACATCGGCGCCCTGGCCGAGGGCGACGGTACGCTCGCCGCCGCGGTGCTGGCCGGCGTGGCCGCGGTCGCCCGGTCCGAAGGCGTGGCGGACACCGGGTTCCGGACCATCTTCAACACCGGGCCGGACAGCGGGATGGAAGTGCCGCATGCGCACGCCCACGTGCTCGGGGGAAACTTCCTGGGCGCTATGGTCAGCTCGTGACCTCTCTGCGCCGCCCCGTTCAGCACCTGCAGGCCACCGCCCGGATCCCGGCTCTGGCCGTCGCCGTACGCCGCAACGACCGTCCGTTGTGGACGATGGAGGTCGGCGACTCCGGCACCGACCGGCCCTTGGACTCCGCCACCCGGCTGCGGATCGGCTCGGTGACCAAGACCTTCACCGCCGTCCTCGTGATGCAGGCACGCGACGCCGGTCTGCTGAACCTGGACGACACCCTCGGCGATCATCTCGACGTGCCCGCCCACCGGGCCTTGACGCTGCGCCGGCTCCTCAGTCACACCGCGGGCCTGCAGCGTGAGCCGTACGGCGACGTGTGGGACACGCTGGCGGTTCCCGGGATGGAGGGCTTCCTCGCCGACGTCGCCAAGGCCGAGGCGCTCTACCCGCAGTCACGCCGCTTCCACTACTCGAACCTGGCCTACGCCCTCCTCGGTGAGGTCGTCGTACGCCGCTTCGGCGACGGCTGGGCCGAGCTGGTCGCCAAGCGCATCACCGAGCCGCTGGGCCTGTCGTCGACCGGGCCGCAGCACGACGGGTACTGCGCGCAGGGCTTCCTCGTCGATCCCTACTCCGATCACGCCCGGCCCGAGCCGTCGACCGACTTCGGCGTCTTCGGCCCGGCCGCGCAGCTGTGGTCGACCGCGTCGGACATGACCCAGTGGGGTGCCTTCCTGGCCGATCCGGCCTCGATCGACCCCGACGGCACGGTCCTGAGCGCCGCCACGCTGGAGGAGATGCGCTGGCCGCATACGGTCCGCGACGGCGAGGTCTGGACCTCCGGCGTCGGCCTGGGCCTGATGGTCTACCCGCGGGCGCAGCGCGTACTGCACATCGGGCACACCGGCGCCATGCCCGGCTTCCTCGCCTCCGTCTTCGGCCGCCTGGGCGGCGAGGACAACCCCGGCGGTGTCGGCTTCGCGGTGCTGGCCGCCTCGGGTACGGCCGACGAGATCTTCCCGTTCACGCACGACTTCATCGATCAGGTGCTCACCGAGGACCCGGCCGACATCCGGCCGTGGCGGCCCGGCTCGCCCGCGCCGCAGGCGTACAAGTCGGTTCTGGGCCGATGGTGGGGCGAGGGCTACGAACACGTGTTCCGCTGGGAGCACGGCCGCCTGGCCGCCCGCGACGCCGGACTGCCGCTGGACAGCCCGCCGGCCCTGTTCGAGCCCACCGCGGACCCGGACGTCCTGCGGACGGTTAGCGGCCGCGAGACCGGGGAATTGCTGCGCCTGCACCGCGACGACGAGGGCGTGGTGACCCGGATGCACTGGGCCACCTACCGGTTCACGCGGTCGCAGGAAACCTTCGACGGCCAGCTCTGATCCGAGGCTGTCGATCTTGCTAACCCGGTGGCGAGGCCCGGTACGATGGGAAGGCCACCCCGGCATAGACACGGAGAGCAGGTGCGACCGGCCGTAGCGCCAGCCCATGACAGAGACCATTTCGAGTAGCGCAGCGCCCCAGCGGGTGCAGACGAAGTTGACGGTGAACGACCCTCACGCGATGGTCAAGCTCCTTGGCGCGGGCGACGGCATCCTCCGGATCCTGGAGAGGTCGCTGGTCAGTGACGTCCTCGTCCGGGGCAACGAGATCACCATCTCCGGACCGCCGGCCGAGAACGCCCTGGCCGAGCGGATCTTCACCGAACTGCTGGAACTCATCGAGAAGGGCGGGACCCTGACCGAGGACGTCGTCAAGCGCAGCATCGGCATGCTCACCTCCGGCGAAGCCGAGCGGCCGGCCGAGGTGCTGACGCTGAACATCCTGTCGCGCCGCGGGCGTACGATCCGGCCCAAGACGGTCGGCCAGAAGCGCTACGTGGACGCCATCGACGCGCACACGATCGTGTTCGGCATCGGGCCGGCCGGTACCGGCAAGACCTACCTGGCCATGGCCAAGGCCGTGCAGGCCCTGCAGGCCAAGGAGGTCACCCGGATCATCCTGACCCGCCCGGCGGTCGAGGCCGGCGAGCGGCTGGGCTTCCTGCCCGGCACGCTCAACGAGAAGATCGACCCCTACCTGCGGCCGCTGTACGACGCACTGCACGACATGATCGACCCCGAGTCCATACCGCGGCTAATGACCCAGGGCACGATCGAGGTCGCGCCGCTGGCGTACATGCGGGGCCGGACGCTCAACGACGCCTTCATCATCCTGGACGAGGCCCAGAACACTACGCCCGAGCAGATGAAGATGTTCCTGACCCGGCTCGGCTTCGGGTCCAAGATTGTGGTCACCGGCGACGTCACCCAGGTCGACCTGCCCGGCGGGACGACCAGCGGCCTGCGCGTGGTGCGGGAGATCCTGCAGGGCGTCGAGGATGTGCACTTCTCGACCCTCACCAGCGCCGACGTCGTACGCCACCGCCTGGTCGGCGACATCGTGGACGCCTACGCCAAGTGGGACGAGGAGCAGAAGGCCGAGCAGGTGCCGCACAACCTGCACCCGCGCCGGGCCGGCCGCCGCCGGTAATGTTTCCGCCCTGCTCCCGCGCGCCCCGGCGGTGCGGTGAGCAGTGGGCGAGAGGAAAATGACGACATGTCCATAGAGATCGCCAACGAGTCCGGCTACGACGTCGACGCCGACGAGATCGTTGCGGTGGCCCGGCACGCCCTCGACGAGATGGGGGTCAACCCGCTCGCCGAGCTGTCGGTGCTGCTGGTCGACGTCGAGTACATGACCGAGCTCAACCATCGCTGGATGGGCGGCGACGGCCCGACCGACGTGCTCGCCTTCCCGATGGATGAGGAAACGATCGACCACGGTCCGGCCGACGGGCGGGCCGAACCGGCTCTGCTCGGCGACATCGTGCTGTGCCCGGAGGTCGCCGCGCGGCAGGCCGCCCAGTACGGCTCGGACGACCCGCGCATGCGGCTGCCGGACGCCCCGGCGCCGGTGCCGTCGCCGGACTACACCATGGGTCACGAACTGCAAATGCTCACCGTCCACGGCGTCTTGCACCTGCTCGGCTTCGACCACGCCGAACCCGACGAGGAGCGGGAGATGTTCGGGCTGCAGGCCAAACTCCTGGAGAGCTGGCGGGGGCGCAGCCGCTGATGTCCGACGGTCAGTTGCTCTGGCTGGCCGCCGGCCTCGTGGTGGTGGCCGGCTTCCTGGCCATGACCGAGGCTGCCCTCGCGGTCGTCTCGCCGGCCCGAGCGGGGGAGATGGCCAAGGAGGGCGAGCGGGGCGCCGCCACTCTCCAGGTGATCGCCAGCGACGTCGTACGCCACCTGAACCTGCTGCTGCTCCTGCGGATGGCCTGTGAACTGGGCGCCACCGTCATCGTCACGCTCGTCTCCGTCGACGGCTTCGGCCCCGGCTGGGGTGCGGCGTTCACCGCCTCGGTCATGACCGTCGTCTTCTTCGTGGTCGTCGGCGTCGCTCCGCGTACCATCGGCCGGCAGCACGCGTACCGGGTGGGCCGGATCGCCGCGCCCGTTGTGCAATGGCTCAGCCGAGCCCTCGGACCGCTGACCCGCCTGCTCATCGTGCTCGGTAACGTGCTCACGCCCGGCCGGGGTTTCCGGCAAGGCCCCTTCGCCACCCAGGTGGAGCTGCGCGAGCTGGTCGACCTGGCCGAGCAGCGCGGCGTCGTCGAGCACGGCGAACGCGAGATGATCCACTCCGTCTTCGCCCTCGGCGACACCATCGCCCGCGAGGTCATGGTGCCGCGGACGGAAATGGTGTGGATCGAGAGCGACAAGACCCTGCGCCAGGCGCTCGCCCTGGCCCTGCGGTCCGGTTTCTCGCGCATCCCGGTGATCGGCGAGTCCGTCGACGACGTCCTCGGCGTGGTCTACCTCAAGGACCTGGCCCGGTCGCTGACCGGCGGCTACGACGAGAGCACCACCGTCAGCCGGGTCATGCGCGACGCGGTCTTCGTACCCGAATCCAAGCCGGTCGACGACCTGCTGTCGGAGATGCAAGCCGCGCGTATGCACATCGCCATCGTGATCGACGAGTACGGCGGTACCGCCGGCCTGATCGCGATCGAGGACATCCTTGAGGAGATCGTCGGCGAGATCACCGACGAGTACGACGTCGAACGGCCGCCGGTGGAGCGCCTCACCGACGGCGCGGTCCGGGTCTCGGCCCGGCTGCCGGTCGAGGACCTCGGCGAGATCTTCGACGTCGAGCTGCCCGCCGACGAGGTCGAGACGGTGGCCGGGCTGCTCGCCCAGGCCCTGGGCCGGGTACCGATCCCGGGCGCCTCGGTGTCGGTGAGCGGGCTGACCCTCACCGCCGAGGGCGTCACCGGCCGCCGCAACCGCATCGATACCGTGCTCGTCACGCCCGACAAGGAGCTGCAGGATGCCTGATTTCCTCGCACCGGCGCCCACCGAGCTGCCCGCCGAGGACGCCAAGCTGGTGACGCTGGCCCGAGCCGCCCGCGCCCGGGTCGGTGCCGTCGAGGGCGCCGCCGTACGCGATGGCGATGGGCGTACCTACACCGGTGTGACGGTCAGCCAGCCGTCGTTCGCGCTCGGTGCCCTGCAGCTCGCGGTCGCTTCGGCGGTCGCGGCCGGGGCGAATGTGCTGGAGGCTGCGGCGGTGGTAACCGAGGCGTCTACTGTGGACGATTCGGCCGCGGCGGCGGTGCGGGACATCGCCGGGAAGGCGCCGATCTTCCTGGCCAACCCGGCCGGGCACGTCCTCGGTGTGGCCTAGAACCCGGCGTGTGTCTAGAAACCTAGGCGGCGCAGGAGTTTCGGGTCGCGCTGCCACTCCTTGGCCACGCGTACGTGCAGGTCGAGGTAGACCTTGCCGCCGACGAGATCCTCGATGCTGCGCCGGGCGGTCGCCCCGATCTCCTTCAGCCGGCCGCCGCCCGCCCCGATGACGATCGCCTTCTGGCTCGGCCGCTCGACGTAGATGTCGGCGAAGATCCGGGTCAGCCGCCCCTCCGGGATGATCTCCTCGACCAGCACCGCGATCGAGTGCGGCAGCTCGTCGCGTACGCCCTCCAGCGCCGCCTCGCGGATCATCTCGGCGATGAACACGTGCTCCGGCTCGTCGGTGAGCATGTCGTCCGGGTAGAGCTGCGGCGACGGTGGAAGGTGGCTGACCATGACGTCGACCAGGGTGTCCAGCTGTTCGCCGGAGACGGCGCTGCACGGGACGATATCGGCGAAGTCGCCGAGCTGGCTGACCGCGAGCAGCTGCTCGGCCAGGGTCTGCCGGCTCACCAGGTCGGTCTTGGTCACCACGGCGATGACCTTCGCCTTCAGTTCGGCGATCTCGGCGGCGATGAACTTGTCGCCCCGGCCGACCGGCTCATCCGCGGGGATGCACAGGCCGATGACGTCCACCTCGGACCAGGTCGTGCGGACCAGATCGTTGAGCCGCTCGCCGAGCAGCGTGCGAGGCCGGTGCATGCCGGGCGTGTCCACCAGCACCAGTTGCGCGTCCGGGCGGTGCAGGACGCCGCGGATGACGTGGCGGGTCGTCTGCGGCTTGGTCGAGGTGATGGCGATCTTCTGACCGATGATCGCATTGGTCAGGGTCGACTTGCCGGCGTTCGGGCGCCCGACGAAACCGGCGAAACCGGCACGGTACGGATGATCAGCCACGCATCTACGCTACCTGCCCGCCGGGATCATGGCGGCCTCCGGCCGGGATCATGGCGGCGCGGAAACCCGGTCGCGAAGACCGGGGGACGGACCACTACGCTGGTGCGGTAGTTTCAGCCGATTCGAGGAGCCCGATGTGACGACGGCCGCGCTGTCCGCGTACGACGAGGTGACCGAGGTTTTCGAGCCGGTCATCGGCCTGGAGACCCACGTGGAGCTGGGTACGCGGACCAAGATGTTCTGCGGTTGCCCGACGGAGTTCGGCGCGGCGCCCAACACTCAGGTGTGCCCGGTGTGCCTGGGCCTGCCCGGCAGCCTGCCGGTGGCGAACAAGGCCGCCATCGAGGCGACGATCCGCATCGGCCTGGCCCTCAACTGCACCATCGCCACCTGGTGCCGGTTCGCGCGCAAGAACTACTTCTACCCGGACATGCCGAAGAACTACCAGATCAGCCAGTACGACGAGCCGCTGTGCACGGATGGCTGGCTGGAGGTCGAGGTCGACGGCCAGATCCACCGCATCGGCATCGAGCGCGTGCACCTGGAGGAGGACACCGGCAAGACCCTGCACGTCGGCGGGGCCACCGGGCGGATCCACGGCGCGTCGGAGTCTCTTGTGGACTACAACCGGGCCGGCATCCCGCTGGTCGAGATCGTCACCAAGCCCATTCCCGGCACCGGTTCGAAAGCTCCGATCGTCGCGCGGGCGTACGTCAGCGAGCTGCGGGACGTGATCCGCTCGCTGAACGTCTCCGACGTCCGCATGGAGCAGGGATCGCTGCGCTGCGACGTGAACACCTCGCTCAACCGCCCGTTCGAGGAGTGGGGTACGCGTACCGAGACGAAGAACGTCAACAGCCTGCGCAGCGTGGAGCGGGCGGTGCGGTCGGAAATGATCCGGCAGGCGGCGGTGCTGCTCAGCGGCAGCCCGATCAAGCAGGAGACACGCCACTTCCACGAGGACACCGGTGAGACGACTTCGGGGCGGTCGAAGGAGACGGCGACCGACTACCGCTACTTCCCCGAGCCGGACCTGGTGCCGCTGGCGCCGGACCCGGCCTGGGTGGCCGAGCTGAAGGCGGCCCTGCCGGAGCTGCCGCGCCTGCACCGCAAGCGGCTGCAGAAGGAGTGGGGACTGTCCGATCTGGACATGCAGTCGGTGGTCAACGCGGGCGCGGTCGAACTGATCGAGGCCACCATCGCGGAGGGCGCTTCCGCCGAGTCCGCCCGCAAGTGGTGGCTGGGCGAGCTGTCGCGGCGCGCCAACGAGACCGGCGGTGAGCTGGCCGGTGTCGGCGCGACCCCGAAGCAGGTCGCTCAGCTGCAGAAGCTGGTCGACGAGGGCAAGCTCACCGACAAGCTGGCCCGGCAGGTGCTGGAGGGCGTCGTCGCGGGCGAGGGCGATCCGGCGCAGATCATGGCCGCGCGCGGCATCGAGGTCGTCTCCGACTCCGGTGCGCTGACCGCCGCGGTGGACGCCGCCATCGCCGCCAACCCCGAGGTCGCCGAGAAGGTTCGCGCGGGCAACCAAGCGGCCGCCGGTGTGATCATCGGTGCGGTCATGAAGGCCACCAAGGGCCAGGCCGACGCCAAGGCCGTACGCGAGCTGGTGCTGGCCCGCCTGAGCGCCTAACGCGCACTGACCGACGCGCCTCGCTGACCGGCAAGCCGTTAGCCGGTGCGATTGAGCCGTTAACCGGTCGGGCTGGGCGCCGGATGAGGCGACTGTGCCGGGCTGGGTGACTGCGGTGGGTTGGGTGAGTGCGGTGGCGGCTCGCCGTTGGCGAACGGTGCCACTTTCCGCTCCAGGAGGACCTGGGCGACACCGGTTCCGCCCACGTGAATGTCGTCGTACGCCTGCAACGTGGGCCGGTCCCCGCCGTCGGCGGTAGCGAAGTAGAGCACCGACATCGCCAGCGGCAGCGGCGTACCCGACTCCAGGCCGCGTAGGCCGGCGCCGCCGGTCGAGCCCTGCACCATCAGCAGCGTCCGCTCCTGCCCTTCGGGCGGCGCCGGGAGGATGCCGGGTACGGGATCGATCCGCCGGACCGCCCGCTCGTGCGTGTGCCCGGCCAGCACGAGCGGCACATGGCCGGCGAGCTCCTCGGCCGAGAGGGGATCGTGGACCAGCGCCAGATCCACCCGGCCGTCCTGGGCGTCGATGGTCCGCGCCAGCCGGCCGCCGGCCGCCCGGACCTGGTTGAGCGTCTTGTCGGTCAGCTCGGAGTCGCCGGCCCGCTCCTGCTTGTCCGGCGTGAACCGCGGGTCGCCGATCCCGGCGAAGGTCAGGCCGCGGACCGTGGTCACGCCGTTCTCCAGCACGATCGCGTTGGGCTGGCGGGCCACCGCCTGCGAGGTCAGCGACGAGTCGTGGTTGCCGCGGACGTAAATGTAGGGCACCTTCAGCAGGCCGATGGAGTCGGCGTACGACTCCTCCATCTGCGTACCCCAGTCGTTGATGTCGCCGGTGTCGACGACGACATCGATCTTGAACTGCTCGACGACCGACCGCACTACCGTCCACGCGCCCGGATTCAGGTGCATGTCGGAGATGTGCAGGACGCGTACGGTCCCCGGGGCCGGGTCGAACGTCGGCAACGTCGACAGCGTGCTGTACAGCGTCGACACGTTGTTCACCAGCTTCTGCAGCTGGTCGGCGTACGCCGAATAGTCTGCGGCGATCTTGCGCGCGTCACCGACGACCGCCGGGGCGTTGGCGAGCAGGCCCTGGTAGCGCGGTTCGGACAGGGCGTCGGCCCGGAACGTCGCGAGCGCCAGGCCGAGCGACGCGCCGGTCACCGCGAGCGCCAGCCCGCCGCACAGCGCGACCCGGTCCATCCGCCGGTACACCAGCGCGGCCAGCGCCATCGTGGTCAAGGTCGCCACCGAGAGGGTACGCAGGCCGAGCCGGACGAGGCCGTCGAGCACATCGTCGACGGCGTGCTCGCTGGCCCGCGCGATACCGGCTCGATCCGTGATCAGTTGCTGGGTACGCGCGCGGTCCAGCGAGTCCATCTTGACCGACAGGTGCGCCGGGCCGTCGTGGGTGTCGAACATCAGCGATCCCAGCGGTGGTATGTCCACCTCGCTGTCGCCGTTGAGCGACGGGCTCATCACCAGCGTGGCTTGGAACGGACCGACCGCGGTCGTCGTACGGGCGCCCAGCACCAGGCCCAGCCAGACGCCGGCGAGGGTAACCAGCAGGACCGCCAGTCCGCGTGCCGCGGCACGCGCGCCCTCCCGGTCGATGATCGTCCCCAGCCGCCGCATCAGCCAATCTTTACCCGAATGATCCGGTCGTCGTCGTCGGTCTGGGGTCCTCGGTCGTCCGTGCCGTTGTTGGCGACCCAGATCGAACCGTCCGGCGCGAGTACGGCCACCCGCAGCCGGCCCAAATCCTCCAGCGCGGCCACGGCCTTACCGCGTACCGTGCCGGCCTTGCCGTCGATCGGGATCAGCCAGACCTTCTGGCCCCGCAGGCAGGCGTCGACGAGCACTTCGCCGGCGATCGCGATGCCCGAGCAGGACGCGTCGCGGGGGTGCCACGCCAGCAGCGGATCCACGAATCGCTTGTCGCCGGCCGCGCCCTCGACCTCCGGCCAGCCGTAGTTTTTGCCCGGCTCGATCCGGTTCACCTCGTCCCAGGTGCTCTGGCCGAACTCGCTGGCCCACAGGTGGCCGCCGGAGTCCCAGGCGATGCCCTGCACGTTGCGGTGGCCGTACGACCAGACCAGCGGCGCTTCGGCGAACGGGTTGCCGGGTGCGGGCTTGCCTTCCTTGGTCATCCGCAGGATCTTTCCGCCGAGCGAGCGCAGCTGCTGGCCCAGCGGCGGCTCGCCGCTCTCGCCGGTGGTGGCGTAGAGGTAGCCGTCCGGGCCGAACGCCAGCCGGCCGCCGTTGTGGATGCCGCCCGCCGGGATGCCGGTCACGATCGGCTTCGGCCGTTCGCCGAACTTCCACGTCGCGATCCGGTTGTCCTCGCGGGTCGTGTAGTAAAGGAAGATCAGCTTGTCGGTGGCGTAGTCCGGCGAGACGGCGATGCCCAGCAGGCCGCCCTCGCCGCTGCCGGTGACCTCCTCGATCCGGCCGACCTCACGGACGCTCATGTCCGTACCGATCCGCATGATCCGGTGCGTGGCACGCTCGGTCACCAGCGCCGTGCCGTCGGGCAGGAAGGCGATCCCCCAGGGAATCCTCAGATTCCGCACGATGGTCTCGCGGCCGGACAGCTTCGGCGCGGTGGGCGGGCTGCCCGTGATGGACGGCGCCGCCGGTGGCTCGGGGGCTATGGTCCCGGGCCGATCGGAGACGCATCCCGCCAAGAGCGCGAGGAGAGCGACGGCGGTGAAACGAGCGGCGAGAACGCGCATGGCATCAACCCTAGGGCGGCGCGGCGTGCTCGGCATCCGACGAGGTGGCAGGCTTGGGAACTTCACGGCGCATGGACACCGCACCGGCTCGCCGGGTTCCCTGATCGCCGGCTGGCGAGTTCTGGATCGTAGGCTGGCGAGGTGAAGATCTGGATCGCGCACCCCGAGGGGCTACCGCTGATGGGCCCGATCCCCGAGCAAGCGGAGCTGTCGGTTCTGACCGCTCCGGACGCTCCGCTGCCGGGCGACCCGGCGCAGGTCGCGTTCTGGGTGCCGCCCTTCCTGGCCGGCGGCGCCACGACCGCGTTGCTGCCGCGGTTCACGTCGTTGCGGGTGATCCAGCTGCTGTCGGCCGGTGCGGACGCCTGGACGGCGGTCGTACCCGACGGTGTGACGCTGTGCGATGCGCGGGGCGTACACGACTCCAGTACGGCGGAGTGGTGCGTCGGCGCGATCCTGAGCAGCCTGCGCCGCTTCGACCATCTCGCGCGTACGCAGGCCGAGCGGCGATGGGCGTACGACGACGTCGTACCCACCGACGAACTGGCCGGCAAGCGAGTGCTCATCATCGGCGCCGGATCCATCGGCACGGCGCTGGCCCGAAGGCTGGAGCCGTTCGAGGTCTCCCTCACGTTCGTGGCCCGGCGGGCTCGCGAGGGCGTACACGGCGTCGACGAGCTGCACCGGCTGCTGCCCGAGCACGACGTCGTCGTCCTGATCGTGCCGTTGACCCCGGCCACCACCGGCCTGGTGGACAAGGCGTTCCTGGCCGCGATGCGAGACGGTGCACTGCTGGTCAACGCCGCTCGGGGACCCGTCGCGTCGACCGATGCGCTCACGGCCGAGGCCGCTACCGGGCGGATCTGGATGGCGCTGGACGTCGTCGATCCGGAGCCGCTGCCCTCTGATCATCCCTTGTGGACGATGACGAACGTGCTCATCACGCCGCACACCGCTGGGAGCGTACGGGGCGTCTTGCGGCGCGGGTACGCCCTCGCCGGAGAACAGGTACGCCGCTTCTGCGCGGGCGTACCGCTGGAGAACGTGGTCAGCGACGGCTACTGAGCGGTGATCTGGGATCCGCTGGCCGCGATGAGCTTGGGCAGGTCCTCCGGGCGTACCGCGGTCAAAGTGACCTGGGCACCGTCGGTGAGCGTGGCGATCACCTTGCGCTGCGCGGGCACCAGCGTGTCGACCCGCGACCAGGCGATGTCGTGGCTGCCCAGGAGGGCGTGTACGCGCAGCCCGGCGGCCGAGGCGTCGGTGCCGGCGCGCCAGGCCCAGATGGCGAACAGGGCGGTGGCCAGCGGTACGACGATGAAGAACAGTGACCCGACGAGCAGCGGAATCGCGCCGAGGGTGGCGAGGAGCCCGGCGATCGCGAGGGCCGGCGGCTGGCGGAAGCTGATCACCTGCGGATTCTCGCATGCGCGCGAAAGTGTCACACCTCACGGGGATACTCTCAAGGTCTTCACGCTTCGGAGGTGATCATGGCAACACTGCTGATGATCGGTACGTCGAAGGGCCTGTTCCTGGCCCGCCGCGACCAGGCCGGCCAGCCGTGGGATGTCAGCGTTCCGCAGTTCCCGATGACCGGCATCTACGCCGTCGGAATCGACCGGCGTGGGTCGCAGCCGCGGCTGCTGGCCGCCGTGGACAGCTCTCACTTCGGCCCCAGCGTCGCCGTCAGCGACGACCTCGGAGCCGGCTGGCGCGAGCCCGACCACGCGCCGATCGCGTTCCCGGCCGACACCGAGACGTCGCTGGCCCGGGTCTGGGCCTTCGCGGACGGCGGCGACCAGAGCCCCGGCGTGGTCTGGGCGGGCACGCAGCCGTCGGCCCTGTTCAAGTCCGTCGACGGCGGCGAGACCTTCGAGCTGGTGCGCAGCCTGTGGGATCACCCGCACCGGACGCAGTGGGCGGCCGGCCTCGGTGGCCAGGCGATCCACACGATCCTGCCGCACCCGGCCGACCCCGACCGGATCCTCGTGGCCATGTCCACCGGCGGCGTCTACCGCACCACCGACGGCGGCCAGTCGTGGAACCCCGGCAACGTCGGCATCAAGGCGTACTTCATGCCCGACCAGTGGCCCGAGTTCGGCCAGTGCGTCCACAAGGTCGCCCGCGACCCGGTCAACCCCGAGCGCTTGTACGCCCAAAACCACCACGGCGTCTACCGCTCCGAAGACGACGGCGCCACGTGGACGTCCATCGCCGACGGCCTGCCCAGCGACTTCGGGTTCGCGATGGTGGCACACCCCAGCCGGGCCGACACGATCTGGAACTTCCCGCTCCAGGCCGACGCCGTCCGCTTCCCGCCCGACTTCAAATGCCAGGTGTTCCGCAGCCAGGACGCCGGCAAGTCGTGGCAGCCGCAGTCGGCGGGCCTGCCCGACGGCCCGTTCTACCCGGCCGTCCTGCGCGACGCCATGTGCACCGACAGCGCCGACCCGGCCGGCGTCTACTTCGGTACGCGCAACGGCGAAGTGTTCGCCAGCGCCGACGAGGGCGAGAACTGGGAATCCGTCGTCTCCAACCTGCCCGATGTGCTGTGCGTACGGGCGATCACCCTGTGAGCGTCACGATCCTGGTGCCTGGCGCCCTGCGTACCGAGTCCGGTGGTGCCTCCTCGCTGACCGTGCCGGCCGGTGCGACACTGCGCGACGTCTTCGAATCCGTGGACGCGCAGTGGCCCCGGCTCGGCCGCCGCTTGCGGGACGAGCAGGGGCAGCTGCGGCGCTTCGTCAACGTCTACATCGACGGCGAGGACTGCCGCGGCCTGTCCGGCCTCGACTCGCCCGTCCGTGACGGCGCCGAGGTCCAGATCCTGCCCTCGGTCGCCGGGGGCGCCGACTTCACCGCCGCGCAGGGCAACGAGGTGCTGGCGGCCAACTTCGCGCCGTGGGTCCTCGACCTCGGCCTCGTCGTCGAAGAGGTGGGCGCGGACTTCGCCGTGCTGCGCCTGCCATGGTCGGACAAGCTCGCCCGGGAGGGCGGTGCCTTGAGCGGCCAGGCGTTGATGGCGGCCGCCGACACGGCCACGGTCATCGCGATCAGCTCCGCGCGGGGCGGGTTCGGGCCCATGACTACCGTGCAGCTGTCGTGCTCGTTCCAGCGGCCGGTTGTCGGGGCTGATGTGCTGCTTACCGCTCGGCTGACGAAGCTGGGGCGGAGTATGGCGTTCGCGACCATCGACTGTGTTGCCAGTGGCGCAGTCGTCGGACACGCCACAACGGTGTACGCGATCTTGGGTTAGCCGGCGGGCTGGTGAGAGCCGGCAGGTTCGTGAGTGGGCGCGGTTGGAAGAGCGCGCCGAAGGACGCGAATGCCCGCCGTGGCGCGTTCTCTGGGAGGCGCGTTCCGGATCGTGGGATATTTGATCTCGGGTCATGATCACAGGTGCGTTGTGGTCGCTATATATAGCACCCATTTCTTACCTCTGATCATGGCGGTCCCGTGATGCGGGAGCGCTACAACAAAGACGACCAAAACGGCACCCGCGCGGGTTTCCGCGACGACGGCGACCCCACCCCGAACTCGGCGTGCAGGTAGTCGGCGAGATCGACGCCGTACACCACGACATCGGTCTGCACGACCGAGAAGACGGGCAGGTCCGGTGCGGGCAGTGCCGGGGCGTAGCGGTGCTTGTAGACCGGGATCAAGGCGGGTGCGGTCGCCAGCGCCTGCCGGGCGACCTCCAGCGCACGATACGGCGCGGTCGGGCGGATGCCCCACGACGGCAGCCAGAAGGCGTTCTCGTCGACGTCGAAGAGCACACCCTCGACTGGGGCGTCGAGGAGGGAACGAACCGACGGCGACCGCCAGTCGGGCCAGCCGGTGCCGACGGGTACGCCGCACGTCAGCAGCGTCCGATGATCCGGGTTGAAGGCGATGCCGAGGGAGCGCAGTTCGGCGCCGGTGAGTCCGGGGTCCACCGAGAAGGGCAGGGCCCGCAGCAACTGCCGGGCGGTGGCCTGGGTCAGCACTCCGCCAGCATAGGTTCGCCGCCACCCCCGAAGGAGCAGCGGCGCACGCAAGTCGGCCGGTTCCGCAATGTCGGCCGGTTCCGCAATGTCAGTCGGTTCCGCGATGTCAGTCGGTTCCGCGATGTCAGTCGGT
>Ga0114129_10008540_pt1 | contig 14599 bp, 14 predicted proteins | sample RhiMetdeltSRZDD1_FD_80071 | JGI IMG/M metagenome (GOLD analysis project Ga0114129, IMG submission 80071) | Populus rhizosphere microbial communities from Tennessee, USA - Rhizosphere MetaG P. deltoides SRZDD1 (version 2) (version 2) | ecosystem: Host-associated > Plants > Roots > Rhizosphere >... | reverse complement strand
CGTTTTTCTCGACGCCGCAACCTACGGCGACACGTCGCTCCAACGATTCACCAACCGATGGGACTGCACGATTCATCAGGTCACGAGCCCGCACGAAACCATTCAACGATTATCGGCCCATAGTGTTGCCGTAACCAACAAAGTGGTTATAGACCGTCCGGTGTTGAGTTCAGCTGAAGCCAAGGATTTAAAGCTCATCGCCGTCGCGGCGACCGGCACCGACATCATTGACCGGGAGGAAGCGGCAAAGCGCGGCGTCAAAGTGTGCAATGTGCCAGGTTACGCGACACAGTCCGTGGCGCAATTCACTATGGCGCTGATCTTGGAATTGGCCACCTGTGCGGGAAAGTACGCCGGCGTGGTTAAATCCGGCGAATGGCAAAAAAGCCTTGTCTTCAGTCTCCTCACCTATCGAACGATGGAACTCCGCGGCAAGAAACTGGGGATCGTCGGCTACGGCAATATTGGCCGAGCGGTGGCCCAGATGGCGCGCGGTTTCGGCATGGACGTATTGGTTGCGGCACGACCCGGCGCGAAGGGACCGATTCCAAGAGATCGAGTTTCCCTCGATCAGCTATTTAGGGACGCCGACGTTATCTCGCTTCACTGCCCGCTCACGCCGGAGACAAGAAATCTGATAAACGGGGGGACGCTTTCACTGATGAAACCGACGGCATTCCTGGTCAACACGGCGCGCGGCGCTCTGATCGATGAGGCCGCCCTAATCGATGCTTTGCGCAAGCAACGCATAGCCGCAGCGGCCCTCGACGTCATCACCAAAGAACCGCCGCCCAGCGATCATCCGATCATTCGGGCCGCACAACATTTGGATAACTTGATGGTCACACCCCACACGGCGTGGAGCGCCCGCGAAACGCGCGAGCGCTTGCTTCAAGAAGTCGAAGAGAATATCAGCAGCTTTCTCAGCGGGAAGCCGAGAAATATAGTGGCCTGAGTTTTTTTGCTTTCCGCTTAGTCCGGCTTCACCCGGATTGCGCAATTGAACCTAAGGGCCGGTGTGAGCGAGGGGCGAGCCTGGAGTAGCGAAGACACCCGACTGTGCAGTTTCAAAGTCGTTTTCGCCTTCGCACGCTGTTTATCGTAGCTTTTAGATTTCCAATCAAACCACCGATAGTCGATGTCCGCTTAGAGGCAGAGAACTATTGGCTTCGCTACGGAAGGCTCGCTCCTCGCTTCTTTGCGTCAAGTTGCTGAGGAATCCGGGCTTGACTAGAAAGGTATGTCGTCATCCGCCGGCGGCGTTCCCGATGCGCCCATGTCGTCGGATCCAGCCGAATCCATCTCCGGCGCCACCCGCGTGCCGCCACCGCCGCCCAAGAAACGAATTCGCTGGGCAACGATCTCCGTGACGTAGCGTTTGGTGCCGGTTTTGTCGTCGTAGCTGCGCGTCCGGATGCTGCCTTCGACATAAACCTGCCTGCCTTTAGCGAGATACTGACCGCAGAGTTCGCCCTGCTTGCCCCAGACAACGATGTTGTGCCATTCGGTTCTTTCTTGCCGCTTCCCATCGCGGTCGTTCCACTGCTCGGACGTGGCGATCGAAAAATTCGCCACGGCGCTGCCCGTCTGCGTAAAACGAACTTCCGGATCTTTGCCTAGATTGCCGATGAGAATTACTTTATTGACAGACATATTATTTCTCCACGCCGAATGAGTTGCGGCCGATAGCGAAAAGGTGCAGCCAACTTAGCGCCGGTATATTATAGAGTCAACCGCGAAATTGCGTCTCCAAACGCGCTAAGTCACATTGATTTTTCTCTAACCGTCAATTACTATGAAGAGGACTTTTCCATAGATTCTGCGGCTCACCCATCTTCATGCTTTACGCACTCAAGCTGACGGTCATCGCGCTGGTCACGGTGCCTTTGGCCTCGCTGACGATCGTTTTCGGGCTTCTTGATCCGCACGGCAAGCACGTCTATCGCATCAACCAATTGTGGTCTTGGTTGTTCCTGCGCATCGCCGGCATCTCTTTAAAAACAGTCGGCCTGAACCATATCGATGCCAATGGAAAGTATATCTTCATGGTCAATCATCAAAGCAATGTCGACATTCCTGTGCTGATAAATAGCCTAACCCAATTTCAACTCCGCTGGATCGCCAAAAAGGAGCTCCTTTGGGTGCCCTTTTTCGGTTGGGCCATGTGGGCCTCGAAGCATATCGCAATCGACCGGACTAATCCGTTGGGCGCGGTAAAAACCTTGGAACGCGCCAAGGAGAGAATTGCCGCCGGGATTTCCGTAGTAGTTTTCCCGGAAGGAACAAGAAGTCGAGACGGCAAGCTACTCCGATTTAAGAAAGGCGGTTTCCTATTGGCGGTGCAAACCGGCACGCCCATCGTGCCTGTGACCATTAATGGCAGCGGCGCGCTATTGCCGTCGGGGGATTGGCGGCTACAGCCAGGAACGATCGAAGTCACCTTAGGCCGGTCGATTACAGTCGAGGGTTACCAGCCGGGAAACCTGCGCCTGCTCTCGGAGCAGGTTCGCGAAAGAATCGCCGAGCACTTGGGTAAGTCGCCAGCTGAAACCACACCCCCTCCTTCATCCTCCCCGGCGCGCGGGGGAGGAAAAGAGGTGGGGGCAGTCAAGATTTTCCTCGCCTGAAACTATGGAACCACTAAAAATCATACCCCTAGGCGGTCTGGGCGAGTTCGGCTTGAACATGATGCTGATCGAGTACGGGGATGCCGCCATCGCCGTTGACTGCGGCCTCATGTTTCCCGATGCCAACCTTCTAGGTATCGATCTGGTAATTCCTGACGTCACCTATCTGATCGAGCACAAGGACAAATTACGAGGCATCGTGCTCACCCACGCACACGAAGATCACGTCGGCGCGCTGCCCTACATTTTAAAGCACCTTGACGTGCCGATATACGGAACGCGCCTCACCCTCGGCTTATTGGCAAATAAGCTAAGCGAGCACGATCTCGAAGATAGCGCAGATATTCACGAAATTACTGCGGGGGACCCATGGGAGATCGCCCCCTTTCGGATCGAAGGCATTCGCGTGACGCACAGTCTGATGGATTGCCTAGCACTGGCCGTGGAAACACCCGTCGGCACCATCATCCACACCGGAGACTTCAAGATCGATAACACTCCGATGGAAGGTGAGATGTTCGACTTCCAGCGTTTCGCCGCCTACGGCGAAAAAGGCGTCCTCCTGCTGATGTCGGATTCGACCAACGTCGAGCGCGCCGGCTACACGCCGTCGGAACGGGAAGTTGGAACCAATCTGGAACAGATTATTCAGGGAAGCGCCGGCAAAGTTCTGGTTTCGACATTTTCGTCGAGCATTCCGCGCATCCAACAAGTCGTCGATATTTCCGAGCGCTGCGACCGGCGAGTCATTTTGAGCGGTCGAAGCATGATTCGCAATTGCCAGGTCGCTTCGGACCTCGGTTATTTGCGCCTGCCGCGCAGTCACATGACCGAGAACGAGCGCTGGCAAGATTTGCCGGCTGACCGCCTCACATTCCTCACGACCGGCAGTCAGGGGGAACCGCTTTCGGTGCTGCACCGAGTCGCTCTGGACGATCACAAAACCCTCAAAGTTGAGAGCGGTGACACAGTGATACTGTCATCGAAATTTATTCCCGGCAACGAGAAGACGATCTCCAACCTGATCAACCACCTCTACCGGCGCGGCGCCGAGGTCCATTACGAAAAAGTCTCGGAAATTCATGTCTCCGGTCATGCCAGCCAGGAGGAGCTGAAAACCATGCTCCAGCTGACCCGACCGCGTTACTTCGTGCCGATTCACGGTGAATATCGCCACCTCGTGCGCCATCGCCGTTTGGCCCAAGATGTCGGCGTGCCCGAAGAGAACTGCTTCATCCTCGAGGACGGCGATGTGCTCGAATTGACCGCGCACGGCGCGCGCAAGATCCAACCGATCCAAGTTGGCAAAGTCTTCGTCGACGGCAAGGGCATCGGCGACGTCGGCGATATCGTCATCCGTGACCGCCGCCATTTGTCGGAAGACGGCATGGTGCTGGCCGTCATGGCGATCCACCAGCAGTCCGGTGAGCTGGTGGCCGGACCGGATTTAATTTCCCGCGGGTTCATCCGTGTGGAGGAAAGCGAAGAAGTGCTCGAGCATGCCAAAAAAGTGGTTCTTGAAACCTTGGCCAACATAAATCGGGAAACGCGCACCGATCCGGAAGAGGTCAAAGAAGAGGTCCGCAAGGCGCTGCGCCGCTTTTTTCGAAAAACCCTCGAGCGCCACCCGGTTGTCCTGCCCTACATAATTGAGACCTAAGAAGAGGACCCTGTGTCAGGCGCTGTGGAAAAAGGTCGGCTCAATCGCGAAATTTGGGGGGTGATGATAGGGCTCGCAGCCTTACTGATCGCCATCAGCCTGATCTCGTTCAACGTTAACGATCGCTCTTTCAATACTCCGTCGGGCGCCATAAGTACCCATAATTGGGGCGGCTTTGTCGGCGCGTTTCTCGCCGACTTGTTGTTGCAGGGACTTGGATTGTCATCCTATCTATTGCCGGTATTCCTTTGTCTCGCCGCTGCGCAGATGTTTCGCACAAGCGATAGAGGCGTCGCGCTAAGCAGGACAATGGGCTATTTAATTCTGCTCGTCAGCGTCGGCGTCATTCTGAGCGTCGTCATAGACACTGAGAGCGCGCGCGACGCTGGTGGCATTGTCGGCGGCTTTTTAAAAGAAAGCGTTCTGATACCATTATTTGGGCGATTCAGCGCAACTCTGATCGCCCTTTTTACCTTGCTCTTGTCGATCATGCTGCTCACGCAGAACTCACTGCTCGACATCATCGGCTATGCCAAGACGAACTTCGACGGACTGAAGAAGTCGCTGGTTCCCGCGGTCAACAACCGGCTCAAAGAATTTCAAGAGCGAAAAGATAAGCGCAAAGGCGAAAATACCAAGAAAGAAAAAAAGGATTACATCCCGCCGCCGATCGTGTTGAAGGACGAACCGAATGACGAACTGGTCGTCAAAAAACCGCTGAAGAAGCCGGCGCTGCCGCCGGAACAGTTTAAACTGCCCGAGGTCGGCGAAGGCTATAAGTTTCCGCCGGTGGAATTGCTCGACCCGCCCGAGGGCGAGCAATTTAAAATTGATAAAGAGACGCTCCACGCCAATTCGCTCATCCTGCAAAAGAAGCTGGAGGATTTTGGCGTTGCCGGGGAAGTCGTAGCGGTGCGCCCCGGACCGGTTATTACCATGTATGAATTCAAACCCGCTGCCGGCGTCAAAGTTCGCCGTATCGTCTTACTGGCCGACGATCTTGCCATGGCGCTGCGCGCCGTGAGCGTGCGCATTCTCGCACCGATTCCCGGCGAGTCGGTGGTCGGCATCGAGATCCCAAACCCCCGCCGAGAGACCGTTCGTCTCCGGGAAGTGATCGAAAGCGAAGCGTATCGCAACTCCGAATCGAAGCTCACACTCGCTCTCGGCAAAGACATAGGCGGCACACCCTTCGCGACCGATTTGGCCAAAATGCCCCATTTGCTCGTTGCCGGCGCGACGGGTACCGGAAAATCGGTATCGATCAATGCGATGATCCTGAGCATTCTCTATAAATCGAGCCCGCAGGACGTCAAATTCATCATGGTCGACCCCAAAATGCTCGAGCTGACCATGTATGAGGAGATCCCTCACCTGCTCGTACCGGTCGTAACCGACCCTAAGAAAGCCGCGGCGGCGCTTTTTTGGGCCATGGACGAAATGGATCGGCGCTATCGTCTAATGAGGGACAGGGGTGCGCGCAACCTCGACAACTACAATCGGACGCTGGAAAAAGAGGCAGGGAACAAGAAGGCCGTGATCGATCTCACCGAACCGGAATCAAATGAAGCTCCGATAGCACTAGGTGGCGATGTTTCGAAAGACGGTCCTCTGGTTCACGAAAAATTGCCGAGAATCGTGATCATAATCGATGAACTCGCCGATCTTATGTTGACCGTCGGACGCGACATTGAAGAATACATCACGCGACTGGCGCAGAAGGCGCGAGCCGCCGGGATCCATCTCATTCTAGCGACCCAACGACCGTCGGTTGATGTCATTACCGGTTTGATCAAGGCCAACTTTCCCGCCCGAATTTCATTTCAGGTCACCACACGAGTCGATTCGCGGACCATTCTGGACTCCATGGGGGGTGAAAAACTTTTAGGTAACGGTGACTTGTTGTTCCTGCCGCCGGGCACCGCAAGGTTAATCCGGGTGCACGGTGCATTCGTGTCGGACCAGGAAGTCCGTAAAGTGATGAAATTTATCAAACAGCAAGGGCAACCGAACTACCGGCCTGAAGTTTTGGAAGCCAAAAGAGATGTCGAGGCAGCCGCGGCCGCGGACGAGGAATATGATGAAATGTACGATCAGGCGGTCGCTATCGTCACCGATACCCAACAGGCATCGATCTCTATGGTTCAACGCAGATTACGTGTAGGATACAATCGCGCAGCCCGGATGATTGAGCGGATGGAACGGGACGGTGTCGTTGGCCCGGCCGAAGGCGCCAAGCCCCGGGAAGTTTATGCTAGAAAAATCGAAGATTGAGATCAAAATCAGGCTGGCAGTACGGCTTTTCATGGTGCTAGTCGTGATGTCAGGATCTCCTTTGTCGAGTCTGGCGGCGGAGAGCAACAGCGCCGAGGCGATCGTCGACCGGTTGCAAAAAAGCTACGACGCTACAGCGGATTTCACCGCCGATTTCCGCCAGGAGACTGAGGTTAAGACCCTAAATCGAACACTCAAGGCCTCGGGGAAAGTCTCTTTCAAGCGGCCCGGTAAAATGCTCTGGCGTTACGACGAACCGAAAGGACAGTTCGTGCTTGCCGACGGCAAGCATCTCTACTTTTACCAGCCGGAGCAAAATCAAGTCATCAAGAGCCCGCTCAAAAATGCCTTTCGTGGCGACATTCCGCTGTCTTTTTTGCTTGGGCTGGGCAACCTGAAAAAGGAATTTAACGCGGCGCTAAAGTCCACCGATGAAAAGAGTTATGTTCTGCGCTTGGAACCGAAAGGCGAGGCCGGCGGATTTAGCGAAATTCTTCTCGCTGTCGACAAGTCCACATCCGACATTCTTTGGGTAAGCATCCGCGACGCGGCTGCCAACCTCACGACGATTCGCTTCTCGGGAATGCGCAAAGGCGTCGGGCTGAACGACTCGTTCTTTCAAGTACAGATTCCCAGCGGTGCGGACGTCGTCGAACTAGGCCAATGATGCACCCCAAACAGAAAATTAGCATTGTCAGCCTGGGCTGCGCGCGCAACCTGGTGGATTCGGAAGTAATGGCGGGGCTCCTGCAGCAAAACCAATACACGCTGGTTCAGGAGCCGGCAGACGCCGACGTTGTCATCGTAAACACCTGCGGTTTCATCGGCGCCGCGAAAGAAGAATCGATCGACACCATCATCGAAATCGGTCGCCTAAAAGAGGAAGGCAACCTCAAGAAGCTGGTCGTGGCGGGGTGCTTATCGCAGCGCTATCCAGATGAGCTCGCGAGAGAGTTGCCCGAAGTGGACCTCTTTATTGGCACCGGCGAAGTGCCGCGCGTCGCCGAAATTCTCCGCGAACACGAGGCGAATAAGAGCCGAAGACAATATGTCGGTGTTCCCAGTTACATTTACGATCACGCGACTCCGCGACTTCGGTCGACACCCTCTTACACTGCATTTGTCAAAGTCTCCGAAGGCTGTGATCACAAGTGCGCGTTTTGCATCATTCCGCAGCTCCGCGGGCCGCACCGCAGCCGGTCCATTGAATCCGTCGTCACGGAAGCGAGCCTTCTCGCCGAAAGAGGAGTCAAAGAGATCAACCTCATCGCTCAAGATTTGACTGCTTATGGCAGGGATCGTAAAGACGGCACGACGCTCCACGGGTTGCTGAAGGAAATGGCTCAAATACCTGACCTCGTCTGGATTCGGCTCCTTTACGCCTACCCTAATTTCCTGGAAAAGCCGCTGCTGGACTTGATCCGTGATAGCCATAGGATCTGCAAGTACTTGGACATCCCGTTTCAGCATATAAGCCGCTCCCTGCTCCAGCGCATGCGGCGAGGAAAAAGCGGCAGCGCAGTGCGCGAGGCGGTCGAGCAACTTCGCGACGCGATCCCAGGGCTGACACTGCGAACGTCGTTGATCGTCGGGTTTCCGGGTGAGACTGAGGCTGATTTTCAGGAGCTTTTGAATTTCGTCGAAGAAACAAAGTTCGACCGGCTTGGGATTTTTAAGTATTCGGAAGAAGAGGGAACCGCCGCAGCCGAGTTCGACGGCAAAGTCTCCGAGGAAGAAAAAGAAAATCGTTGGCAGGAATTGATGGAACTTCAGGTGGAGATTTCAAGAAAAAAAAACGAGGCCTTGATTGGCAGCATTGAGCGCGTTATGATTGATGGCACTGACCGAGACTCAGGCAAACTCGCCGGGCGGACTCAAGCCCACGCGCCAGAAGTAGATGGTTTCGTATACGTGGAGGGCTGTGACGCACAGCGAAGGGGAAATTTGCCCAGGTCTGGAGATTTGATCGACGTAAAGATTACCGGCGCCCTAGATTACGACCTGATTAGCGAGATTCTCGATGGCTAAAACCGATCCAGATAAAGAAAAAAAACAGCGAAGAGAATTCCTGCGACAAGCTTCGGAAATGCTTGAAGAAATGAAGCGCGCGGCGATGAAGGAAATGCAAGTTCGCGTCAAAGACGAGACTGAAGGTATCAAGGACGAGGGACGCGACACCTACGATTTAGCGAGCGACGAGAGAGACCGGGAAATCAACTTCATTCTCAACGACCGCGAGCGCGAGAAACTCTTGGCTATCGACGATGCGCTTCAACGGATCGCCGACAAGACCTACGGCATCTGTGAAAGTTGCGAAGGTGAAATCCAACTCGGTCGTCTAAAAGTTCTTCCTTTTACGCGTCTATGCGTGAAATGCCAGGAAGAAAACGAGAAAGAAAGCAAGCGGCAAAAAAGCTTGGAAAACGAACGTGGCTACCGCAAGCTGGACGCCGCCGACTTCGAAGAAGACGGTTTCTAGATTCTTTTTTCGATTCCCTCAAATCCGCAGGGTTGTCCCCGCCAAAAATTTTCAATCTTGCGCCTGCCGCAACTGTCCTAACTCAATTTTGCTCATTCGCTGACTATAAAAAAAGACAGTGGGCGCAGCTTTCGCCGTGCCCACTTCAAACTTGCGACAATTTTGCGTTGGACTCTTATTCGCCTTTGGCGGGAGTGAATTCCATCTTGGTAAGAAAATTCTTCTCACCCTTGGTGACATATTCCACATTCGCGGAAGACCCGAGTCCCACGTCGCCCATTTTGACCTTTGTTTCCTTGATTTCCGTCGCCTTGGTCTTCGAGTTAAAATCCAAGGTAATCAGCTTGCCCTCTTTGGTAACGACGATCATGTAATTCTTTTCGGTATCCAAAAGACCGATATCACCGACAACTTTTTCTGCTTTGGCCTTCGCCGGTTCGCCGCCTTTCTTTGCCTCGTCGGCTTTCTTTTCTTGGGCTGCTACAGACACAATCATCACCGCCGCTAGTAACACAGCCAATCCACCGACGACCTTCATTCTAGCTCCCATATGCTTTTCCTCCCGAACCATTATTAGCGTGCGACTATCCAGAGCGATATTTTACTCGCCTTTCGCTGGCACGAATTCGACACTTGTCGCGATGCTCTTGTCCCCTTCCTTGGTATATTGCACAATCGCTGACGAGCCCAGTCCAATGTCGGTGACTTTAGCTGCTACGGGCTCTTTCTGTACCGGTTGATACTTAGGGTCGAAATCAATAGTAACGAGCTTACCTTCCTTGGTGACCAAGATCATGTAATTCTTTTCCGTATCTAAAAGCCCGACATCTCCCGCGATCTTGGTAGCCTTTGCTTTCTCCTCGGTTTTTTCCGCCGGAGCTTTGGCTTCAGGGGCTGGCTTTGGAGCTGGCGCCGGCGCCGCCGGCTTCGCCGCAGGTTTAGGAGCCATTTCCTCCTGGGTCGAACACCCAGACAGGGCAAACATCACAGAAATTGCTGCTACACCAGTAGCCAACAACACACTTTTCATCTTACCTCCGTAGAGCAGAAATTTGCCTTGAATAGCGACGATACTTATCGTGACCCTGGTGTCAGCTCAATACGCTTTAGGTAGGATTTTTTTCGCACATAAATAGCCTATTGGGAAGTCACTTAGGACTAGAGTCTTAGTGCAGCGCCGTCAACGTTGTCATCATTAGTGGTTGGCAAATGGTGGCGCTTTGAGCTATTTTTGATCCCGCGGTCGCAAGCAGAGTCGCGCCAGGAGGCAATCATGACCCCGATCAAAGTCGTAATCGCTGATGATCACGCCCTATTCCGCGACGGATTAAGAAAAATTCTTTCGCTCGAAAAAGACATTTTGGTTGTCGGAGAGGCAGCCAATAGCGAAGAGGTCCCAAAGGTCGTCGAACGGACAAAACCGGATATCCTGCTCCTCGACCTAAAAATGCCCAAAGGCGACGTCGTCCAAAACCTTCTGGACGTAGCCGCCAGGAGCGTCGCGACTCGCGTGATGGTCTTAACGGCATTCTCCGACGACGAGAATGTCTTGAACGCAGCTAAAGGAGGAGCCAAAGGTTACATTTCGAAAGGCGTTCCGTCGACCACCCTATTGCAGGCGATCAAGACCGTCCACAATGGCGGCTCGTGGATCGACAAGGAGATTTCATCATGGGAAACGTTTGAGGAAATTGTCCAGGGCAATTCACCCCCCCGCGACGAAGCGCCAAAAATCGATGAGAGCATTAAGACTCTCACTAAGCGTGAGATGGAAATTTTGCGACTGGTGGCCGAAGGGCTCACCAATGAGGAGATCGGCAAGAAAATTTTCATCAGTGAAAAAACCGTCAAAACCCATCTGACCAACATCTTTGACAAGCTCAAAGTCAATAATCGGTTCAAAGCCGCCCTTATGTTGATGGGACGTCCGCAGTAGTCTTGCAGTCTATCGGAGCTATCGCTTCTCCACTATTCATAGTGTCGTTATGCCCCGGACCGAACGATTGACTCCCGAAGACGCTTGGGTTCTCCAAAGAGAAAAGGCTGTGGCCTGGCTCAGGTGCGTCTTTGCGCTGGTCGCTGTCGCCGTGATTCAAATCAATCCGGACCGAATAGAACATTTCCCAACTTTGTCAGTGTACTCCATGGGCTCCTTCTTGCTTTACAGTCTCGTCAACGCCGAGCTCACGCGCCGCGGAAAACTAGGCTCGCCGGTCATCGGATTTTTGACCACGTCTCTCGATGTAGTTTGGATCGGGCTGATCGTTTTTTCCACTGGGGGGTCACAGACGCCGTTTTTTTTCTACTACTCTTTCCCTGTGATCACCGCGAGCGTCCGCTGGGGGCTTAAGGGAAGCATTCCTGTCGCTCTGGTCGGCGTGGCCATTTACGGCGTCATTCGACTCACGCTGGCGGCCGAGGGAAAGGATACACCCATTGGCATCGATACCATCCTGATTCGCAGTCTTTACTTGTTATTGCTAGCCGGAATCTTCGGTTACATCAGCGAGTTCGAGAAGAGACAAAATCAGAAACTCTTGGCTCTATCCAAAACAGCCGCACAGGCCGCAGCGATGCAGGAACGTCGCAGGATCATGTTTGAGTTGCATGACGGAATTCTCCAATCTTTGGCCACCATGATTCTGCGATTGGAAGGTTGCCGGGGACGCTTGTCAAAAACACAGACAGAATTGGCTGAAGAAATTGAATCGGCCGAAAATCTCACCCGAGCTTCGATGAAAGAGATTCGCCAGTTTCTCGCCGGCAAGGATACCCCGATCGCAAGCGGCACACTGATAGATAAACTACGGGAAGAGGCGCGCTTCCTGCAAGAAGGACTTGGACTCGATGTTATTCTGGAGAGTGAACCGGAAAGCCTGACGCTGCCCGCAATCATTGAACGGGAAACCTACTACATTCTTCGCGAAGCGCTAACAAATGTCACCAGGCATTCCCACGCGTCGCGAGTCGAAATCCGTTTAGAACAGACGAACGGGACTCTCAGGGGCTCTTTGACGGATGACGGCGTTGGCTTTAATCAAAATAACATAAACAACGAAACTGGACTTGGTCTAACTGGAATGCGGGAGAGAATCAATAAAATCGGCGGCGAACTTTTCATCGAGTCCGCCCCCGGTTGTGGAACCAAGGTTTCTTTCGTCGTCCCGCCCGCGGCGAGTGCGGATCTTCCCAGTTAATGCTCCCGCGGCCTAAGCCCCATTTTTCAATAACGGCTACAGTTATTCTCCCTTAGCCGGAGTAAATTCCATCTTGGTAAGAAAATTCTTGTCACCCTTGGTTATGTACTCGACATTGGCGGAGGATCCGAGACCCACATCGGTCATTTTTACTTTCGTTTCTTTGATTTCGGTAACCTTGGTCTTCGTACTGAAATCTAGCGTCACCAATTTACCTTCTTTGGTGACGACGATCATGTAATTTTTTTCTGTGTCTAACAATCCGATGTCGCCGGCGACTTTTTCCGCTTTGGCCTTTGCCGGTTCCGCTCCTTTTTTTGCTTCGTCCGCCTTATTTTCTTGAGCAACCACTGCCGTCGCGCAAGCCCCGACAACTAACATAGCCGTTCCACATGCAACCACTCGTGCTCTCAATCTCATTTTTCTTTACCCTCCCCCAATCGATAAACTAGACCTTATTAACGGGAGTTATTACTCGCCCTTGGCCGGGACGTACTCAATACCCTCCGCAACGCTTTTCTCTCCCTGCTTGGTGTATTGGACTACAGCCGAAGATCCTAGACCGATGTCAGCGATTTTCGCGTTGTGTGGGGTTTTCTCGGTCGGTTGAAATTTGCTGTCGAAGTCGATCGTAACGAGCTTACCCTCCTTGGTTACAAGAATCATGTAATTTTTTTCCGTATCGAGAAGGCCGACGTCACCGGCGAGCTTGGTAGCTTTCGCTTTTTCCGGCGCCTTTTCTGCCGCTTTTTCGGCGGGAGCTTTGGCCTCTGCCGCAGGCGCCGGTGGTTTGGGTGCTGGTTTTGGCGCCATTTCCTCTTGGGTCGAACATGCCGACAAGGCAAATAGCAAAACAATTGCGGCTCCACCAACTGTCGATCCAATCCTCATTTTTCCTCCGCGAATAGGACTTTAGGCGAATAGTCGAAACCACGAGTCGTATACTTTAGGTCGTGCTGACTTGTCAAGCAGAAACTGATGCGGCCTAGATCAATCACTCGTGATCGAAGGCAATCGCGCGTGAATCTGGAAGCGCCAAGACAAGTAAGATTCTCAAGACGCAGGGCGGCCGGGTCTTTCGACGAATCGGTCCCGGCGATTTTTCTCGTAACAATTTTCGGCCGATTCCTTGCACAGTGGTAGTTCCTCGCCGTAACTTGTCGTCTTTATCCGAACGGCTGGTATGCCGAGCGAAACCAAATAATCAAGAGCCGCACGCGCCCTCTTGGCGCCCAGCGCCAGGTTATACTCGGTCGTTCCACGCTCATCGCAGTGGCCCTCGATCTCGACGTTAGCCGAAGGGTTGGCTTTCAGCCATGTGGCATTGGCCTGTAGAATCGCTCTAGCTTCCGAATTCAGATCGTAACTGTCAAACTCAAAACGGATTTCTTTCAGTGGCCCAGATGCGGGCCCTTTCCCCTCACGGTGGGCGTCCAAGCTGGAAGCCGTCTGACTTGGGCTAGAAGGGCCCGACGATCCGCCCGTAGGTGTCTGCGCCGAAGAGGCCGACAACTTTGATGAGGCGGCGGTTTCCGGTTTCTTTGCGGTCTCCGACGCACAGCCCGCGATCGCCAAAACACCCAGGATTGATATGAAGCATGGTATCGTTGTCTTCGTTCTCATTAGCTACCTCCCTTACATCGATTTCTTTTAACTACACTCCGTGGACTTTCATGTCAAACTAAAGTCGTATATCTGGGTCCCGAGTTGGCTTGCGTTCCCGCCTCGTGCGCTTCGGTTCGTCGGTCCGGCGCCTTGCGTTTCTTTCATACTTCACCTCGACACCTTACCGTCCGGCTAGCAGTTCCCCTGAGCGCGCCTGCTAATGCCTTTTACAAGTCTGCGCCCTGCCGGGCACAGAAATAAAAAGGGGAAGTCATTTCTGACTTCCCCTTTTGTGGTCCGGCTCTAAGTTTTGATTTAGAAGCTGTAACGCCAGTTCAGGAACACATCCACCCAGTCGCCGCCGATCCCGTTTCGACATCCTGTGGCATTGGTGACATTGGGGGTCTCGCATATCCCCAAGTTATGCGCCGCTTGGTTGCGGCCGTTGCGCAAATTCGCCGCGTCGTACCACAGCACGTTGATACCGATGTTCATGCGCGGGGCGAGTACGTACCAAAGATCCCACTCGCGAAGCATAATCCTGTTACGGTGGAATTGAGCCATGTGCCCGCCAACACAGTTTCTCCCCGTCGGTGCTCCTTGGATATGATCACCGCACGACATATTGACCCGCTCAAAGTGGGTGCCGAACAGGACCGAATTGGGCGTGGTTGCCGACCCCGTGAGGAATCCCTTCGGACTCCACAAGTACATATCATGGGCGATCAGCCAGCTGTTGGCTCTTTTTTTGCCCTGT